>Ga0222419_100816_pt1 | contig 16817 bp, 12 predicted proteins | sample 1B20Ametagenome_FD_182474 | JGI IMG/M metagenome (GOLD analysis project Ga0222419, IMG submission 182474) | Enriched microbial communities from leaf-cutter ant dump, University of Wisconsin, Madison, United States - 1B20A (version 2) | ecosystem: Environmental > Terrestrial > Nest > Insects nest... | reverse complement strand
CAGGGATATCTTCAACTTTCTTTCCCTGCCTGCAAATGATGCAGGGCTAACAAGCAAAAGACCCGCAGCCGACAATGACTGCCTTAAAAAACGCCTTCTGGTGCTCATAATATTTGTTGGTTATTTAAAATGATCAAATAAGATTCCGAAGATAATGAATCCTGTCTTTACCAATACATATCGTACATTTCAAAAAATAGCCCGCCAAGTTTTTGGCGGGCTATTACAGTATAGTAAGGGTCGTTTATTTTTCCAACGGGTGCTCTTTCAGCAATTGGTCGGGATGGTAGAAATCTTTTTTCTCCACGATAGCATCCCTCACTTTTTTTACCTGTTCCGGCGTAATGGCAGACGCCTGGTTACCAAAAGAGTTCCTCACATAAGTAAGCACCGACGCTACCTCGCTATCAGTCAGCATATCGCCGAACGGCGTCATCGGCACCTGGCCGGGATATTTTACACCGTTCACCTCTATGGGGCCGAGCAAGCCCTTTAATACGATCTTGATCAGCCTGTCCTCATTTCCCGTAACCCATTTGGTACCTGTGATCGGTGGAAAGCCTGATGCAGAAAGCCCCTTTCCGTCAGGTTGGTGACAGGTGATGCAAAAGCCTTCCCTGGCATATATCTGTTTACCTGCATTGTACAGTTCCAGTTCCTTGCCTTTTAACTGCGATTGTACCGCATCCTTAGGACCTGTTCTTTTTTCCACGGCCCTGTCATTCAGGTGAGCTACTGCCGTTTCATATGCATATACCATCCATTCATCCAGCGGCTTTTTGGCAGCTTCCTCAAGGATCGGCAATCCTTTCTCCTTACCCATCCAGGAAGCAGCTACGATCGCCATCAATCTTACCCGGCTGTTTTCATCGCGGGCAGCCTCCATCATCAGTTCAGCCTGGTCCTTCACCTGGTGCCCTGTATACCTGAGTACAATAACGGCTGCTGATCTGGCATGGTAATCCTTTGCTTTTAACAACTGGCGCAGCAACTGCTGATCTACCTTATCCAGCCCCCAGGTTACCCATAATGCTTCCAGCAGGTTATGCTCGTAGTTCTTGTCATTTTTGTCAAGATTATTTACCCATACCGATAATTTGCTGAGGACTTCTTTCGGATCCCTGCCCCGCAGCTCCCGCTTTGTACGGTATCGTGTGCGGTATTCCGGCAGCTTAAGGTTATCCAGCAGCTCCTCAATGGTAGCGCCTGCTACCTTAGCCGGTGTTACCAACGGCCTGGAGGGGTAAGTGATGCGATACACCCTTCCATGCATATGGTCACGCAGGGGATCCCTGGCATTGTGCTGCATATGTCCTATCAGTATGTTGTGCCAGTCAATTACATATAAGGATCCGTCCGGCGCAAACTCCATATCCACCGGGCGGAAGTTTCTGTCTTCGCTTACAAGAAGATCCAGGCGATGTTTGGTAACAAAGCCGGTGCCGCTGTCTTTAACAGCATGCTGTTTGGTCCCCAGGAAACCGATGGTATTGTTGATAATCATATCTCCCTGCACTTCATCGGGGAAATGCCTGCTGGATACAAACTCAAGTCCCGATGTAGGACGCACCTTGTGCGCTTCCTCGATAAGATTAAAAGATTTATGTGTGGCATTTCCATAACGGGGTAATACGGTTCCGGGCATCATCCACCGTACATCCGGGCCCGATGTTTCTGCAAAGATGGGCTGACCCCAGTCGTCAAAAGCAATACCCCAGGGGTTGGGAATAGACAGCTGGGCGGTTCTTTCCAGCTTATGCAATTGGGGGGCATAGCGGTAAAAGCCGCCATTGGTTCCGCGGACAGTTCCATAGGAGGTTTCCACATTGGTATGCAGGAATACACCTTCTCCCATATAAATTGCACCCGAAGGATCCGTTGTAAAGGCATGAATGTTATGATGCGTATCATGATCATCAAACCCGCTTAATAATATAGTTACCTTATCCGCTTTATCATCGCCGTCCGTATCCTGGTACAACTTAAAATTGGTTCCCTGCGATACATATACGCCTTCCGGCGCAATTTCAAATCCAACAGGAAGATGGAGGCTATCGGCAAATACGGTCAGCTTATCCGCTTTACCATCATTATTTGTATCCTCCAGGATAATGATTTTATCATCGGGCTTGGTATCTCCGGGTTTGTAGTGCGGATAGCTGGGCATGGTGGCCACCCACAGCCTTCCCTTGTTATCAAATGACATTTGCATGGGCTTGGCAAGCTCCGGAAACTCCTGCTCTGAAGCAAAGAGCTCTATCTTATAACCCGGCGGTACTTTCAGCTTGCTGAGCGCTTCCTGTCCGTATAAATAGGTAAGACTGCCGTTTTTCTCGGGATTGTAATTGGTTTTTACCTCAGGTAAAACACTGGTATGCTCATCCGCCGATGAAAAGTCTTTTCTTTCCCCCCTGGATGCAGCCAGCCAGATAGCTGTATCACGGATAGCAGTCAGCTCGCGGATCTTTTTGATCTCTGCCGGATAGTTATCCGGACCGAACGGATTGTAACGACGCCCGAACACATGCACTCCGTTGGGAATCTTAAAGTCATTGTGCCACATCCAGTTCTTTTCATTGACCATTTGTTGCACAAGCGCCCGGTTTTCTTCTTTTTTTACCTTTTCCTTTCCAAAGAGCTCGTCTGCCAGCAGTAAAGCAAATTTCTTATATCCTTCTGCATTCAGTTGAGAGCCATCAATGGTCAAAGCATATTTGGAGGCAGCATACCATTTTTTAGAAGGCGTAAAAGCGTCCACGAATAAAACATTGTTCTGTGCCGCCACTTCCTTCATCCCCTGCGTATACAGTGCCAGGTTCTCATTTTCCTTTTTGCCGTCCGGAAGATCCAGCGAATCAGTCAGGTCTTCAAACGCAATCGGGGATACGATCGCCAGTTGAAGCGAATCATGGCTGTATTGCTGCTGCCTGCTATGCTTGATGAAAGCATCCAGCTCAGCCTTGAAATTATCCAGACCTTCTTTTCCCTGGAAGGATTCACTGTATCCAAAAAAAGCAATGATGATATTTGTATTGAGCCGCTTCAGCCAGTCATCCTCCGATTCCAGGTGTCCTTCACTATGGGAAGGCGTTGCAAACTCTGTCTGGAATTTCTCCGCCCCGGGAAATGCCCAGGGATTATTTCTTCCGGAGTGAGGACGGAATCCCGGCGTATTTCCCCCGTCGCACATATTGCGTACCAGCAGGTTGCTGTCGGGGTACCTGAGCTGCAGCTCTGTTTCAAAGTAGTCGTAGTTGATCATTCTTGAGCCAAGATTACCACCGATAAGGGCTATATGGCTTCCTTTTTTCACCTGAAGGGTAGACGTGTTGTCTTTGCAGGAAGAGAGTAGGATTACTGCGGCAATCAATGCTGATAAGCAATAATGATATTTACTTTTCATCGTTATATTCTAAAGCTTGTGGAAATGACGCTAAAAGTAATTGATTTATACCTCAAAATAATAAACCCGATTACCTTTTTATTATGGGACGTTACCCGGAAAATATACTTTGTTGGCAATCGGCCGTTAAACGTTATGAAACATGCCGCAATGCAGGTATATACGTGAAGACTATAAGTATAAAGGTATCTCTGATAAGGCCGCAAGCTCGGGAGAAGTGAAAAGCGACATCACCATCAGCCTGATCTGATTGGGTAAATAACCAAAGTATTTTTTGAAAGCAGTGGTAAAATGAGAAGCATGCTTATACCCCGTTAACCTGGCGACTTCTGATATTTTCTTATCCCCCTGCAACAGCAGCTTCCGGGATTTTTCCATACGCTCCTGCTGCAGGTATCCGTAAACGGTAGTACCAAATACCTGCTTGAACTGCTTTTTCAGATAACAGTCGTTGGTTCCCACCTGCTGCGCGAGATCCAGTATAGAGCATGGCTTAGCCAGGTTGGAAGCAATGATCTCCCGTGCCTTGTGCATTTTTTCAAGGTGCTCATCTTTGTAAGTAACCACTTCCTCGTTTTCCAGTACTTTTTCATATTGCTCGAACTGCAACATCAACAGCTCTATCACTTTCGACTTTATAAACAGTTTCTTATAATGGCCTTTATATTCGCAGTTGGAAAGTTCGTATAACAAGGTGAACATACGTGGCGTAATCTGCAGGGTCTTTTCTCCCAATATAGCAGGGGTGTTTCCGTATTCGCTGCTTTCGAAAAAAGCAAACAGGGGATGATCGCCTGTCACGAACCTGCGGAAATGCTCTATCGTCAGGTTTATGACAAGCACTTCTGCATCCTCTTCATATTGCCACTCTATTTCCATATCCTGATTAGAGACATACAATAATGCATGCTGGTTACTGCCAATGTCCGCAAAAACAGCTTTTTTTTCCTGGTTGTGATAAAGGCACCTGTTTTTGATGGAAAACAGCATGCTGATATAGGGTTCATTGCTTTTCAACACCAACTTTTCCATGCCGGATTCATGAAAAGAAAAGTGCATATAGTGAATACCACTAATCAAAAACTCGGTGCAACTGTTGGATGTGTCTTTGTAGAAATCACTTTCGCGGTCAATGATTTTTTCCGGTCCCAACTCAAAAAGTTCCGTATACATGAGACGCCCGGCCGGGTGAAACCGGCACAAAGCAGGAGTAAATGTCATTTTAGATTCATTATCAACCCTTATCATATATAATCAAACACTAAACAATGTTAAAACACCAAACAACACAATTATAGCGGTGTTCAGCTACAATTTTGTCACAAAAATGTAAAAGAGGGTTACGAAATACGGAAAAATCACCCGAACAGGAAAATCAAATGAGGAAAGACAAAGCCGGTTTTGGTCATAAAATTGCAAAATCCGGGATAAAAAAAGAGCCGCCTTTCTGATAAAAAGCGGCTCTTGGCTTAAAAAAGCAGACAATAATAGTTAATAAGCTCCTATGTAACGGTTACCGGGTTTGTTGATCAGCTTGGCACCCACCGACATTTCGCCGGTTTTTCTATTGAATATATATATGTTTCCGTCTTCACCCACTGCTGTAACCGGAATGAACACGTGGTCTCCATGCAAAGCAATATTCTGATGCTGCCCAAAATTCAGGTTACTTCCATTGGGAACATTCATTTTTGTTCCTGTTTTTGCATTCAGGTCCACACGCGCAATGTAACCTCCGGAACGTGCATTACCCTCTCCGGTATATTTGCTATAAATAACATATCCAATACCGTCTCCAACATATCTCCATGTTTCCACATAAGTATCAGTTTCGCCCAATGCCGCATCCAGGCTTACAACATAGTCATTATCATATTCGTTGGTTGATCCGCTGATCCTTAAAATTTTAGCACCACCTTTTCCGGCACCTTCGCCATGTGTTGCCTGGTAAACGTTTCCATCCTCACCAACAAACATCATTTTACTGCGATAACCATTGTTATTACCTGTAGCGTTCTCTGAAGCAATGATCCTGGGGTTATCCAGGTTGGGATAATCTACCACCAGGGTTTTGGTTGCACCTCTTACCGAGTTATCGCTGGCAAAAACAGGAACTCCTGAACTATTGATTGTGTAAGAATCAGTTTTGTATTTACTGATAGACATACCTATAAATACCTTATTTCCGGCTTTGTTGATAACAGGCACATCAATGCGACCGCAGTAGAAACCGCTGGCTTCCTCTTCTTCAGACAGCGCCAAAGGAAATTCAGCGGTCTTCAATATCCTGGGATTAGCAAGGTCTAAAGCCACGATCCTGGCAGTGCCTCTTGTGTATTTATAAGTAAGATTCGCTCCCTCTCCTTCCGTTACCGTAGCTACACCGGTTGCATGCACAGCAATACCTGTACCCGGGGCTGCCACCACCCAACGGGGCGATGTGCCTGCATAGGGCTCAATATCAACTTCAGCTCCGGTATTCTGAAAGTCAGCACCGCCTTTAACAAGATATTTATTAAAAATTCCACCGTCATCTCCCGTATATTGAATATTATACAATTCCTCTCCATCTTCAGAAGCCTGTAAACGGGCGGTACGGGAAGATTTCACGTGCATACCATTATCAAATACATTCACGGATACACCGGGATCTTTCGCATCTTCAGCGGTAATGCTGTATACCTTTGTACCTGCGTTACCATCTCCGGCTTCATCCTGCATCATCGCACCGGATAAGGTGATCCAGCGATCCTCATCTGCCGGTGGAAGCGGATCTCCGCCATTATTATCTTTTTTACAACCTGTGAAAGTAAATGCCGCCACAACTGCGCCAAGCATCAACGGTTTTAAGAACGTTCTCTGCATATTATTCTATATTTATTATTTAAAACTTATTGATTGTATAATTAAGCTTTACATAAAACCCTCTACCGGGCTTCTGCACACCGAAATTGTCGTATACTTCTGCATTAAAAACATTTTTAACATCAAAACTTACCACCAGTTTACTGCCGGGAAAACGATAGTTGGTGCCGATATCATGCGACAATTGCGTAGGGGTCGTAAACCACGCTGATTCCGGCCAGATGGTCCTGAACGGTGCAACATAACCGAAGTTGTAATAAAGCGTCAATACCGACGTCTTCTGAATCAGGTTGTCAAAACGATACTGCACATTACCATTCATAGTGAAAAAAGGCTCATTGGGTATCTGCTTGTTATAATACTGGGATAGCCGTTGTCCTGTTGTCAGGTCGAATTCCTGCTTATACAGGGAGTTGAACCTGGAAAATGTGAACAGCACATTCAGCCGGTTCTTATAGATATAGCCCAGCTCTCCTTCAAATCCCAGGGATTGTGCCCTACCCAAGTTTACATACGGAGACAGTTCAATCTCCTGGTCCGACAGGTTAGTGTTGGACTGGCGCATAATCCTGTCTTTCACGTTCCTCCAGAATGCGTTTGCAGAAAGTGTCAGCTTATGCTTCTGTACTTCAAATGTTCCCAACCGGAAGCCTATATTATAATTATTGCTTACTTCAGGGCGAATGGCCGGATTGGCAATCACATTGTCAGAGGGATCGCCGAAGATCTCCGACTCGCCAGGCATCCTCACCGCTTTTTCCGCAGATCCTATCAGGTTTACATTGTGCACTACCGAATAAGAAACCGCCAGTCCGTAGCCCAGTGTGGAGCGGGTATCCTCTACCCGCACATGCTCAATGATATTTTTGCCATCCACTACCTTCATCTCCGGGGTGGTCCTGGCATTTTTCTGCTGGTAATATTTTACAAATACATTTGTCCGCAGGCTATTATTAAATGTCTGCGCCTCATAGTTAAAAGAAGTAACATTTTTAGACAGGTCGCTTACCGTTTTAAACTCACGGCTGGCGGTCTGGTTAAACAGATCTTCATCATTCCTGTCTACTGTATAAAAAACATGATTCAGGGATATACGATGCCCCTGTACAATATCATAACTCAGGTTTGAACGAACCGTGGTGATCTTCCTGTCGATATCGGTAATGGTTTTATTACCCTGCTGTCCCTGCCCCTTCCTGTACATGGGATTGCCATATATATCCATCCGGGGGTTACCATCCCAGTTATATACCCATCCGGATGTATCCTGCAGATAAGTGGAGCGGTTGCTGTAAACACCATTAAAAGTAAAGGTCAGTCCTTTTATAAATAAATTCTTTTTATGGTAATTCAGGCTGAAAACATGCGCCTGCGCTTCGTTAAACCTTCCTACATAGGGCCTTCCCATTGTTTGACCGTGCGGGATCTCATTGTAAGTGTCAGAACCATTATAACCTATCAGGAACTGATCTGCCCATTTAACATTGGTATATCCCACTTCTACCCTGCCCCCGTATGACCTGTATGAATCATTAAAACGTTTTGCCCTGTAGTTTCTTTGCACGATACCGTCAGGCGTAACAAACTTTGAAAACTTCCCCCATATCTCATAACTGTTATCGGTATTGATATAAAATCCCGAACCTTTTACAGTAAAGCCATTTTTCGGATTGCGATACATGGCGCTGGCATCCGATTGGAAAGTATTGAAAGAGCCATAGGATACCGAAGCGGTGATGTTATTTTGAGATATATCCTTTCTTAAAATCACGTTGATAGCTCCCCCCATATAATCTCCTGATAAATGCGCCGGCAAAACACCTTTGTACACTTCAATCCGCTCTATCATGGCAGGAGGAATATTATTCAGGTTGAAGGATGAGCCATAGGTAGATATTTCTATACCATCTATAAAAACACCCACCGACCTGCCGGACATGCCATTCAGATTGTATTCTACCTGGGAGCCCAAGCCACCATTCTGCCTTACCCGTACCCCCACCGTACGATCGAGCAATTCATTCGTTTGTACGTTCCTGAGAGAAGCTTCTTTTGTTTCAATCACATTCACCGCAAAGCCCTGCTTTTCAATTTTTTTCTTTTCCGTAACCGCTACTACAACCACTTCTCCCATTTCACCGAAATTTTTCTTTTTAACAGAAAAATCCACTTTTTCGGTAGCCCCCTCTTTCATCCGCACATTTAAAGACACAGGCTCGTACCCCACAATAGAACATGTGATCCTGTACTGACCTGCCGGCACCCTTATAGAAAACGAGCCGTCTGCAGAAGTAATAGCAACCTTATCCGTGGGCTTTACTGAAACCGTGGCTCCGTCAGCAGGCTTACCATTTTCATCTTTTACGATACCGCTGATAATACCCTCATTGAAGGATTGCGAATACCCGGACATATATATGAAAGTGAATATAAACAGCAATATGGTACAAATTCTATAACTCATGATCCGGGTTGTCTTGCGCATGTATACAAGATTTGATAAAACCGGGTGCAAAGGTCCGTCAACAGAATTACGTCAGGGGGAAATTAAATATACATATCGGGAAAAATTGGACTGTTCCCGGGAAACGCAGAGTGGCCAGCCCTGCATTATCCCTGTCCAGGTGCCGCAAAAACACCTCAAAAGCACATGGAGGATCTGGGGAGCAAAATATTAAATATAAATAAGAGAGTTGAATATCAGAACTTTACCACTTCAAAATCACTTCCTTTGATAGCACCCAGCTTTCTCAGGTCGTCATTATCCCACCTGTCATCGGGCGCTCCTGAAATATAGAGGCTGCTGCCTATATCGGCCAGGATCAATCCGTATTTTTTCATGGCTTTCAGGATCACCTGGTTGGTTGCCGAGTACCCGCTGATATCCACATTTGCCTTTAACCTGATCCTTGCGCCCATCGGCAGGGAATTGGCGCCACCGGTACTGTTGACTTTATGGCGGGCCGGGTGTACATACGCCGGCTGTATCAAATGCTTCTGAAGGGTAAAACGTATGGGATGATCTATTTCACCCTTCACAATTTCTTCATAACGTACCAGTCCTGGGAAGATCGGCAACCCCGCCGCATCTGCAGAGGTCCAGCCGTCCGGACGTAATGTATTGCTTTCCAAATCAAACACTGCTCCTGAAGCGGCATACCATTTGTTGTCCTTTACTTTTGCGCTGTATAATTCGTATAGTTTTTTGTTATCCACGTCCACGGCGATCACATGCGCATCGCCTGTCCCGTTCCCTTCTATCGGAGCATCCAGTGGTATGGGGTACGGACCGGGGTCGCTTTCATCTCCGTAGTCAGTAAATACCACAGCCACGGCTGCCTGGTTGTTGCAAACCACTACATAAGGTATTCCTATCGGGCTGCCTTCCCACTCACCACTGCCAAAATCTGCTTTTATGCCATTCGCAGACCATCCTGCAACGATCTGCGCACTGTTTTCGGCAAGGGGAGCCGAACTGACATCCTTATTCCATGCATTGTCAGCAGGGAAAACCCGGATATTTTCTGCCGCAGTAAGTCCTGCTTCGCAGCTTTTATCAGGAGTAGTGCCGGGATTATCTTTTGTGCAGGCAGTAAACAAAATGCCGCTTAATAATAGTACAGGTATTTGTTTCAATGGTTGCTGTTTAAAGATAAAAACGAAGTAAAACACCTTTTGTTGCCGAAGGACAGGTGCTCAAATACTTTCAGCAATAAGGATGTCAACCCTGAAAGGGATAATCCTATGAAACAATTATCATACCACAAGCTATGGAGCTCCTTCGCTGCCAGCCCCGGTTATTTTTCAATTAAAAAATTTGCTCCAACTAATTAAATTAGTATTTTGCAGCTAAATTAGTTAGTATGTCTCAATCTTTTGCCGGGCAGAACCTGAAATACCTGCGTAAGCTGCGCGGATGGACGCAGGAAGAATTCGCACAGAAGCTCAATATCAAACGCTCCCTGGTGGGTGCCTACGAAGAGGAAAGAGCAGAACCGCGTATCGACGTGCTGGAAAGGCTGGCAGATATGTTCAAGCTCACGCTGGATGATCTTCTGCGCAAGGATATCAGCGATGTGAAGGGAAACTATATTACGCGGCGGCGGCAAATGAAAATGATGTCGGACACCGGTAACCTGATCCACCTGGTGCCGGTAAAAGCTGCCGCAGGGTACCTGGCCGGTTACGCCGATCTGGAATTTCTTGATGAGCTGAATACCTTTACGCTTCCCATGCTAAGCAATGGTCATTACCGGGCTTTTGAGATAATAGGAGACAGCATGCTGCCTACTCCCAGCGGCTCTGTCATAGTAGGGGAAAAAGTGGAGAATCTGGAAGATGCCAAAACCAACCAGGCATTTATTGTGGTATCCCGTACAGACGGCATCGTGTATAAAAGGCTGGAGAAAAACAATCGCACAAAGTCAAAAGTAACCCTGGTGAGCGACAATCCTGCCTACAAGCCCTACCAGGTAAATTCTGAAGACATACTGGAGCTGTGGCAGGCGCAAATGGTGATCAGTAAAGTTGCCAGCCAGCAACGCTGGGATGTTAACCAACTGGCTTCGCTGGTAAACAACCTCCAGGAACAGGTAAGCGTGCTGAAGAAAAAGTACAATTAAAAAGATTGCTCATAAAAAAAGCGCAACATTCTTCAATGTTGCGCTTTTTTATTCCCGGTAAATATTTTTATTTTATAGATGCAGACCGCGTAACAGAAACAGAATCACCGCCGGCGTCTTCTTCAGACAATGTTCCCATCTCCACATATCTTACCTGCACCTTTTTTGCCTCATCAGAAACACCGGGCGCACCTATTAGCAGAATAGTGTACACTTTCCGCTGTTCCACAGCAAAAGTTCTGCTGGCATTAATATCTGTTCCTCCGTTAATACTTACGGTAACGTCTCCCGGCTCTACGGCCACAAAATCAGAGATACCCCCCAAAGAAACGGTCGTATCCACTACCTCAGTTCCACCGTTCGTTACTTTAACAGCAGAAGCAGTTACAGAATCTGCCACCCCGTTGATAAAACGAACATATGCTTTACCGTTAGACCCCGATAAGGTATCGTAATTATCAGGCACCACAACATTCCGATAAGAGCCGTCGTATCCTACAGCAAATGCAGAATAATACTTGTCCTCCTCAAAAGTCGCTTCTTTGGACGCTAACAACATATTGCTGTATCCGTCGTAAGCGGAAATGGTACGATTGCCCACATAAGCACCCAGATAAGAACCCGTGTAATTATTGAACTGCAACGGCGCATTCGTTATCGCATTACCATTCAAAGCAAAAGTTACTGCTTTATCAGGAGCAAGGTTAAATGCCATTATACCGGCAACAGGCACCTGGGGTGTATTATTATCATTCTTCATACACGAAGCAAATACCAACATGCTTCCCAGGGCTGTTAAAAAATAAGCTGAAAAAAACCTTTTCATAAATACCTCCATTTTCTTGGTTTATCAAATAGTATTGTAACAATTTCAGGTACGGCAAAATTGCCCAGGAAGTTTGAAAAAGATTTCTTAAACAGCATTATGTTAACATATCATAACAACAATGGCGGCAAATTAACCCATGCTTATAAAAAACAATAACGGTGATTTAACAAATGCCGGAAGAAAAATATTTTAGCGCAGGTATACAGCTTCAAATCTCGCCATAGGGGCCATGCGTGCCTTGGTTAATACCAGCGTATCTCCCGACACGATATAAGTATCCGCCATACCCAGCACTTCGTGCAGCTTTGCTTCCGTTTCCATCCCGTTTACGCATGCCATTTGTGTGGCCACCGCCGGCATAAATGTTATTCTTCCGTTACCCCGTAATTCATACCCGCCAGAAAAGCCGTTACAGCCACCATTTCCCTGAAACCTGTTATCAAAAGACCTGAAGATAATATAGGCTTCCCGTTGTCCTTCCGCTGTTATAACCGTATCGCCCCACAGCTCAACCAGCTTCCAGTATTTCTCCTGCAAAGGATTTTCAATCTTTTCGAGTGAAAAACCGGTGATATCACCTTTGCTATCGAGCATATCCAGCCGGTTCTCTCCTACCCTGTATCTGTATCCGTTTATGGTAACGGCGCTTCCTTGTTTATTCCAGTCAAACCTGCCATTAAAAGTTTCCGTCCTGCCTTCTTTTGGATGCTGTTCCAGTGTATATGTATTATTATCAAAAAGCTGGAGCACGGTTTCCATGCTGTCAGCCCCTGTTTTTCCGGCATAAATACCAGTCCAGTCCAATGCATTACGGCTATTATCACCCGAAATTCCGTTTTGACTTTTTTGTGCGCTGTTACATGCTAAAAACAACAGGCTGAATACGAAAGAGTAAATTGTTTTCATTCCAGTAAATTTAAAAATTCAAGCTATTGATTAATTACCTTAAAGAATTACACACGCTAAAAAAATAAAATTTTGTTAACGGAGCATGAGCAGTCCGTGAATAAAGGAAGTGGTGTATTTTTTTCCGCAGATTCCGATATGTGTATGGAAGGGAAGTTGTTAGAGACGCAAAAAGATTGCAAGTTCCGGTCGGTGAGGACACCGACCGGTAGCGGAAGGAGATTAGATTCTTTGGGCTTCGTAGCGACTTAGTGTGAATAATTACAAAACAGATCCTGGCAGAGTGTATTTTTCCCACAGATTTCCGCAAACCAGCACGCTGATATTACAAATATGTGTATGGAAGGAAGTCGTTAGAGACGTAAAAAGATCGCAAGTTCCGGTCGGCGAGGACTCCGGCAGGTAGCGGAATTGGCAATCCCAATCACAACTACATCAGGGAGTCCCCTCTTCCTGCAACCGGTTTCCTGTTACAAATATTCCCACCTTCATCAGTGATTAAAAAGATAACTATTCCAGCTGCTGCTGCATTCGTCTCACACGGTCCTCCAGCTTCTCTGAGCTAAGCGTTTCCCGCAGGCTGTCTACCTTGATCGGGAAGCAGAAGGGTGTCAGCTGACTGGGAAAGGTTATAACGATCTCCGACTGCTGTATCCTCTCCAGCATGTTCCGGAGCCGCACTTCTTCCATCTGCTGATCCATCACTTCCCGGTAAGCCTGTTGTAAAAGAATATTGCCGGGCTCGTACTCCATAAAAACATTGAACAGCAGGGAAGCAGATGACTGGAGATGACGGGCCTTCTTTTGCTCGCCGGGAAACCCCTGGAAGATCAGTCCACCGATCACAGCTATATCCCTGAATTTTCGTTTAGCCATTTCCGTAGCATTCACGCTGTGCTGAATATCGTTAAGCAGGTTATCGGGAGAAAATAGTTCATACACATTCGTATCGTCTACCGGTATAGGCTGATCACTCAGCAGCTCAAAGCCATAATCATTCATCGCCAGCGAAAAAGTAACCGGTATCAGCCGGCTGATGCGCCAGGCCAATATCGCCGCCATCGCTTCATGCACCAGTCGCCCCTCGAAGGGATATACAAAAAGATGATATCCATCGCCGGTCTCTATATGTTCTATCAGCAGTTCATTGGCACGCGGTATATGGGAAAGCTTTTTTTGCAATGCAAACAGGGGAGATAATACAGCCATTTCTTTATTAACCGCCCGTTTAACCAGCGCTTCGTTCAGGGTTTCCCGTAACTTCCTGCCAAGATTAGCGGAAAGCGGCATTCGTCCTCCCTGCCAGCTCGGCACGATGGATTTTGTAGCGCCGGACTTTTTAACCAGCACCGTCATTTCTTTAACGGCTACCAGCTCCAGGTTTCTTCCCGCCAGCGTAAATACAGCGCCGGGATCCAGCCGCGAAATAAACCACTCTTCTATTACACCGATGTACCCGCCGGAAACAAACCGCACTTTCAGCATCACCTCACTCACGATCGTGCCGATATGCATCCGGTGCCGCATGGCTGTCCTGCGGCTGACAATACGATACAGTCCATTGATATATTCCACCTTCTTAAAATCGTCGTATTGCTGCAGGGCTATGCCGCCGGCGGTAATAAACTGCATGATCTGTGCCCATTCTGTTTCTGTCATATCCCGGAAACAGTGGGTTTCCTTCACTTCCTTAAATATTTCTGCCGCATCAAATCCATCCGAAACAGCGAGTGTGCACAGGTACTGGATCAATACATCAAAGCACAGTACCATGGGTTCCCTGCTTTCAATCAGGTTTTCCTTTACCGCGTTCTTCAGGGCTGCCGCCTCTATCAGCTCCAGCGAATGTGTCGGCAGAAAATAGATCCGGCTGACAGCATCCGGCTGGTGACCGCTCCTCCCCGCCCGTTGCAGGAAACGGGCCACTCCTTTTGGCGATCCTACCTGTATCACAGTTTCCACAGGTCTGAAATCCACTCCCAGGTCCAGGCTGGCTGTACAAACCACTGCTTTCAGGGTTCCGGAATGTAAAGCCTCTTCCACCCATACCCGTAACTCCGGCTCTATGCTTCCGTGATGCAAGGCCAGGGCACCTGCCAGTTCCGGCGCTGCAGTCAGCAGGCTTTGATACCAGGTTTCACTCATACCGCGGGTATTGATAAATACCAGCGTGGTACGGCTTTCCATGATAATGGAAACGACCTTCCTGACGAGCTTCAAACCCAGATGCCCCGACCAGGGATAGTTTTCTATCTCATCCGGAAAAACAGATTCAATGGCTATTTTTTTATGCAGCTTCGCTTTCACAATCACCGGGTTGCCCTGGCGTAAAGGCGCCAGCAATACTTCTGCCGCTTGCTGCAGGTTGCCGATGGTTGCAGAAATGCCCCATACCATCGGTGCAGTAGCACCTGGTTTTCTTTGTAATGAAACAATGCGGCTGACAGCCAATTCCATTTGTACTCCTCTCTTGCTTCCCAACAATTCATGCCATTCGTCTACCGCCAATATTTTCAGTCCGGAGAAAAAATCCGGATAATTTTTTTGTGCCAACAGCAAGTGCATACTCTCCGGCGTAATGATCAGCACTTCCGGTGGTTTTCTTTTTTGCCGCTGCCGTTCATTGAGGGGTGTATCCCCATTCCTGACCCCGATCATCCACTGAAGGCCCAGTTCCCTGATAACCTCCTCCATTGCCCGGTGGATATCTTTTGCCAAAGCCCGCAACGGTGTTATCCACAACAGTTGTAATCCATTCCCCGCCTTCTCCCGGTAGCTGTCCGAATAACGGTCGATGAAATCAATGACTGCGCCCAGGAAAACGGAATATGTTTTACCAAATCCCGTAGGTGCATTTACAATTCCGCTTTTTCCCGCAGCGATATGTTGCCACGTTTCCTCCTGGAAGGCAAAGGGCTGAAGTCCTTTTCCTTTCATCCATTCTATCACCAATGTATATCCCCCCGATTGCCGCATATTATGAATATGCAATTTACAGGATTGAAGCAGCGACAACAAAGAACATATTCCATTGAAAAAGAAGTTGCTTTAATCCAATAAATCACTATTTTTGCTGCCCCTCAAAGGGTCCTGTGGCCGAGTGGCTAGGCAGAGCTCTGCAAAAGCTCGTACAGCGGTTCGAATCCGCTCGGGACCTCTTCACAAAGGTTGCCCTTAGAACAGGCAACCTTTTTTATTTTGCACCAATTACCTAATAACCAATACTTTAGTTTTTTAAAAATTTTATGGCTGGCAATAAAAAAATTATTATCAGCCATAATTTTAATTATTTTTAATTTGTGGCTATAAATATTTACTATTATCTTCAGCCATAAGTAAAAAATATCACCTGATACGGCTTATTATGGAAAAATTGATCGGGAGGGAAGCAGAGAAAAGTTTACTGAGGGAGGCGCTGGAATCCGGCGAGCCGGAACTGGTGGCTTTGTTTGGCCGGAGACGGGTAGGCAAAACTTTCCTGGTGCGGCAATACTTTGCAGAAAAGCTGGCTTTTTCTTTTACGGGCACGAGAGATGCCAGCCTGTCGCAACAGCTTATTAATTTTAATAAAACACTGGGTAAAGCCGCCGGCAACGAAAAGCTCTACCGTACACCTGACACATGGGCGGAGGCTTTTGACCAGCTCAGCTATTTTCTGACACCGCAACTTACAAAAGAACGCCAGGTAATATTCCTGGATGAATTCCCCTGGATGAACACGCATAAGTCCGGCTTTCTGCCGGCATTTGATCATTGGTGGAACAGTTGGGGCAACAGTCAGCAAAACCTGGTGGTTATTATCTGCGGCTCAGCAGCATCATGGATGATACAGCATGTTGTGAACAGTAAGGGCGGACTGCATAACCGGATCACCCGGAAAATAAGATTGCTGCCATTTAACCTGAAAGAAACCGAATTATTCCTGACCACCCGGAATATTCACCTGGACCGTTACCAGACGCTTCAGCTTTATATGATAATGGGCGGCATTCCGCATTACCTGAAGGAAGTAAGAAAAGGAGAAAGCGTGACCCAGACCGTTGACAGGGTATGCTTTACAAAAGACGGATTGCTGGAAAGTGAATTCAAAAACCTGTATCACTCGTTATTTGACGAAGCAACAAGGCATCTTTCCATTGTAAAAGCACTGGCAACGAATAACCAGGGGCTCACCCGGAACGAGATCATCAGC
>Ga0222419_100814_pt1 | contig 16916 bp, 20 predicted proteins | sample 1B20Ametagenome_FD_182474 | JGI IMG/M metagenome (GOLD analysis project Ga0222419, IMG submission 182474) | Enriched microbial communities from leaf-cutter ant dump, University of Wisconsin, Madison, United States - 1B20A (version 2) | ecosystem: Environmental > Terrestrial > Nest > Insects nest... | reverse complement strand
GCGCTGGTGCACGCGCACGGCACGCTCAAGACCCTGGCCGCGAGCCTCATGAAGATCGCCAACGACGTGCGCTGGCTCGCCAGCGGCCCGAGGAGCGGCATCGGCGAGATCTCCATCCCCGAGAACGAGCCGGGCTCGTCCATCATGCCGGGCAAGGTCAACCCCACACAGTGCGAGGCGCTGACCATGCTGGCCGCGCAGGTGCTGGGCAACGACGTGGCGATCAACGTCGGCGGCAGCAGCGGCAACTTCGAGCTCAACGTGTTCCGCCCCATGATCGCGCACAACTTCCTGCAGAGCGTGCGGCTGCTCGCGGACGGCATGGTGAGCTTCAACGACCACTGCGCCGTCGGCATCGAGCCCAACCGCGCGCGCATCGACGAGCTCGTCCAGCGCTCGTTGATGCTCGTGACCGCGCTCAACACCCACATTGGCTACGACAAGGCCGCCAAGATCGCCAAGAAGGCGCACGCCGAAGGCACCAGCCTGCGCGAATCCGCCCTGGCGCTGGGCTTCCTCACCGCCGAGCAGTTCGACGAATGGGTGGTGCCGGGCAAGATGGTGGGGCGGTGAAAGCGCTACGTTGTAAATAGCTGTCAGCGCTTTCCAGGAAAGGGCTGGAGCCGTTTTTCATTGTATTTCGGCTTGGAGCAAAAGATGGAACAGCGCTTCAAGGTGGGCGACCACGTGGGCTGGAATTCCGAGGCCGGGCGCGTCTCGGGCACCATCATCGCGGTGCACGTGCGGGATTTCGACTACAAGGGCCACCGCCACCGGGCGTCCGAGGCCAAGCCCCAGTACGAGATCAAGAGCGACAAGACCGACCACGTCGCCGCCCACTACGGCGCCGCGCTGACGCTGCTATGACGCTGCCGTTCTTCACCATCGGCCACTCCACGCACAGCCTGGAGGACTTTGCCGCGCTGCTCCAGGCATCCGGCGTGCAACGCGTGATGGATATTCGCAAGATGCCCGGCTCGCGCAAGTTCCCACAGTTCGACGAAGATGCGCTCGCGCGCGAGCTGCCCCTGCTCGGCGTGCACTACGAGCATGTCGCGGCGCTGGGCGGCCTGCGCGGCAAGACGCCCGAAGTACCCGCGAGCACGAACGCCTGGTGGGAGAACGACAGCTTTCACCGCTACGCCGACTACGCTTGCACGTCCGCGTTTGCCGAGGGCCTCGCGCACCTGATCGACGTCGGCCGGCGCGAGCGCTGCGCCCTGATGTGCTCCGAGGTGCTGTGGTGGCGCTGCCACCGGCGCATCGTCACCGACCACCTGCTCGCACGCGGCGAGACGGTCTGGCACATCATGGGGCCGGGCAAGGTCGAAGCGGCCCATCTCAGCGAAGGCGCGGTGGCGGGCGAGGGCGGGGCGGTGAGCTATCCGGCTGCGGCGACCGCTTGACGGAACATGATCCTCCTGCCCGCACTGCTGGTCCCCATCGTGTTCTGCATGGCACTGGTGCGGCTTTACCGCATCCCGGCGCGTCTGGCACGGGGACAGTTGCACCTGCCGGATCGCGGTCGCTGGGGCCTGTGGCTGCTCACGGTGCTGGCCTATGCGGTGCTGCTGGGCTGGACGATCGGGCTTGCCAGCGCGTTGATCCATGCGCTGCTGTCCACGCCCGAGCCCCTGCGCGCCGTGCTCGCGCTCTGGGGCTGGATGCTGGCCTACCCGGCCGTGTACTTCCTCACGGCCTGGGTCTTCTTCTACGGGCTCAAGCCTGTAGCAAGACCTGCCTGAATCTCAGGGCTGTTCGCTGATGCGCCCCAGCAGCAGGTATTCCATGATGGCCTTCTGCACGTGCATGCGGTTCTCGGCCTCGTCCCAGACGACGGATTGCGGGCCGTCGATCACCTCGGCGCTGACTTCTTCGCCGCGGTGCGCGGGCAGGCAGTGCATGAAGAGGGCGTCGGGCCGGGCCGCGGCCATCATCTGCTCGTCCACACACCAGTCGGTGAAGGCCTTGCGCCGGGCCTCGTTCTCGGCTTCGTAGCCCATGCTGGTCCAGACGTCGGTCGTCACCAGGTCGGCGCCCTGGCAGGCCTGCGTCGGATCCTTAAAGATTTTGTAGCAGCCCGCGCGCGGCTGGCGGGCGCCAAAGGCCAATTTCTCATCTACTTCATAGCCGCTGGGTGTGCTCACGTGCACCGTGAAGCCCAGCAGGTCGGCTGCCTGCAGCCAGGTGTTGGCCATGTTGTTGCCGTCGCCCACCCAGGTCACCACCTTGCCCGCGATCGCGCCGCGGTGCTCGATGTAGGTGAAGAGGTCGGCCATGATCTGGCAGGGGTGGAACTCGTTGGTCAGGCCGTTGATGACCGGCACGCGCGAATGCGCGGCGAAGCGCTCGATGCGTTCCTGGCCGAAGGTGCGGATCATCACGATGTCGGTCATGCGGCTGATCACGCGTGCCGTGTCCTCGATCGATTCGGAACGCCCGAGCTGGCTGTCGGTGCTGGTCAGGTTCACCACGGTGCCGCCAAGCTGCCCCATGCCCGCCTCGAAGCTCACGCGCGTGCGCGTGCTGGCCTTCTCGAAGATCATGGCCAGCGTGCGGTCCACCAGCGGGTGGTACTTCTCGTAGCTCTTGAACTTGCGCTTGATGAGCGCCGTGCGGGCGAACAGGTAGGCGTATTCGTCGGCCGTGAAATCCGAGAACTGCAGGTAGTGCTTCATGATGGGTCAGCCTTGTTGGGACAGGAAGGCCCGCACGACGGGCGCAAGGCGCGCCACGATCTCGTCGGCGTCGGCGCGCGTGAGGATCAGCGGCGGCACGATGCGGATCACGCTGTCGGCCGTCACCGAGACGAGCAGCCCGGCCTCGGCCGCCAGGCCGACCAGCGCACCGCAGGGGCGGTCGAGTTCCACGCCGATCATCAGCCCCTGGCCGCGCACTTCCTTCACGCCCGCCAGGCTGCCGAGCGCCTGCGTGAGCTGCGCCTTCAGGTGCGCGCCGACCTCGGTCGCATTGGCCAGCAGCCTGTCTTCCTCCATGATGGTGATGGTTTCCACGCCCGCGCGCATCGCCAGCGGGTTGCCGCCGAACGTGGTGCCGTGGTTGCCCGGCTGCAGCACCTCGGCCGCCGCGCCGCGCGCCAGCACCGCGCCCACGGGCACGCCCGATGCCAGCCCCTTGGCCATGCTCAGCACGTCGGGCACGACGTCCGCCCACTGGTGGGCGAACCACTTGCCCGTGCGGCCCATGCCGCACTGGATCTCGTCGAGCAGCAGCAGCCAGCCGTTCGCATCGCACAGCGCGCGCACCCGCCTGAGGTAATCGGCGCGCATCGGGTGCAGGCCGCCTTCGCCCTGGATGGGTTCGAGCATCACGGCCACGATGTTGGAGTGCGCCTTTGCCGCCGCCTCCAGCGCCGCCGCGTCGTCCACCGGCACGCGGACGAACCAGTCGGGCAGAGGACCGAAGCCGCTCCTCACCTTGGGGTTGGCCGTGGCTGCCATCGTCGCGATGGAGCGGCCATGGAAGGCGTGTTCGTAGACGACGATGGCGGGGCGCTCGATGCCCTTGTCCACGCCGTATTTCAGGGCGATCTTGATCGAGGCTTCGTTCGCCTCCAGCCCCGTGCTGCAGAAGAACGCCTTGTCCATGCGCGCACGCTCGGTCAGCAGCGTGGCCAGGCGCTCCTGCCCCGGCACGTGGTAGTAGTTGGAGCAGTGGATGAGCTTGGCGACCTGGTCCTGCAGCGCGGGCACCAGCCTGGGGTGGTCGTGCCCCAGCGTGCTCACGGCGATACCGGCGAGCGCGTCCAGGTATTCCTTGCCGTTCACGTCCCACACGCGCACCCCTCGGCCTCGCTCGAGCGCGATCGGCACCCGGTTGTAGGTGTTCATCACGTGGGGCGAGGCGACGGTGATCGGTGCGCTCATGCAATATCTCCGGATGGCGCAGGCGTGAAGGCCTGTCAGGGAAAAACCTTGCATTCTAGGCGTGCACGGCCATCCGTTGTCCGCATGCCCGAAGCAGCGCATTTTCGGGGGGTGAACTCTTGTATAAGAGTTAGAATAGGCAGTTTGCCGCTGCGGCTTGCAGCGGGCACTTTCACCCCTGCCGGGCACCGATGGTTGCAACCCCTTCCACAGAATTTTTCATACAGGGCGTGACGCGCGACGGCAGGCGTTTTCGCCCCAGCGACTGGGCCGAGCGGCTGGCTGGCGTCATGAGCCAGTTCCGCCCGGGCGGAGCTGCCGCCGCACCGCAGAGCCATCTGAGCTACTCGCCCTGGTGCGTGCCCACAAGCATCGACGGCGTCAGCTGCGTGGTCGTGCGCACGGAACTGCGGGAGCACGACCCCATGGCCTGGGACTTCGTCATGAATTTCGCGCGCGACAACGACCTGCAGGTGACTGAGGCCTGCCTGCTCGACAAGCGCTGAGGCCGCGGCCCCAAAGAAAAACCGCCCGAAGGCGGTTTTCTTTCTGCTTTCAGCGCACCCGTTACAAACGGCAGGCGCCGTGGCGCCCGTGCGTGCGGCCTGAACGGATCAGGCGGCCGTGGCCAGGGCCTTGACCTTGGCGCTCAGGCGGCTCTTGTCGCGAGCGGCCTTGTTCTTGTGAAAGATGCCCTTGTCGGCGACGGCGTCGATGACCGACTGCGCCTTGGCGAAGGCTTCGGTCGCCTTGGCCTTGTCGCCCGTGAGAACGGCCTTCTCGACGTTCTTCACGAAGGTGCGGTATTTGGAGCGCAGCGAGGTGTTGGCTGCGTTGAGCTTGACGTTCTGGCGGGCGCGTTTGCGCCCCGACGCCAGGCGCGGGTTCTTCTTGACAGGCTTTCCAGAGGCCATGGGATGATTCCTTGAGTGTCTGTGGATGATGAAAGCAGAACTAGGGATTGTAATTCATTGCAGCCGGTTTGTTGAGCGGCTTTGCGCGCGCATACACTCGCGCCGGTGTCCCTGTTCAAAGCCGCTTCCACCGTTTCCCTGCTCACGCTCGCCTCGCGCATCACCGGGCTGGCACGTGACCTGCTGATGGCCGCCGTCTTCGGCGCCAACGCCTTCACCGACGCGTTCAACGTCGCGTTTCGCATCCCCAACCTGTTCCGGCGGCTGTTCGCCGAGGGCGCGTTCAGCCAGGCCTTCGTGCCCGTGCTGGCGGCGCACAAGGAGCGGCACGGGCAGGCCGATACCCGGCGGCTGATCGACGCGGTAGCCACGGCGCTGTTCTGCGTGCTGGCGCTGACGAGCGCCCTGGGCATGCTGGGCGCGCCCGCGCTCGTCTGGGCGCTGGCGAGCGGCCTGCGCCAGGATCCGGCCGGGTTCGACGCGGCCATCTTCATGACGCGCTGGATGTTCCCCTACATCGGCTTCATGTCGCTGGTGGCGCTGGCGGCCGGCATTCTCAACACCTGGAAGCATTTCACCGTGCCGGCCATCACGCCGGTGCTGCTCAATCTGTGCATGATCGCGGCGGCGTGGTGGGGCGCCCCCTGGCTCCAGGCGCGCGGCATCGAGCCGATCTTCGCCATGGTGGGCGGCGTCATGGCCGGCGGGCTGCTCCAGCTCGCGCTGCAGTTTCCCGTCCTGCGCCGCCTGCGCCTGATGCCGCGCCTGGCGCTGGGCTGGAGCGGCATGCGTGCCGCGTGGCGCGACCCGGGGGTCAGGCGCATCCTCTCCCTGATGGCGCCGGCCGTCCTGGGCGTGGGCGTGGCCCAGCTCTCGCTTCTGATCAACACGCAGATCGCGTCCTACCTCGCGCCCGGGAGCGTGACCTGGCTCTTCTATGCCGACCGGCTCATGGAGTTTCCGACAGCCCTGCTGGGGGTGGCGCTGGGCGTGGTGCTCACGCCCCAGCTCTCGGGCGCGCTGGCCCAGGGCGATACCACGCAGTATTCGTCGCTGCTGGACTGGGGCCTGCGCATGGTCGTATTGCTGGCCGTGCCCTGCGCCGTGGGCCTGCTGGCGTTCGCCCGGCCCCTGGTGGCCACGCTGTTCCATTACGGGGCCTTGCACGATGGCGACGTCCTGCGCATCACCTCCGCCCTAATGGGGTACGGCGTCGGCCTGCTCGGGCTCGTCGCCGTCAAGGTGCTGGCCCCGGGCTACTATGCGAGCCAGGACATGCGCACGCCCGTGCGCATCGCCATCGTCGTTCTGGTCATCACGCAGATGCTCAATGTCGTGTTCGTGCCATGGCTGGCCCACGCCGGGCTCGCGCTGTCCATCGCCCTGGGGGCGCTGGTCAATGCCGCGTGGCTGCTGGCCGGGCTGCGCCGGCGGGGGCGCTACCGTCCGCAGCCGGGCTGGCGCCTCTTCCTGGCGCGCGTCATCGGCGCGGCGTGCGTGCTGGCCTTGTTTCTCGCATGGGGTTCGGGCCATTTCGACTGGCTGGCCTTGCGCGCCGAGCCCCTCGAGCGCGCCGCTCTGCTCGCCGGCATGCTGCTGGCCGCCATCGCCGTGTATTTCGCGGTGCTCACGGCCTCTGGAATGAAATGGGCGCAACTGGCACGCCGATGATGCAATGGACCGCCCCCACGCCGCTGGAATACTTTGCCACCCTGGTCAAGGAAGGCGACGCGCTGCCCCTGTTCGAGGCGGCGGCCAGCCTGGCGCAGGACGAGGAGCCGCAACTGGACCTGCAGGCGCTGGCCACCGAGATGGACACGCTGGCGCATCGGCTGAAGGCGCGCCTGCCCGCGGACGCGGGCGCCCTGATGCGCCTGCGCATGCTGCATCACTTCTTCTACGTCGAGCTGGGGTTCGCGGGCAACCGCAACGACTATTACGCGGCGCAAAACAGCTACCTGCACGAGGTGCTGCGCACGCGCATGGGCATCCCCGTCTCGCTGGCGGTGGTGTGGCTGGAACTGGCGCGCGGCATCCGGCTGCGCGCCGACGGCATTTCCTTCCCGGGGCATTTCCTCGTGAAGGTGCGCCTGCCCGACGGCTATGTGGTGCTCGACCCGCTGACAGGCCAATCCCTTTCGCCGGAGGAGATCGCCGAGCGCCTGGAGCCGCTGCGCCAGCGCCTGACGGACGCGGCCGACGAGGAGCTGCCCCTGGCGCTCTACCTGCAGGCGGCCTCGGCGCGCGAGATCGTCGCGCGGATGTTGCGCAATCTCAAGGAAATCCACCGCTCCAACAGGGACTGGGAGCGCAGCGTGGCCGTGCAGGACCGCCTGCTAGTGCTCGAGCCCGATGCCTGGAGCGAACGGCGCGACCGGGGCATCGCCCTGGCGCAGCTCGGCCGCGGCGCGCAGGCGCTGCAGGACCTGCAGGCTTACGTGGCGCGGATGCCGGATGCCACCGACGCTGCGGACATCACCCGCCTGATCGGCGAACTCGGCCGCATTCGGCCGTGACCGCGGGCTCGGCCCGGGCGGGGAATCAGTCGGCCTTGACCGCCAGCACGGGGCAGGGGACGTTGAGCAGGATTTCCTGCGCCATGCTGCCCAGCAGCAGCTTGCCGACGGGGTTGCGCTTGCGCAGGCCGATCACGAGCACGGTGACCTGCAGCGTCTGCACCATTTCCTCGATTTCCTCGATGGCGCTGTTGCCGCGCACGAACACCTTGAGCTCGGCCTTGATGGGCAGGCTCGCCAGGCGCTCTTCCACGCGTTCGACTTCGTAGCCGGTCACCACGTTGGGATCTTCCGAGCGGCCGCCGGGACCGGCGTTGACGACCACGAGCTGCTCGTTGTTCTTGGTGGCAATCTCGATGCCCTTGTCCAGTGCAGCCTGGCCTTCCGGGCGGGGTACATAAGCGACGAGAACGGTCATGTGGGTTCCTGCAGTTTTGTTGTAAAAGGCATGGCGATTATGCAAGAACGCCGGGCGTCCGGGGCGGATCAGATCAGCCGGGCCGCTTCCAGCTCTTTCTTGGCATAGGCATAGAACAGCGGCGCGGCCACGAGCCCGGCGGGGCCGTAGACGGCCTCGGCCACGAACAGCACGGCCAGCAGCTCCCACACGCGGATGTGCGTGCGCTGTCCGACCACCTTGGCGTTGATCACGTATTCCGCCTTGTGGATCAGGATCAGGAAGCCCAGGCAGGCGGCCGCCGTCATCGGCGATACCGACAGCCCGACGAGGGTGATGACGGAATTGCAGATCAGGTTGCCGACGATGGGAATCAGGCCGCCGACGAAGGTGAGCGTGATCAGGAGGGCCGTGTAGGGCAGCTTCATGCCCCACAGCGGCAGCACCAGCAGCAGGAAGATCGCGGTCAGGCTGGTGTTGAACGCTGCGATCCAGAACTGCGCGGCGACGATCTGGCGGAAGGCATCGCCCAGGCGCGCCACGCGCACGGCGAGCTGGCGAAGCAGCGGTCCGCTCGAGGGGGAGCCGTGGCCCAGCGCCGCCAGCGCGCCGACGATGCCGCCGACGTAGGCATACAGCAGCCCGCCTAGCCAGGCCCGTCCCGCGCTGGCGAGCGCCCCTGCCTTGGCGCCGAGGTAGCCGGCCAGCGCGCGCTGGATTTCTTCGGCGCCCTCGGGCAGCAGGTCGGCGATCTCGGGCGGCAGCTTCTCGCGCAGCTCCAGCACCGTGCGCGCAAGAAAATCGAGCAGTTCGCGGTATTGCAGCGGCGCACCGATGATGTAGCTGCGCGAGCGCGACAGCGCGATGGCCAGCAGCACCAGCGGCGCCAGCATGACCAGCGTGGCGGCCAGGTTCTCCGCCTTGAACGGCAGGAGCCGCTGGGCGTGGTCGAGGTGCCTGGCCAGCCAGCGCGTGAGTAGAAAGCCCACGCAGGCGCTGAGCAGGCCGGCAAGCAGGCCGAAATGCATCACCAGAAGGAGCGAGAGCACCACGAGCGCGTGGCTCGCCGCCACGATCCGCGGGCTTTCGGGAGGGAACTGGCTCATCGTCGGCGGGTGGCGTTCGGGCGTCGGTCCGCGGTTCAGCCGATGGTGACCGCCGCCGCGCTGCCGCGCTCGAGCACGCTACCGATCGTGTACACGGTTTCGCCGTGGCTGCGCAGGCATTCGGCGACGGCAGGCGCCGCTTCGGGCGCCACCACCACCACCATGCCGATGCCATTGTTGAAGGTGCGGTTCATTTCCACGTCGCCGATGCCCGCGGTCTGCTGCAGCCAGGCGAACAGTTCGCTGCGCGGCCAGCTTCCGGCCTTCAGGCGCACCGCCAGATGCGCGGGCAGCACGCGCGGGATGTTTTCCAGCAGGCCGCCTCCGGTGATGTGGGCCAGCGCCTTGACGGACGGGCCGTGCTCGGCCAGGGCGGCCAATATGCTCTTGACGTACAGGCGCGTGGGCTGCATCACGGCCTGCCGCAAGGGCTGGCCGTCGAGCTGCGCGGGCAGCGCGCCGCCCGCGCGTTCAAGGCATTTGCGCACCAGCGAGAAGCCGTTGGAATGCACGCCGCTGGAGGCCAGGCCCAGCACCACGTCGCCCGCGTGCACCCGGTCTCCGCCAAGAATTTTGCTTTTCTCGACCACGCCCACGGCGAAGCCGGCCAGGTCGTATTCGCCCTCGGGGTACATCCCGGGCATTTCCGCCGTCTCGCCGCCGATCAGGGCGCAGCCCGAGAGCTCGCAGCCGCGCGCGATGCCGCCCACCACGGCGGCGGCCGTGTCCACGTCGAGCTTGCCGCACGCGAAATAGTCCAGGAAGAAGAGGGGCTCGGCGCCCTGCACCAGCACGTCGTTGACGCTCATGGCCACGAGGTCGATGCCCACGGTGTCGTGCATGTTCCACTCGAAGGCGAGCTTGAGCTTGGTGCCCACGCCGTCGGTGCCCGAGACCAGCACCGGCTCCCTGTAGCGCTTGGGCACCTCGAACAGCGCACCGAAGCCGCCGATGCCGGCCATCACGCCCTCGCGCAGCGTCTTCCTCGCCAGCGGCTTGATGCGCTCCACCAGGGCGTCGCCGGCGTCGATATCGACGCCGGCATCTTTGTAGGAAATCGGAGACTGCGTTGCGGGACGGCTCATGGAGGGTGCGCGCCGGGCGGCGGCATGGGCTAGGGTGGCAAAGGCGGCCATTCTAGGCGAAGGCCCCCTAAAATCACGGGTTCCATATGACGCGTGCCCAGACCCGGGAGGGCCGGCACGCATGCGAATTCCTTCATGCAACGCAGATTTCCATCCGCTGCCGGGCAGCGCATCCGATGAGGCAACTGGCCCTGGACATCGGGCTGCCCGTGGGCCCGACGTTCGACAATTACCTGTGCGGCGGCAACGGCCAGGCGGTGCAGCACCTCGAAGGCATCGCGCGGGGGCAGGGCCCGTCCGGTGCACCGGTCTATCTCTGGGGAGCGCAGGGCGTGGGCAAGTCCCACCTGCTCAAGGCGGCGGTGGCCGGCCTGAGCGAGCGCGGCGCGCGGACGGGGTGGCTCGACGCTTCGGTCGCCTGGCCCTGTGCGTTCGACGAAAGCTGGGACGCGATCGCGCTCGACGAGGTCGAACGCTATGGCCCCGCGCAGCAGGCGGCGGCATTCAACTGGTTCGTGAATGCGGGCAACCCGGCCGAGGGCGCGCCGCGCCGCATCCTGGCCGCCGGGCGCCTGCCGCCCGCGGACCTGCCGTTGCGCGAGGACCTGCGCACGCGGCTGGGCTGGGGGCATGTGTTCCGGCTCGAACCGCTGGACGAGGCGCAGTGCCGCGCCGCGCTGCGCCAGCAGGCGGGCGAGCGCGGCGTGGTGCTGGCCGATGACGTCATCGACTTCATGCTGGTGCGCTTCGCCCGGGACATGGGCAGCCTGATGCGGCTGCTCGCGCGGCTCGACCGGTTCGCGCTGCAGCAGCAGCGCGCCATCACCGTCCCCCTGCTGCGCGCGATGCTGCAGGACCAGCCGCCGGTGCCGCAATCCGCATGAATACGCCGCAGACTTCCCCCGCGACGCGCCCTGGCCTGGCCCTGTTCGACCTCGACCACACGCTGCTGCCGCTCGATTCGGACTATGAGTGGGGCGAGTTCACCATCCGCCTGGGCTGGTGCGACAAAACAGACTTCGGGCGGCGCAACGACGCCTTCTACGCGGACTACCAGGCAGGGCGCCTGGACGTGCACGACTACGTGCGCTTCGCCACCGAGGCGATGCGCCGCCAGGGCCCGCAGGCCGCAGCCGCGGCGCACGAACGCTTCATGCGCGAAGTGATCGAGCCCGCCGTCCGCCCGGCCGCGCTGGCCCTGCTGCGCCGGCACCGCGAGCGGGGCGACCAGGTGGTCATCGTCACGGCCACCAACGAGTTCGTCACCCGGCCCATCGCCTGCAGGCTCGGCGTGGAGCAGTTGATCGCCATCGAGCTCGAGCGCGACGCCGCCGGCGGCTACACCGGCGAGATCCGCGGCATTCCCTCGATGCGCGAGGGTAAAGTGCGGCGCCTGGCGCAGTGGCTGGCCGGGCGCGGCCTGACGCTGGCCGAGACCGAATCGACCTTCTACAGCGACTCCATGAACGACCTGCCGCTGCTGGAGCTCGTGGACCATCCCGTCGCCACCAACCCCGATGCCCGTTTGCGCGCCGTGGCGCGCGAGCGCCATTGGCCCATTCTGGATTTGTTTGGCTCCACCCCATGATCAAGACCTTCATCGACAAACTGCTGGGCAAGCGCCCAGGCCCCAAGAGACGTTTCGGCAAGCGCGAGGAGGTGCCGGCGAGCGTGCACGGCATCGACCCGGCGCTGGTGGACCGGCGCGCGGTCGACGTGGTGCGCACGCTCAAGCAGGCGGGCTTCGAGGCCTACATCGTCGGCGGCGCCGTGCGCGACCTGCTGCTGGGCCTCAAGCCCAAGGACTTCGACGTGGCGACGAACGCCACGCCCGAGCAGGTCAAGGGCCTCTTCAGGCGCGCCTTCATCATCGGGCGGCGCTTTCGCATCGTGCACGTGGTGCATGGCAGGGGGCGCGAGCACGAGGTGATCGAGGTCTCGACCTTCCGCGCCTACCTGGACAGCGCCGATGCCGAGCACGTGCAGGGCAACGAGAAGACGAGCAAGGCCGAGCTCTCGGGCATGAAGCATGCGGTGGATGCCTCGGGGCGCGTGCTGCGCGACAACGTCTGGGGGCCGCAGGAAGAAGACGCGGCGCGGCGCGACTTCACCGTGAACGCCATGTACTACGACCCCGAGACGCAGATCGTGGTCGACTACCACAAGGGCATCGAGGACGCGCAAAAGCGCGTGCTGCGCATGATCGGCGACCCGGCCACGCGCTACCACGAAGACCCGGTGCGCATCATCCGCGCCGCGCGCTTCGCCGCCAAGCTGAGCGCGCGCGGCTTCAGGCTGGAGCCGCGCACGGCCAAGCCGCTGGTGAGCTGCGAGCCGCTGCTCAAGGAAATTCCGCAAAGCCGCCTGTTCGACGAGATGCTCAAGCTGCTGCAGACCGGGCATGCGCTGGCGTCGGTCGAGCAGTTGCGCAAGCTGGGGCTGGAGAAGGGCATCTACCCGCTGCTGGACGTGGTGGTGGAGCGCGCCGACCTGCCGCTGGTGCACGCGGTGCTGCAGGACACCGACCGGCGCGTGGGCGAGGGCAAGACGGTGGCGCCGAGCTTCCTGCTCTCCTGCGTGCTCTGGCCGGACGTGAGGGCCGCCTGGGAGCGGCGCCAGGCAGGGGGCGAACATGCCTTCCCGGCGCTGCAGGCGGCGATCGACGAGGTCTTCGCGCAGCGCATCGGCGATGTGTCCGGGCGCGGCAAGCTCGCCGCCGACATGCGCGAGATCTGGGTCATGCAGCCGCGCTTCGAGCGGCGCACCGGGCACGGCGCGCACAGCATGGTCACGCACATCCGCTTTCGCGCGGGCTTCGATTTCCTGCGCCTGCGCGCCGACAGCGGCGAGGTGTCCGACGAGCTCGTGAACTGGTGGCAGCAGTTTTCCGTCGCCGACGACGCGCGCCGCGAGGACATGCTCGACCAGTTGCGCGAGGAGCAGCGCAAGCGCTCGCGCCAGCGCAAGACCGGCGCCGCGCCGCAGCCGCCGCAAGACCCGGAGGCGGACGAGGCGCCCCTGGCCGCCGCGCCCGCGCGCAAGCGCCGCCGGCGCCGGCGCAAGCCCGCGGGCGGCGAGAGCGCGGGCGCGGACGCCGAGTGAGCGCCTTCGTCGGCCTGGGCGCCAACCTGGGCGACGCGCGGGCCGCGCTGGCCTCGGCCGCGTCGGCGCTCGCCCATTTGCCCGGCACCCGGCTCGTCGCGGCTTCTTCCCTCTATGCGAGCGCGCCCGTGGGCGCGGGCGGCCCCGACTACCTGAATGCCGTCCTCGCCCTGGAAACGGAGCTGGCGCCGTTGGCGCTGCTGCACGCGATGCAGGACGTGGAAAACGCCGCCGGGCGCGAGCGGCCCTACCGCCATGCCCCGCGCACGCTGGATCTGGACCTGCTGCTGTACGGCACGCTGCGGTTGAGCGGCGATGAACTCGCCGTGCCCCATCCGCGGATGGAGCAGCGCGCCTTCGTGCTGCTGCCGCTGCACGAGATCGCGCCCGAGCGCGTCAGCCCCGAACAACTCGCGCGGGTGGCGCACCAGCGCATCCACCGCGTGGCGTCCGCCCGCGAGTGGTTGGCGCTGGAACTACTGAAACCATAGCTGATTGCACTTGATGGGCAAGGGTTTGAGCCTGATTTTTCTCGTAATTCAGGCGCGCTGCTTGTCGGCCTCCGTCAGGAACGCATCGGCGAAGAAGGCGTTTTCCGGCAGCGCCCGGTCCCGGCTGAAACTCGCCCGGGCCGCGTCCACCATCAGCGGCGTGCCGCAGGCGTAGACCTCGTGGCCGGAGAGGTCGGGGTGGTCGTCCAGCACGGCCTGGTGCACGAAACCGGTGCGTCCGCGCCATGCGTCCTGCGGACTCGCGTCGGAGATCACCGGCGCGTAGCCGAGCCGCGGCATCTCGACCAGGCGCGCCCGCACCCAGTCGTCCATGTAGAGGTCGTGCGGGCGGCGCACGCCCCAGTAGAGAACCGCCTGGCGCGGGCTCTGCGTGAACTGCAGGTGTTCGATCAAGGCCTTGATGGGCGCGAAGCCCGTGCCGGAGGCGAGCAGGATGATGGGCTTGCCGCTGTCCTCGTGCAGGCGGAAGCTGCCGAACGGCCCTTCGACGCGCAGGATGTCTTTCTCCTTGAGCGCGCCGAAGACGTGGTCCGTGAAGCGTCCACCGGGCGTGTGGCGCAAATGCAGCTCCAGCCCGGGCGAGGTTTCCTGGGTGTGCGGCGCATTGGCGATGGAGTAGGCGCGGCGCGTTCCGTCGCGCAGGATGAACTCGACGTACTGCCCCGCGAAGTAGCCGAAATTCGCTCCGGCGGGCAGGCTCATCCGGGCCAGCATGACGTCTTCGGCGGCGCGCGCGAGGCTGGCCACGCGCACCGGAAACTTGCGCACGGGGAAACTGTCGGCATCCGTGACCTGCTCGGAGTACAGCACCACGTCCGAATCGGCAAAGGTGCTGCAGGCCAGGATGAGCCCCGCGGCTTCCTCCCCCGCGCTCAGCGCATGGCCGGAATGCGCGCGCATGTGCACCTGGCCGCTCACCCGGCGGCACTTGCACGAGCCGCAGGCGCCATCCTTGCAGCCATAGGGCATGGCGACGTTCTGCCGGATCGCCGCGGCAAGCACGGTTTCGTCGGCGTGCACGTCGAAAGTGCGTCCGCTGGGCTCCACGGTGACATGAAATACCGTATCAGACATCGGCAGGTATGCTCCAAATCATTTTCAAGATCACACAAGGCTGATTTTGCCTGCCTGTTCATACCCCTTGGGGGCGCTGCCCTCGCGCTTTCGCCGCCCGCGCGTGCTCATCGTCGGCTGCGGGGATGTGGGGCTGCGTGTCGTGCGCATGCTGGGGCAGGGCCGGCGTGTGCTCGCGCTGAGCTCATCGCCCGGGCGCACGGCAGTGCTGCGCGCGGCCGGCACGCTGCCGCTGTTCGGAAATCTGGACGAGCCCGCCACGCTGGCCAGGCTCGCGGGCCTGGCCACCCGCGTGCTGTACCTGGCACCACCACCGCCCGCGGGCGTGCACGACCCGCGGGCGCGCGCACTGGTCCGGGCCCTGGCGCGACGCAGTCCGCCGCAAAGCGTGGTCTATCTCTCCACCAGCGGGGTTTACGGCGACTGCGGCGGAGCGCAGGCGGCGGAAACGCGCCCGATGGCGCCCCGCACGCCGAGGGCACGGCGCCGCGCCGACGCGGAGGCGTCGATGCGCCGTTGGGGACGGTCCGGCGTGCGCGTCAGCCTGCTGCGCGCGGCGGGCATCTACGCCAACGATCGCCCGGGTGGCGGGCCGCGCACGCGCCTGTCGTGCGGCCAGCCGCTGCCGGATGCAAGCGATCCCTGCATCAGCCACATCCATGCGGACGACCTGGCGCGCGCCTGCGCCCTGGCGCTCTGGCGGGGCCGTCCGCAGCGGGTGTACAACGTGTGCGATCAAAGCGCGCTGCGGCTGGGGGAATATCTCGATCTGGCCGCCGACCTGCTGGGCTTCGCGCGCCTGCCGCGCATCGGCCTTGCACAGGCCATGCGGGAGCTGGCACCCGAGTTCATGGGTTTCTGGAGCGAGTCCCGGCGCCTCGTGGCCCGGCGCATGCAGGAAGAGCTGGGCGTGCGGCTGCGCTATCCCACGGTCCGGGAGGGCCTTGGCGCGGGCCTGCCGGCTCAGCGCGGGTAACGCCCGCCCTTGCTGTCGTAGCAGCGAAAGACGTCGCACTGCACGATGTCGGGCTTGCGTTCGGCCCTCTGTCGCGGGCGGGGCCGCTGGGCCGGCCCGATGACGAGGGGCGGCATCGTGTAGGCGGGAGGGGTGCCGTTCAGCCTGTGGGGCGAGCGCGCGTATTCCGCGGGGGTGAGGCAGGCCAGATCGGCGTTTTGCTGGGCCTCGAAAATTCTGTTGCCGGTGTCGTAGAGCGTAGGATCCAGGGCCATGGCGCTTTGCAACGCGGCACGCGCCTGCCGGCATTGGGCCGACTGGGCCGGGTCGGGGGCTTCCTGCCGTGCCGAAGGCGGCATGGCCTGTGCTTGCGCCTCTGTCTGCTGGCGCTCGCGCCTGAGGCGCAAGGCCTCCTCGGCCTGTTCGTACTGGCGCTGGATGTCCTCGGGCGTCTGCCGTGGGGCGACTTCCTTGCGGTCCTGCCCCTTGGCGCATTCACCGTCCGTGTAGGAGACGCTGCCCGTTGCTGGATCGGTGCAGCGGATCACCTGGGCGTTGCCCGCCGCGCACAGGCCGCCCGCGAAGGCCAGCAGGCAGACCTTCAGTGCGTGGCGGACGGACGGATGCGCGTGGTGCATGCCTCGGGCCATCGTCCCGATCGTTAAGGGAGGTCGCGCGGGCTGAGCCCGCTGCGGTGGCCCATGTCACGGTTCGGGGGGCTCTCGCGGCCTTGCGGGGGAGAGGGCGGCCGACCCTGCCAGGGCGCACCCGGCCGCGGGCGGACATCGGGCGCCCGCTCCCGGGGGCGCTGCTGCTGCCGCCAGCGGTCCGGGTCCGGCCGCCGTGGCCCAGCACCGTGCCCATCCTCGCGCCAGCGGGGCCCGCCGCGCCAGTGCGGGGGAGGCGGCGGCCTGCGCGTGGCATCGATCCATATCGGCCCGCCGAACATCAGGGGCGGCTCACCATAGAACACGGGCGGGCCCGCGGGCACGGCGTAGGCAGCCGGCGGATAGGCGGGGCCGTAGCCTTCATAGCCATAACCGTAGCCATCGGCCACCGGTACGGCGCAACCGCCGAGCGTGAGCGCCAGCCCGGCAGCGGCGGCGAGCAGCAGGCCGGAAGCGGTGTGTCGGGTAGGGTGTCGCATAAGGGTCAGACGCGGGAAGGCGGGCAGAAGTTGACCATACGGCATCTGTTTTACCCGTTCTTTACCTCGCTGTGCCATTCGGGCGCCGGACGGGCATGGACTCAGACGACGCCAGCGGCGCGCAGTGCGGCGATCTCGGCCTCGCTCACGCCCCATTCCTTCAGAACCTCCCCGGTATGCTGGCCGAGCGCGGGCGGCGCGGTGTGGTAGCGCACGGGCGT
>Ga0222419_100813_pt1 | contig 16955 bp, 17 predicted proteins | sample 1B20Ametagenome_FD_182474 | JGI IMG/M metagenome (GOLD analysis project Ga0222419, IMG submission 182474) | Enriched microbial communities from leaf-cutter ant dump, University of Wisconsin, Madison, United States - 1B20A (version 2) | ecosystem: Environmental > Terrestrial > Nest > Insects nest... | reverse complement strand
GATGCCGAAGTACTGCCCGATGATGCGATCGGCCGCCGCGATCGGCATCGCGACGAGCTGGATGTGCAGCGCCCCGCCGTTGCCCGCCGGCTGGTTCCCGACGGCCGCGTGGAAGACGCCGCCCTTCTTGCCCTCGAGCGTGATCACGTTGTCGAGGTTCGCCTGGGCGAGCTGCAGCGAGTAGCTGGCGGGGAAGAGGGGCGTGTCCCCGTTCCCCGCGCTGCCGGCCGTCGCCCGCAGGACGCCCGTGGCGGGATCGTAGATCGCGAACGAGAAGTCCCGGGGGCTGTCGGTCTGGGTGTAGACCGTCTCGCCGTTCTCGGTCTCGACGTCGAAGTAGCGTGAGACGAGGTCGGTCGACACGAGTGCCGGCAGCTGCGCGTTGATGTTCTCGATCAGGGCGCCGCGCAGGAGCGGCACCGTGCCGAGCCCGGCGACGAGCAGGCCGAGCGCGAGCACGGCGACGGTCACCCCGGTGACCTTGGCGCGCAGGCTGATCGCCCGCCACCAGCGGGTGACCGCGTCAGGCTTGTGCGCCATGCGGTCCTCCCATGAGCGTCTGCGGTGCGGAAAGGGCTACTTGCCGACCTTGAGCATGTAGCCGAAGCCGCGTTTGGTCTGGATGACCGACTCCTCGGTGTGCGGGTCGATCTTGCGGCGCAGGTACGAGATGTAGCTCTCCACGATGCCCGCGTCGCCGTTGAAGTCGTACTCCCACACGTGGTCGAGGATCTGCGCCTTCGACAGCACCCGGTTCGGGTTGAGCATGAGGTAGCGCAGCAGCTTGAACTCGGTCGGGCTCAGCTCGATCGACTCCGAGCCCACGTGCACGTCGTGCGTGTCCTGGTCCATCGACAGCTCGCCGGCGCGGATCACGGACTCCTCGTCGGCCTGCATCGTGCGGCGCAGGATCGCCTGCGCCCGCGCGACGATCTCGTCGAGGCTGAAGGGCTTGGTGACGTAGTCGTCGCCGCCGGCGTTCAGGCCCTCGATCTTGTCCTCGGTGCCGTCCTTCGCGGTGAGGAAGAGGATCGGCGCGGTGAAGCCCGCGCCGCGCAGGCGCTTGGTCACGCTGAAGCCGTTCATGTCCGGCAGCATGACGTCGAGGATGATGAGGTCGGGCTCCTCCTCGAGCACGGCCGAGATGGTGGCGGCCCCGTTGGCGACCGTCTTCACCTGGAACCCGGCGAAGCTGAGACCCGTGGAGAGCAGGTCGCGGATGTTCGGCTCGTCGTCGACGACCAGGATGCGCGCAGCAGTCATGACCCCATTATGGTGACTCGGGCCATGCTCTGCCTGATTATCCGCCGGAGCGCCGGATCAGGCGGCGATCGCGTCGGCGTCCATGATCGTGTAGCTGTACCCCTGCTCGGCGAGGAAGCGCTGGCGGTTCTGCGCGTAGTCCTGGTCGATCGTGTCGCGGGCGACCAGCGTGTAGAAGCTCGCGGTGTGGCCGGACTGCTTGGGACGCAGGAGGCGTCCGAGCCGCTGGGCCTCCTCCTGCCGGGAGCCGAACGACCCCGACACCTGGATCGCGACCGAGGCCTCCGGCAGGTCGATGGAGAAGTTCGCGACCTTCGACACGACCAGCAGCTGGATCTCGCCGACCCGGAACCGCCGGTACAGGTCCTCGCGCTCGTCGACGGGGGTCGCGCCCGTGATCTGCGGGGCGTTCAGGGACTCGGACAGGGTGTCGAGCTGGTCCAGGTACTGGCCGATGACGAGGATCTGCTCGTCGGGATGCTTCGCGATGAGCTCGCGCACGGCTGCGACCTTCGCGGGGGCGGACGCGGCGAGACGATAGCGCTCGTCGTCGGTCGCCGCCGCGTACTCGAGCCGGTCGCTCGGCGGCAGATCGACCCGCACCTCGCAGCACGCCGCGGGGGAGATGAACCCCTGCGCCTCGATCTGCTTCCACGGCGCGTCGAACCGCTTGGGTCCGATCAGGCTGAACACGTCGCCTTCGCGGCCGTCCTCGCGGACGAGCGTGGCGGTGAGGCCGATGCGCCGGCGGGCCTGCAGGTCGGCCGTGAGCTTGAACACCGGGGCCGGCAGCAGATGCACCTCGTCGTAGACGATCAGGCCCCAGTCGAGGGCGTCGAGCAGGGCGAGATGCGCGTACTGGCCCTTCCTCTTCGCGGTGAGGATCTGGTAGGTCGCGATCGTGACCGGCTTGACCTCCTTGGCCTGGCCGGAGTACTCGCCGATCTCCTCGGGGGTGAGGCTCGTGCGCTTGAGCAGCTCGTCGCGCCACTGCCGGGCGGAGACCGTGTTCGTCACCAGGATGAGCGTGGTCGTCTTCGTGGCGGCCATGGCTCCGGCGCCGACGATCGTCTTGCCGGCGCCGCAGGGGAGCACCACCACGCCGGAGCCGTCCTTCGCGAAGGCGTCGACCGCGTCCTGCTGGTAGGGCCGGATCTGCCAGCCGTCCTCGGCCAGCTCGATCTCGTGCGGGGTCCCCGGGGTGTAGCCGGCGAGGTCCTCGGCGGGCCAGCCGATCTTCAGCAGCTCCTGCTTGATCTGTCCGCGCGCCCAGGCGTCGACGACGTAGGTCTCGGGGGTGGGGTGGCCGATCAGCAGGGGCTGGATGCGCTTGTTGCCGGCCACCTGAGTGAGCACGGCGGGGTCGGAGGAGCGCAGGATCAGGGCGCCCTCCTCGTCGCGCTCGATGACCAGGCGCCCGTAGCGGTTCACGGTCTCGCGCAGGTCGACGGCGACCGACGGGGGCACCGGGAAGCGCGACCAGCGGTCGAGCGTGTCGAGCATGTCCTCGGCCGTGTGCCCCGCCGCGCGGGCGTTCCACAGCCCCAGCCGGGTGATGCGGTAGGTGTGGATGTGCTCCGGGGCGCGCTCCAACTCGGCGAAGATCGCCAGCTCGTGACGGGCGCTCTCCGCGTCCGCGTGCGCGACCTCGAGCAGCACGGTGCGGTCGCTCTGGACGATCAGGGGGCCATCAGACATAGCAGACCAGTTTACCGGCGCCCCGGGGTCACGGGGCGACGACGGTGGCGGATCGGATGCTGGACACGGGCAGCGTGCGCTCGACGTCCGCCGTCCGGTCGCGTCCGCGCAGGCGGCCGCCGCCGAGACCGGTGGCCTCCATGATCAGCTCCCTGGTCGACCCGTCGGGCATGCCGACGGTGACCTTCAGCACCGCTCTGGCGCGCACCGCCGCCTCGAGCTCGCGGTCGAGCCAGGCGGCGTCGGCATCAGGGCCCTGGTGCGCGCGGAGGGTGGCCAGCAGCGTCTCGTAGCCGGCGGGCTCGGAGGCGGGGGAGAGGAGCGGATGCCGGTCGCCGGTGACCGCCCGGCCGTCCTCGTCGACGAGGGTCGCCGGATAGCGGGCATCGGCGAGCGCCCAGTAGACGGTGTCGCGGCTGACGCGGGTCGTGAGCGAGCCGGCGTGCGTCGTCAGCCCCAGCGGGCGCAGCGCCTGGTCGACGGACATCGCCTCGATGAGGTGCCCGTCGACGCTCTCGATGCGGGTGCGGCCGGTCTCGGCATCCGTCGACACCCGGACCAGCCCGTGGCGCTGAGCCGTCTGGGCGATGAGGTAGCGCAGGGCCTGCGGGATGCCGGTGAGCGAGAGCTCGTCGAGGAAGTCGAGGATCGACTGCTCGGTCTCCCCGGCGACGAGCGCCCGCGCGATCGACTCGCCGGTGAAGCGATAGGACGACGCCTGCGCCGCGGACTCGCGCTCGGCGATCGTGCGCAGCCGTACGTCGAGGGCCGGTGCCAGGGGGCCGGGGGAGATCGCGGTGAGGTCGTTCTGCAGGAAGATGCGATCGACCTCTGCGGGCAGCAGCGCGGACAGCTCGCCGGCATCGGGGAGGGCGCCCGCGCGGATCGGCGTCGCCCAGGAGGGTTCCGAGCCGTCGTCTGCGATGAGCGCGAGCAGCCGTGCCCGCTCCCGGAGCGCGCGGCACCGTTCGGGCCATCCGGCATCCCACGGGTGCGCGTGCGGCCAGGCGTCGGGGGGCGTCCAGCCTCCGGACGGCGAGCGGATGCCGCGCGGCAGCGCATCGCGCAGACCGACGACCAGGTCGCTCCAGCGTCCGGCGGCGGGTGCACGCAGCCACCGCTCTGCGGCGGCGGTCGGGCGCAGCAGACGCTCGTCCGGGGCCGCCAGTCCCGCGTCGACCGCGAGGGCGACGAGGTCTTCGACCGATTCCGCGGGAACACCCCGCTCGGTCAGCTGCTTCTTCTCGCCGGCGCTGACGCCTCCTCCGGAGAGCAGCGCCAGCGGCCTCTCGCGAGCCTGCAGCAGAAGATCCGCGACGGCGGCGACCGTGGTGAGGGCGCGCTCCGCGGCGCGCGCCGCCGCGCCGGCCTCCGACGGGGGAGGGTCGGCCTGCTCCGGCGGTACCGGTACGTCGCGGTCGAGCACGGCCGCAGTCACCGACGGGTAGGGCGTGCCATCGGCCTGCAGGAGGGCGAGCGCGGTCAGCGCGTCGCGCTGCTCGCCGGCATCCGCCCCGGTGGCCGCCGCGTGCAGGGCCGCGGCCTCGTCGCCGGTGAGCCGGGGCAGCATGCGGTGCACGGCCGACGGGTCCAGCAGGGACTCGGCGACGTCGAAGAAGTCGTTCAGTCCGGCGTCCGCCCGCACCCCGCGGGCCAGGAACAGCGCCGTCAGCTCGGCATCGCTTGCCGCGGCCAGTAGTTCAGCCAGCGGTCGGGCGTGCGTGCTCATGCCTGGTCCCTCAGGATCGCGATGCGCGACCCTTCCGGATGAAGCTCATGATCAGCAGGGCGATGATGAGGATGAACGCCAGCGGAGGGCCCCAGTACAGGATGCTCGCGATGAACGGCCATGCGCCCTCGGCGAACGCCTCTTCGTCCATCCCGTTCGCCGTTCCCACGATGATCGAGACGAAGCCCAGGATCGAGGCGGCGATGAGCCCGAGCGCGGTGAACGCGAGGATGCGGTCCACTCTGCGGATCTCGGGTTCGTGCGTCGGCGTGCTCATCCTTCTCAGCCTAGTGCGTCCCTGACCGGTAGGCTTGAGGGGGCCGCTCTTCGAGCGCGCCGTCTTTCGGCACCAACTCAGCGAGGTTTCTCCCATGCCCACCGGCAAGGTCAGGTTCTACGACGAAGACAAGGGCTTCGGCTTCATCGCCAGCGATGACGGTCAGGACGTCTTCCTGCACGCTTCGGCCATGCCCGCGGGCACGGCCGTGAAGGCGGGTGCTCGCGTGGAGTTCGGCGTCGCCGACGGCAAGCGCGGCCTGCAGGCGCTGTCGGTGCGCGTCCTCGAGGCGCCGCCCAGCCTCGCCAAGGCCAAGCGCAAGCCGGCCGACGACATGGCGATCATCATCGAAGACCTCGTGAAGCTCCTCGACGGCATGGGCTCCGACCTGCGCCGCGGTCGCTACCCCTCCTCGAGCCACGGCCGCAAGATCGCCGCCGTCCTGCGCAAGGTCGCCGATGACCTCGAAGCCTGATGCCGACGAGCGTCTCGTCGACGCCCACGATCTCGCGCTGAACGCACTGCGCGAGATCACTCCGGCGACGTCGATCGGCCCCGCAGCCGGCTACCTCGTGGAGGACGACGGCTCGGTGTCGCTGCGCTTCGAGAACCGCCTGCCGGGCTATCCCGGCTGGTACTGGACCGTCACGGTCGCCCGCGTCGACGACGAGGAGCCGACCGTGCTCGAGGTCGAGCTGCTGCCCGGCGACGGCGCGCTGCTCGCGCCCGAATGGGTGCCGTGGGCCGAGCGTCTCGCGGAGTACCGCGCCCACCAGGCGGAGCTCGCCGAGCAGGCGGCGGCTGCGGCCGCCGACGAGCTCGACGAGGACGACGTCGAGTCCGACGACATCGATGACATCGACGACGATGACGACCTCGACGACGGGGTGGACGACGACGAGCTGCGCACGCTGCACGCCGGAGACCTCGACGGCGTCGACATCGATGAGCTCGACGACTCCGCCGTGATCGACGATGACGAGTCCGAGGATGTCGACTCTGACGACGATGACGACTCTGACGACGATGACGACTCTGACGACGATGACGATGACGACGAGTCCGACGACGACGATGACGACTCCGACGACGACGAGTCCGAGCTCGGGGACGGCGCCGACGAGGAGGAGTGACCAACCCGGTCCTCCGACCGGGCGTCAGCGGCAGCATCCGTGCGCGTCACGGTGTGACGCCCTGCACCGTCTCCCGGGCGCACCCTCTTGACGACTGCGCACCCCGGACAGCAGAACGGCCGCGCGAACCCGTCGCGCGGCCGTCCTTCCGGGGCTCAGTCGCCCGGGTGCTCCAGCACGTAGTCGAGGGCGCGCGTGAGCTGTCGCACGTCGTCGGGCTCGATCGAGACGAAGGTCGCCACGCGCAGCTGGTTGCGGCCGAGCTTGCGGTACGGCTCGGTGTCGACGATGCCGTTGGCGCGCAGGGTCTTGGCGATCTGGGCCGCGTCGATGCTGTCGTCGAAGTCGATGGTGACCACGACGGGAGAGCGGTGGGCGGGATCGGTCACGAACGGCGTCGCGACGGAGCTCGCCTCGGCCCAGTCGTAGAGAACGCCCGAGGACTCGGCGGTGCGGGCGGCTGCCCAGCCGAGACCGCCGTTCTCGAGGATCCAGCGCAGCTGGCTGTCGAGAAGGTGCAGCGTGGTGAGCGCGGGGGTGTTCAGGGTCTGGTTCAGACGCGAGTTGTCGACGGCGTTCTTCAGGCTGAGGAACTCGGGGATGTAGCGGTCGGATGCCGCGATCCGCTCGATCCGCTCGATCGCGGCGGGGGAGGCCGCGGCGAACCACAGGCCGCCGTCGGAGCCGAGGTTCTTCTGCGGGGCGAAGTAGTAGACGTCGGCCTGGGCCGCGTCGAAGTCGATGCCGCCGGCGGCGCTCGTGGCGTCGATCACGGTCAGCGCCCCGTCGGCGGCGACCCGCTCGACCGGGGCGGACACGCCGGTGGACGTCTCGTTGTGCGGCCAGGCGTAGACGTCGACGCCCGCGACGACCTCTGCGGCGATGCGCGAGCCGGGCTGGGCCTCGCGCACGTCGGGCGCCTGGAGCCACGGCGCCGCCGCGGCCTTGGCGAACTTGCCGCCGAACTCGCCGAACACGAGGTTCTGGCTGCGGTTCTCGATGAGCCCGAAGGCCGCTGCGTCCCAGAACGCGGTCGAGCCGCCGTTGCCGGTGATGATCTCGTAGCCGTCGGGGAGGCGGAACAGCGCGGCGAGCTGCTCGCGGACGCTGCCGACGAGGTTCTTCACCGGCGCCTGGCGGTGCGACGTGCCCAGCAGGCTCGAGCCTGCGGCGAGCAGCGCATCGAGCTGCTCGGAGCGCACCTTCGAGGGGCCGCATCCGAAGCGGCCGTCAGCGGGCAGGAGGTCACGGGGAATCTCGATCGCCATGGATCGATTCTAGGGTGCGCCGCCGCGCTGATCCGCCCGGATGACGCTCCGGGTCGCCCGCGGGAATGTAGGCTTGCCTAAGGACACCGGAGGACTGCATGACCGATCTCATCGACACCACGGAGATGTATCTCCGCACCATCCTCGAGCTCGAGGAGGAGAACATCGTGCCGCTGCGCGCGCGCATCTCCGAGAGACTCGGCCACTCGGGCCCGACCGTGTCGCAGACCGTCGGCCGGATGGAGCGCGACGGGCTCGTCGTCGTCTCGGAGGACCGCACGCTCGAGCTGACCGACTCGGGGCGCCGCAAGGCCGTCGACGTGATGCGCAAGCACCGTCTCGCCGAGCGTCTGCTGTCCGACGTGATCGGCCTCGACTGGGCGTACGTGCACGAGGAGGCCTGCCGCTGGGAGCACGTGATGAGCGAGCAGGTCGAGCGTCGTCTGGTCGAGCTGCTCGGCCATCCGACCGAGTCTCCCTACGGCAACCCGATCCCGGGTCTCGACCAGCTCGGCGACCTGCCCGCCCGGACCTTCGACGAGGGCGTCGTCGGCCTCGTCCAGAGGCTGACCGCCGCGGGCGAGCCGATCGAGGGCACCGTGCGTCGTCTCGCGGAGCCGGCGCAGGTCGACCCCGAACTGCTCGAGCAGCTGCGCGAGGCCGGCGTCGTGCCGGGCGCGAAGGGCGCCTACCGCTTCAACGAGGGCTACGTGCTCATCCAGATGGACGGCCAGGACGAGGGGCTCGAGCTGCCCGTCGAGCTCGCCTCGCACATCTTCCTCGTCGGCGATCCCGCCTGAGGTGCGAGCGCCCTTCGTCTCGTCGCTTCGCTCCTCGCTCAGGAACCGACCACAGTCTGGTTCCTGAGCGAGCGGAGCGAGACGAAGGGCTCCCCGAGGATTAACAGCTTCGCGGGGTGACACGATCGTTATCTTCCGGTAACCTCGGTGAGGTCGTCAGCGAAGAAGCCCGCTGACGGTTACCCGCGGAGATCGCCTTCCAGGCTCGTCGTCTTCGCGGCAGGAACGCACAAAGTACCCCGAGCTACATTCGTGCCACGAGAAGCAGAGTGCCGACGAGCCAGCGCCACCCGAGCGTGAAGGCCCAGGAGGACAACGTTTTGGCCGCAGACATCGAACCGCCCGCGAAGACAACCGAAGATCGAGCAGTCGCACGTCGCACCGATGTGCGCGCCTCGGCCGGGAAGATCACGAAGCCGCTCCGTTCGATCGCCATCTTCGGTGCGGTGGGCGCTCTGGTCGCCGCCGTCGCGCTCCCCGCGTACGCCTCGTCCAAGCCGGTCGAGGCGGCGGCGACCGTGCAGCAGCTCGCGGCGGTCGACGCGCAGTCCCTGGTCGTCGCCTCGGAGGCCACGGCCGCACCCCTCGTGCACGGATCCTTCACGGCCACGACGCCCGAGGAGATCGAGAAGAAGAAGGCCGAAGAGGCCGCCGCCGCACGCGCCGCCGCCGCGGCATCCACCGCATCCTCCGCGGGCTTCGACATCAGCAAGTACGCCCTGGTCTCGCCGGGATCCGGCGAGGTGCGCTACCCCCTTCCCCAGGGTTCCTACAACGTGAGCCGCACCCTCGGCAGCGGCCACAACGGCGCCGACATGGTGTGCCCGGCGCTGACGCCGATATACGCTGCGGCCGCCGGCGTCGTCCGCGTCTCCTCGGAGAGCTACTACGGCTACGGCGTCGGCGTCGTCATCGACAGCGTCGTGGGCGGCCAGCGCGTCTCCACCACCTACGGCCACATGACCTACGGCACGCGTCAGGTCCAGGTCGGCGACACGGTGGCCGCGGGACAGCTCATCGGCCTCGTCGGCAGCACCGGTCACTCGACCGCGAACCACCTCCACTTCGAGGTGAAGATCAACGGCACCCTGGTCGAGCCCATCGGCTGGCTGGCCGCGAACGCCGGCTGATCCCGTCCTTCCGTCGCTGACACGCCTTCGCGCGTTCATCCGGAGTTTCGCCGTGTCCCCAGCGGAATGGGTTAGCCTGTTCCCGTTGCCGCACTGACGGGAGAGGCCGATGGAACAGATACCGAGCATCCGCACCATGGATGCCCTCGGTCGCCTGGTCCTTCAGCATCGGCCGCAGGGATGCCACGGTCATGCCGTGCGCGAAAGGCGCTGTCTGTAAGACGGCGCCTTTTTTCGTCTCTTCGATCGCTCCTCCGGCCGTGCGGCCTGTGTGAGTCGAGAGTGCCGGGAAGCCGTCCCGGCGGATCGAGAGGATGACGAATGCGCACACTTGTCCTGAACGCCGGATACGAGCCGCTCGCGATCGTGTCTTTCAAGAGAGCCCTGGTCCTCGTGATGAACGAGAAGGCCACGGTCATCGAGCGTGTCGAAGACGACCCCGTCTGGGGGACCCACGGAGTCTACGACCGGCCGGCGGTCATCATCCTCTCGCGGTACGTCCGCGTGCCGATCAGCAGGCGCGTGCCGGTGACGCGGCGCGGTGTGCTGCGGCGCGACAACCACCGCTGTGGATACTGCGGCAAGGCCGCGTCGACCATCGATCACGTGCTGCCCCGCTCGCGGGGAGGCGCCGATTCGTGGGAGAACCTGGTCGCCTGCTGCCTGCGATGCAACAACGTGAAGAGCAACCGGACCCCTCAGGAGATGCACTGGGAACTGCGGTTCACGCCGCGTCCCCCGCACGGGACGTCATGGACGGTGCGGGGGAGCGAGCGCAGCGACCCGCGGTGGGAGCCGTATCTCGCTCTCGCGGCGTGACCCGGAGGCTCAGCGCAGCACGATGTCGACGATCACCTTGAGCACGATGCCGAGGGCGCCCAGGGCGATGCCGCCGATGGCCATGCCCGTGTAGGCGCCGTTGTATCCGGCGCCGGTGTTCCGGGCGGCGCTGTTCAGGCGGATCGCCGTGACGCCGGTGCCGATGCCGATGATCCCCGCGATGTACGGGAGCAGGAAGATGGACACCGCGCCTGCGACGAGCGCGATGATGCTGGACGTCTTCGCCGAGTTCTTCGCTGCGGGCGCCGCGGGCGGGATCTGCGCACCGTCGGGAGCACCCGGGTAGGTGGCCCCGGGGTACGGCGGCGCTGCCGGAGGCTGCGGGGCAGGAGGCTGCGGGGCAGGAGGCTGGTACGCCGGAGGCTGCGGTTCGGGCGAGGGCGGCAGCACGGGCTCCGGCGGAAGCACCGGCTCTCCCGCCGGCGGCGGGGTGTAGGGGTTGTCCTCGGGGCGTGACGCGTCGGTCATGTTCTCCTCCTCCTGGTCGTCGTCGGGGGCGTCGGGCGCCGCCGACGCCCCCGAAGATACCGGATGCCGAGGATCGGGTCTCCCGCCGCCGCGGAACGTCGCCGGGATTCCTCTAAGCTGGGTGCAGGCCCTCGTAGCTCAGCAGGATAGAGCAGCCCTCTCCTAAAGGGCAGGTCGCAGGTTCGAATCCTGTCGAGGGCGCCGAGGAATCACCATGGGCGCGCCGGTCTCCGGGTCAGGGAAGATGCGGCACCGCAGGCTGTAGACGTCCTCGATCAGCTCCTCCGTGATGATCTCCGACGGCCTTCCTGCGGTGACGATGTCGCCGTCCTTCATGACGATGAGGTGGGAGGCGTAGCGCGCCGCCTGATTCAGATCGTGCAGCACGATGACGACGGTGCGGTCGAGGTCGCGGCGCAGCACCTCGAAGAGCTCGAGCAGCCCGTACTGGTGGGTGATGTCGAGGAAGGTCGTCGGCTCGTCGAGCAGGAGCACCGGTGTCTGCTGTGCGAGCACCATCGCGACCCAGACCCGTTGTCTCTGCCCTCCGGAGAGCTCGTCGACCAGGCGCCCGGAGAGGCCCGAGATGCCCGTGGCCCGCATCGCCTCGGCGACGATGTCCTCGTCGGCGTGCGACCAGCGGTCGAACGCCCTCTGGTGGGGGTGCCGGCCGCGTGCGACGAGGTCGGCGACCCGGATCCCTTCCGGGGCGAGCGAGGTCTGCGGCAGCAGGCCGAGTCGGGTCGCGAGCGACCGGGTCGGAATGCGCGAGATCTCCTCGCCGTCGAGGAGGATGCTGCCGGACCGATAGGGGAGGATCCGCGCGATCGAGCGCAGCATCGTCGACTTTCCGCATGCGTTGGGTCCGATGATCGCGGTATAGCTGCCGGTGGGCACATCGAGGCTCAGGTCGTCGCAGACGACTCGCCGGTCGTAGCCGACCTGGACGCGGTCGAGCTGGATGGCGGGCCGCGGGGGTGAGGTGTCTGTCATTTCCGCTTTCGGTATTCAGCCGCGAGAAGCCAGACGAGGTAGGCGCCTCCGACGCTCACGGTCACGATGCCCACGGGGAACCCGAGCTGCTGCGCCAGGACATCGGAGGCGAGCAGGAGGACGGCGCCCACGAGCGCGGCGGGGACGAGGCCGAGGCCGCTGCCGCGGGTGAGCCGGCGCGCGATCTGGGGTGCCGCGAGGGCGATGAACGAGATCGGTCCGGCGGCCGCGGTGACGAGGGCTGTCAGCGCGACGCCAAGGACCACGGCGCTCGCCTGCACCAGGTTCGCCCGGACGCCCAGACCGCGCGCCGCCTCGTCGCCGAGCTCGAGCTGCCGCATGCCCGGCGCGATGAACGCGACCAGCGGCAGCATCACGACGAGCAGGGCGACCATCGGCCAGAGCTGGGCATGTCCGAGGCCGTACAGGGACCCGGCGGCCCACACCGCAGTGAGCATGGCGGCATCGAGGTCCGAGGAGATCATGAGGGCCGAGTTGAGGGAGCCGAGAAGGGCGCCCACGCCGATGCCCATGATGATCAGGCGGAACGGGCGGACGCTGCCGCGACTCACCGACAGCAGGTACACGACGGCCGCCGTGACGCCGCCGCCGACGATCGCCGCCGCCGCCCGATCGAGGTATCCGGTGGATCCGATCCCCAGGGTCATCACGACCACGCCGGTGTAGGAGCCCGTCGAGAAGCCGATGATGTCGGGCGAGCCCAGGGGGTTGCGGGTGAGCGACTGGAAGATCGCCCCCGAGACTGCGAGCGAGATTCCGCAGGCGATCGCGAAGAGCACGCGGGGCAGGCGCCACGTGGCCACGAGCAGCCGCGCTTTGGCGTCGTCGTCGGTACCCAGCAGCGCGCCGACGACCTGGGCGGGCGACAGCTGGTAGGTGCCGATTCCGAGCGCGACGATGCTCAGAGCGAGGATGACGACGATGACCACGGCGCAGACGACGATGCTGCGGATGCCGATGAGGCCCGAGACCCGTCCGCGCCGCAGGACGACGGTCGCGTATCCGTGGTCGACGGCGTTCACAGGGCGCTCACCGACCGGCGCCGGGCGAGCAGGATGAGCACCGGGGCGCCGACGATTCCGGTCACGAGACCGACGCGCAGTTCGCCGCTCGGAAGGATGACCCGTCCGACGATGTCGGCGACGAGCAGCAGGATAGGCGACAGTACGACCGTGAAGGCGATGATCCATCGCTGATCCGGTCCGACGAACCACCTCACGGCGTGAGGGACCATGAGGCCGATGAAGCCGATCGGTCCGGCCAACGCCGTCGCCGTGCCGGCCAGGAGCGTCACGGCGACCACGACCATGACGCGGATGCGACCGGTCTTCACTCCCAGAGAGACGCCGAGGTCGTCGCCCAGCGCGAGCGCGTTCAGCGGGCGGGCCACGTAGACGGCCAGCACCAGGCCCACGAGGATCAGCAGGGCGAAGTGGAGCACGACGTCGAGTGAGCGTCCGCCGATGGCGCCGACGCCCCAGAACCGCATGTCGTCGAACGTCGCGCGATTCGAGAGGATGATCGCGCTCGTCATGCCGCCGAGCACGGCGCTGAGCGCGACCCCCGCCATCGTGAGCTTGACGGGCGTTGCGCCGCTCCCGCCGAGAGAACCGAGGACGTAGACGACGATCGTGATCGCGGCAGCTCCGGCGAGTGCGAACCAGACGTAGGCCAGGGGAGCGGTGAACCCGAGCAGACCGGTCGCCACCGCCACCCCGAAGGTGGCACCGGCGTTGACGCCGAGGATGCCGGGATCAGCGAGCGGGTTGCGGGTGTACGACTGGATCAGCGCCCCGCACACGCCGAGCGCCGGCCCGACGACGAGGCCGACGACCGTGCGGGGCACGCGCAGCTCCTGGATCATGACGTGCTCGTCGTTCGTGATGTCGAACGCTGTGATCGCCGACCAGATCGTGGCGGGCGCGATGTCGCGCGCTCCGACCCCGATGCTGACGACGACGGTGACGACGAGCACCGCGATGGCGATCACGAGCCCCAGGAGGCGGACCCTTCCGGTCGCGGCGACGCCGCTGCTCCTTTCTGCTTCGCCAGTCACCGCATCCGTCACAGGCCGGCGACCTCGTACATCCGCTGCACGTCGTCGAAGATCTCTTCCGAGTCCCGTTCCTCGTCCGCCCACAGGGCGCGGATCCGGTCGCGGAACTCCGGGCCGAGCTCGTCATAGCGGGCTCGCCATGCCTCCGCGTCGTCCTGCCAGTAGGCGATGCACTTGTAGTGGCTCGCGGGCATCCCCAGCCCGTGACGCAGGTGCTTGCGGATGGCCCGGTTCAGGCGCCCCTCGCTCGCGACCCAGACGTAGGTGTCATCGTCGATGGGGAGGCGGCGCAGCGCCTCCTCGAGCTGGCTCGGCTTGTGTCCGTTCCCGGTACCCGACAGCCACTGGTATTGCGCGCCGGCGACCTCGGCGAACAGGCGGTTGTCCTCGCCGCGTACCTCGAGGACGAGGGTCGTGGGCACTTCGCCCGCCGTCTGCTCAGCGATGCGCAGGGCTGCGGGCAGGCCGGGCTCGTCCGCGACCAGGATCTGCCGCTGCGCGGCCTCGGGCCGTTCGTACAGCCCGTACGGCGGGTTGACGCCCACGATCTGACCGGGCCGGGCCTGCGAGGCCCACTGGGCGGCGATTCCGCCCTCGTGGACGACGAAGTCGACGGTGATCTCGCCGGGATCATGCCGGCGGATCGTGTACACGCGCGGCTCGGACGGCTTCACTCCGTCTTCGAACTCCCAGCCGCGCCCGGACACGATCGGCAGGCCCGGGACCTCGTCGGGATCTTCGGGAAAGAACAGCCGCACGTACTCGTCGCCCACGCCCGTCGTCGGGAAGTCGCGCAGATCGTCGCCGCCGAACACCACCCGGACCATGCCGGGGCTCACGTGCTGCGCGGAGGTCACCTCCGCTCGGTGGATGCGGGGTTCGTAGCTCTCGGGCAACGAGTTCATGGGCTGTTCCTTCCGAAGGTGGGGGATCCGCGGTCAGCGGATGACGGCTCCGCCGGCGACGGCGCTCGACAGGTCGTCGAGGAAGCCCTCCTCCAGCAGCCACGGGATGCTCAGGACCGTCGGCGCGCTGGTCGACATGGCGAAGCCCTTGTCGTTCATGAAGTAGTAGTCGCCCGCGGCGATGGGCGCCCAGCGCGACACGAGGGGATCCGCAAGGGTCGCCTCCGTGCGGCCCGATCCGCCCTCCCAGGCGACGAACACATCGGTCTCGAGCGAGTCGAGCTCTTCCAGGCTGACACCCCCGGCGAAATCGGCCATGCCCTCCGTCGCCGCTTCGAGGCTGGGGCTGTCGACGAGGCCGAATCCGTGGAGGAACTGGACGCGCGGGTCGTCGGACACGTAGACGCCGAGCTCGGTCTCTCCCTCCCACAGCGTCACGCCGAAGATGAAGTCCGTGCCCTGCAGATCCGGGTGCTCGGCAGCGGCCTGCGCCATGAGCTCTTCCGTCTGCTCGACGAGTTCCTCCGCCCGCTCGCTCTCGCCCATCGCGAGTCCGATCTCGCGCGTGAAGTCCTGCCACGGGGCGGAGAGCCACGGCGTCTCGGCGTAGGGGATCGTCGGGGCGATCTCGCTCATGCGCTCGTACTGCACCTCCGTGATGCCGGAGTGAGGTGCGAGGATCAGGTCCGGATCCAGTGCGAGGATCTGCTCGAGATCGAACTCGCCCTCACCGTCGACGCCGATGATCTCCGGCAGTTCGGCACCGAGCTCTTCTGTGACGTAGTCGCTGAACCACTCCGAATACCCGTCCTCGCCCGAGTAGTTCGTCGGCACCCCGACCGGGACGACTCCGAGCGCAGCCACGACGTCTTCGGTCATCCAGCCGAGCGTCACGATGCGCTCCGGCTTGGACTCGATCGTGGTCTCGCCGTGCGCGTGCTCGATGGTGACGGGGAAGGCGGCGTCGGACTCGGCGACGGAAGTGTCGGACGACGTCTCGGCCGAGCCGGTGGAGCTGCACGCTCCGAGCATCATGGTGGCTCCGACGAGGAGGGCTGCGAGACTCAGGGGACCGGTACGACGCATGGGTCTTCTTTCTGCAGGCACGCTGAAAAGACGTGAGGTTAGGGATACCTAAAAAGCCTAGGGAGGAGGGCTTTCGGCTGGCCGACACATGCTGTCGCCGATCAGACAGCATGTCCGTCCGGCTCAGGCGCGCGGCTGCTGATAGTCCCGCGGCGGGCGCCCCATCGTTCGGCTGAACGCCGCGCTGAAGGCGCTGATCGTCGCATAGCCGACGCGTCTGGCCACGAGTCCCACCGGCTTGCCCGCACCCAGGAGCTCGACCGCCGCGAGCATGCGAACGCGGGTGCGCCACTGGGTGAAGGTCATCCCCGTCTCGGCGCGGAAGGCCCGGGCGATCGTTCGCGCGCTCATCGACGTGCGCCAGGCCCAGTCCTCGAGAGAGCTGTCGTCGGACGGGTCCGCCATGATCGCTGCCGCGAGCTCCCGGATCCGCGGATCCACGGGCGTGGCGACCGTCACCGGCGGCTGCGCCTCGTCGGTGATCATCTCCAGGCACACGCGCTGCGCGCGGAGCCTGCGCTCGCGCGGCATGCCCGTGTGCGCCAGGTGCAGGAGCATCTCGCGCAGTGCGGTGTTCACGGTGACGGTGCGCGGCTCTCCCGCCTCCGTCTCGATTGCGAGGGGACGGACGTGCGTGCAGCACACGAGCGCCGAACTGCCGTGGGTCACGGCATGCGGGGTGCCCGCGGGCAGCCAGGCGCCCTCGCCGAGCGAGAGCGGCCACAGCTCGCCCTCGACGGTGATCGTCGCGGAGCGGGACTCGGGCCAGACCACGACATGCTCGCTGTGGCGATGGGGAGTGGTCGAACACCGGTGCTCGAGCGTGCGGTGCCACCATACGCTCTCGCTCGTGGTCGTGAGCAGATAGCCCTCGGGCACCGCTTGAGCGCAGAGGAGCGGTTCCTGGTCCTCGAGTCGTCGTTCGCCCGCTGCCGTGATCATCTATCCTCCATGCATTGCGGTAAGGGTAACCTTACTGTTTCTGCGCGCTGCTTCCGTGCGCGGAGGGCATCGCGCTGTCCGGTGCACGACACAACCGGTCCGCCCGCCGTGGAGCGCGCCGCCTAGAGTTGCTCTTCATGCAGACCATCCCCGAGCATCCGGCGACCTCTGTCGGGTCGATGCTCTCGCTCGCTCTGGGCCGCGGAGGGCGCGGCCGACGACTCGGTCTCGCGACCTTCGGGTATGTGCTGTACCAGGCCTGCGAGACGGCGGTCCCCATTCTCATCGGCGTGATCGTGGATCTCGCCATCGTCCGCCGCGATGCCGCGGCGCTGACCTTCTGGCT
>Ga0222419_100810_pt1 | contig 17040 bp, 16 predicted proteins | sample 1B20Ametagenome_FD_182474 | JGI IMG/M metagenome (GOLD analysis project Ga0222419, IMG submission 182474) | Enriched microbial communities from leaf-cutter ant dump, University of Wisconsin, Madison, United States - 1B20A (version 2) | ecosystem: Environmental > Terrestrial > Nest > Insects nest... | reverse complement strand
GGTCGCCGTGGTCTGCGGCTACGGCGACGTCGGCAAGGGCTGCGCCGCCTCGCTGCGTGCCTACGGCGCCCGCGTGATCGTCACCGAGATCGACCCGATCTGCGCGCTGCAGGCGGCGATGGAAGGCTACGAAGTCACCACCGTCGAGGACACCCTCGGCAGCGCCGACATCTACGTCACCACCACCGGCAACAAGGACATCATCCGCCTCGAGCACATGCAGGCGATGAAGGACCAGGCCATCGTCTGCAACATCGGCCACTTCGACAACGAGATCCAGGTCGATGCGCTGAACGCGCTGGCCGGCGTGGAGAAGATCAACATCAAGCCGCAGGTGGACAAGTACGTGTTCGCCGACGGCCGCGCGATGTTCCTGCTGGCCGAAGGCCGCCTGGTCAACCTCGGCTGCGCCACCGGCCACCCCAGCTTCGTGATGAGCAACAGCTTCGCCAACCAGACCCTGGCGCAGATCGACCTGTGGGCCAACAAGGACAGCTACGCCAACCAGGTCTACCTGCTGCCCAAGAAGCTCGACGAGGAAGTCGCCCGCCTGCACCTGGAAAAGATCGGCGTGAAACTGACCACCCTCCAGCCCGAACAGGCCAGCTATCTCGGCGTACCGGTCGAGGGGCCGTACAAACCGGATCATTATCGGTACTGAGGGAATAGGGAGTGGGGAACAGGGAATAGGAGGCCCGGCTGTCATCACGCCGGGACCCACTTCATCGAGGGGCGCAGTCATGCGCCCCTTTTTTTGTGCCCCAGGATCACCGCAAGCCGCTTTCGCTTTTGATCTTCCTATTCCCTATTCCCCTCTCCCCATTCCCTTCGCAAAAAATATATATCTCCATATCGCGACAGAAAGATATATACTCGCCCGCTCCGCAATCAGGAACTCAGGCGATGCCGGCGATCAGCTTTGAATTCTTCCCGCCCAAGACCGATGAGCAGCGCGCGCAGCTGGATCGCGCGGCGAAGGCGTTGAAGGCGTACGGGCCGGAATATGCCTCGGTCACTTTCGGCGCTGGCGGCTCCACACTCAGCTATACCGGTGACACCGTGGCGCGGCTGCACGGACAGCACGGGCTGGCGGTGGCGCCGCATCTTTCCTGCATGGGCGGCACCCGGGCGGAGATCGCCGAACTGCTCGATGGCTACATGGCCGCCGGCTACCGGCGCATCGTGGCACTGCGCGGCGACATGCCCTCGGGCATGGCCACGGCCGGTGATTTCCGCTACGCCGCCGAACTGGTGAGCTTCATCCGCGAGCGCTGCGGCGACCACTTCCGCATCGAGGTGGCGGCCTATCCGGAAACCCACCCGCAGGCCGACGACGCGCTGCGCGACCTGCACCACTTCAAGGCCAAGATCGACGCCGGCGCGGATGGCGCGATCACCCAGTATTTCTTCAACCCCGACGCCTATTTCCGCTTCGTCGACGACGTGCGCCGGCTCGGCGTGGAAGTGCCGGTGGTGCCGGGCATCATGCCGATCACCAACTTCAGCCAGCTGCGACGTTTTTCCGAGATGTGCGGTGCCGAGATTCCGCGCTGGATCACCAAGCGCATGCAGGCCCATGGCGACGACGCCGACGCGATCCGCCAGCTGGGTGCCGAAGTGGTCGCCCAACTTTGCCGGCGCCTGCTCGACGGCGGCGCGCCCGGCCTGCACTTCTATACGCTCAACCGCGCCCGGGCCACCCGCGCCGTGCTCGACCAACTGGTCTGAGCGCTCCCTCTCCTCCACGCAGTGGGAAAGAGGGCCGAGGCAAGAGGGACGCCTTGGGCAGAAAACCATCCGGCCATTGGCTGTCCATCTGCCACCAGCCAACCGGACAGTGATGCAATCCGCAGGAACGCATCAGCGCGAAGCCCCCTCACCGGCAAACCGCTATGCTGGCTGGATGTTTCGCGCCGCCATCCTCCTGCTGATGCTGCTCGCCACACCCGCCACGGCGCAGACGGCGATCCACCGCTGCATCGGCGCCGACGGCAGCGCGGTGTTCACCGATCAGCCCTGCACCGCGCTGCAGGCCACGCCGATCACGCCCAGGGCGGAACCGGAGTCACCGGCACCCGCCATTTCGGCACCACCACCGATACTCTGCGCGACCACCTCCGAAGCCCTGCGACAAAGCGTGATCGATGCCTTCGCCCGGCGCGACGCCAACCGCCTGGCCGGACTGATGCTGTGGCACGGGCAAGGCCGCAACGCGGTGATTGCCGATATCCGCTCCCTCGGTGAACTGATCGACCGGCAACTGCTGGACGTGCAACTGCCCAGCGCACCGGATGACGGCTTTGCATCTTCATTCGACATGCCTGCCACCCCGGTGCCGGATGACGATGCACTGGTACTGCATCTGGCCGGTGACGATGGCAGCGGCAGGCCGCTCGAACGGCGCTTCGGCCTCGTCCGCGAAGCCGGCTGCCTGTGGCTGCGCAACGAGGGCTGAGCAACGGTTATCATGGGGAGTCCCCACCGGAGAGAACCGACATGGCGCAGCAATATCCCGATTGGATCTGGCAGAACGGCGAGATCAAGCCGTGGGCCGAGGCAACCACCCACGTGATGGCGCACGCGCTGCACTACGGCTCCTCGGTGTTCGAAGGCATCCGCAGCTATGCCACGCCAGATGGCGCGGCGATCTTCCGCCTCACCGACCATCTGAACCGGCTGTACCAGTCGGCCAAGATCTACGACATGGTGCTGCCGTACTCCTTCGACGAGCTGGCCGCTGCCTGCCGCGAGGTGATCACCAAGAACGGCCTCGGCGCTTCCTACCTGCGCCCGGTGGCGTATCGCGGTCTGGGCGGCTTCGGCCTGTCCGCCGACACCCCGATCGACGTGGCCGTGGCGGCCTGGCCGATGGGCCCCTACCTCGGGCCGGAAGCCCTGCAGAACGGCATCGACGCCTGCGTGTCGAGCTGGCAGCGTTTCGCGCCGAACACCGTCCCGGCCGGTGCCAAAGCCGGTGGCAATTATCTTTCCGGCCAGCTGATCGCCCGCGAGGCGCGTCGCCTCGGCTTTGGTGAAGGCATCGCGCTGGCCTCCAGCGGCCTGCTCAGCGAGGGTGCCGGCGAAAACCTGTTCCTGGTCTTCGACGGCGTGCTGCACACCACCCCGGCCAGCGCCTCGATCCTCACCGGCATTACCCGCGACGCCCTGAAGACGCTGGCCCGCGAGGATGGCATCGAAGTCGTGGAGCGCGACATCCCGCGTGAGTACCTGTACCTGGCCGACGAGATCCTGATGTGCGGCACCGCCGCCGAGATCACCCCGATCCGTTCGGTCGACGGCAAGCAGGTCGGCTCCGGCAAGGCTGGTCGCATCACCCTGCGCCTGCAGGAGCTGTTCTTCGGCCTGTTCGACGGTCGCACCCATGACAAGTGGGGTTGGCTGGAGCAGGTGTGAGACTTCAAGGAGTGAGTGGAGAGGAGTGAGGAGCGAGAGCTCGCCCTTGCCGCTTTCCACAAAAAGGCGGGCCAGACTGGCCCGCCTTTTTTGTGCCTTGATCCCGCGTAGGGCGGGCACTGCCCGCCATGGCGTGCGGCTCCACGTCACGCGGGCGATGCCCGCCCTGTGCGCCGTTCGTCAGCCGATGACGCGCTTCACCGCATCGACCACCTTCGGCACGGTGAATTCGCCCCTGCCGCTTTCCACGAAAAAGGCGGGCCAGACTGGCCCGCTTTTTTGTGCCTTGATCCCTCGTAGGGCGGGCACTGCCCGCCATGGCGTGCGACTCCACGTCACGCGGGCGATGCCCGCCCTGTGCGCCGTTCGTCAGCCGATGACGCGCTTCACCGCGTCGACCACCTTCGGCACGGTGAATTCGCCCCTGCCGCTTTCCACGAAGAGGCAGGCCAGATGGCCCGCCTTTTTCGTGCCTTGATCCCGCGTAGGGCGGGCACTGCCCGCCATGGCGTGCGACTCCACGTCACGCGGGCGATGCCCGCCCTGTGCGCCGTTCGTCAGTCGATGACGCACTTCACCGCATCGACCACGTTCGGCACGGTGAATTCGCCCTTGCCGCTTTCCACGAAAAAGGCAGGCCAGATGGCCCGCCTTTTTCGTGCCTTGATCCCGCGTAGGGCGGGCACTGCCCGCCATGGCGTGCGGTTCCACGTCACGCGGGCGATGCCCGCCCTGTGCGCCGTTCGTCAGCCGATGACGCGCTTCACCGCGTCGACCACCTTCGGCACGGTGAATTCGCCCTTGCCGCTTTCCACGAAGAGGCAGGCCAGATGGCCCGCCTTTTTCGTGCCTTGATCCCGCGCAGGGCGGGCACTGCCCGCCATGGCGTGCGGCTCCACGTCACGCGGGCGATGCCCGCCCTGTGCACCGTTCGTCAGCCGATGACGCGCTTCACCGCGTCGACCACGTTCGGCACGGTGAAGCCGAAGTAATCGAACAACTGCGACGCGGGGGCCGAGGCGCCGAAGGTGGTCATGCCGATCACCTCGCCGTCCAGGCCGACGTATTTGCGCCAGAAATCGGCGGTACCCGCCTCCACCGCCACGCGGGCGCGGCACCAGCCGGGCAGCACGCCTTCGCGGTATTCCAGCGGCTGCGCGTCGAACACCTCGGTGCACGGCATCGACACCACGCGCACCGCCACGCCCTGCTGCTCCAGCGTGCGCGCCGCTTCCATCGCCAGCTCCACTTCCGAGCCGGTGGCGATCAGGATCGCCTGGAACTTGGCGTCCAGCGGATCGGACAGCACGTAGCCGCCACGCAGGATGTCAGCCACCTGCTGCTCGCTGCGCTGCTGGTGCTTGAGGTTCTGGCGCGAGAACACCAGGCACGACGGCGCGCCCTTGCGCTCGATCGCCGCCTTCCACGACGCTGCCGATTCGACCGCATCGCAGGGGCGCCACAGCTGGTTGTTCGGGATGTAGCGCAGCGAGGCCATGTGCTCCACCGGCTGATGGGTCGGGCCGTCCTCGCCCAGGCCGATCGAGTCGTGGGTGTAGACGTGGATGGCATGGGCCGGGATCAGCGCGCTCATGCGCACCGCGTTGCGCGCGTAGTCGGAGAACACCAGGAAGGTGGCGTCGTAGGGAATGAAGCCGCCGTGCAGGGCCAGGCCGTTGGCGATCGCGCTCATGCCGAACTCGCGCACGCCGTAATGGACATAGTTGCCCTTGCCGTCGGAGCAGTTGCCGTTGGCGGCGTCCAGGCTGCCCTTCCACAGGGTCAGGTTGGAACCGGCCAGGTCGGCCGAACCACCGATCAGCTCCGGCAGCAGCGGGCCGAACACGTTCAGCGTCATCTGCGAAGCCTTGCGCGAGGCCACTTCCGGGCCTTCGGCCTGCAGCTGGGCGATGTACGCGGACGACTTTTCCGCCCAGTCAGCCGGCAGCTCGCCGGCGAGGCGGCGCTTGAACTCCGCCGCCAGCTCGGGGAATTCGGCGGCGTACTTCGCGAATGCTTCGTTCCAGGCCTGCTCGGCCTCGGCACCGGCCTTGCGGTGATCCCAGCCGGCGTAGATCTCGGCCGGAATCTCGAACGGCGCATGGCGCCAGTCCAGCTCGTCGCGGGCAGCGGCGATCTCGTCCTTGCCCAGTGGCGCGCCGTGGCTTTCTTCCTTGCCCTGCTTGTGCGGGGCGCCGAAGCCGATGATGGTCTTGGCGCAGATCAGGGTGGGCTTGTCGCTCTGCGCGGTGGCCTGGGCAATCGCCTGCCTGATCGCCTCGGCGTCATGGCCGTCGACGCCGCGGATCACGTTCCAGCCATAGGCCTCGAAGCGCGCCGGCGTGTCGTCGGTGAACCAGCCGTGCACCTCGCCGTCGATGGAGATGCCGTTGTCGTCATAGATCGCCACCAGCTTGCCCAGCTTCCAGGTACCGGCCAGCGAGGCAGCCTCGTGCGAGATGCCTTCCATCAGGCAGCCGTCGCCGAGGAACACGTAGGTGTGATGGTTGACCACTTCATGACCCGGGCGATTGAAATGCGCCGCCAGGATCTTCTCGGCCAACGCGAAGCCGACCGCGTTGGCCACGCCCTGGCCGAGCGGGCCGGTGGTGGTTTCCACTCCGGGAGTTTCGCTGGCTTCCGGATGGCCGGCAGTCTTCGAGTGCAACTGGCGGAAGCGCTTGAGCTGCTCCATCGGCAGGTCGAAGCCGGTCAGGTGCAGCAGTGCGTACTGCAGCATCGAGCCGTGGCCGTTGGACAGCACGAAACGGTCGCGGTTGAACCACTTCGGGTTGGCCGGGTTGAAGCGCAGGAAGTCGTTCCACAGCACTTCGGCCAGGTCGGCCATGCCCATCGGCATGCCGGGATGACCGGACTTGGCCGCCTCGACGGCGTCCATGGCAAGAGCGCGCACGGCATTGGCGAGTTCGCGGCGGGTGGTCATCAACGGTCTCCGAAGGAATGCAAAGCGCCTATTGTCGCCGATTGGTCCGGTGCTGTCGCCGGCCATATGCGGCAACCACGCCTTGTCGCCACCTCGCGACCGACTGATCGCCACGCCTTAACGCCGGATTAATACTGAACTTACCGGTATTGAATTATCCGGCCGACACGCCATCTAAGGGGCCAGGTGTCGCTGCCCGGTTGGGCGGCGCACCCGCAGCAGCGGCCATTCCCCCTCGGGCCGACTGCCATGACAACGGAGAATCTCCCATGAAAACCAAGAAAACCCTGCTCGCCCTCACCCTCGTTTCCGCCCTGCTGGCCGTCCCCGCGGCTTTTGCGCAGAGCACGCCGCACAATGACGGCTGGTTCGTCAACGGCAATGTCGGCCGCACCTCGATCGACCATGGTGCCTATGACGATCACGACACCGGTTACGCCCTCAACGGCGGTTACCGCTGGGCGGTGAATCCGTCGGTCGCGCTCGGCGTCGAAGCCGGCTACAACGACCTGGGCAACATCCACGCCAAGAACGTGTTCCACAACGACCCGGTGCTGGAGCATGGCCGCTCGCAGCTGCACGGCTGGACTGCCGGCGTGAACGGCCACTTCAACGTCACCCCGAACTGGTACGTCAGCGCCCGCACCGGCATCTACGGCTGGAAGGGCCACGGCCTCAGCAACAACGAGAACCCGATCCGCAAGGGCCTGGATGACACCAGCTGGTACGCCGGCGCCGGTGTGGGCTACGACTTCAGCAACAACATCAGCGTAGGCCTGAACTACGACTATTTCGACGCCAAGAAAGACCACGTCGATCTGAGCACCGACATGGTTTCGGTGAGTGCCGAGTATCGGTTTTGACTTCGAGAGAATCGGGAACAGGGAATGGGGAATAGTCAAAGCCCCGCTCCCACACGCAGAAAGGGCGCCTTGCGGCGCCCTTTCTGCGTGTGGGAGCGGGAGTTCGCGGGGAGGTGGGGGACGTTCCTATTCCCTCAATCCCCATTCCCTATTCCCTGCGCAATTCCCTGCTTTCAGCCGTTCCACTGCCCCAGAGCTGCCAGGCCGTTGTCGCGGGCGCGGGCGTGCACGGTTTTCTGTGCCTCGGCGTAGTTGCCCTGCATGTCCTTGGCCCACAGCTTCAGCGCGGCCTGCTGCATGGCGCGGCCGTAGGAGAACGACAGCGGCCACGGGTGCGGGCCGATCTGGTTCATCGCATTCAGATGCGCGGTGGACTGCTGGTCGGTCTGGCCGCCGGAGAGGAACACGATGCCCGGCAGCGAGGCCGGCACGGTGGACTTCAGCACGCGCACGGTGGCTTCGGCGACTTCCTCGACCTCGGCCTGCTCTTCCGCATTCTTGCCCGGGATCACCATGCTGACCTTCAGGATGGTGCCTTCCAGCATCACGTTCTGCTCGTACAGCGCGTTGAACAGACTGCGCAGCACGGCTTCGTGCACTTCGTAGCTGACTTCGATGCTGTGGTCGCCATCCATGATCACTTCCGGCTCGACCATCGGCACCAGACCGGCTTCCTGGCACAGCGCGGCATAGCGGGCCAGCACGTGGCAGTTGGCTTCGATCGCGGTGGAGCTGGGGTTTTCCTCGGTGATGTTGATCACCGCGCGCCACTTGGCGAACTGCGCACCTAGCTTGGCGTATTCCTGCAGGCGCTCGCGCAGGCCGTCGAGGCCTTCGGTGACCACGTCGCCGGGGAAACCAGCCAGCGGCTGCGGGCCCTTGTCGACCTTGATGCCGGGAATGATGCCGGCCTTCTTCATCACCTCGGTGAACGGCACGCCGTCCTTGGTCGACTGGCGCAGCGTCTCGTCGAACAGGATCGCACCGGAGATGTGCTCGTTGAGGCCGGGCGTGGTCAGCAGCAGCTCGCGGTAGGCACGACGGTTTTCCTCGGTACTCTCGACGCCGACGGCCTCGAAGCGCTTCCTGATGGTGTTGGTCGACTCGTCGATGGCGATGATGCCCTTGCCGGGCGCGACCATCGCCAGAGCGATGCTTTCGAGATCTTCAATACTCATGACGACTCCGTGGTGCCGGGGCGCTGCCCGCACTGAATGGAAAACCGCCCCGATTCCGGGGCGGCAGCGTTGGTTCAGTCGGCCATTATAGGCCAGATCAGCAAGCTGAACGCCCGTTATGACGCCTCGTAGCCCGGGAGCTTGCAGGCATCCATCAACTGCTGGCGGGCCACCGGATCCTTCGGCGCGTTGAACGGCACCACGTAATAGGTCGACACCGGTTCATTGATGCGGTTGCTCAGCGAGGGGCCGTAGCGGAAGTTGGATACCGCGCTGAGCGCCGCCGGGCCGAGGTCGCTTCTGGGCTCGACTTTCGCCACCCGCGCGTTCATCGGCACGCCATCGGAGCCGATGGTGTAGGTGACCGCCACGCAGCCGGGCTTGTCCAGGTTCAGGCCGGAATTGGGCAGGTCCATCTGCACCTGGGTGTTGATCATGATCCAGTAGCGATACAGCTCCTGCTGGTCGAGCTTGCGCGCCTGCGCCAGCAACGGCGAGGCAACCGCCAGGCCAAGCATCAGCAGCAACCCCTGATGGAACGGGCGGAACATGGGTTTCATGGCGAACTCCCGTACTGGACAAGACAGGCACGGAGTGTAACCGCCCCGCCGGTCCGTGCGGCAGGTGACACTAGAGATCGCGCAAACTCTCCACCTCGCCCTCGGCCCCGACCGAAAGCAGCTTCAGCGTATTGGTGCCGCCGCCCTGGCCGACATGGTCGCCATGGGTGAGCACCACACGGTCACCCACGCCGAGGCGACCCTGGGCAAACAACTGCTGTATCGCCGAACGGGTGGTACCTACCGAGTCGAGTCCCTTGTGGGAAAACGCCACCGGCTGCACGTCGCGCAGCATCAGCATGCGCCGGCGCGACCGGGCAATCGGCGACAGGCCGTAGATCGGCACCGCCGTGCCATAGCGCGACAGCCACTGCGCGGTGGCGCCGGACTCGGTCAGCGCCACGATCGCGCGCACGCCCAACTGGCCGGCCAGCAGCATCGCCGCCAGCGCGATCGCCTGATCGGTGCGGTCCAGCCGGTGGTCGCCATCGACCAGATCCTCCTTGGGCTCGAACTGGCGCTCGGCACCAAGACAGATCCGGCGCATTGCCGCCACCGCCTTGTCGGGATGCGCGCCGGCGGCGGTTTCCTCGGACAGCATCACCGCATCGGTGCCGTCGATCACCGCGTTGGCCACGTCGAGCACCTCGGCGCGGGTCGGGATCGGCGAGCGCACCATCGACTGCAGCATCTGCGTGGCGGTGATCACCGCCCGGTTGCGCTGCACCGATTCGCGGATGATCTTTTTCTGCAGGCCCGGCAACTCGGCATCACCGATCTCCACGCCCAGATCGCCGCGCGCCACCATCACCACATCGGCGGCATCGATGATCTCGCCCAGCACCGGGATCGCATCGGCACGCTCGATCTTGGCCACCAGCGCCGCATCGCCGCCGGCCTCGTGCAGCAGGCGCCGCGCCTGGTGCAGATCCTCGGCCGAACGCACGAACGACACCGCCAGAAAATCCGCGCCGATTTCCGCGGCCAACTTGATGTCCGCCTTGTCCTTGTCCGACAGCGCGGTCACCGACAGGCCGCCGCCCTGCCGGTTCAGCCCCTTGCGGTTGGACAGCTTGCCGCCGATCAGCACCTGGCAACGCACCTCGGGCCCGGCCACTTCCCGCACGGTCAGCGCAACCAGTCCGTCGTCCAGCAGCAGCACGTCGCCGGCCTGCACGTCGCCGGGCAGGTCGTGGTAGCTCACGCCCACCCGCGTGACATCACCCGGAGGTGCATCGGGGCGGCAGTCGAGCACGAACGCGGCACCATCGACCAGCTCCACCGGGCCGTCGGCGAAAGTCTCGATGCGGATCTTCGGCCCCTGCAGATCGGCGAGGATGCCGACCTCGATGCCGGCCGCCTCCGATGCGGCCCGCACCGCACTGGCGCGGGCCCGGTGATCATCCGCCTCACCATGCGAAAGATTCAGGCGGACCACGTTGACGCCCTTGGCGATGACCTGTTCGAGCATGCCGGGTGCATCGGTGGCGGGGCCTAGCGTGGCGACGATCTTGGTGCGGGGCAACGGTTTCGGGTCCATTCAGCGAGGCTAGCAGGAAGCGGGGGATGCGTGCAGAGATAGTGAGAGAAAGCGGAGCCTCCCGCGTACCCGGCACTCCCGGCTCCGGCTTTTACTCACTTCTCACTCCTCCGCACTCACTCCTCGCCTTTTCACTGCAGCGTGCGGTTGAGCAGATCCGCCAGGCGCACGCCGGCAATGCGCAGCTGGCGTTCGGCGACGGGCAGTTCGGCATCGACATAGGCCTGACCGATCTTGTGGCCAGCCGGGTAGAAGCCGGGCTGCGCGGTGATGCGGCAGGATTCCTCGGCCCATTGCGCGTAGGGGTTGTCCAGCGGCGCGATCGGTTTCGGCAGGGCAACCGCCGGTTCGGCCTCAAGCCTGTCCACATAGGCTTCGCGCTTGAGATGTCGGGTGGACAACAAGCCCGAGTCCCACACCCGGTGCAGGTTGCTGCCCTTGCCTTCGAACTGCACCTGGTAGCGGTTGCCGCCAGCGTCGTCGCGATAGCCACCATGCAGCGGCTGGTGGATGTCGCCGGCGAAGTGCACCACGAACTTCAACGCTTCCAGCCGTGCTGCGTCGCTCTGGCTGCGGTCGCCGAGGATCGTCACGTAGTGCTGCAGCCCACCCACCACGCAGTTGTCCTTGCTGCAGTCGCGTGGCGGCACATAGTCGCAATCCGGGCCACCGCGGAAGTTGACGTAGTGCTGGCCACGGGTCTGTTTCCACAACGCGGCCTGCGAAGCGTCGTTGCGAATCTGGTCCGGCCAACTGGCCACGTCGGCCAGTGCCCTGGTGTGCTCGGGCGCCAGCAGACGCTCCACCTCGACCGCCACCGCCGGCTTCAGGCGATGCTGCGCCAGCTCGGCGACGGTGGCGTGGCCCAACGGTCCCCAGGCATGGGCCCATGGCGCGGCCAGCAGCAGGCTGCCCATGAGGATGGCGAGGGATCGGCGTGACGATGACATGCGTGGCTTCCGCTCAAAAATCCGAAGTCTGCCACGCGCCGTCCGGACGGGCGAGAAAAAGGCTTTCATTGTAAGATCTTGCGGCTGAAATCCCGCCGCCGCGTCTTGTGGCGGCACCCCATCACCGCATTGGAGGACGCTCTCTCATGACCATCAGGGTCGGCATCAACGGCTTTGGCCGCATCGGTCGCAACGTGCTGCGTGCAGCTGTGCAGAACTTCGGCAATGACATCGAGATCGTGGCGATCAACGACCTGCTCGAACCGGATTACCTCGCCTACATGCTGCGCTACGACTCCGTGCACGGCCGCTTCAAGGGCGACGTCAAGATCGAGAACGGCCACCTGGTGGTGAACGGCAAGACCATCCGCCTGACCCAGGAGCGCGACCCGGCCAACCTGAAGTGGAACGAGGTCAACGCCGACGTGGTGATCGAGTCCACCGGCCTGTTCCTGACCAAGGACACCTGCCAGAAGCACCTCGATGCCGGCGCGAAGAAGGTGATCCAGTCGGCACCGTCCAAGGACGACACGCCGATGTTCGTCTACGGCGTCAACGACAAGACCTACAAGGGCGAGGCGATCATCTCCAACGCCAGCTGCACCACCAACTGCCTGGCACCGGTGGCCAAGGTGCTCAACGACAAGTGGGGCATCAAGCGCGGCCTGATGACCACCGTGCACGCCGCCACCGCCACCCAGAAGACCGTCGACGGCCCGAGCAACAAGGACTGGCGCGGCGGTCGCAGCATCCTCGAGAACATCATCCCGTCCTCGACCGGTGCGGCCAAGGCGGTCGGCGTGGTGATCCCCGAACTCAACAAGAAACTCACCGGCATGAGCTTCCGCGTGCCGACGGCCGACGTCTCCGTGGTCGACCTCACCGTCGAGCTGGAGAAGGACGCCAGCTACGCCGAGATCTGCGCCGAGATGAAGGCACAGAGCGAAGGCGCGCTGAAGGGCATCCTCGGCTACACCGAAGACAAGGTGGTCGCCACCGACTTCCGCGGCGAGACCTGCACCTCGGTGTTCGACGCCGAAGCCGGCATCGCGCTGGACGGCACCTTCGTCAAGCTGGTCAGCTGGTACGACAACGAGTGGGGCTACTCCAACAAGTGCCTGGAGATGGTCCGCGTCGTGGCGAAGTAAGCCATCGCGCATGGCCATGAAAAAGCCGGGCAATGCCCGGCTTTTTCATGGGTCGCGTAGGGCGGGCACTGCCCGCCTTGCCATGCATCGACATGCCGGGCGAGCATGGCCCGCTGCCGAACGAGCGCGTGGCCCGGCGGATTGGAAAACCCGTACTTCGCGAGTCACCGGAGCCGCCATTGGCGGGCAGTGCCCGCCCTACGGTTTTTTCTGCAGCAAGGCCAGCTTGCCAGGCACGCCATCCCACTTCGCGGCATCCTCCATCGCGGCGATCTTGCTGGTCAGCACCGGCCATTCGCGGGCCAGTTCAGCATTGATCGCGAGGAAGCCCTCCTGCCCCACCGGCACGTCCAGCTCGGGGAAGATCGCGCCGACCGGACACTCCTCCACGCACAGCGTGCAGTCGATGCATTCGTCGGGATCGATCACCAGGAAGTTCGGGCCTTCATGGAAGCAATCCACCGGACACACCTCGACGCAGTCGGTGTGTTTGCAGTTGATGCAGTTCTCGGTGACCACGTGCGTCATTGTGTCCTCTCCCTTGCCGGGCAACGCTTTGCGGCAGTGTCGATCAGGTGCGTGTCCACGCACCATGACCCAGATCAGTGCCACTCCCACGGCATCACCGCAGAATCCCCGCCATCCCCAAATGCGGAGTCACACCATGCGCAAACTGATCGCCCTCGCCCTGCTCGGCCTGCTGTCCACGCCATTGATGGCCGCCGAATGCGCGACCACCATCGAAGCCAACGACGCCATGCAGTTCAACCAGAGCACCATCACCGTGCCGAAAACCTGCAAGAGCTTCGCGGTGACGCTGAAGCACACCGGCAAGCTGCCGGTGACCGCGATGGGCCACAACTGGGTGCTGTCGCACGCCTCCGACGAGGCGGGCGTGATCGCCGACGGCATGAAGGCCGGTGCCACCAACAGCTACGAGAAGCCGGACGACGGGCGCATCATCGCCCACACCAAGTTGATCGGCGGCGGTGAATCCGATACCGCCACCATCAACGTGGCCGACCTCAAGGCCGGTGAAACCTACGCCTACTTCTGCACCTTCCCCGGCCACGCCGCGATGATGAAGGGCACGCTGAGCGTGCAGTAAGCTTTCTCCTTGCCGTACAGGCAAAACGCCCGGTCACGTTGGCCGGGCGCATTTTTTCCCGGAGCCACACTTTCCGCATGAACCAGGCCGCCCCCTTCGACGAAACCGCGATCGCCACGCTGGTCGACCATTTCTACGAAAAGGTGCGACGTGAGCCCCTGATCGGCCCGATCTTCAATGCCGCCGTGGACGACTGGGACGAGCACAAGCGCCTGCTGACCTCGTTCTGGTCATCGGTGGCGCTGCGCGCCGGCAGTTATCGCGGCAACCCGATGGCGGCACACCGGCCGCACCCGATCCGCGTCGAGCACTTCGACCGCTGGCTGGAGCTGTGGCAGGAAACCTGCCGCGAAGAACTGGACGAAGAACACGCCCTGCAGATGACCGACTACGCCCAGCGCATCGGCCGCAGCCTGAAATACGGACTGGGCATCCATCCGCAGGCACGCTCGCTGAACATCCCGCTGGTCGGGACGAGTGGAGCAAAGTGAGAAACCCCCTCCCCCTTCGGCAACCGAAAGGAGAGGGGCAAGGCATCAAGCCAGGGCTTTCAGCGCCGCGTCGTAATCCGGTTCCTGCGCGATCTCGCTGACCAGTTCGGCATGCAGCACCTTGTCGTGCTCGTCCAGCACCACCACCGCGCGGGCGGCGAGGCCGGCCAGCGGGCCGCTGGCCATGGCAACACCGTAGTCGTTGAGGAACTGGCGGCCACGCATCAGCGACAGGTTGATCACCTTGTCCAGGCCCTCGGCACCGCAGAAACGCGCCTGCGCAAACGGCAGGTCAGCCGAGATGCACAGCACCACGGTATTGGACAGGCCGCCGGCCAGCTCGTTGAAACGACGCACCGAGGCGGCGCACACGCCGGTATCGACGCTGGGGAAAATGTTCAGCACCTTGCGCTTGCCGGCGTAGCTGGACAGCGCCACGTCGGCCAGATCCGCGCCGACCAGGCTGAATGCCGGCGCGCCGGAACCGACGGCGGGAAACTGGCCGTCGATCTGGACCGGCTGACCCTTGAATGTGACTTCGGACATCGTGCACCTCGCGTTTTGGGAAATCCCTACAAGTAGAACATGGTCTTGGCCAGAAACACGATGCCGACCATCAGCGCCAGCACGATGCGGTGGGTGTGCCGGAAGCGGCAGACATCCATCGTACCGCGGCGCATCGCCCACATCGCGTTGACGAACACCCCGAGCACGCCGAACGCCAGCAGCACTTTCAGCAGCAGCCAGTTGCCGAAACGCGAGCCCACGCAGGCGAAGCCATCGCAACGGATGTCGAACAGAACGCCGCCGCTGACGAACAGCAGGATCACCACCACCGGCATGTAACGACGCACCCGGGCCATGATCGCCCGCTCGATGCGCTGCATCGTCGCGCCATCGAAATGCCGGTGCAGCGACTCCACCACCAGCACCTCGAACGCCACCGCACCGACGAACACGATGGCGCAGGCCAGATGCAACAGGACGATCCACGGATACCAGGCAGTCACGGGATTCTCGACACTCGGAATGACCTGCAAAGCATCACGCTGCCACACCGGCAACGCCATGACCTGCATCAAGCCGCATCCCGGCGCGTGCCTGCGGCAATCCGCCCTGCCCCGCGCGGACGCCGGCATGACTTGCGTCAAGGTCAACGACACCCGCACCACCGAGCATGCGCCCATCATCAGGGAGACACGCATGAGTACCACCCGAAAACTCTGGCTGGGCCTGGCCGCCCTGCTGGTTTCATCATTCGCCGTGCTGCTGTGGGTCGGCAGCGTGGTCCATCAGCAGGCACCGCCGATGCCTTCCGCCGTGGTCACCAGCGAAGGCCAGACGCTCTACACCCGTGCCGACATGGAGCAAGGCCGGCAGGTGTGGCAGAGTATCGGCGGCCAGCAGCTCGGCTCGATCTGGGGACACGGCGCCCTGCTTGCTCCCGACTGGAGCGCTGACTGGCTGCACCGCGAAGCCACCGCGATGCTCGACCTTCTGGCCCGCGACGAAGGGGCCGCATCGTTCGAGTCGCTGGACGCCGAACGCCAGGCCGCCCTGGTTGCCCGCATCCGGCCGGAACTGCGCCACAACACCTACGACGCAGCCAGCGACACCATCACGGTGTCACCGCTGCGCGCGCAGGCGATGTCGGTGGTGGCCGCGCACTACATGAGCCTGTTCAGCAACGACCCGGCCACGGCGGAACTGCGCGAGACCTACGCCATGCGCGACGACACCGTCGCGGACATGGAACACCGCCGTGCGGTCACCGCGTTCTTCTGGTGGACCAGTTGGGCGACCGCCGCCGAGCGGCCGGACAGCACCATCAGCTACACCCAGAACTGGCCCTACGACACCACCGTGGGCAATACCGCCACGCCGGCCAACTTCCTGTGGTCGGTGTTCAGCGTGCTGTTCCTGATCCTCGGCGTCGGCCTGCTGGGCTGGTACCACGCCCGCCAGATGAGCCATGAGCCGCTGCCGCCGGTGCCGGCCAGCGACCCGCTGACGGCGACGAAGCCGACCCCGTCGATGAAGGCCACCGCCAAGTATTTCTGGACCGTACTGGCGCTGTTTCTGGTGCAGATCCTGCTCGGTGCCACCACCGCGCACTACCAGGTCGAAGGCCAGGAAGCCTACGGTTTCGCGCTGGCCAACTACCTGCCCTACAGCCTCACCCGCACCTGGCATACCGAGCTGGCGGTGCTGTGGATCGCCACGGCATGGCTGGCCACCGGCCTGTGCATCGCACCGCTGATCTCCGGCCACGAACCGAAGTTCCAGCGCCTCGGCGTAAACGTGCTGTGGGTCTGCCTGCTGGTCATCGTGGTCGGCTCGTTCGCCGGCCAGTGGCTGGCAGTGATGGACAAGCTGGATCTGTCGAACAACTTCTGGTTCGGCCACCAGGGCTGGGAATACGTGGACCTGGGCCGGTTCTGGCAGATCTTCCTGTTCATCGGTCTGATGCTGTGGTTGTTCCTGGTCGGTCGCGCGCTGTGGCCGACCATGCGTGGCGGCGGCCAGACCGCCTCCATCGTCGGCCTGCTGTTCCTGTCCACCGTGGCGATCGGCCTGCTCTACGGCGCCGGCCTGATGTGGGGCGAACACACCCACATCGCGATGGTCGAGTACTGGCGCTGGTGGGTGGTGCACCTGTGGGTGGAGGGCTTCTTCGAAGTGTTCGCCACCGCGGTGATCAGCTATCTGTTCGTGCGCTTGGGCCTGCTGCGCGTGGGCAGCGCCACCACCAACGTGCTGTTCGCCACCATCGTGTTCATGGCCGGCGGCGTGCTGGGCACCTTGCACCACCTGTACTTCAGCGGCACCACCACGGCGGTGATC
>Ga0222419_100809_pt1 | contig 17056 bp, 11 predicted proteins | sample 1B20Ametagenome_FD_182474 | JGI IMG/M metagenome (GOLD analysis project Ga0222419, IMG submission 182474) | Enriched microbial communities from leaf-cutter ant dump, University of Wisconsin, Madison, United States - 1B20A (version 2) | ecosystem: Environmental > Terrestrial > Nest > Insects nest... | reverse complement strand
ACTGCCGGCAATATATCCCGGACAACGATTTCCATAAAACCGCTTCAATTTGAATTTGAAGGACATCCTTTTACTGCCAATGCCCTGTTTGAAAATCCGGAAGACCTTCAATATGATGTGCAGGCAAACGGGGTCATAGATATCGGGAAGATATACCGGGTATTCGCGGTCAACCATTATGACCTGGATGGGGAAATCGCTGCCGACCTCAGCCTGAAGGGAAAGCTGAGCGATGCCGCCGCCGGCAGGTATAACCGGCTCTACAACCAGGGAACACTGGATGTAAAAGACATCGTACTGCAGGCAGATGATTTCCCCAAGCCGTTTTTCGTCAATACCGGCAAATTCAGCTTTAAGCAGGATAAAATGAATTTTGATGCATTCGAAGCCCGGTATGGCGCTTCCCGGATCTCCATGAACGGATACCTGGATAATGTAGTAAATTACCTGACAGGCAGCAGCGAGGTTTTGCGGGGTACTTTCCATTTACGTACCCCCAGGATCGATTTGAAGGAGTTTACCGCTTTTGCCGGGGAGGTGGATCAGATGGAAGAGGCGGAGGAAGGTCAGTCCCCTGCTGAATCCGGTGTGATCATGGTGCCGGCTAACCTGTCGGTAAAAGTAAATGCTGTGGCGGATAGCGTTGTATATGAAAGTTTGTTGCTGCGGAATTTTAAAGGACAGCTGGTGGTGGATACAGGCGCCATTGCCATGGTTAAGACCGGATTCTCCCTGGTGGACGCTCCTTTTGTATTCGACGGAAATTATAAAGGGTATGGTCCCCGCAACGGGCAGTTTAAGTTTTCCGCAAAAGCCAGTTCATTTTCAATTGCCAGGGCTTATGACGAGATCGTTCTTTTCCGCGAAATGGCCAGCTCTGCTAAAGGATTGGAAGGGATCATAGGGCTGGATTACACCATTGGCGGCCGGCTCAATGAAAATATGGAGATCGTATTACCTTCCTTAAAAGGAGGCGGTGTGCTGTCGTTAAAGAAAGTAAAGCTCAAAGGGTTTAAGCTGATGAATGCCGTTGGCAAAAGCACCGAACGCAGCGAGCTTGAGGATGCTGATGTTTCCGGCATAGATATCAGGTCAACGGTGAACAATAATATCCTGACCATTGACAGGGTAAAAATGCGTATTGCCGGATTGCGCCCCAGGTTTGAAGGACAGGTAAGCCTGGATGGTGACCTGAACCTGAAAGGCAGGCTGGGATTGCCCCCTCTCGGTATCTTTGGCATACCGTTTATGGTTTCCGGTACAAGCAGCGATCCGGAAGTAAAGTTGAAGAGGGATAAGAGCGGGAAGGTATTACAGGAAAAAGAGGATACGGGGGAAACAGAAGATGCGCAGGAAAAAGTAGAAAGTCCTGCAGGTGAACAGCCTGCCCCTGTTGAATTATAGCTTTCCACCGGGTTCTTCTTTAAACGCCGATGGTAGCAAACCATAAGGGATTTTGTGGCAAATAGCAAGGGCTTTACCCTGATCGGATGGATGCATTGCCTTCAATGAAGAAAAGTGAAGTCTTCCGGGACTGACCAAAAGCCTGTTGCATGAGGGCATGCAACAGGGACGGACTGTTGCCCTGTATGTGTCCTCACGTGCAGGACAAACGTTTTTTACGGGCTTTGCGTATCCGATTTATGCCGGCGCAGATCTCCTGTCACGGACCAATGATCGGGTTGATGTTTCCTTTTCCAAACGTCTTTCTTCATAGCAATGGGGTTGGAAACCTATTTTACGCTATTGTACATCCATCTTTAGTAAATATTTAAGAAGGCTTAAACACGTTAGGCACTATTTTAGCGTTTTATTTCTTTCCTTCCGTTTTAGTGATCATAGATGTAGGTTTATTGTATGAAGCATATTGGCAGTGCTGTTCTATTTCCGATTTTCCTGGTGGTACTATGTGCTGCTCAACCCTGCCATGCCCAGGACTCACTTGTATTACCCCTGCGTACCAAACTGGTCAATACGGCTGTTCAGCTCAACTGGAAAATAAATTTTGTGGGAGATAGTGTTGACTTTATCATTGAGCGGTCGAAAGATGCCCGCCGGTTTGAAGTGCTTTCCCGGCAGCGGTTTTTGCGCCCGGATAGTGATAACGGATATATTTTTACTGATAACTTTCCCTATACGGACAGTGGGTTTTACCGGGTAAAATGGCTGGGACAGGAAATGGAGCCGGTGTTTACGGAAGTGTCCAAAATTGACAATCCTGTTCAACCGAAAATTGAATTGAATGTTATGCCCAATCCCGTATTTAACAATGCTACCCTGATCATCAACCACGAAGAACTGGGAGAGATAGCCTGCATCCTTTATGATATGAGCGGCAAAAGCATCCGCAGTTACAATTTTAAAAAGACCACTCCTTATATGCAGCATATCCTCGATATGTATACAGTGCCCAAAGGCAGCTACATTTTAAATGTCCGTGGCGCAACATTCAACGAGAGTAAAAGGATACTGAAGCAATAGAACGATTATCTTTGCGCCCATGAGCAAGAAGTCACTTTTGGCAATTGGTTTGACGGCGCTTCTTCCCCTGGCCTGCTATTTTTTAGTTGATTATTTCGGAACCCGTGCTGTAAAAATGCCTCCAAGGTATTTTTTTGATTCTGTAGTGACCCGGACCGACTATGGCAAAACTTACGAGGATACCATCTGGCATAAAGTAAGGAATTTTACACTTACTAATCAGTTAGGGCAAAAAGTGTCACTGAGTGACCTGGACGGGAAAATTATTGTCGCTGATTTTTTCTTCACCTCCTGCCCAAGCATCTGTCCCGCGCTGACCCGCAATATGAAACGCCTGCAGGATGCATTTAATAAAACAGATACAGTAGTGCGCTTTTTATCATTCAGCGTGGATCCGGTAAGAGACTCTGCAGAAAGGCTGAACAGGTATGCGCAGAAGTACGGGATCAACAATGATACCTGGTGGCTGCTTACGGGCGACAAAGACGAGATTTATGATATAGCCAAAAAGGAGTTCAAGGCTAATATTGCGGATACAGGGGTGGATACCAACTTTATTCATACAGAACATTTCTTTATCCTGGATAAAGAGCGTGTGGTGAGGGGGTGGTACAAGGGACTGGATAGCCTGCACCTGAATCAACTGGCGGACGATGTGGTATTGCTGATGCTGGAAAAGGACAAAAAGAAAAAAAGAAATTTATTCAGAAAATAGGATATAGATATGCTGCAGGCGCAAATAAAAAAAAATGATAAGCTGGCCAAGGTGTTCATCGGGGTTGTCTCTTTTGTCGTATTCGCCGCCGTTGTGGTGCTGGCGAGGGTAAAAGTGGATGTAAACCTTGGGTTTGACGTACATATATTTGCCCTCTTCAACGCTATTATCAACTCTCTGGTATCTGTTCTGCTGGTTATGGGATTATTAGCCGTTAAAAAGAAAAATTTTTTGTTGCATAAAAAAGTAATGCTGGGGGCTATCCTGCTCTCTGTATTGTTCCTGGTATCTTATATATGCCATCATTTATTTGCAGGGGAAACCAGGTTTGGAGATGTGAATGGTGATGGCATGGTGACCGATGCAGAAAAAGCGGCAGCTACGGGCAGAGGATTGTATTATTTCATATTGATCACGCATATTCCTCTTGCAGGTATTATTCTTCCGTTTATTTTATTTACGGCATACAGGGGATTGATTGCTGAATGGCCGCGTCATAAAAAAATAGCGCGTATCACCTGGCCTATATGGTTATATGTATCTGTTACGGGCGTATTGGTGTATATTATGATCAGCCCGTATTATTGAGAATCCGGAAAAATATTTTGACACCAGGCAGAAAATCATAAAGGCAGCATATTTGCTGCCTTTACAATTGTTATGCATAGATTAAGTGTTCTGCATAGTTCTTTCACTGCGCTTGTATAGTTAAAACAAGCTTATTGTTCAAGTGCAATTTCTCCTAAATCTGTAGTTTCTCCTTCTTTCACTTCAACCCCTTCTTTAGTTGCATTTTTGAAAGGTGCAGCAGCTTCAATCACCACTGTATAAGTACCGGGTTTTGCAGCCCCGATTTCAAAGGCGCCATTGGCAACATCTGCTCTCAATGTATCTGAGCCGGAAATAGCCCATGCTCTTACTGCTCCTTCCGGAGGTGCCACAGTACCTTTAATTCCTCCGTCGGTAATAACGTTGAATGCAAACAGTCCTGCAGTCAGAATACCCATTGCGGCTAATGATAATTTTGTCTTTTTCATAATTGTTGTAATTTTTATAAATGTGTATAATTGGTTATGAATATGTGTAATTCGGTTAACACTTAATCCTTCCAGAGAGAGTTAGGGGAGCATTGACTTGTATAAGACAAGTACCGTTCAGTAAGCACTACGCCTGTATTAAGACAACTACTATGCCAAAAAATAAACTTTGTTTGTTAAGAAAATTATAAGGGGTGCAGGCAGCAGGATACAAGAGACAGGTTTCAGGAGGATGGACATCCGGGTACAGGTTAACTTACGTCTTATGATTTACATCTTGTCATGTCTTGCATCTTGCGACTTATAATTGAATAGGTATCAAAATTATTTTTCGGTCAGTGGAGACACTGATCATGGCGCGGGGCGTGATTTGTGGGGACACAAATCAATTGTTATTGATGACGTTTAATAAATTGATTAACGGATCATTATTACGTCTTATGATTTACGTCTTGCATCTTGCGACCTGCAACTTGCATCTTGTAACCAGCCTATCACTAACTACTTACTCCTTGCATCCTGCATTTTCTCCGCCGCCTTACGCGTTATATTGTCCCAGAAAAAATGATCAAAAAAAGAAGATGGTATCTTTTCCCCGAGCAGGGGAATGCTTTGAATAATGGCTTTTGAAAAGGCGATACTGTCATTGTCCGGGACGATCAGCAGCTTATCGCCCGTGGTAGATAACGGTATGCCATATGCGCCGCTGGCGTATGAGATACTGCTTGTGTTAACAGACAGGGCTTCTACCAGCTTTGTTTTAATACCACCGCCATCGCTGATAGGATTCAGGAAAATGTCCGCAGCAGTAAAGTACAGGTTAATATCGTCAACAAAACCGGCAAAGATGATATTGTTCTTTGCATAGCGCTTCAGGTTATCATACCGTTCGGGTAGCTGGCTTCCTGAGATAATCACCCTGTAAGGGATATTTTCTTTTTCGAGCGCCGGAACAATGTTGTTTATGATATCATCCAGCGCATTCAGGTTGGGCTGGTAGTTAAAAGCAGCACTGAATAGTAATAAAAGCGTTTCTTCGCTAAAATGGTGCAACGTTGCCACCTTCTGCTTTGCTGATCTTTTTTCTTCCGCTGAAGGAGCGGTATTTTTATTGATACCGTAGGTGACAACAATCGACCTTCCGGGAGATACACCATAGTGTTGAATAGCATATTGACGGTCTTCTTCCGAGATGAAAAAACAGGTATCTGCTGTTCGGAATGTATTTTTTTCGTAGTGCCACAATATTCTCCACCACCATTTTCCGATATCCCTGAAGCGTAGCGCCTCTATATTGTGGGCGTGTATGGCGAGCTGAATGCCGGTAAATTTTTTCAATAGATAGCCGAGCCACCCATAATATGGATGTTCGAGCAATACATGAGAGATGTTATTTTGTTGTATGTATCTCCTGATGCGGAAAAAAAGTATGGGATTGATATACCTGGATGTTCCCGAGCCCAGCATCGGGAGTATTTCATATGTCTCTATGTTGTTATCCGCATTTTCCGGAACCGATACACAGCTCAGGGAGACATGCTTTGCAAAAGAGCGGTTGAACAGCGCAATGCCTTTCTGACCGCCTGTTTTCGGCGGCAGGAACTGGTAAGAAGCAATGCTCAGCACTTTCAGCATGTAACAAAATTACCCGGTAGTTTTCCGTTGTTTCCAGATGGCAAAAACACCTCCGGCCAATGACAGCCAGAATAATATATTGCCTGCGTATACCAGGTTTTGTCCTTTCTTGTAAGACGCCGGCTCAAAGCGGAACTCTATTTCATGTTTTCCCGCCGGCACCGGCATGCCCCTTAAAAGATAATTCACTTTGACATATTCGGCTTTCTGTCCGTCCAGGTAAGCATTCCATCCTGCGGGATAATAGATTTCACTGAAGACCGCAAACTGTGGAGATGCTGCATTGGTACTGTACCGTATCGTATCGTTGTTGTAATGGGTGAGCCGGATGCTGGCTGTAGAATCCCATGCGGGACTGTTCCCTGCCACATTTTTCAAGGAAACATCAATGATGACGGTATCCTGCGGACTGAATTGATCCAGCGCCTGTATCTCTTCTACCGGCCCGTCTACATACCTGATATTTTTAATGAACCATGCGGCGCCCAGGGCGCCATCATTTTTATAAACGGGTGCCGGTTGCTGACGCTGTTCCGGCGGCAGAATAATATAGCGGGTATCCAGCATATTCAGCACATCCATATTAGGCTGCTGCTTGGAAAGCTGCGCTTCTATAAGGTCCTGGTATATCCGCAGCTTTGCAGGATGGTAGCCGCCTACATTCCGGTGGTGATAGCTGGTAATAGCCGCAGACCCGGAAAACACTTCCCCGCTCGACAGGTTGTGCACACGATAGTGCGGGTCCTTATCCTGGAGGATCTGCTGGTCAGCAGGAGAGGGTGTAAAATAGGCTGACTTTATTTCCTCCTGACTGTCCATATAGTTGTCGTTGTTCAGGTATTTATTAGCGATCACCAGCAGGTCGGTAGAGTTTACTACTATCAGTATCACTATTGCTGTCAACGGCTTGATCAGGTTTTTCAGGTAAAGGAATAATAAGCCGATCACCAGTGCAGCAAACAGGAATGCCCTGAACAGATTGCCTGTAAACATTGCCTTCCGGTCTGCTTTCATACCATTTACGATCATCCGGGCAACCTCTGAATTACCATCCTGCGGGTTGGTATAGGCCTGGATGATCCGGGCGTCAAAGGGACTGGAAAAATCGTTGAAGAAATAGATCAGTAAAGTCACTGCAAAGATCCCTCCGGTGGCATACAGGATTTTTTTCCAGGATGATTTCAGCAGCTCCATGCCTTTTTCTGTAAAGAATATCTGCTGAAGAGCCATCACCGCCAGCAAAGGAAACAGCAATTGGGGGATCACAAGCGCCGTATTGGGAGAACGGAACTTATTATATAAAGGAAGGTTGTTCAGCAAGAATTCATTAAACCCGGCGAAGTTTCTGCCCCAGGCCATGAAGATGGTAATGATACAGCCTGCCAGTATCCACCATTTGATCGGGTCTTTTATAATGACCAGTCCAATCACCGCCAGGAAACAGATGATAGCACCCAGGTAAATAGTGCCTCCGGTTCCTTCCTGGATGCCGCCCCAGTATTTGGGAAGGCTTGCTGCCAACTGGACAGCCTGCGACTCAGGGATATTTTTTTCAACCAGGGTTTCAACCAGCTTTGAGTCTTCATCGAAGTGGTTTCCCGATCCTTCTCCGAATACGCCCGGCATAAAAAAAGTAAGTATTTCCGATTTGCCGATGCTGTAGCTGAATGCATAATCTGTATCCAGTCCTTTGGTTTCCACTTTTTTGATCTCGCCGCCTTCGGTTTCAATATTTTTTCCGCCCCGCATGGTATACCTGGCATATTCGGATGTAGTGAGCATAGTGATCGCCGAGTTGGCAATGCCGATCAACCCGCCCAGTAAAGCCAGGCTGAATGCGATCAGCAGGTGCTTCCATTCTTTTTCGCGGATCCACTTAACAGCGTAACCCAGGCTGATAAAAAACACGGCTACCGCGAAGTAATAAGTGATCTGCACATGGTTGAAAGCGATCTCCCAGGTGGCAAAAATGGCGGTGACCGCCAGCCCCAACAGGTATTTCCGGTGGAAGATCAATAACAAGCCGGCTAATAAACCCGGCATATAAGCGATAGCCCACATCTTGGTATCGTGTCCTGTTGCAATAATAATAGGGTCATAGGACGCATAGGCAAAAGCAAGGCTGCCCAATATTCCTAAAACGGGCCGGGCGCCGGCTACGCAACTTAATATGTAGAAGCTGATGCACGCCAGGAAGAAAAAGCCGATGGGCTTGGGCATCCAGAGTGTCATCACACTATGGAGGTTCGGCAGCAACTGGTGATAATCCATTGCGACCTGGTAAGCAGGCATCCCGCTGAAAAGATGCGTATTCCATAAAGGAAAATGGCCATATTGTTCTTTAAACTCAAACGAGTTTTGCGCCATTCCCTGCCAGAAAATGGCATCGCTCTGTTGCAGTACTTTTCCTTTCAGCGCGGGGGAACAATACACAATGGCTACTACCAGGAACACGCCAATTGCTATAGCATGGGGAATAACGGCTTTCAGAAATTCTTTTTTCACTATGCTGTTTTTTCAGTTGATGCAAGATAGCTTATATGCTAACAAATATGTATTTAAGGCGGCAAATTAATGCTAATTTCAGTCTTGGCTTTAATTTTAACGTGCTTAATAACAGGCACCGTAATATTTTGAACCTCTTAAAGTTTTTCATGATCAATCAAATAGTCAGGGACAGACCCACAAAGCTCTTCATTGTATTTGCTGCTTTTTTTGTTGCCAATGCGCTCATTGCGGAATGTATCGGTGGAAAAGTGTTTTCGCTGGAAAAGCTCTTTGGCTTTCAGCCATCCGACTTTACCCTGTTTGGATACAGCGGGTTGTCCCTGAGCCTTACCTGCGGCGTTTTGTTGTGGCCGCTGGAATTTGTCATGACGGATATAGTAAATGAATACTATGGCCCCAAAGCTGTAAAAAGGATCAGTTATATTGCGGTGGCGTTGATCTCTTATGCTTTCCTGATGTTCTATGCAAGCATTCATATACCATCTGCAGACTGGTGGCCCGCTTCCAAAACGCAGGAAGGAATAGCGGATCTGCAGGTAGCCTATAGTGGTATATTCGGACAGGGTATGTGGATCATAGCGGGCAGCCTGATTGCCTTTCTGATCGGGCAGCTGGTAGACGTTTTTATATTTCACCGGATAAAAAAAATTACCGGCGAAAAGAAAGTGTGGTTGAGGGCAACCGGGTCCACGCTTGTTTCCCAGTTAATAGACAGCTTTATCGTGTTGACCATTGCGTTCAAAATCGGGAGCGACTGGACATGGACGCAGGTACTGGCGGTTGGCTGCGTAAATTACGCGTATAAGTTCATCGTAGCGGTAGGTCTTACCCCGGTCATCTATTTTGCAGAATCTGCGATAGAAAGGTACGTAGGAAAAGAAAAAGCGGTACAAATGAAAAAGGAAGCCATGGGATTGATTTAGTGACACAACTTATAACTTTATTATCTTTGATTTCTCTTAAACAATCAGGATCATGAAAGATGCCATATCGGGAAAATATCTTATCATAATATTGATGATTGCACTTGCAACCGGCGCCTGTAAGCGCGGGGGAACGAATAACCCGGAAACGCCGGTAAATAATGAAATAGATTTCTGGCTTACCAAATCAGATGAAACGGTTAAGCTGCAAAAGCAAACCGGCGTCCTGGCTTTTACCGGGGATGCCGGTCAGAATACGGCAATTGAGATAGATGAAAGTACAGCATTCCAGACGGTTGACGGCTTTGGCTACACGCTCACCGGCGGCAGCGCGGAAGTCATTCAATCGCTGGCTGCTTCTAAAAAGCAGGAACTGCTGAAAGAGCTTTTTGGCTCAGGGGATAATGATATAAGTATAAGTTACCTGAGAATAAGTATCGGAGCATCTGATCTGAATGCGATGCCTTATACGTATAATGACCTGCCGGGAGGAGAGACCGATGAGCCATTGGAGAAATTCAGCCTGGCGCCGGATATGATCAATTTTATCCCGTTGCTGAAAGAAATACTGGCCATAAATCCCGATATAAAAATACTGGCTACTCCATGGACCGCTCCTGTGTGGATGAAAAATAAAAACAGCTTTATCGGGGGAGAATTAAAGCCGCAATATTACGGTGTGTATGCAAAGTATTTTGTAAGATACATAGAAGCAATGAAAGCACAGGGCATTACTATACATGCGGTGACGCCCCAGAACGAGCCCCTGCATGATGGTAATAATCCCAGCATGCATATGAGCGCGGCCCAGCAGGCGGACTTTATCAAAAACCACCTGGGACCTGCTTTCCGTGATGCAGGACTGAATACCAGGATCATAATTTACGACCACAATTGCGATAAGCCTGAATATCCGCTGGCAATACTGGATGATGCAGCAGCCAAAGCTTTTATTGACGGCAGCGCATTCCATCTGTATGCCGGAGACATTGGCGCCCTGAGTGCGGTGCACGACGCACATCCGGACAAAGCACTGTATTTTACAGAGCAATACACATCCGTCGACGGTAATTTCGGCGGCGACCTGAAATGGCATTTAAAGAATGTGATCATAGGTTCCATGCGTAATCATAGCCGGATTGCATTGGAATGGAACCTTGCCAATAATGCTTCATACGGACCACATACGCCCGGCGGCTGCACTACCTGTAAAGGTGCCGTTACTATTAACAGCAGCGCGGACTTCACCAGGAATGTTGCCTACTACATCATTGCTCATGTATCTAAGTTTGTGCCGCCAGGTTCTGTACGTATTGCCAGTAATATCCAGGGTAACCTGCAGAATGTTGCCTTTAAAACGCCTGCAGGCAAAATAGTGCTGGTAGTGGAAAATGACGGAGGGTCCGCGGAAAACTTCCATATAAAATATAAGGGAAAGCAGGTGATGGTGTCCCTTCCTGCCGGAGGCGTCGGAACCTTCATTTGGTAGATAATGTTGGTTTTTTCATTGCTGATTTTTGATGAGATCTCTGTACAGTGATCAGCCATCAGCCATGGTTCTGGTATCTGCGAAGTTGGGTGCTTCCGGTGATTTCTTCGACTACGGTGAGAATAATAAGGATTACACCAGGTACGCACTGCAAAAACGGCACAAAGAGACCATCAAAAAAAGAGGTGTTGGGGCAACGGACTGACGGGCGGCGTGTCCTTACGTTATATCATAACCTAAGGCAGGAAAAGCTGCGTAAAGCGGCTTTTCCTGCTGGTTTAAAATTTATTTTATCTCAACCAGGTAAGTAGCGCAACGCCAGATACCTTCATATGGCTTGCCATGATGTTCCCCTGTTTCCTTATCACTCCTTGATATTTCTATCAGGTAGGTACCTGACCATTCTGGTGTAAACTCAGCTTTTCCTTCTGCGTTTGTCTGTAATTGCTTGGTCCATCCTTTAGGTGAAAAAACAGTTACGTACATATCGCCTGCGGGCTTTTCATTAAAATAGCCGGTAACCACGGACGTTTTATTTTTAGACAATCCACTCAGGTTGAATTTGATGGGATTGGTGTTGGCGGCAGTAATATTGTAGTTATTGCTTTTGCCGACAGAAACAGTAGCGCTGGTATTAAATTGATAGATCGTTTTGCCACCCAGGTCCTTTGCGCTATGGCTTACCAGCAGGGTGTATATTCCATCTTTTTCAGGTGTAAAGGCTGCAGCGAAATGATCGGCTGCTTCCCGCACAGGCAGTTGTGTCTTCCCGCCGTCCGGTCCGATCAGCCATAACGAAAAGTCCTTTACATCAGAATACCAGTCGCTCACTTTTTCAGGAGAAAACTCGGCGTACTCTCCGTAAAATACTTTCACATCCTGTGCTTTTCCTTTAGCACCGCTGGGTGCAGTTTCAATCCATAATGCATGTGCCGACACCTGGATGCTGGCAAACAGCAGCGCGGCGATAACCAGATACTTTTTCATTGTAATGTTTTGTTGCAGTTGTATTAAATAATAGTGGCGCTGCCTGATGAGCAACGCTGGTGGCAAATGTATAAACCTGCCTGTGACCGCTGGTTATGCAATCAGGAATTCCATTTACGTATAAGGGAAAAAGAATGGAAGCATTTTGGTGGGTGAAAACCTCCAATACTGTTGCTGATGTTCATGCGGCTGCCTGTGCATAACGTCACCGGCAACCAATGACTTCAGTGTGTTGTAGTGATGCCGGCTCATAACACCAGTAGTGTAAATCCATCTGCAGTACGGGTCATAGCGTAAGATCTACAGTTCTCCTTTATTCCGGTTGGGCGGATCAATGCCGTAAAGGCTCTTCACAAAAAAATCTCTTTTTTTCTTTTTGCCATAAGGACCACCGTCGCTGTGGCCAAGCCCCGGTATTGCCAGAAAGTCGAATTGCTTACCGGACTTTATCAATGCGTCCGCAACACGGTAGGTCGATTCCGGCGGCACATTGGTATCTTCTTCTCCAACGATCAGCAATAAGTCTCCCTGCAATTTATAAGCGTTCGTGACATTGGATTGTTCTTCATAATGTTTCCCTACGGGATATCCCATCCACTGCTCATTCCACCACTGCTTATCTACCCTGTTATCGTGACATCCGCAGGAAGAGACGGCGGCTTTATAAAATTCCGGGTGAAACAATAATCCCCCAAGTGCATTTTGCCCGCCTGCCGAAGTGCCATATAGTCCAACCTTTTCCGCATCCACGTAGGGATATTTTTTCGCCAGCGCCTGTATCCACAGGATGCGGTCCGCAAAGCCTGCGTCTGCCAGGTTTTTCCAGCAGACATCATGAAAGGCTTTGGAACGGTTACTGGTACCCATGCCGTCTATCTGTACCACTATAAAGCCCAGTTCAGCCATGCTTTGCATCTCACCCCCGGTGGTGAAGCTTTTGGGCACAAATGAATCCTGCGGACCTGCATATATGTTCTCGATCACCGGGTACTTCCTGGTAGAATCGAAACGGGTTGGACGGAATACTACTCCCCATATATCTGTCACACCATCCCTGCCTTTGGCTGTGAAGGGTTCCGGCAGGCGGAAGCCAGCGGCCAGGTAGTGTGATATATCAGCACGTTCTACTTCCATTATTTTTTTTCCGTCAGATGTCCGGCGCAGCTCAATTACCGGAGGAATATGTACCTGAGAATAGGTATCGAGATAATATTTTCTGTCGGGCGAATAACTGATGCTGTGATGACCATCGGAAGGCGTCAGGTGCACCAGGTTATTACCGTCGAAGCCTATGCGGTAATAGTGAACATAATAAGGGTCTTCATCAGGATTCATACCGCTGGCGCGGAACCATATCATCCTGTTCTTTTTATCAATGCTGTCAATTTCGCGCACCACCCATTTCCCTGAGGTTACCGGATGTATTTCCCCCGTTTCGGTTTGCACCAGGTACAGGTGCCGCCAGCCGTCTTTTTCAGAAGCCCACAGGATCTCATTGGTTTCGGGCAGGTAGTGGGTAAAAATTTTCTGTTCGTAAATAAATGTCTCCGTTTTTTCATCTGCAACGGTCCGTGTTTTGCCGGTTTCAGCGTTTACCTCCACGATACGGAACCGTTGATGACCGCGGTCAACGCGCTCAAATAAAAAGCTGTGGTTGTTTTTATTCCATGTCAGGAGTGGGGCCGGAAAAAAATCGATGGTCTCTGTTTCTGCTTCTGTGATCTTTCCTGTTGCAATATCAAATACAAACATCTCGTATGTAGTGAATGGGTCACCGGGCTGTTTATAGGGCTGTGATCTCAATGCGCCCCGGGTTGTATTTTCAACCGATGTGTTGATGTAGTATACCAACGAATCTTTATAGGGATTAAGCCGGTAGCCTACCAGGAACCTGCTGTCCGGTGACCATGCAAGAGATCCGTACGGTTTCGCTTCCGAGCCGTCAAATGTCAGTTGCCTGTCTTTATGATGATGGTCTGTAATATAGATGTTATTGTTTTTTATAACGGCGGTAAGGCTTCTGTCCGGGGATATGCTATCGGTTCTGTAGGATATCCACCTGCTGCGGTAAAGCGGATTTTGTCTTCTCCATTGCGGAGTGGTCTGGGGTTGTACCCGTATCATCACGGTGTCTCTGCAGTCTGAATCCGATAACCTGCACAGCCAGGTTTTTCCTTCTGTATCAAATAATATTTCTTTACCTGCGTTCCTTATCTCAATATTAGTAAGCTGCAGCTTTTGAGGGTGGATAGGTTTACCGGTTTTGCTGCTTACAGCCGCCGCTACTTTTTGATGGTTAAACAAAGTTTTCTTTTTACCATTTTCTGCATATACCCGTACATATTCCCGCACGCTGTCTTTGAAAGCTCTTCTGTATAAAAATGACTTTCCGTCAGGAAACCATACAGGTTGTACCGTCGTATTGAATATTTTTCCCCGGTTGATGGTACTGTCTGAAAACGCCGCAAAACGGTAACGCTCCATTATTTCTTCCCTTGTCGGCGTATAAGCCTCCAGGTTTTGCGTAAATGATTTAAGCCCGGTAAAAAATATACAGATCAACAGACAGAGTTTTCTACACATGTTATTGCAGGTTTCATGAAATGGTTTCCCGGTCATTTATAAAAGAAAGGGCAGCGTTATTGCAATTCCCAGCGCACCTCCTATGACGGAAGCAACGGCATCGTAAAAATCGTAGCGTCCTATTTTGGTGACCAGCGAAAAAAGCTCAAATCCATAGCTGATGGCTACTACCAGTATTGCGGCTATAACTGTGGCAGGAAAAAAACTGCCTGACAGCAGGTAATAGCAAACGACCTGCAGGAATATTCCCATCGGTATGCCTACGAAAAAATGTCGCCACTTATCTGGTGCAATATTTTTAAACACGATAAAAGTATTGGGTTACACAATTTAGCAAAAGTTACCTGACCGCGGACGGACCTGGATTGAAATTTATCTCCCGCAGATCCACGCGGATTGTTTTCGCTGATAACGCGGATTTTGGGGGTAATGCCGGAAGGAGTAACGATCCTTTCTGCGGAATCTGCGTATAGGATTTGCGTTCATCTGCGGGAAAACTTCCTGACATTGAAAATCCCCGTGATGGATGTACCGGAAGATGTGCATGGAGCGAAAACCTGGACTACGCTTACCGGAGGTAAATGTACCCATAAGATAAAACAGAATTTAAAGCCCGGATAAAATGAGTATAAACCTTCTTTTTATTCTCTTAGAACATAGTTCAACCGGAATTTGCATCTCCATACCTGAAATTTAATTGCGAATAATTTTTACAGATCACATGAAGTATTATTTCTGGTCATTTTTAACGTTTCTTTTTCTTTCCTGCGGCGATGCCGCCCAACGCCAGCAGGCAGGTGGCAGCGTTCATGCAGATGTGCCATTTGTACAGGACTATAGCATTAAATGGTATACCCGTGATTCCTCCGTTTCGGTATATCGGTCTTATGCCGACCGCAACGGGGTGATCAAGCTGTTTACCAGCAAGGGACTGATGCAAACCTATTCCGGCGAGATGTTATACCCCGGAACTGTAGTGCCGGATGAGACTTACCGTCCTATGACGCAGAAAAAAATAGCTGGTATCGGCCTATACGATCACCAGTTTGTATTTATCGATGACAAAGCCGTGTTGAGCAACGCCTGGGCAGGTTCTTTGCATACATTGCACGGGTTGCCGGATGCACGCATTTTTGCGGGCGGAGAGGATTTTTCTTTCCTGGTCTCCAATGGGCAGGTGCTTCGTTACCTGAAAGATGATGCTATTGTGTGGGAGAAATCCGATGTGCAGGTACTGGATATTATCTATGACGGAATACAAAAAAAGTTTTATGTGCTGTCTCCCGGATCAGTGTCTGCATATGACAGCAATGCAGGAGCGTTAAAAACACTTTTCAGTGGAGAAAACTTTACCAGCTTCGTTTTATCTGATGGCGGTAAAAAGCTGGTTATTGGTACCGGCGACGGATACCTGGTGGCAGATGCGGCTACGGGCCGGCAGGAAGGGGATATACAACGGAAATTACCCTGGACCCACATTACCTCAGTAGCAGATATTGGCGGAAGGCTTTGGTTCGGATCGTCCCGTGGCGCTTTTATGCTGAAGGAAGACGGCAAATTCAACTATTATGCATCCCAGCGATGGCTGCCGTCTGATGATGTAAAACATATCAGCAGGGGACCGGATAACAGTGTTTTGATCAGTACAGGCGCAGGGGTGGCAAGGATTTGCTTTAAGCAAACAACACTGGCGGAAAAGGCTGAGTTTTATGAGCGGCAGGTACGGTTACGGCATATCAGAAATGGATTTAACGCCACGCTTGCAGGTATGAAAGACGGTAATTTAGGTACGGGTTATATGGAAGATTCTGATAATGACGGATTGTGGACTGCCATGTATCTCGGCGGACAGGCATTCCGGTACGCGGTTACAAAGTCGCCGGAAGCATTGCAGAATTGCCGCGAGTCGATGGATGCAATGGAAAGATTGTACTCGGTGAATCCGGTAAAAGGCTTTCCGGCAAGATCGTTTGAGCGCCGGGGATTTGCCCTGCATGACCGCAAAGCCTGGATCAATGCGCCTCATCCGGAGTGGGACTGGAAGTCCACTACCAGCAGCGACGAAGCGATAGGCCATATTTTTGCTTTTGCAGTGGTGGCGGAACTGGTGGATGATGAGCCGGTCCGTAAAAAGGCAATCGGCCTGATAGATTCCCTTATGCAGCATATCGTGGATAATGATTTCTATATGGTAGACTGGGATGGCAAGCCTACGTTATGGGCAAAATGGAATCCCGAATACGTAAACGCGAGACCGGTGATGGTGGGAGACAGGAAGATCAATGCTTCCAATATCATTGCCATGTTGCAAACCGGGTATCATTTTACAAAGAAAGATATCTATAAAGAGAAAGCATTTGAGCTGATGGAGAAACATGGCTACCTGGAGAACCTGATGCGCCCGATGAAAGAGATCGGGAAGGCGCCCGACGATGCGGATGACTGGAGCAAAATGTTGTCAGAGGGCTGGAACCATTCCGATGATGAAATGTATTTTCTCGGTTATTGGGGATTGTACCGTTATGCATTTAATGATACGCTTAAGCAGCAGTTCAAAGAAGCGATCATAGATCACTGGGAAATAGAAAGACCTGAAAAGGAAGGTGCATGGAATATCACAACTGCGCTTACCGGGGTGGGGGAATTCGATCTTAAGGAAGCGATCTGGTACCTGCAGGAATATCCGCTGGATATGTAT
>Ga0222419_100808_pt1 | contig 17081 bp, 17 predicted proteins | sample 1B20Ametagenome_FD_182474 | JGI IMG/M metagenome (GOLD analysis project Ga0222419, IMG submission 182474) | Enriched microbial communities from leaf-cutter ant dump, University of Wisconsin, Madison, United States - 1B20A (version 2) | ecosystem: Environmental > Terrestrial > Nest > Insects nest... | reverse complement strand
CTGATGGTCGAGCAAGGGTGATTCCGTGCGGTAGGGCGGGCACTGCCCGCGGCTCTTCTGCCAACTGCCATTCCGCGGCGCGGGCGGTGCCCGCCCTACGGCGTCGGGGCGATCACGATGTGATTGCCGCGTACCTTGATCGCGTCTGCGTAGACACCGCGTTGCCGATGGTCGAGCAAGAATGATTTTCGCGCGGTAGGGCGGGCACTGCCCGCGGCTCTTCTGCCAACCGCCATTCCGCGGCGCGGGCGGTGCCCGCCCTACGAGGCGGTGGCCGAATCGCCGGTCCCGCTGGCCTGTGCGGCAGGAAGGCTTTGCAGGTCCCAGCGCGGCCTGACCTGGATGGTTTCGTCCTGATGCTGGCCGTGGGCCAGGCGGATGGCGCCGGCCAGGGCGATCATGGCGCCGTTGTCAGTGCAGAAATCCAGACGCGGGAAGTAGACGCGGAAGCCATCCTTCTCGCCGGCGCGGGCCAGCTCGGCGCGCAGGTGGCGGTTGGCGCCCACGCCACCGGCAATCACCAGCCGCTTCGCACCACTGGCCTCCAGCGCACGGCGGCACTTGATGATCAGGGTGTCGACGATCGCTTCCTGGAAGGCGCGGGCGATGTCGGCGCGGGTCTGCTCGCTCTGGTCGGATTGCTGCCAGGCCAGCAGCACCTGGGTCTTCAGGCCGGAAAAGCTGAAATCCAGCCCGGGCCGGTCGGTCATCGGGCGGGAGAAGCGGAACGCACCGGCACACCCCTGTTCCGCCAGCTTCGCCAGCGCCGGGCCGCCGGGATACGGCAAGCCCATCAGCTTGGCGGTCTTGTCGAAGGCCTCGCCGGCGGCATCATCGAGAGTGTCGCCGAGGATGGTGTATTCGCCGATCGCCTTCACCTCGACCAGCATCGAATGCCCACCGGACACCAGCAGGGCCACGAACGGCGGTTCGGGCGGATCCGCCTCCAGCAGCGGTGCCAGCAGGTGGCCTTCCATGTGGTGCACGCCGATCGCCGGCACACCCAGCGCCCAGGCCAGCGCACGGCCAGCGGAAGCACCGACCAGCAAGGCTCCGACCAGGCCAGGGCCGGCGGTATAGGCCACGCCGCCAAGGTCCTGCACGGTCATCCCGGCCTCAGCCAGCGCCTCGCGGATCAGCGGCAGCAGCTTGCGCACATGGTCGCGGCTGGCCAGCTCCGGCACCACGCCACCGTAGTCGGCGTGCAGCTTGATCTGGCTGTACAGGGTGTGCGCCAGCAGGCCGTGCCCGGGGGCATCCGGCTCCCAGCGCAGCAGCGCCACGCCGGTCTCGTCGCAGGAGGTCTCGATGCCCAATACAGGCTTTGAAAATCTGTCTGTTTCCACGGTATACTTCGCGGCTCGCTCTATTCATTAGTCCCGTAAGCGGGGCAGATTACCACTCGGAGTTTCCATGCCCAACGTAAAAGTTCGCGAGAACGAGCCGTTCGAGATCGCACTGCGTCGTTTCAAGCGTACCTGCGAAAAGGCCGGCGTCCTGGCCGAAACGCGCAAGCGTGAGTTCTATGAGAAGCCGACCCAGGAACGCAAGCGCAAGCGCGCCGCCGCGGTGAAGCGTCACCTGCGCCGCCTGTCGCGTGACGTCTCGCGCAAAGTCCGTCTGTACTGAGTTTCCCCTCCGGCCGGCCCCTCGCGGCAGGCCATGCGTTGCCCCTTGGCACGCGCATCCAAAGGAAACACGGTCGGCGCGGGTTCTCGCAGCCACCGCACATCCGGATTCGACCTGGCCGGTGTTGTCCACGATGACAACGCCGGCTTTGTCGTTTCCGTAAAATGGGCGGCCACGCCCGCCATCCACTACTTCAAAGGCCTCCGCCATGACTCTCAAGCAGCAGATCACCGATGACATGAAGACCGCCATGCGCAGTGGCGACAAGGATCGGCTGAGCGTGATCCGGCTGATGCTGGCGGCCATCAAGCAGCGCGAGGTGGACGAGAGGACGGAGCAGACCGATGCCATGGTCCTGGCCACGCTGGAGAAGATGCTCAAGCAGCGGCGTGATTCGGTCAGCCAGTTCGATGCCGCCGGGCGCGACGACCTGGCGGCGATCGAGCGTGCCGAGATGGCAGTCATCGAGACCTATCTGCCGGCCAAGCTGAACGAGGCCGAGATCGACGCGCTGATCGACGCCGCGATCAGCGAAACCGGTGCCAGCTCGGCCCGCGACATGGGCAAGGTGGTGGCGGCCGTGAAGACAAAGGCCGCCGGCCGCGCCGACATGGCCACGGTCTCCGGCAAGATCAAGACGCGCCTGGCCGGCTGAGCAACACCACGGCCCGGCCAACTTCCGCAAGCCGGAAGCTGGCCGGGCCGATCAGCCCGCGCGCAGCGCGAGCAGCAGGCCCAGCAGCAGCAACGCGCCAACGATCACCACAGCGGTGATCCGCCGGCGGCGCACGCACAGGCGCCGCCAGTTCGCCGCGTCGAGGAAATAACGCCCCTCGCCCGGACAACGCAGCACCGCCTGCGCCACCAGTTGATGCCAGGCCAGCCCGGGCTTCAGACCCAGTTGCCCGGGCTGGCAGGCCGTCGCCGGCGCGGTGGCCGCCGCCCGCTCGAAGGCACGCACAATGCCGCGCTGCCGATATGCCATGACTGCCGTGATCACCATGTCCCGCTCCTGCCTGCGTTGGACGCGCAGCTTGCCTTCCACGCCTGCCGCCGGCAAGCCGACCCACAACGGACTCGCTGGCCAGCTGGCCGGGCGCGCGATCATCACCGCCGCAAAAGCGGGCCACTCCTCGCCAGTCATGCACCTGCCGCCATCGCCCGACAAAGCCGGCATCCGTCACATTCCCCCGGGATCCGGGCCGGAATCAACGCCGTCCAGCCGACGACCCTGCCGGCAACCGATTAAACTAGACCGCTTATGCGCGGCCTGATCCCAGACAGCTTCATCGATGAACTGCTTGCCCGCGTCGACATCGTCGACGTGATCGAGCGGCGGGTGCCGCTGAAAAAGGCCGGCCGCGAGTGGACCGCCTGCTGCCCGTTCCACAACGAGCGCACGCCGTCGTTCTACGTCAGCCCGACCAAGCAGTTCTTCCATTGCTTCGGCTGTGGCGCGCACGGCAGCGCGGTGAAATTCCTGATGGACTACGACCGGCTGGAATTTCCGGACGCGGTCGAGGAACTGGCCCAGACGGTGGGCCTGACCGTACCGCGCACCGGCGGTCGCGATACGGCCCCGCGCGAGGACAGGACCGACCTCTACGCCCTGCTCGACGCCGCCGCCAGCTGGTACGAGAACGAATTGCCGCGCAACGCCGACGCCCAGGCCTATTGCCGGAAACGCGGGCTGGACGCCGACACCATCCGGCGCTTCCGCATCGGCTGGGCACCGGCCGGCTACGAGGGTGTGATGAAGGCGCTGGGCAACAGCGACCGGCGCCGCGAACTGCTCGATCAGGCCGGACTGCTCGCCACCGGCGACCGGGGCAAGTACGACCGGTTCCGCGAGCGGCTGATGTTCCCGATCCTCGACCGCCGGGGCCGCGTGATCGCCTTCGGCGGGCGCGTGGTGCAGGCCGCACCGGCTTCCGGACAGGCTCCTCCGAAATACCTCAACTCACCGGAAACCCCGCTGTTCCACAAGGGCCGCGAACTGTTCGCGCTGTGGCAGGTAAAGCAGGCCAACCAGCACCTGGCCCGCATTCTGGTGGTCGAGGGCTACATGGACGTGGTCGCACTGCATCAGGCCGGGCTGCCGATCGCGGTGGCCACGCTGGGCACCGCGACCACGCCGGAGCACACCGAGGTACTGTTCCGCGCCGCGCCCGACGTGGTGTTCTGCTTCGACGGCGACCGCGCCGGCCGTGCCGCCGCCTGGAAAGCCCTGGAATCCGCCCTGCCCCGATTGCGCGACGGCCGCCAGGCGTACTTCCTGTTCCTGCCCGATGGCGAGGATCCGGACTCGCTGGTGCGCAAGGAAGGCAAGGACGGTTTCGAAAAACGCATCAGGGAAGCGACGCCGCTGTCGGATTATTTCTTCAGCGAACTGTCGCACGACGTCGACATGGCCAGCCTCGACGGCCGCGCCCGACTGGCCGAGCGCGCCCGCCCGCTGATCGCGAAACTGCCCGACGGCGCGTTCCGCGACCTGATGGCGCAGGAGCTGGAAAAGCGCAGTGGCGCCCGCGCCTTGCTGCCGCCCGATCCTGCCTCGCACCGCGCTGTACAACGGCCCACCGCAGTACAACGCAGCCTGGTGCGCAGCGCCATTTCCCTGCTGCTGGCAGAACCAGGCCTCGCCGACCAGGTGGAAAAGCCCTACCGCTTCCTGCGCCTCGACAAGCCCGGCGTGGAGCTGCTGGCCGAGCTGATCGACCTGGCCCGCTCGCGCCCCGGCATCAACCCGGCCATGCTGGTCGAGCACTATGCCGAGCGGCCGGAATACCCCGCGCTGCAGAAACTGATGGCATCGATCCCGGTGGGCGAGCCGGAGATCCAGCGCGTCGAGTTTTTCGATGCGCTGGCACGAATGGAAGATCAAGCCATCACCCAGCGTCGTGACGCCCTCACCGCGAAAAGCCGCGAAGGCACGCTGGACAGCGCCGAAAAAGCCGAACTGCGCGAGCTGCTGGCTGCCCGCGTCCGCTCCCCCTCAGATCCGGCGCGATCGTGACAGGCCGCGCTGCAGGCATGGCTACCCGGCGTCGTTCCGCCACACCGTCCCGGGTTCCGGCTGTGGGATCATGTCCTGTTGCGACAAGGCCGTGTCCGAACCCGGCGCAAGGATATTGATGGATCTCCTGCAAGAACTGATCACGATCTTCGCCGAGAACGGCTACGTCGCCGTGTTCATCGCGCTGATGATCTGTGGTGCCGGTCTGCCGCTGCCCGAGGACATCACCCTGGTTGCCGGCGGCGTGATTGCCGGGCTCGGCTACGCCAACGTGCACGCGATGGTGGCGCTGGCGATGGCCGGTGTGCTGCTTGGTGATTGCGCCATCTTCCTGCTCGGCCACCATTACGGCGCGCGCATACTGCGGTGGCGCCTGATCGCGCGCGTGATGACCCCGGCGCGCTACGCGAAAGTGCAGGAAAAATTCGACCAGTACGGCAACCGCATGCTGTTTTTCGCACGCTTCCTGCCCGGCATGCGCACCACGATCTACCTGACCGCCGGAACCACCCACCGGGTGTCATTCATGCGCTTCCTGCTGATCGACATGCTGGCCGCGCTGATCAGCGTGCCGCTCTGGGTTTACCTGGGCTACTTCGGCGCCGACAACCACGAGTGGCTGGTGAAGTGGATGCACCGCGGCCAGAGCAGTCTGTGGGTGCTGATCGGCCTCCTGCTGCTGGCCGTACTGTTCCTGTGGTGGCGGCATCGTCGCCGCTCGCGTTGCCGGCTGGACTGAAAGCATGTCGTTGCGCCGCCTGCTTCCCGACAACTTCACGCTCGCCCTGCTCGCCACCGTGGCCCTGGCATCCCTGCTGCCCTGCCGCGGAACCACGGCGCAGGTGTTCGACCTCATCACCGACGCGGCGATCGCGCTGCTGTTTTTCCTGCATGGCGCCAAGCTGCCGCGCGACGCCATCGTGCAGGGTGTGACCCACTGGCGCCTCCACCTGCTGGTCTTCGCCGGCACTTTCGTGATGTTTCCGCTGCTGGGGCTCGCCCTGCAGCCACTGGGTCACGCCTTGCTGACGCCCCAGCTGTATCTCGGCGTGCTGTTCGTCTGCACGCTCCCCTCGACCGTGCAATCGTCGATCGCCTTCACCTCGATCGCCGGAGGCAACGTGCCGGCGGCGGTGGTCAGCGCTTCCGTGTCGAATCTGATCGGCATCGTGCTGACACCCTTGCTGGCCGGCCTGCTGATCGCCCACGGTGGCGGCCATGCCATCTCCTGGCAAGGCGTGCTCGACATCGTGCTGCAACTGCTGCTTCCATTCGTGCTCGGCCATGCCGCACGGCGCTGGATCGGTGACTGGGTCGATCGCCACAAGCCGCTGCTGAAATTCACCGACCAGGGCACGATCCTGCTGGTGGTCTACACCGCCTTCAGCGCCGCCGTGGTGCAAGGCCTGTGGCAGGAAACTCCGCCCGCCGCGCTGCTGTCCACCCTGGCCATCTGCGCCCTGTTGCTGGCGCTGGTGATGCCCACGATCACATGGGCCGCACGCCGCCTCGGCTTTTCACGCGAAGACGAAATCGCCATCGTGTTCTGCGGTTCCAAGAAAAGCATGGCCAGCGGCATCCCGATCGCCAAGGTCCTGTTCGCCGGCCAGCTCGGCGGGCTTGGTGCCATGGTCCTGCCGCTGATGATCTTCCATCAGCTGCAGCTGATGGTCTGTGCCGTGGTCGCGCGCCGCTACGCCCGACACCCCTGGCAGGCAAGCCCGCCCCCGTGATGCCGGCAGCCCCGGCGAACCTCAACCGGTGATGGTGATCACCGGCGGGTTGCCCAGCATCGGCTCGACCATCCAGTGGTCGACCAGCAGGAAGGCGAACAAGGCCATCAGGTACACGATCGAGTACTTGAACACCTTCATCGGGTACAGCTCGTCCGGCGGATTCAGCAGGCGCAGTGCGTAATACAGGAAGGCCGCGCCCAGCACCACCGCGCCGCCGAGGTAGATCAGCCCGCTCATCCCGGTCAGCGCCGGCAACAAGGTCACCAGCACCAGCAACACGGTGTAGAACAGGATCTGCCAGCGGGTATAGGTGATACCGTGGGTTACCGGCAGCATCGGCACCTCGGCCCGCGCGTAGTCGTCGCGACGGAAGATCGCCAGCGCCCAGAAATGCGGCGGCGTCCACACGAAGATGATCAGGCACAGCTGCAGCGCGTACGGATGCAATGCCCCGGTCACCGCGGTCCAGCCCAGCACCGGCGGAATCGCCCCGGCGAGGCCGCCGATCACGATGTTCTGCGGCGTGGCGCGCTTGAGATAGGCGGTATAGACCAGCGCATAGCCGATCAGCCCGCCGAAGGTCAGCAGCGCGGTCAGTGGGTTGACCAGCAGCGCCAGCACCAGCATCGAGGCGATGCCCAGCAGGATCGCGAACACCAGAACCTGGCGCGGACGCAGTGCGCCGGTGGCCAGCGGCCGCCGTGCGGTGCGCACCATCAGCTTGTCGATGCGCTCGTCGATCAGGTGGTTGAACGCCGCCGCCGAGCCCGAAGCCATCCAGATGCCCAGCGTGCCGAACACCAGCGCGCGCCAGGGCGGGATGCCGGGCACCGCCAGGAACATGCCGATCACGGCACAGAACACCAGCAGCGCCACCACGCGCGGCTTGGTCAACTGCAGGTATTCACGGAAATGTACGGTCATCATCGGGAACCCAGCTTCGGGGACATCGGATCATCCTGGCCACGCTGCGTGCGGGCCAGGGTCGCCAGCAGGGTGAACAGCAGCAGTGCGGCCACGCCATTGTGCAACGTCGCCACCGGCAGCGGCAGGCCGAAGTGCACGTTGCTGATGCCCAGCAACACCTGCGTCACCAGCACCAGCGCGATGGCGACGCCCAAGCCACGCAGGCCGCGCCTCGCCACCCGGTGCGACAACCAGCCCAGATAAAGGAAAACCACCAGCGCACCGATCCGATGCGCGATCTGGATCGCGCTGCGCGCAGCCATGTCGAGCACGCCACCTTCGTAGTTCACGCCGATCCCGCGCCACAGCACGAAACCCTGCTCGAAGTCCGTCGGCGGCGCCCACTGGCCGAGGCACTGCGGGAACGAGCCGGGACCGTAGCCGCAGGCCAGCGCCGCATAGTTGGCCGAGGTCCAGCCGCCCAGAGCGATCTGGCAAACCAGCAGTACGATGCCGATGACGACCAGCCGACGCAGGTCGGACAGCTCGTCGGAGCATGCCGCCACACCGGCAAAACGCAGCGCGGCATAGGCCAGCAGGCCGAACGTGGCCACGCCACCGAGCAGATGCCCCATCACCACGATCGGCTTGAGCAGCAAGGTCACCGTCCACATGCCGAGCATCGCCTGGAAGATGATCACGGACAGCGCGAGCACGCAGATCTTCCACGCTCCCGGCTGCGGCAACCGGATCGCCGCCAGCAACGGCAGCGCGATCGCGCAAATCGCCAGCAGTGATGACCACTGGTGTTCGCCACGCATGTACAGGCCCACGCCGACTGCCGCGAACAGCGCGCCGGCGATCACCGACAGTACCGCGCCGCGCCGGCGCCAGCTGGCGATCAGGGCCAGCCCCAGCACCATCACGCCAAGCCCGCCGGCGAGGAAGCGATGCACCTGCTCGCGCCACGCCTTGTGTGCCTCGTAGGGACGATCGGGAAACGCCGCATCGGCATGTGCCACGGCCTGCTCATGCTGCGGCCAGGTCACCTGGCCATAGCAGGTCGGCCAGTCCGGGCAGGACAGCCCGGCATTGGAAAGGCGAACGAAGGCGCCGAACATCACCAGCCCGAACGCGAACACGGCGGCGAACAGGGCCAGCCAGCGCAAGGCCTGCCGGGAGCGCGACGCGATCACTTGACCACCTTCTGCAGGTCGCGGCGCAGGCCCGAGGGATCGAACCCGGCGCGGTACAGCGACAGCGCCGTGCCATTCGATTCCACCAGCAGGGCACTGACGCTGTCCGGCGTGGTCGGGAAGAAAGCCGCCAGCTTGCCGTCGACATCCTGGCCAATCTGCCAGTAATTGCGCATGCCATCCTGCGCGTCATCCACCGGTGGCGTCCCCAGGTACAGCAGCCGCAAGCGCGACTGGTTGCGGTTCAGCGTGACCCGCGCCGCAGCCATGCTGGTCAGCGTTGCCAGGCAATGCTCGGCACAGTCGGGGCCGGCCAGAGCAATCAGGGTCAGGCGTGGTTGCTCGTCGCGCCAGGCATAGGGCTGGCCGTCGTCCAGTTGCACCTGCAGTTGCTCGTCGACGAAATTCCGCTGCGGCAGGATCGGCTCGCCGTGTCCCTTGGTGCCCGGCTGCCAACCACTCCAGCCGAGCAGGCCGGCAACGAGCATCGGCGCGACAAAGACCAGCGCAATGAGCAGCAGATGGATGCGGCCCTTGCGCGTGATGGCGGAATCAGCGGGTTTCATGGAATGTCATCAACCTTGGAGGAATCGGAGCGGCGCGGCTTGCGCCTGCGGTACACCACCAGCAGGGTCACTACCGCAGCCAGCGCGAAAGTGAACCACTGGAAAGCATAGGCACGGTGCCGCGCCGGCGGCATCGCGGAAAAATCGAGGGTGCGCTCACGCACGTAGATCGAGGCCGGATCGGCATCCGCCGCCAGCAGGCGCGGATACAGCGACTGGCCAAGATCCCCGGCAACTTCGGCAGGATCCAGATAAATGCTGCTTTTCGGCCACTGCGTCTGTTTCGCCAGCGCATTGCCACCCATCTCGAAACCGACCGGCGGCGGCGGTACATACAATCCGCGCAGGCTGACCGTGCCGGTCGGCAGCGGCGGCAACTGTGGCGTCTGCATGCTGCCGTTGCCGTCCAGAAAACCCAGATCAACCAGCAGCAAGCGCGACTGGCCCTGCACCACGAACGGTGCGAATACCTCCACGCCACCACGGCCGTCGTGCTTCGGGTTGTCCAGCAGGTACAACCTGTCGGCAAGATAATGGCCGCTGACCTCTACCCGCGGAAAACTGTCAGGCGGCGGGTTGTCGGCAACCTTGGCAAAGTCCTGCAGCGGCGCGCTGGCCGATGCGGCATAGCGACGCAGAAGATCTTCCTTGAAGTCGGCCCGATCCAACTGCCAGAAGCCCAAACGCACGAACAGCAAGGCCCCAGCCACCGTCAGCAGCCATGCCCACCACGGCGGACGGCGGAATCCGTTCACGCGGGGCACCCGGCATCGGCCGTTATACTGCGCTGGTCAAACTGGATCGGATCAATCACGTGGAAACCGTCTATAAAATTGCACTGGTCGTGGTACTGCTGGTGGTGATCTTCAGCCTCGGCCAGGCGTTGTTCTTCATGATGACCGACAAGGACGAAGGCAAACGCACGGTGTGGGCCCTGACCCGTCGCATCGGTTTGTCGCTGGTTCTGATCGGCATGGTGATACTCGGCATCTGGATGGGCTGGCTGCATCCGCATGATGTCGGCCAGTAATTGTAACGGCTGCGTCAACGTGCCGCCCTGACCGCGACAAAGCGCGCGGCGGCACGGGTCAGGCCAAATCGCCCGCTCTGGTCCAATCCGCATAAACAAGAAGCCCGCCAATGGCGGGCTTCTTGTTTATGGCATCGCCGGACTTTCTGGATTCCCTTTCGGGAATCAACCGCCCTGGCTGGCGCGGAACCCGTCCCGCATCAAAGGATGTAGACGAACATGAACAGGCCCAGCCAGACCACGTCGACGAAGTGCCAGTACCAGGCCACCGCCTCGAAACCGAAGTGGTTGTCCTTGTTGAAGTGCCCCCGCAACACACGCAGCCAGATCACCGCCAGCATGATCGTGCCCAAGGTCACGTGGACGCCGTGGAAGCCGGTCAGCATGAAGAAGGTCGAGCCGTAGACACCGCTGTGCAGGGTCAGGTTGAGCTCGTGGTAGGCCTCGATGTACTCGTGCGCCTGGAAGTACAGGAAGATCGCGCCAAGCAGCACGGTCAGGCCCAGGAACAACAGGATCTTGCCGCGCTGGCCGGCACGCAGGGCGTGGTGGGCGATCGTTACGGTAACGCTGGAGGTCAGCAGCAGCAGCGTATTCACCAGCGGCAGGCCCCATGCCGGAACGGTCTGGAACGTACCACCGACCTGCTCCGGGCCATTGCCGCCATTGGCACCCCAGGCCGCGGTGTAGTCGCTCCACAGGAACTGGTGGGTCAGCACGCCATGGCCTTCACCACCCAGCCACGGCACGGAGAACATGCGCACGTAGAACAACGCGCCGAAAAACGCGCCGAAGAACATCACTTCGGAAAAGATGAACCACATCATGCCCATGCGGAACGAGGTGTCCACCTGGCTGTTGTAGTTGCCGGCCTGCGATTCATTGATCACCGAACGGAACCAGCCGAAGAACATGCCGAGCACGCCGACCACACCGATGGTCAGCATGGTCTTGCCAAAACCGGCATCGCCGGGCTCGGCATTCATCCAGTGTGCCGCACCGAACACGGTGATGAACATGACCACTGCGGCCACGATCGGCCAGTAGCTCTTGGTTGGAACAAAATAGGCTTCGTGCTGCTGACCCATGGTGAGACCCCGTGGATTTCTCTTGATGACTTTGCCCCGTCGCACCGACCAGGGAACTGCATGCCGGTCGTCGAACCCGGCCGATTAACAAAACGGAACTACTTCGCCAACAGAACCTGCAGGAACGTCCCGACGTAGACCGCCAGGGCGGCCAGGGCCAGGATCGTGACGGTCAGCCACAGGCGACGACGGGATTTCCCGTCCGTCTGATCCGTGTGTGCCTGCATCTGCGCCATGTTCTGGTACTCCCGGAGCCATGCCGGCATCGCCGGCATGGCAGGTGGAATGATCAATCGTTCACGTGGCCGTGGGCCAGTTCATCGTCGTTGATGACCGGCGGCACGTCGAAGGTGTGGTGCGGCGCCGGCGACGGCACGGTCCACTCCAGGCCCTTGGCGCCTTCCCAGACGCGGTCGGTGGCCTTCTTCTTCGAGAAGAACGCGCAGTGGATCACCACGCCCACGAAGATCAGCTGGGTGGCGCCGAACAGGAAGCCGCCGATCGAGCTGATCATGTTGAAGTTGGCGAACGCGACGTTGTAGTCGGGGATGCGGCGCGGCATGCCGGCCAGGCCCAGGAAGTGCTGCGGGAAGAACAGCACGTTGACCCAGATCACGCTGTTCCAGAAGTGCACCTTGCCCCAGAACTCGCTGTACATGTTGCCGGTCCACTTCGGCAGCCAGTAGTACGCCGCGGCGATGATCGCGAACAGTGCACCGGAGACCAGCACGTAGTGGAAGTGCGCCACGATGAAGTAAGTGTCGTGGTACTGGAAGTCGGCCGGAACCAGCGACATCATCAGGCCGGAGAAGCCGCCGATGGTGAACAGGATGATGAAGGCCACGGCGAACAGCATCGGGGTCTCGAAGGTCATCGAGCCGCCCCACATGGTGGCCACCCAGTTGAACACCTTCACGCCGGTCGGCACCGAGATCAGCATGGTGGCGTACATGAAGAAGATCTCGGCACCCAGCGGCAGGCCGACCGCGAACATGTGGTGGGCCCACACGATGAACGACAGGAAGGCGATGCAGGCGATCGCGAACACCATCGCCTTGTAACCGAAGATCGGCTTGCGGGCGAAGGTCGGCACGATCTCCGAGATGATCCCGAACGCCGGCAGGATCATGATGTAGACCTCGGGGTGACCGAAGAACCAGAAGATGTGCTGGTACAGCACCGGGTCGCCACCGCCGGCCGGGTTGAAGAAGTTGGTGCCGAAGTACTTGTCGGTGAGCAGCATGGTCACCGCACCGGCCAGCGCCGGCATCACGGCGATCAGCAGGAAGGCGGTGATCAGCCAGCTCCACACGAACACCGGCATCTTCATCAGATCCATGCCGGGCGCGCGCATGTTGAGGATGGTGGCGATGATGTTGATCGCACCCATGATCGAGCTGATGCCCATCAGATGGATGGCGAACACCGCGTAGGCCAGCGACTCGGTCTGCAGCGACAGCGGCGGATACATCGTCCAGCCGCCGGCCGGGCCACCGCCTGGCAGGAACAGCGTGGACAGCATCATGATGAACGCGAACGGCAGGATCCAGAACGACAGGTTGTTCATGCGCGGCAACGCCATGTCCGGCGCGCCGACCATCAACGGGATCATCCAGTTACCAAGACCGACGAAGGCCGGCATGATCGCGCCGAAAATCATCACCAGCGCGTGCATGGACGTCATTTCGTTGAAGAAATACGGCTGCATCAGCTGCATGCCCGGCTTGAACAGCTCGGCGCGGATCAGCATCGCGAAAGCACCGCCGACGAACAGCATCGTCAGCGAGAAAATCAGATACAGCGTGCCGATGTCCTTGTGGTTGGTGGACATGCACCAACGTCGGAAGAAACCTTTCGGCGCGCCGTGGTGATCGTCGTGCTGATCATGGGTGGCTGCGTGGGACATGGCCTTGGACCTCTAAACCTGAAATAGGAAGTGCGACTTCAAAACGTGTGCGAAACGCGGCGGAAAGATCAGCCCTGGCTGTCGTCGTTGACCGGGGCTGCCGCCACCTGCTCGGGCTCGGCATCGGCGGCTGCCGCGGCATTGGCTGCCTCCGGCTGCGCTTCCTGCCCGGCCAGCCAGCTGGCGAAATCTTCCTTGGATTTGACTTCGACCACGATCGGCATGAAGCCGTGGTCCTGGCCGCACAGCTCGGCACACTGGCCGCGATAGACACCCGGCTCGGTGAAGTTGGCCCAGGCGGCGTTGATGATTCCGGGGATCGCGTCGATCTTCCAGCCCGTCGCCGGCACCCACCAGGAGTGGATCACGTCGCCACTGGTGATCACGAAGCGGATCTTGGTATCGACCGGCACCACCAGCGGCTTGTCGACATCGAGCAGGTAGGTGTTTTCCTCACCGACCTTGACCGCGTACGGATCCATGCCCGAACCGAGCTGGCGGGTCTTTTCGCTGTTGAGGTCGAGCTTGGACATGAAGCCGACCTTGTCGATCGCCTTGCCCTGGTAGTCCACGTAGTCATAGCGCCACTTCCACTGGTAGCCGGTGACCTTGACGGTCATTTCCGAACCGGTGGTATCGGCCCACGTCGCCAGGCCGCCGGTGGCCAGATAGGCGAGGGTGATCAGGATCAGCACCGGGATGGTGGTCCAGACCACTTCGACCGTGGTGTTGTGCGACCACTTCTCGGCCACCGCGCCGCGCGACTTGCGGAAGCGGAATATCGCGATGAACATCGCGGCGAACACCAGCACACCGATCACCGTGCACACGCCGAGCGCAACATTGTTCAGGTGGTACGGCACGGTCGACCAGGTGCTTGAGCCGCGTGTCAAATTCATTTGCCACGGACCGGGGGCGGCCATGGCCACGCTGCCGAACGACGCAAGGGCGAGGGCCGCCGCTGCCGTGAATGATCGCCTGATGCCGCCAGATGTCATGTCTTGCACCTTTGTTGAACCTACTTGCGTGGCTGGTTGATATCGGCCAGCAACACCATGAGTTTCTTCGACAACTCGACCCGTTCCTGTTCCGCCAGGAAAGCGCCGATCTCCAGTTCGCGCCCATGCGACGACAGCAACAAGCGACGATGCCTGTCGCCCGGCTCCAGCAGCACGCGCACCCAATACGTCTGGAAGCGCATGCGACGCCGGCCTGGCAGAAACCGCACCTCCAGCGACTCGGTGTCGATGGTGATGCTCTCACTGCGGTCGCCGGCCCGCCAGGCCACGCTGAAAGCAATGGCCACAGCGACGGATTCAACCAGGGCAAACAGTGGAGCAAACACATTCCCCTGCCACGCACCCAGTCCAGCCGTTGTCAGCACCAGCACCACCAGAATCACGATCAATCGACGCAGACCGCGCCGGCTGAGCGCTCGATTGGGCTTGAGCCACATCGTCACGCGGGGCAAGCCGGCGGTAGCTGGTCGAAGCACGATCATGGGGATCCGGCGTGCCTGGAACAGCGGAATGATAGGCCGCGGCGACGCAGCGGGCAAGAATGTCGCACCTGACTGATCTGGATCAGAACCGCCGATACAGTATCCGCAGGCGCTCGCCCGGCAATCCACGCCAGCTGCCGGAATCGCGGATTGTTCCGGCCCTGCCCCAATCCACCATGTCCGGCTACACTCCGCGCACTCCTCCGCAGCACGCGGAATTCCACACGCGACGACTTTCGTGAACCAGCCCATCCTCAGCCCCGAACTCCCTCTCGAGACCTCCCCCGCACGCGCGCGCATCACGGCCGCATGGCTGCGCGACGAAACCGAGGCGGTCAACGACCTGCTGGCCCAGGCCAGCCTGCCGGCCATCGAACGCGAACAGGTGATCGATCTCGCCGCCGGACTGGTCACGCGCGTGCGGGCACGCGCCAGTGACCAGAGCGCGGTCGAATCCTTCATGCGCCAGTACGACCTTTCCTCCGAGGAGGGCGTGCTGCTGATGTGCGTGGCCGAAGCGCTGCTGCGCATCCCGGACAAGGCCACTGCCGACAAGCTGATCCGTGACAAGCTGGGCGAGGCCAACTGGAAAAAGCATCTGGGCCAGAGCGAGTCGCTGTTCGTCAACGCCTCGACCTGGGGCCTGATGCTGACCGGGCGTCTGGTGAACCTCGCCGAGGAAACCCGGCACGACTTCACCGGCGCGTTGAAGCGCCTGGTCGGCCGCGCCGGCGAGCCGGCGATCCGGCTGGCAGTGCGCCAGGCCATGCGGATCATGGGCCACCAGTTCGTGATGGGCCGCAGCATCAGCGAGGCGCTGGACCGCTGCGCCAAGAAGGAATACGCGGTGTACCGCTATTCCTACGACATGCTGGGCGAGTCGGCGCTGACCGCGGAAACCGCCGAGCGCTACCAGCAGGACTACCGCGACGCGATCACCGCCATCGGTGCCCGCGGCCCGTACGCCAACCACACCGATGCGCCGTCGATCTCGGTCAAGCTGTCGGCCCTGCATCCGCGCTACGAGGTGGCCAAGCGCGAACTGGCCCGGCGCCAACTCACCGAAAAGCTGCTGGAGCTGTCGCAACTGGCGATGAAGCACGGCATCGCGCTGTCGGTGGATGCCGAGGAGGCCGACCGCCTTGAGCTGTCGCTGGACATCATCGGCGACGTGTTCGCGCACCCCTCGCTGGAAGGCTGGAACGGCCTCGGCATCGTGGTGCAGGCCTACGCCAAGCGCACGCCGTTCGTGATCGACTGGCTGATCGAGACCGCACGTGCGGCAAATCGTCGCTGGTACGTGCGCCTGGTGAAGGGTGCCTACTGGGACGCGGAGATCAAGCGCGCCCAGGAACAGGGCCTGGCCGGCTACCCGGTCTACACGCGCAAGCCCAGCACCGACGTGTCCTATCTGGCCTGCGCGCGCAAGCTGTTCGATGCCGGCAGCGAGCTGATCTACCCGCAGTTCGCCACCCACAACGCGCACACCATTGCCGCCGTGCATCACATCGCACACGGCCGTCCGTTCGAATACCAGCGCCTGCACGGCATGGGCACCGACCTCTACGCCGAGGTGATCGGCAAGGACAAGCTCGACGTGCCCTGCCGCGTCTACGCCCCGGTCGGCACGCACGAGGACCTGCTGCCGTATCTGGTGCGTCGCCTGCTCGAGAACGGCGCCAACACCAGTTTCGTCAACCGCGTGGTGGACGAAACCCTGCCGGTGCGCGAACTGGTGGCCGATCCCTGCGAAACCGTGCGCGGCTTCGCCTCGATCCCCCACCCGCGCATCCCGCTGCCGGTGAATCTCTACGGCGAGAATGCCGCGCCGGCGCCGCACTCGAATTTTGTATCCAGGAAAAACTCCATGGGCGTCAACTTCTCCAACGACAACGAACTGAAGGCGATGGCTGACGCGGTCAACGCCTGCAACGGCCCGTGGACGGCCACTCCACTGGTACCCGGCGCCAACGCGAACGGCCCCACCGTGCAGGTGACCAACCCCGCCGACCGCCGCCAGACCGTGGGCAGCTACGTCAGTGCGGACAGTGCCACCGTCGAGAAGGCCCTCGGCAACGCCGTTGCCGCCCAGCCGGCCTGGGACCGCCTGCCCGCCGCCAGCCGCGCCGCGATCCTCGAACACGCCGCCGACCAGCTCGAGGCACGCCGCGACGAATTCATCGCCCTGTGCGTGCGCGAGGCCGGCAAGAGCCTGCCCGACGCGATCGCCGAGATCCGCGAAGCGGCCGACTTCCTGCGCTACTACGCCACCATGGCGCGGCGCCTGTTCGGCCAGCCCGAGCCGCTGCCCGGCCCCACCGGCGAAAGCAACCAGTTGTTCCTCAATGGTCGCGGCGTGTTCGTCTGCATCAGCCCGTGGAATTTCCCGCTGGCGATCTTCATGGGCCAGATCAGCGCGGCACTGGCCGCGGGCAACAGCGTCATCGCCAAGCCGGCCGAGCAGACCACGCTGATCGGCCATGCTGCCGTGAAACTGCTGCACGACG
>Ga0222419_100806_pt1 | contig 17132 bp, 16 predicted proteins | sample 1B20Ametagenome_FD_182474 | JGI IMG/M metagenome (GOLD analysis project Ga0222419, IMG submission 182474) | Enriched microbial communities from leaf-cutter ant dump, University of Wisconsin, Madison, United States - 1B20A (version 2) | ecosystem: Environmental > Terrestrial > Nest > Insects nest... | reverse complement strand
TGAACGCGCTGATGCAGGGCGGCGGCTTCCTGCTCTCGGCCCTGCCCACCTGGCTGATGGCGCGGCTGCACCAGGGCAGCGGCAATTTTTCCAGCGGCTGGTGGATGCAGTGCGCCATCGCACTGCTGGTGGCCGTGCTGGTGGCACGCTTTGCGCCCGCGCGGTTCGAACGCGCGATGCACCCGCCGGCGCCGTGAAGCCGCGAGCCAGAATTGCCCGTGAACGGATTGCGCCGCACCGCACCGTGGCTGCTGGCCTGGCCCGCCGGCGTGCCAAGCAACTGCTGCATCTGGGCCAGGTGGCGCGGCTGAACACCCTTCGCTGCCGGCATGGCGCATGAACTCGACCAGCCGCTCACGGCAGTGCTCACCAGCAGCCAAGCCGCAGCCTCGCCCCTTCATCAGGCTATTTTGTAAACACAGCCTCCACGCCACCCGCAGGCATGGAGGCTGGCATCGCTACTGATTTCAGGTTTCCACGCGCCGCCGCGCCTCTCGGCACATTTCGATAAAAATTGGGATCAAACGCTTACCTGACAAGCGTTAGTAGCTATTTTTTAAGCAGCATCCGCATACCCACGTGCGCGATGCCCGCTTCCTCGAACACCTCGCCCTCGGGCACGAAGCCCGCGCGGCGGTAGAAGCCCTCGGCGTGGCACTGCGCGTGCAGCAGCACGCTCGCGTCGCCGCGCTCGCGCGCGGCCTGCACCAGCGCGTCCAGCAGCAGGCGGCCCCAGCGCTGTCCGCGCAGCGCGCGCGCCACCGCCATGCGGCCGATGCGGCCCTCGCCGTGCTCGGCCGGCAGCAGCCGCCCCGTGGCGACGGCCACGCCCAGGCCGTTGGTGGCCACGGCGTGCACGGCCACGGCATCGAGTTCATCCAGCTCGATCTCGGGCGGCACGCCCTGCTCCTGCACGAAGACGGCGGTGCGCAGCGGCGTGGCAAGGGGGCCCAGCTCGGCCCAGCCGCCCGTGCGCACTTCGGCCACCTCGCCGCCGGCCTCGAAGCGCTCGATCACCGCGCGCAGCGCGGGCGGCACAGGCCGCTTGGTCTGCGTCGCGGGGTCGGCGAAGACGTAGACGAGCTCGACCGACACCAGCCGCTCGCCCGCGCGGAAGATGCCGCAGTCGAACACCATGGAGCTCGTGCCGATGCGCGCGCAGCGCATGCCGACGTCCAGCACGTCGTCGAGCCGCGCCGAGGCGTGGTATTCGGCGCTCGCCTTCTTGAGGAAGACGTCGCCGCCCAGCGCGTGCATCGTCTCTTCGTAGGGCAGCGCGAGCGCGCGCCAGTACTCGGTGACGGCGCAATCGGCGTACGTGAGGTAATGCACGTTGAAGACGATCTTCTGCGCGTCGATCTCGGCCCAGCGCACGCGCAGGCGCAGGTGGCAGCGGTAGTCGCTCGGTGGATGCATGGGTTCACTCCAGTTCAAAGGCGGCGCGCAGGGCCTGCGCGGCATCGCGGTGCGCCTGGCGCGCCTCGGGCAGCGCGCGGCCCATCTTGATGAATTCGTGCGTCACGCCGCGGTAGATTTCCAGGCCGACCGCGACGCCCGCCATGCGCAGGCGGTCGGCCCAGGCGATGCCTTCGTCGACCAGCGGGTCGAGCTCCGCGAGGCCGATCCACGCGGGCGCGACGCCATCGACATCGGGCGCGAGCAGCGGGGCGAAGCGCCAGTCCTCGCGCTCGGCCTCGTCGATGTAGTTGCCGAAGAACCAGTCGATCGCCGCCTTGTCCAGGATCGGGCCGTCGGCGAATCGGGCGTGCGAGGGCGTGTCCTGGTGCGCCGTGGTGCCGGGGTAGAAGAGCAGTTGGAGCGCGAGCTTCAGGCCCGCGTCGCGCGCCATGACGGCGCCGGCCGCGGCGAGCGTGCCGCCCGCGCTGTCGCCGCCGATGGCGATGCGCGAGGCATCGAGCCCCAGCGCTCCTGCGTGGGCGGCGAGCCAGGCGAGCGCATCCCAGGTGTCGTTGCTCGCCGTGGGAAATCGGTGCTCGGGCGCGAGGCGGTAGCCCAGCGAGAGCACCGCCGCGCCGCTCAGGTGCGCGAGTTCGCGGCAGAGCACGTCGTGCGTGGCGATGCTGCCGATGGTGAAGCCCCCGCCGTGCAGGTACAGCAGCACGGGCAAGGCGTTCGGATTGGCTTGCGCGTACAGGCGCGCGGGCAGCCGGGCGCCGTCGCGCGCGGGGATGCCTAGGTCTTCGACGCGCGCGAGCGGGGCCGGCGCGATCTCCAGCACGCCCGCGCCCGCCTCGTAGGCGGCGCGCGCCTGTTCGGGCGCCAGCGTGTGCATGGGCGGCCGCGCGGCGCGCGCCATGCCCGCGAGCACGGCGCGCATCTGCGGCGCGAGGGGCAGGTCGGGGAAAACGGACGCGGGAACAGCCATGCCGGACCTTCAGCCTTGCTGCGCCAGCATGTGCGTGGGCGTGATCAGGCGCACCTGCAGGCGTTCGACCAGCGCCAGGATGGAGAGCGTGATGTGCTGCTGTATGTCGCGGTGGCGCGCGAAGTCGGGGCTGAGCACGTGGTAGACGAACTCGTAGTCGAGCGAGGTCTCGCCAAAACCGGTCAGGTGCCCGCGCTCGAAGCGCACGCCGTCGATGGCGGCGATCAGCACGCGCACTTCCCGCACGAGGTGCTCGGCCTTCTCGCGCGGCGTGTCGATCGAGATGCCGAGCCCGTAGGCCACGCGCCGCTCGCGCATGCGGCTGTAGTTGTGCACGCGCTTGCCCAGGAGCTGCGCGTTGGAGATCGCGATCTCCTCGCCCGAGAGCGCGCGCAGGCGCGTGCTCTTGATGCCCACGTGGCTCACCGTGCCCGAGACGCCGTCGAACTCGATGTACTCGCCCACCTCGAAGGGCTTGTCCAGGCCGATGCTGATCGAGGCCAGCAGGTCGCCCAGCACGCTTTGCGCCGCCAGCGCCACCGCCACGCCGCCGATGCCCAGGCTGGCGATGAAGGCGTTGACGTTGACCCCGGCGTTGGAGAGCACCGCCAGCAGCAGCACCACCCACACCACGAGCTGCACGCTCCACTTGATGATGCCCAGCAGCACGGGGTTGCGCGAGCCGCCCTCGCGCTCGGCCAGGTGCTCCAGCGAGCGTACCAGCAGCCGCGAGAGCCACAACGCGAGCTGCACGCCCACGAGCACATAGATGAGATGGCCGATGGCCGCGTGCGCGTCCTCCGGCAAATGCAGGATGCGCAGCGCGATGGCCAGCGCCAGCGCCAGCAGCACCCAGCCGCGCGTGGCCTTGACCACCGCCGCGGCGATCCCCACCGGGCTTTGCGGATGGGCCTGCGCCAGCCGGGCGAGGCGCCGCCCCAGCAGCAGCACCACGCCGTGCACCAGCGCATACGCGAGCAGCGCCAGCGCCAGCGCAACCACCCACGACAGCGCCGTGTGCCCGAGCCACATGGATTCGACGAGCCAGCGATGCATGCCTGTCCTCGGCCGCAAGAGGCCGCGCCACACGGCACGGCCCTTTGCGGTGCCTTTCTCTCGTTCTTACTTGAAATTCACCGTGACCGGCTGGGCGCCGGCCAGGCCCTCGTACGTCACCGTGACCGTGAGCCCGGGCTTGGGCGGCATCAGCGCCGAGAACGAGCCCAGGCTGATCAGGTCGCCGGGCTTCATCTGCCGGTGCTCCTTGCGCAGCGCCTGCGCGAGCCAGACGACGGCGTTGAGCGGGTGCTCCAGGATGTCGCTGCCCTTGCCCGAGCCGATCTGCTCGCCCGCCTGGTTCTTCACGTGGATCGACATGTTCGCGAGCTGCGCCAGCATGACGTAGCGGTCCATGCGGTCCGCGGGCACGGCGATCGGCGTGCCCGCCACGCCCAGGCGCGCGCCCACGTTGATCGCGTTCACGCCCGCGCCGTCGAGCTTGGGCGGCGCCTGCACGATAAGGTCGGGCAGTTCGATGAAAGGAATCACCTGGTCGATGTGCTGGATCACTTCCTCGGGCGTCTTCGCGTGGTTCACGCCCGCGTCCTTCACGCGCACCAGCATGTCGGCCTCGAACAGCGGCCGCGCGCCGAAGTTGGGCGCGGTGGTGAAGCCGTTGGGCTGGATCATGCCCTCGTAGAGCACGCCCCAGGTCGGCTGGTCGGTGTTGAACTTCTTTTGCGTGGCGGGGTTGGTCAGGCCCGCCTTGTAGCCCACCACCTTGCCGTAGTGGGCGGCCAGCAGCTTGTTGAAGCGCGCGCGCGTGCAGGCGGCGTCCTTGTCGCTCTGCTTCTCGAAATTGGGGGTGGGGGTGCCGGCGAAGTAATGGTCGGCCATGGCCTGCACCTGTGCCTGGCTCAGGCACGCGGCCTGTGCGCCCAGGGCCAGCGTGAAACCAGCGGCCGCGGCCGCCAGGGTCTTGATGAACTGCATCCTCGTGTCTCCTACTGCCTCGTTGAAAGCCGCCATCCTACGCGAGCCCCGGTCACGCCTCGATCACCCAGGCATCGCCGAACGCCACCACGTCGGCGGGCCAGTCCGCCGCGCCATGCACGGCGCGCACGCCTTGCGACAGCACGCGCACGGCGCGGATCACTCCGGCGTGCGTGACCCAGGCGGCATCGCGCCCGCCCGCGCGCCAGGCGTCGAAGGCCGCCGCCACGCGCGCCATCAGCGCCGCCACGGACTCGCCGTCGCCGCCCGGGCGCGCGTGGGCGAAGTCCGCGAGCCAGGCGTCGAAGGCCTCGCGGCCGATGGCGGACCACGGCCGGCCCTCCCACGCGCCGAAATCGAGCTCGCGCAGCCGCGCATCTGGTTTCAGCATCAAATCGGGCCTCAGCCCTTGCAGGGCAAGCGCGAGCAGCTCGCACCTCGATAGCGGTGAATGCCACACCCGCAGCCCGGGCGGCAGCCGCGCCGCCAGCGCCTGCGCGGCCGCCTGCGTGGCGGCGGCATCCAGGGGCACGTCGCTGGCGCCGTAGCAGACGCCCTCGGGCAGCGCCACCCGCGCATGGCGCACCAGCCAGAGCCTCATGCCGCCGCGCCCCAGGCGAGCCCGAGGTACAGCGCCACCTCGCAGAGCTGCTGCGTGGCGCCCAGCGTGTCGCCGGTGAAGCCCTGCAAGCGCCGGCGCAGCAGGCGCAGCACGGCCAGCAGCATCACGAGCCCGCAGGCCACGGCCGCCGCCGCCGCCACGGCGCCCTGCGCCCGCCAGAGCAGCACGAGCGCCGGCGCCGACCAGAGCACGCCCACGGCCAGGCTCGCGGCCGACACCGCATCGGCCAGCGGCTTGGACTTGGCCTGCGCGGCCTCGCTCACGTAGGGCAGGCGGCGCATGGCGAAGAGCGGCGCCAGGCGCGAGAGCACGTGCGCCCCCAGCACGGCCGCTGCCGCGCCCGCCACGCCCCGCTGCACCAGCAGCGCCAGCAGCGCCGCCTTGAGCAGCAGCACCAGCACCAGCGTGACCGCGCCGTAGCTGCCGATGCGCGAATCCTTCATGATGGCCAGCGCCCGCTCGCGCGTGACGCTGCCGCCCAGGCCGTCGCCGGTGTCGGCCAGGCCATCCTCATGGAACGCCCCCGTGAGCCAGGCCGTGGCCGCCATGCACAGCAGCGCCGCCAGCAGCGCGCCCAGCGCCGAAGCGCCGAAGCGCTGCCCGGCCAGCCACAGCACCGCCGCACCCGCCGCACCCACCACCCAGCCCACGCCGGGAAAGTGGCCGCTGGCCGCGTTGAGCATCGCCGGGCTGTAGCCCACCCACGCGCCCAGCCGGCCGGTGACCGGGATGCGCGTGAAGAACTGCAGCGCGAGCAGGAAATGGCGCACGCCGTCCCTCATGGCGCGGGAGTCGGTGCGGCCGCGCGCACGCCTTCGTCTCGATGATTGATCTGCCTCAATTTACTTGTTAATACAAATCGTTATCATTTACCATTCATTCGACAACCGAACGACACACGAGTATCCGACATGAACGCCACCCCGTACGCCGCTCCGCCCCCTTCCTTCACGCCGCCCGCGCTGTGGTCCGTGCGCTTCGACGCCGCATCCGCCTCCTGCGAATGCCTGTGCCTGGGGCAAGCGCCGCGCACCACGCGATCGCGGGCGCGGCGCGGCGTGGTGGCACTGGCGGCGCTGCTGGCCGCGCTGGCGGCGGCGCAGGCCTGGGCGCAGGAAAGCGCCGCCGACCTGCCCGCGGTAAACGTGACGGCCAAGGGCTACGCGGCCAGCGACGCCGAATCGCCCGTCTCCACCACGGTGCTGACCGAGGATGACCTGGCACGCAAGCAGGCGCAGAACGTGGGCGAGGCGCTGCAGGGCGAGCCGGGCCTGGCGGTGTCCTCAGACAGCGCGCAGGGCCAGAACCCCGTGATCCGCGGACTGCAGAAGGACAGCGTGGTGATGATGGTCGACGGCATGCGGCTGAACTCCGCGCAGCCCGCGGGCTCCATCGCCTCCTTCCTCTCGCTCGGGCTGGCCGAGCGCGTGGAGGTGGTCAAGGGCCCGGCGTCGGTGCTCTACGGCACGGGGGCGCTGGGCGGCGCGGTCAACGTGCTGCTGCCGCAGGCGCGCTTCGAGCCGGGCGTGGGCCTGAAGGCGCAGCTCGGCTACGACAGCGCGAGCCGCGGCAAGACCGGCACCGCCGTGCTCAATGCGAGCCAGGGCGACCACGCGCTGATGCTCGGCGCCTCGCTCGCAGACCATGGCGACTACAGCGCCCCGGGCGGGCGCCAGGCGCTCACCGGCTACGACTCGGGCACCTTCATCGGCCAGTACCGCTACAAAATCGACGGCCGCCAGCAGTTGCGCGTCTCGCTGCAGCAACAGAGCGACCGCGACGTCTGGTACCCGGGCTCGACCAAGCCGCACCCGGTGCCGGCCGTCGGGCAGCTCACCATCCACTCGCCCGAGCAGACGCGGCGCCTGGCCGAGGTCGGCTACAACCGCCAGGGCACGGGCGATCAGCCGCTGAACCTGGACGTGCGCGTGTACCGCCAGGAGATGCAGCGCCAGGTGAACGCCTGGGGCAGCCTGCTGGCGCGCGACATCGTGCTCAACGACGTGGGCTTCGTCACCGACGGGTTCGATGCGCGCGCCGACTGGCTGGTGCATCCGCAGCACCTGCTCTCCTTCGGCCTGAACGCCTGGCGCATGACGGCCAACCCCGACAGCCGCACGGCCGCGCCGCCCGCGTTCGCGGTGTTCGCACCGTCCAAGCCCTTCACCGACGGCGCGCTGCGGGCCACGGGCCTGTACGCGCAGGACGACATGAAGTTCGGCGCGCTCAGCGTGCTCGCCGGGCTGCGCTACGACCGCGTGAGCGGCAGCGCCGCTGACATGGCCAACCACACGGTGACCAGCGGGCTCGATCGCAGCGACAGCGCGCTCTCGGGCAGCATCGGCGCGGTCTACGAGGTGGCGCCGCTGCTCAGGCCCTTCGCCAACCTCTCGCGCGGCTTTCGCGCGCCCGACCTGCGCGAGCGCTACCAGTCCGGCGCGCGCAACGACGGCTTCTACTGGGCCGGCAGCCCGCAGCTCAAGCCCGAGCACGCGACGCAGTTCGAGCTCGGCCTCAAGGGCTCGGACGCGCGGCTGGACTACAGCGTCTCGGCCTGGCGCATGCGCGTGAACGACTACATCACCGGCATGCAGCTCAGCGGCGCAGCCGCCGTGGCCGCCTGCGGCGCCGGGCCCAACGCGGCGTACTGCAAGCAGAGCGTGAACCTGGGCCACGCCACGCTCGACGGCGTGGAAGCCTCGCTGCGCTGGCGCTTCGCGCCCGGGCAGACCTTCTGGGCCGGGTACACGCGCATCCGCGGCACCAACGGCGACCTGAACGAGCCGCTCTTCATGATGCCGGCCGACACGCTCACGCTGGGCTGGGAGGGGCAGATCACCGCCGCCTGGTCACTGGACGCGAGCGCCCGCCTGGTACGCCGGCAGGACCGCGTCGCCACCGTCTTCACCCACGGCACCGAAGACCCGACGGCCGGCTACGGCGTGCTCGACGTGGGTGCCACCTGGCGCTACGCCAAGGACCAGCACCTGCGCGTGGCCGTGAAGAACCTCACCGACAAGCGCTACCACGACCACCTGGCCGAGGGCCTGCCGGGCATGGAACTGCTCGCGCCCGGACGCAGCCTGGCGGTGACGTGGCAAGGGAAGTTTTGATCAACCTGGAAACGGCAGTTGAACGCGCTTGCCAGTGCCGTGATCGGCGTGCCAGGCAAGACGCGAGGACGCGGCAGGCTCGTGCCTGCAAGGACGAGCAACGCCGCATGGCGCGCCGAGCGCGGTGCTGGCAAGTGCGTAGCGCTGTCACCCAAGAGGTGAGCGCTGGCTAAGCAGCGAAAGTCAAACTCCATGCGGCACGGGTGAGGATGACAAGCGGTCAACTGCCGTTTCCAGGTTCAACCCTTGTCCGAAACCCCTGCCGACTCGAAGCTCGCCATTTCATCGAGGATGCGGCAGGCCGATTTCAGGATCGGCCACGCGAGCAGCGCGCCGCTGCCCTCGCCCACGCGCAGGCCCAGGTCCAGCAGCGGCTCGGCCTGGAGCAGGGCCAGCAGCCGCGCATGGCCGCGCTCGTCCGAGCGGTGCGCGTACACGCAGCGCTGCGCCACGTGCGGCGCGAGGCGGCAGGCCACCAGCACGGCGGCCGAGGCGATGAAGCCATCGACCACGACCACGCGCCGCTCGGCCGCCGCCTGCATGACGGCGCCCACCATGGTCGCGATCTCGAAGCCGCCCAGCGCCGCCAGCGCGTCGAGCGGCGCCGTGGCCCCGGCATTGGCCGCCAGCGCCTCGCGCAGCACAGCGGTCTTGCGCGCGATGCCCGCGGCATCGAGCCCCGTGCCCGCGCCCGTCACCTCGGCCACGTCCAGGCCCCCGAGCCGCGCCACCAGCAGCGACGCGGCGCTGGTGTTGCCTATGCCCATCTCGCCGAGCAGCAGCGCATTGCCGGGCAGTGCGCGCACCAGCGCCATGCCGTTGGCCAGCGCCTCTTCGCACTGCGTGCGCGACATCGCCGGGCCCTGCGTGCTGTCCTGCGTGCCCGGCGCGATCTTGCGCACCCGCAGGCCGGGCGCGGGCTCGAACGCATGGCGCACGCCGCAGTCCACCACCGTCTGCGTCACGCCATGCTGGCGCGCGAGCACGCTCACCGCCGCGCCGCCCGCGAGGAAATTGCCCACCATCTGCCAGGTGACGTCGCTCGGGTAGGCCGACACGCCGCGCGCGGCGATGCCATGGTCGGCGGCGAACACCACGAGCTGCGGCGCCTGCAACCGCGGCGCCGTGCTGCCGAGGATCACGCCCAGCCGGTGCGCCAGCGCCGCCACGCGCCCCAGCGCGCCCTGCGGCACCGTCTTGCCATCGATCTTGCGCTGCAGCGCATCGCCCAGCGCGGCATCGCGCAGTTCGGGCACATCAGGAAAGGAAATCGTCATACGTCATTCACCGTTCATCAGCGCATCGAGCACACCCGGCGCAAAGGCGCGTTGCACCTGCGCCGCGAGGCCGTCGAACACATCGTCGAGCGAGCGCGCCCCGCTGCCGAAGAGCGCGCGCAGCACCGCCGCATCCTCCAGCAGGCCGTGCACGTAGCAGCCCAGCACGTTGCCCGCCGCGTTCTGCCACGCCAAGCCCGTCACCACCTCGCGCGCCACGTCGCCCTTGCGCACCATCGCGGGGTGCTGCACCGTCTGGCCGCTGTGGATCTCGTAGCCGCCGAAGGCCACGCCCGAGAGCGGCGCCCAGGCGCCCGCCACCTCGCCGAAGCGCCAGGCGCCGCGCCGCAGCGTCTTGACCGGCTCGAAGCGCGTGACCAGCGGCAGCAGCCCCAGGCCCGGCCCACTGCCGCCGGGCTCGACGCCGTGCACGTCGACCAGGGCCTCGCCCAGCATCTGCAAACCGCCGCAAATGCCCAGTACCCGCCCGCCCGCCGCCGCGTGCCGCGCGATGGCGCCGTCCATGCCCCGCGCGCGCAGCCACGCCAGATCCGACGCCGTGGCCTTGCTGCCGGGCAGGACGATCCAGTCGGCACCCTCCACCTCGGCCGGGCTGCGCGCCCATGAGAGGCGCACGCCGGGCACGTTCCTGAGCGGCTGGAACTCGTCGAGGTTGCTGATGCGCGGGTAGGCGACGACGGCGATGCGCGTGTGCACCGCGCCGCTGGCGTGGGCGCCGAGCGGCGACGGGCCGCCCCTAGCCGCGAGGGCCCCCTCGGGGGGCAGCGAGGACACGCCAGTGCCGAGCGTGGGGGCCATATCGATATCGAACACGCCGTCTTCTTCCGGCAGGCCGTGGTCCCACTGCATGGGAATGGTGGCGACCACGGGCACGCCGGTCTTCTCGCGCAGCAGCTCGGGCGCAGGGGCGAGCAGCGCGGCGTCGCCGCGGAACTTGTTGAGCACGAAGCCCCGGATCAGCGCGCGCTCCTCCTCGGGCAGCAGCGCCCAGGTGCCGTACAGGTGCGCGAACGCGCCGCCGCGGTCGATATCGGCCACCAGCAGGCAGCGCGCATCCGCATGCCGCGCCACGCGCATGTTGACCACGTCGCTCGCGTGCAGGTTGATCTCGGCGGGCGAGCCCGCGCCCTCGATCACCACCACGTCGTTTTCGGCGCGCAGTTCATCCAGAGCCGCGGCGATCCGCGGCCACACGCGCGCGCTGCGCCCGCGCCAGGGCAGTTGCGAAAGCTCGTCGCTCACCTGCCCCATCAGCACCACCTGGCTTTTCGTGTCGGCCTCGGGCTTGAGCAGCAGCGGGTTCATGCGCACGTCGGGCACGGCGCGCGCGGCCAGCGCCTGGAAGTACTGCGCGCTGCCGATCTCTCCGTAGCCCCCTTCAGGCGTAGCGACCACGCGCGCGTTGTTGCTCATGTTCTGCGCCTTGAACGGCGCGACCTTCAGCCCCTGGTCGCTGTAGTGGCGGCACAGCGCGGTGGCCAGCCAGCTCTTGCCCGCGCCGCTGGTGGTGCCCAGCACCATGATGCAGCGGGCGGGGGAATGGGAAGGTGCGGTCACGGCGGTGCGGGGAGAAACCCCCATATTGTCTCCCGCGAGACCGGCCATCCGCGCGGGCATGCGCCATCCTCGCGGGCGCAGTTCGCCCAACACACGAGAAGCAGCCCATGTCCGTACCCCGTTTCCACGCCCTCCACGCCGCGATGCAATCGCAGGTCGATCGAGGCTTCCTGTCCGGCGTCTCCACCGCGCTGCTGCGCGGGCGCGAGGTGGTGGACCGGTTCGTCTGCGGCCAGGCCGACATCGAGGCCGGCGTGCCGCTGCGCGAAGACCACATCTTCCGCGTGTTCTCCAACACCAAGCTGGCCACCTCCTGCGCCGTGCTGCTGCTGATGGAAGACGGCCTGGTGGCGCTGGACGACCCCGTGGAGCGCTACCTGCCCGCATTCGCCCACCCGCAGGTGCTGCGCCCCGGGGCCACGCGCATCGACGACGTGGAGCCCGCGCGCCGCCCCATCACCGTGCGCCACCTGATGACGCACACCAGCGGCCTCGCCTACGGCGCGTTCGACCCCGGCACGCTGCTGTTCAATGCCTACACCCAGGCCGGCGTGCACCACCCGCTGCTGTCGCAGGCGCAGTTCATCGACAAGCTGGCCGCGCTGCCGCTGGGCTTTCACCCCGGCGAGCGCTGGGAATACTCGCTGGCCACCGACGTGCTCGGCGCGCTGATCGAAGTGGTGTCGGGCCAGAGCCTGGGCGCGTTCTTCGAGCGGCGCATCTTCGGCCCGCTGGGCATGCAGGACACGGCCTTCTGGGTGCCCGAGGACAAGCGCGCGCGCCTGGCCGCGCTCTACGGCGGCGTGGACTTCATGGACCCGATGAAACCGGGCCTGAAGCGCATGGACGACACGCCCTTCCCCGGCGCCTTCCTGAGCCCCGCGGTGCGCCCCTCGGGCGGCGGCGGGCTGGTCTCGACGCTGGGCGACCAGGTGCGGCTGGTGCAGTCGCTCATGCCCGGCGGCCCCACGCTGCTCCAGCCCGAGACCATCGCGTTGATGCAGCAGAGCCACGTCGCGCCGGGCCTGTACGTGCAGTTCCCCAACATGCCGGCCAACCCGGGGCGCGTGTTCGGGCTGGGCTCGTCGGTGCTGGCGCGGCCCGGCCCGTTCGACCCGCCCGACGCCACCGACGAAGTGAGCTGGGGCGGCCTCGCGGGCACGGTGTGGTGGATCAACCCGCGCCTGAACACCGCGGGCGTGCTGATGACGCAGCGCTACTACGGCTTCGGCAACCCCTACACCTTCGAGTTCAGGCACCTGGCCTACCGGGCGCTGGCGGGCTGAGCGCCGTCACACCAGCCCGCGCGGCGCGGGCAGCGGGCGCACCATGCGGTGCATGAGGTGCTCCAGCGCCGCGTCCGGGTCGGCGCACAGCCCGGTGTGCACCGGCGAGGTCTGGACCACGCCGCTGCGCCGCGCCGTCAGCCAGTGAAAGCGCGCGCGCAGCGGCAGCCGGGCGATCGGGCCGCCCTCGAGCGCGCCGGCACAGATCGCGGCGATCGCGCCCAGGTGGCGCCGCAGCGTGGGCACGTCGGCATGCGCATCCAGCGCCAGCAGCCGCGCCTCGTCCAGCTCGATGGCGGCACGCAGGAAGCCGCTGCGCTGGCACGACAAAATCACGCCCGCGTTGATGAATTCCTCGCGCTCCACGCGCGGCACCACGCGCACCACCGCGTAGTCGTACAGCTCAGCCGCGCGCATCGATGGCCCCTTGCAGCCAGCGCGCGCGGTCGGCCAGGCGCGCCGTGAAGTAATCGACATACGCCTGCGCGCCCACCCCCGCCTCGTCCAGAAAGCCCGGCGGCACCGTGGCCACGACGGCCCGCAGCACCGCGGGCGTGAGCCGCGCCGCCAGCTCGCCATCCATTTGCGCCAGCGCATCGGCGCGCGCCAGCAGCACGTGCTCGGCGATCGGCGCGAAGGGCTTGCCCGGGTCGGCCACGGTGCCGTCCCAGGCGTGGTGGAAGGTCAGGCTCGCGCCATGGTCGATCAGCCAGGGGCGGCGGTGCCACACCAGCAGATTGGTGTTGCGCGCGGTGCGGTCGACGTTGCTCGTGAGCGCGTCGAACCACACCAGGCGGGTGGCGAAATCCGCCGTCACCTCGTCCACCGCCGGGTCGAAGTTGACCGCGCCCGAAAGGTAGTCCAGCGCCACGTTCAGCCCGCCGCTGGCGCGGATCAGGTCCTGGATCTCGGGGTCGGGCTCGGTGCGCGCCAGCGCCGCGTCGAGCTCGGCCAGCACGATCTCGGGCACCGGCAGGCCCAGCGCGTGGGCGAGGCCGCCCGAGATGAGTTCGGCGATCAGCGCGCGCACGCCCTGCCCCGCGCCGCGGAACTTGAGCACGTAGGTGCCGAGGTCGTCGGCCTCGACCACCGCGGGCATCGAGCCGCCCTCGCGCAGCGGCGTGACGTAGCGGCGCACCGCCACGGTGCGCGGCGCCTGCACAGCCACACCCGTCATGGCGCGGATACCTGCAAGAACACCATGGTGATTCGGTCCATCGAAAAACCCTGTCGTGTCAGAACCTTGCAGCGTAACCGACCGGCCGCACGGGGGCCACTGAAACGAAATCTGAAACGCGCGCGCCGCTGCCCACATCCAATGCTGCAACTCGGAGGGTTACCGCAAGGAACGAGCTGCCGCGTCGAATGACTCGCCGCGGCGTCATCCATGATTTGGAGAATTTGTGATGAACATGAAGATGCACACACTGTCGATCGCCTGCGCCGCGCTGCTGGGCCTGGGCTTCACCACCGCCACGCCCGCGCTGGCGCAGGGCCATGCCCACGCCGCCACGGCGCCCGCCGCAACGAATGCGCCCAACCTGCACAAGGCCATGCGCGCGCTCTGGCACGGCCACGTGGTGACCACGCGCGACTACGCGCTCGCGGTGTTTGCGGGCGACCAGGCGGGCGCCGCCAAGGCCGGTGATGCCGTCGTCGCCAACGCCAAGGACATCGCGCACGCCGTGGCCGGCTTCTACGGCCAGCCCGCAGGTGACGCGCTGCTCAAGCTTCTGGCAGGCCACTGGGGCGCCGTCAAGGCGCTGACCGACGCGGCCCACGCGGGCAATGCGGCGGGCGAGGACAAGGCGCTGCAGGACGCCGCCGCCAACGCAGGCGAGATCGCCAAGTTCCTCGCGGGCGCCAACCCCAACTGGAAGGAAGCGGACCTGAACGCCGGGCTGCTCGCGCACTTCGGCCACCACAAATCGCAGGTGGACCTGATGGCCGCCAAGGCGCCCAAGGACAAGCAGGATGCCGAATGGGCGGCCATGCAGGCGCACATGGACGCGATTGCCGACGTGCTGACCGACGGCATCGCCAAGCAGTTCCCGGACAAGGTCAATTGACGCCTGACCGGTACCAGGCCTGCTTTGCAGCCCTGGCACGGCCGAGCCGAGGCGCGGGCGACCGCGCCTTTTTCATTGCACCAGCGGCGACGCCGCGGCGTCCAGTTGCACGCCTTCGATCTCGGCCTCAGCCGCCAGCACCTGCAGGTACTGGCGCATCGCATTGACCCAGGACTGCTGGCGCAGCACCCGCGCGATGCTGGCGCGCACGTCGTCGAAGGCCGTCGGTTGCGCCGCGTCGCGCCCGCAGACCTGGACGACGTGCAGGCCGAAGCGGCTGTGCACGAGGCGCGAGAGCACGCCCACCTCCTGCGAATCGAAGATCTCGCGCGCGAACTCGGGCGCGCAGTCCTCGGGCGTGAGCCAGCCCAGGTCGCCGCCCTGCGCACCGCTGGGGCAGTTGGACCACCGGCGCGCCGCCTCGCCGAAGGCGGGGCCGCCCTCGTCGGCGCAGCGCAGCTCCATCAGTAGCGCCTCGGCGCGCTGGGTCAGGCGCTGGACCGGCACCCCCGGCGTGACGGCAAAGAGCACGTGGCGCAGATGCGCGCGTGCGCCCTGCCCGCCGAACGAGGGATGCGCCGCGTGGTAGCGGCGGCAGGCGTCTTCGGAAGGCTCGGGCACCTTCAGCGCGCGCTCCAGCAATGCCTCGATGGCGGCGGTGGCGGCTTCACTCGTCGCGCCGTCCAGGCCGGGCGCGTCGTCGTCGGCCAGCAGGCCCTCGCGCTGCGCCTGCTGGCGCAGCAGTTCGGTGCAGGCGCGCTGGCGCAGCAGATCGGGCGCGAGGGTCTCACTCGGCGCGTGCAGCGCCACGCCGTCGATGCGGGCCACGGGCGGCGTGGCGGCCTGCGGCTCGCTGCAGCCGCAGGCGCCGGATGTGCAGGAAGAGGTGTGCATGGGCTATCCAATTCAATAGCTTGTAGCGCTTGTCTACATTGGGTTTGAGGCCGATTTGGCTCAAATTCCACGCTGCGGCCGGTTGTGCCCCGGCGGCAGGTTCAGGCGCCGCGCGCGCACCAGTTGGTAGGGGCGCAGCACATAGGCCAGCGTGCCGAAGCCGCTCCAGATGTGCACCAGGCGCGTGAACGGGAAGATGAGGAACACCGTCATGCCGAGGAACAGATGGGTCTTGAACACCCAGCCGGCGCTCGCGAGCATCTCGACCGCGCCCGCGCGGAAGGTGACGATGCGCTGGCCCCATTCGGCGAGCAGCACCATCATCGAGCCGTCCAGGTGTTGGGCCGAGAGCGGAATCGTCGCCAGGCCCAGCGCGAGCTGGAACCAGAAGATCCACAGCAGCACGATGTCGCTGGTCTTGCTCGTGGCGCGGATGCGCGCATCCGACAGGCGCCGGTACAGCAGCATCGAGACCCCGATGAAGCCCAACACCCCGGCCACGCCGCCCGAGACCATGGCGAGCAATTGCTTGTGGCCCGCGCTGATGAAGGGCTCGTAGAGGAAGTGCGGCGTGAGCAGGCCGACGAAGTGGCCGAAGAAGAGGAACAGCACCCCGATGTGAAACAGGTTGTTGGCCCAGCGCAGGTTGCCGCTGCGCAGCAGTTGCGAGGAATCGCTCTTCCACGTGTACTGGTCGCGGTCGAAGCGGATCCAACTGCCGAGGAAGAACACGGCCAGGCAGATGTAGGGATAGAGGCCGAAGAGGAAGTGGTCGAGCCAGGTCGTCAAGGCGTGGGTCATGGTGCAACTCCTTGGGAGGTCCTGGGGTGCGCCCTGCGCACGAACTGCATGGGCCGGGGCTTGCCCGGGCCGCCCTGCCCGCCCATGGCGCAGCCGTCGAAGGCCTCGGGCTCGGCCCAGGCTTCGTCCATGTCGGGCTCGGGTGCGATCTCCACCGCTTGCGCCCTGTGGCCCGCGGCTTCGAGCACCGCGGCGATGACGCTGGCGTAGGGGTTGCCGCGCTCCTGCAGCGCGGTGAACAGCGCATTGAGCACATGCGCCATTTCGCCGAGGAACTCGCGCGCCACGGTGGCGGGCTGGGTGGAGGCGAACTCCAGCACCACGCAAAGGTGATCTGGGAGCTCGCCCTCCTGCATCCTGAGGCCCGCCTGCTCGTAGGTTTGCGTCAGGTTGACCAGCGCCGAGCCGCGCTCGCGCGAGTCGCCGTGGATGTGCTCGAAGAGGTAGAGCGAGGTCTGGCGGCCGCGGTCGAAGGTATCGACGTAGTGCGCCTGCGCCTCGTAGCCGTCCATGGCGGTGATGCGCCGCGCCAGGGCATCGAGCTCGGCCAGGCGCGGCGCGGGCAGCACGCGCTCGCCCCGCAGTACCTGGACGAGCTCGGGCATCTGCGCGCGCAGCGCGTCGTCGGGATAGGCGAGCAGGCGCGCGAGCGCGCGCAGGCTCAGTCGCAGTGGTGGGGTCGGGGTCTGGAACATGCGGGCCTCCTTCAGATCGTGGCGCGCACGGTGACGGTGCGCTTTTTCTTGCTGCCGAAGACGCTGAGCGTGGTCGCGCCATCCGAGCAGCCGTTGCCGAAGGTGAAGCCGCAGCCGCCGCGCACATCGAAGGCGTTTTCGGCGTACTCGCGGTGCGAGGTCGGCACGACGAAGCGGTCTTCGTAGTTGGCGATCGCCATCACCTGGTACATGTCCTGCACGTCGTGCACCGTGAGGCCCGCCTGCGCCAGCACCGCGTGGTTCTCCACCTTGTTCACATGCAGGCCGCGCTGCCACGCGCGCATGGCGAGCATGCGCTCCAGTGCCCGCACCACGGGGATGGTGTGGCCTGCCGTGAGCAGGTTCGCGAGGTACTGCACGGGGATGCGCAGCTGCGACACGTCGGGCAGCTCGCCGTT
>Ga0222419_100804_pt1 | contig 17148 bp, 15 predicted proteins | sample 1B20Ametagenome_FD_182474 | JGI IMG/M metagenome (GOLD analysis project Ga0222419, IMG submission 182474) | Enriched microbial communities from leaf-cutter ant dump, University of Wisconsin, Madison, United States - 1B20A (version 2) | ecosystem: Environmental > Terrestrial > Nest > Insects nest... | reverse complement strand
TGCCCTGCGCAAGGATGTGACAGCCAAATGCTATGGCGGGGATATTTCGCGTAAGCGAAAGTTGCTGGAAAAACAGAAAAAAGGTAAAAAGCGCATGCGTCAGGTTGGTAACGTGGAGATTCCGCAAACAGCTTTCATGGCAGTACTGAAACTGGACTAACAAATATCCGGTCTTATGGCCGGCAATACCGGATTTAATACCAAATATTATAAAATGAAATTACTCGACGGCAAATTCGTATCTGAAAAAATCAAGCAGGATATTGCGGCGGAAGCGGCAGATTTTTTGGCTGTATCCGGTCGGAAACCGCACCTTGTTGCCATTTTGGTCGGCCATGACGGCGGCAGCGAGACTTATGTGGCCAGCAAAATGAAGAATTGTGAAAAGGTGGGTTTTCAGTCTTCCCTGATCAGGTACGAGGCAACGGTCACTGAAGCCGAACTGCTGGCTAAAGTAGAAGAGATCAATCAGGATGCGGGTGTGGACGGACTCATTGTTCAGCTTCCCTTGCCTAAGCATATTGACCCGGAGAAAGTAACGGAAAAGATAGATCATAAAAAAGACGTGGATGGCTTCCATCCCATCAACCTGGGCCGCATGATGCGAAACCTTCCCTGCTTCATTCCTGCAACTCCTTATGGGATCATGCTGATGCTGCAGTCTTATGGGATTGATACCATTGGAAAACATTGTGTAGTGGTGGGCCGGAGCAATATCGTTGGGAGCCCCATGAGTATCCTGATGGGCCGCAATGCAAATCCGGGCAATTGTACAGTTACACTGACCCATAGCAAGACGGCCAATCTGAAAGAAATGTGTTTGCAGGGAGACATTCTGATCGCAGCTATCGGGCGTAAGAATTACATCACTGCCGACATGGTGAAACCCGGAGCTATTGTAATCGACGTGGGTATGAACCGTGAAACTTCGACTTCAACAAAATCGGGATATAAGCTCTATGGGGATGTAGATTTTGAAAATGTAGCACCCCTTACGTCCTGGATCACCCCTGTTCCCGGTGGTGTAGGGTTGATGACAATTGTAGGATTGCTGAAGAACACACTGGCTTCTGCCAAAGGCGAGATCTACAGATAGGCGGGACTGGTCACTGGCCAAACAACCGTTTCCACAAACCTTCTTTCAGACCGATATAAACCCCGTCTTCTTTAATTTCAACAGGGTAAGTATTCACATAGTCGCCTTGTCCGCTGGCACCCCTGCCGGTCTGCAAATTATATTCCCAGCGGTGTACCGGGCAGATCAGGTAACCATTCCTGCACCAGCCGCCACTCAGCACACCCCCGGCATGCGGACAATAATTCTGTACTGCAAACAGTTTGTCCTGATGCCTGACCAGGCAAAGTTTTTTACCGCCCGCATTTATCTGCATAACAAATTCTCCCCCGGGCAGTTCCTTATCTACTTTATGCCATTTGATCATCGGTCCCTGCTATTTTCATGAATAGGTCATTAAAACAAGGCCAATATAGGGATTAGACCATTGCTTGCATTATTTTATTTAACTTTGCGGCTTCTTATGGCACATCAGATACCGGAGGACGGCACATTACTTCCATTAATGGAAGAATTCTATACGATACAGGGGGAAGGGTTCAATACCGGAAAGGCGGCTTATTTCATTCGTCTTGGCGGCTGTGATGTGGGTTGTCACTGGTGTGATGTCAAGGAAAGCTGGGATGCCGAGCTTCATCCGCTCACGGCTGCTGATGATATTGTTTTGAAGGCGGACAGCTATCCTGGAAAAGCTGTAGTGATCACTGGTGGGGAACCGCTGATCTATAACCTGGATTACCTTACTACCGAACTACAGAAGAAAGCGATCAAAACCTTCATAGAGACTTCTGGGGCTTATCCCCTTTCGGGCACCTGGGACTGGATCTGTTTGTCACCTAAGAAATTTAAGGCGCCAAGGCCCGACATTGCACCTTTTGCAAATGAGCTGAAAGTGATCGTATTTAATAAAAGTGATTTCGAATGGGCAGAGAAATATGCGGGTATGGTTTCCGACAGCTGCAAGCTGTATCTCCAGCCCGAATGGTCAAAGTCAAAAACGGTCACCCCGCTGATCATAGATTATGTAATGGCCAATCCGAAATGGGAGATCTCCCTTCAAACCCATAAATTTTTGAATATTCCGTAATTCTTCTGCCATATTCTGACTATATTTAACGTATCGGTTAACATTAGCGATATGAAGAAACTGGTCCTATTATTCTTCTTATACTTTGTATTTAGTGTTAACGCTCAGACATCTGCCATAAAAAAGGCGCAGAACAGCTTTGAAAAGGCTCAGGCTTATTTAAAGAATGATCAGTTTGATCTTGCGGTTTCGCTGCTGAATGAGACCGTAGAAGCAGATCCGGCTTTTCAATTTGCATACCTGCAGCTGGCTGATCTTCAACGTAGGATTAAGGCTTTTGAGCCTGCCAAAGCGGCCTATAAAAAAGCCATTGAACTTCATGCAGATGGTGATCCGAGAATGTACTATGGCCTGGCTGAAGCCGACATCAACACCGGGGAATATGCAGATGCGCTAAAGAACCTGCAATTGTTCCTGAACAAATACAAAGGAAATGATCCCGATTTCAGTAAAAAAGCAGCTAAATATGTGAAAGACTGTGAATTTGCCATTAATGCAATCCGGTCGCCACTACCTTATCAACCGGTAAACATGGGTGAAAACATCAATTCTGCTTACCGGGATTATTTTCCTTCCCTTACGGCAGATGGCGAAAGGATGATATTCAGCCGCAATATCAATGATAATGAGGACTTTTTCATTTCAGAGAAAAAAGACGGGCACTGGGGCACGCCGGTAACACTCAGCGAGCAGATCAATACTGCAAAATTTAATGAAGGTGCGCAATCGGTATCTACCGACGGCAGGTACCTGTTCTTTACCGGCTGCAACCGCCCGGATGGTTTGGGAAGATGTGACATCTATGTGAGCCGGCGCGAAGGAAACAACTGGGCGGCGCCATTTAACCTTGGGGCTCCGTTGAACAGTATATATTGGGATTCGCAGCCATCAATCAGCCCCGATGGAAATACGCTTTATTTCGTGAGCAACAGGCCGGGCGGATCAGGAGGTTATGACATCTGGAAAAGTACCTTAAAGAATGACGGCTACTGGAGCACACCTGTAAATCTAGGGCCGGAGATCAATACGCCCTATGATGAACAGACACCTTTTATACATACAGATGGGAGGACGCTGTATTTTTCATCAGACGGCTGGCCGGGAATGGGCAATAAGGATATTTTTTTAAGCCGCATGGATGATTCAGGAAAATGGAGCAAGCCTGAAAACCTGGGTTATCCCATCAATACGTTCAATGAAGAGACCGGTCTGATCGTCACTCCGGACGGACAGGAAGGCCTTTTCTCATCCAATATAAAGGGTGGTTTTGGTGATATGGACATTTACAGCTTTAAGCTGCCGGCAAATGCGAAGCCTTTGCCTCTTACTTATGTTAAAGGTATTGTAAAGGATAAAGAAACAGATAAATTCCTGGAGGCCCGTGTCCAGGTAGTGAACCTGAAGACCGGGGCCAATCTTTATGATGATTATACCTCTGCGGCAAATGGTGAATTCCTCGCAGTAATGCCGATCGGCGGGGCGTATGCTTTCAATGCCAGTGCTGAGGGGTACTTGTTTCATTCAGAGAACTACCAGCCTGGAGCGGATCTGACAAACAAACCCTTTCTGGTAGAGATTTCACTGGAAAAGCTGAAAACAGGGACGAATGTGGTATTGAAAAACATCTTCTTCAACACCAATGAATATGAGCTGCTGGCTTCGTCCATGACAGAGCTAAATATCCTTGCCGAATTACTCAAAAATAATCCTGGGATCCATATTGAGATACAGGGTCATACCGACAATGTCGGAAATGAGGAAGCAAACAAGAAACTGTCGCTGATGCGGGCCAAGGCAGTATATGATTACCTGCTGAGCCAAAAGATCAGTCCGGACAGGCTGAGCTACAAAGGCTTTGGTGAAACCCTCCCCGTAGCTCCCAACGACACTGAGCACAACAGGAAACTGAACAGACGAACTTCCTTTGAGATCACCCGGATATAAACGGTCAGGCCATCTTTTAAACCACAGCTTGTCTGATGCGGACCAGTTTCGCGAGCAGGTCTTCCAATAAGGTCAGGTGTAACATATTTGCCCCGTCAGATTTTGCATTGGCCGGATCGGGATGGGTCTCGATGAACAACCCGTCTGCTCCTACTGCGATGGCAGCCTTTGCAATGGTAGAGATCAGTTCGGGCTTGCCTCCTGTCACACCGCTGCTTTGATTGGGCTGCTGCAAGGAATGCGTACAGTCCATAACTACGGGTACGCCAAAGCCCTGCATTTCAGGAAGTCCCCGGTAATCTACGATCAGGTCCTGATAGCCAAAAGTATTTCCTCTGTCTGTCAAAATTACCCTGTTATTGCCTGCTTCAACGATCTTTTCTACCGCAAACTTCATCGATCCAGCAGAAAGGAACTGCCCCTTCTTTACATTGACGACCTTTCCTGTTTGCGCAGCGGCAATCAGCAGATCGGTCTGCCGGCATAAAAATGCAGGGATCTGCAATACATCCACATAAGCCGCCGCCATTGCTGCCTCTGTACTTTCATGAATGTCGGTAACGGTCGGCACGCCAAAGGTTCTGCCGACTTTTTCCAGTATCTTCAAGGCGATCTCATCGCCGATACCTGTAAATGAGCTTCCTTTGGAACGGTTTGCCTTGCGGTAAGACCCTTTAAATATGTAGGGTATGTTTAGCTTGTCGGTAATCCCCACTATTTTTTCAGCAATGCGGAGCGCAATCTCTTCTCCCTCTATGGCACAAGGGCCGGCCATTAAAAAGAAATTACCAGAGTTCTGGTTCTTGAGTTTATCTAAAGGAAAGTTGATCATTGTTTCTTAAGTTTATGCCGGGTCAGTTGCCCAGCTCTGACATGAATTTTATGCGCATCAGCTGGATCTCCTCCCGGGAATAGTCCGATTCGCCCAGTTCTTTGAGGGCCTCATCAATAGAATCATTTTCAGCGGATTGAAAATAGTCGAATACTTCCTCCTGACGGTCTTCATCGATCATTTCATCGACAAAATAACCCAGGTTAAGCTTGGTGCCCGAATTGACGATCGCTTCCACCTCTTTTAAAATATCGTCGTAAGTGATCCCTTTGGACTTTGCAATATCTTCCAGGCCTATTTTCCGGTCAATATTCTGGATGATGGAAACTTTAAGCTGTGATTTATTGGCCTGTGTCTTGACGATCAGATCAATGGGGCGTTCTATATCGTTGTCTTCCACATATCTTTTGATCAACTCAAGAAAAGGTCCCCCAAACTTGACCGCTTTTCCATTGCCGACACCCGAGATCTGTCTCAGTTCCTCCATGCTGACCGGATAATGCGTGCACATCTCCTCGAGGGAGGGATCCTGAAAGACCACAAAGGGCGGAACATTCTTCTGCTTGGCAATTTTCTTCCTGAGGTCTTTGAGTAATTGCAACAAATGGGTATCCAATGCACCGGGTCCCTGTTTTACATCATCATCATTGTCCTCCTGTCCATTTTCAATGGGTTCGTTGAGTACAAATTTTAAGCTGTAGGGGTTTTCCAGAAAGCTCCTGCCAAGTGTTGTCAGCCCGAGCAAACCGTAATTATCAATATCTTTATAAAGGAAATTATTTAAAACCGCCTGACGGATCAGTGATTTCCAATAGTTTTCACCTTCCACCACACCCAGGCCAAACTCGGGGATCTTTCCATGTTCATAAGCAATGGTCTGTGCTGTTTCCAGACCCAGAATGACATTCAGGATGTGCGCATCATCAAATTTCTCCCCGATCTTCTGAATAAGTTTAAGCAGTACAATGAGGGAATCTTCTGCCTCGAACTGCTTTTTAGGCTTTTTGCAATTGTCACACATGCAGTTACAGCCTGTTTCGTTGAAGTTCTCTCCAAAATAATGGAGGATCTGTCTTCTCCTGCACACAGCGGATTCAGCATAATCAATGACCTCCTTAAGGATCTGGGTGCCTATTTCCCGTTCAGAAACCGGCTTGTCCTTCATGAACTTGGCAAGCTTGTCAATGTCCTTCTGCGTGTAAAAAGCAATGCATACACCTTCCCCGCCGTCCCTTCCGGCCCTGCCTGTTTCCTGGTAATAGCCTTCCATGCTTTTAGGGATGTCATGATGAATTACAAAACGGACATCCGGCTTGTCTATGCCCATGCCAAAGGCAATGGTGGCAACAATTACCTCTACATCTTCCATAAGGAACTTATCCTGTGTTTCTGCCCTCACCTTGGGCTCCAGGCCTGCATGATAGGGCAAAGCCTTGATGCCATTGAGGTTCAGGGTTTCTGCCACTTCCTCCACTTTTTTACGGCTCAGGCAATAGATGATGCCGGATTTACCCGTGTTATGCTTGATAAATCGGATGATCTCCTTGATAACGTCTCTTTTAGGACGGATCTCATAAAAGAGATTTGGACGGTTGAACGAGGACTTGAACAGGGTCGCATCAGACATCTGCAGGTTCTTGATGATGTCCTGCTGTACTTTTGGGGTGGCTGTCGCGGTCAGCGCAATGATGGGGATCTCATCTCCAAGCCCATGGATGACCTGTCTGATCTTCCGGTATTCCGGGCGGAAATCATGGCCCCACTCAGAAATACAATGCGCTTCATCTACCGCCACAAACGATATTTTTATCAATTTAAGAAATTCAAGGTTGTCCGGTTTGGACAAGGATTCAGGTGCCACATAAAGCAATTTGGTCTGCCCGCTCAGCAGATCGGTTTTTACTTGTGTGATCTCTGATTTATTGAGCGAAGAATTGAGAAAATGCGCAATACTGTCACTGCCTCCAAAGGCCCTGAGCTGGTCTACCTGGTTTTTCATCAGTGCGATCAACGGCGAGATCACAATGGCAGTACCCTCCTCCATCAAGGCTGGCAGCTGATAACAAATGGATTTCCCCCCACCGGTTGGCATGATGACAAACGTATTCTTCTTTTCAAGAATGTTGGTGATTATTGACTCCTGGTCCCCTTTAAAATTATCAAAACCAAAAAAGGTCTGCAAGTTGTCAAACAACGACTTTTTCACATCCATTTCGTGTATAAAATATTCAGTGCTATTTTTACTTCAAAATAACATAATTTTGCACAATTACAATGCATCAATATACTAAATAATTCTGTTTGAAAAGTAAAAAATCAATTATAGACAACGCTGTTAACACTTTACAACTGGAGGCACAGTCCATTCTTGGACTAATTGAGAAAGTAGGTGACGATTTCGTTAAAATTGTTGATCTTATCCTCAATAGCAAAGGAAGGGTGATCGTAACGGGCGTCGGAAAAAGTGCGATCATTGCCCAGAAGATCGTTGCAACGTTCAACAGTACCGGTACCCCTGCGATCTTCATGCATGCCGCAGATGCGGTACACGGCGACCTTGGGATGATCCAGAAAGATGACATCGTGATCTGTATCTCCAAAAGCGGCAACACACCTGAAATAAAACTGTTGATGCCCCTGCTAAAGCAAGCCGGCAATGTAATGATCGGCATGGTAGGGCAAACAGCCTCTGACCTGGGCAGACAAGCAGATTATCTCCTGGACACTTATGTAGACAAAGAAGCCTGCCCGCATAACCTGGCCCCTACGACCAGCACTACTGCCCAGTTGGCAATGGGGGATGCGCTTGCCGTATGCCTGCTGCATGTCCGCAGTTTTAATGAAGATGATTTTGCAAGATACCATCCGGGAGGGTCTTTGGGAAAACGGCTGTACCTGAAAGCGGGCGATATTGCCGTAAAAAACGAAAAGCCGAACATACATCCCTCGGCCCCGGTAAAAGATGTCATTGTTGAGATCAGCAGAAACCGTTTGGGAGCCGCCGCTGTTATAGAGGGCAATGTCATTTTAGGAATAATTACTGATGGTGACATTAGGAGAATGCTTGAAAAATATTCTAATTTAGCCGACATAAAAGCGAAGGATATCATGAGCAGGAACCCTAAGACCATTGACAGGGAAATGCTTGCGGTGAACGCGCTGGAAATGATAAAAGCAAACAATATTACGCAGTTACTCGTGACCGGAGACAACCGGTACTATGGGATGATACATTTACACGACCTTCTTCAGGAAGGGATAATTTAACAGTACGCTAAGTCAATATGAATAAAAACAACTATGCCCTGATTATGGCCGGGGGAGTCGGCAGCCGCTTCTGGCCTGTGAGCAGAACCGGATTCCCAAAACAGTTTATCGATTTCTTTGGAGTAGGCAAAACGTTGATACAAAGCACTTACGAACGCTTTCTACGAATATGTCCTGCTGAAAACATATTCATTGTGACCAATGAAATATACACGGGTATCATCAAGGAACAAATACCAGGGATCAGGGATAACCAGATACTCGCAGAGCCGATCATGAGAAATACTGCACCATGTATCTCTTATGGTTCCATGAAAATAGCCCAGCTCAATCCGGATGCCACCATCGTTGTTGCACCGTCCGACCATACCATCACCAACCAGGATGCTTTTGTGGAAGCCATAGAGCGCTCCCTGGAGGCCGCTGCCCAGAACGATGTACTGATCACACTCGGCATTAAGCCAAGCCGTCCTGATACCGGTTATGGCTATATCCAATATGTAGACAGCGCATTAAAATCTGATGAAAACCTGTACAAGGTTAAAACCTTCACTGAGAAACCTAACCTGGAACTGGCAAGGTCATTTTTGCAGAGCGGGGACTTCCTCTGGAATGCAGGCATATTCATCTGGTCTGCAAAGTCCATCAACCAGGCATTTCAGAAGCACCTGCCGGACATGTATGAGATATTTTATCAGGGCAACCCCCTGTTCAACACCGATCAGGAAACAGCCTTTATTGGAAATGCTTACCAGCACTGCACCAATATCTCCATTGATTTTGGCATCATGGAAAAAGCCGATAACGTATATGTCCTGCCCGCAGATTTTGGCTGGTCAGATCTGGGTACCTGGGCCTCAATTTATGACCTCGCGGAACATGACTATGTAGGCAACGCGGTGATCCCGGCAGAAAAGGTCATGATGTTCAATTCTTCAAACTGTATGGTCAATGTACCTCACGACAAACTGGTGATCCTGCAGGACATGCACGATTATATTGTGGTGGAATCGAACAATATCCTGCTCATCTGCCCAAGGTCAGAGGAACAAAGCATCAAAAAGATCGTAGCAGACGTAAAGTCAAAATTCGGCACAAAATACATCTGATCTGATCACAGCCCGGCCCGCTGCCTGATCGCCTCGTAAAGAATAACTCCCGAGGCAACCGATACATTCAGGGAGCTGATCTCACCGGCCATAGGTATTTTGGCCAGGTAATTGGCCATGCGCATGATCTCTTTGGAAATCCCTTCATCCTCTGCGCCCATGACAATCGCAGTGGGCAATGTATAATCCGGGACATAGATCAGGTCGCTGGTCTTTTCTGTACAGGCGACCACCTGCAAGCCGCATTCCTGGAGAAATAAAGCCATTTTATGCAGGTTATGGTGGCGGCATACAGGGATACTGAATAAGGCACCCGCCGAGGTCTTAATGGCATCCGCATTGATCTGGGCAGAATTCTTTGAAGGCACTACAATGGCATGCACACCAGCGCAGGCAGCCGTCCTGGCTATGGCCCCCATATTCCTTACATCGGTCACCCCGTCGAGGATCAGGATAAGCGGCGTCTCCCCCTTTTCATAAATTGCGGGGACAATATCTTCTATTTTTTGAAATGTGATGGCAGAGATCACCGCAATGACACCCTGGTGGTTTTTCTGCGTCATCCTGTTCAGTTTTTCTACCGGCACCATATGCATCGGGATACTGGTATCTTTCAGCAGGGCCTTAAGCTCGAGTATAAGCGCTCCGGCCAATCCACGCTGCATGTAAATATTTTCCACGTCCTTACCAACCCTGATTGCCTCAATAACAGCACGGATACCAAATATAAACTCATTACTTTCCCTTTGCCGCTGCGGCCTTCTTGCATGTTCCATTCACTTTATTTTAAAGCAAAAGTAGTTGAAATATTGAGATTGAAAGGAATCTATTTGACAACCCAGACCCAGCTTATTATTAACATAATTCTGTTAAGAAATTTATAAAATTGATAAAAACTATTGTTCTGTCTGTGTATTTCCACCTGTTGGAATGTGTATAAACAAATTCATGAGCGCATCTTTTTTTAGCTAATTTTGCTTCATGAGTATTGAAAACGGAAATCAGGGACAAGAGAGAACGAGCCTCAGCACCAGAAAAAACAGACTGACAAATACGATCAGCGGTCTTGGCAAAATACCGCCCCAGGCAATTGACCTGGAAGAAGCAGTACTGGGCGCACTGATGTTGGAAAAAGATGCCCTTTCTACCGTAATCGATATTTTAAAACCCGATGTATTCTACCATGAAGCCCATAAAAAGATCTTTGAAGCCATCCAGGGCCTTTTCCAGAAATCCAAACCCGTAGATATCCTTACCGTCACCTCAGAGCTCAGGTCTTTGGGAAGTCTTGAGCTGATCGGGGGGGCATACTACATTACCAACCTGACGAACCGTGTCGCTTCGGCAGCAAACATTGAATACCATGCCCGGATCATCTCCCAGAAATACATCCAGCGGGAACTGATCAGGATCTCATCAGAGATCATCCAGCATGCTTATGAGGATACCACCGATATTTTTGACCTGCTGGACCATGCAGAAAAGAACCTTTTCGACATTGCCCAGAATAACCTGCGCAGGGATACCCAAAAAATGGATGAGATCATCAAGCAATCACTGGCTACACTGGAAGAACTGAGGACCAAGACGGACGGGCTGACAGGCGTGCCTTCAGGCTTTACAGACCTTGACCGCATTACCGGAGGCTGGCAGCCTTCAGACCTGGTGATCATTGCGGCACGTCCAGCAATGGGTAAGACCGCCTTTGTACTGAGCTGCGCGAGAAATGCCGCGGTAGATTTTAAACGTCCGGTAGTCGTATTCTCCCTGGAGATGTCTTCCGTCCAGTTGGTCAACCGTCTTATTTCCGGAGAGACAGAAATAGAACAGGAAAAGATCCGGAAAGGAAACCTTGCAGAATGGGAATGGCAACAATTGCACAGTAAGATCGGCAGGCTGACCGAAGCTCCTTTATTGATCGATGATACCCCTGCTCTAAATATATTCGAGTTCAGGGCCAAATGCCGCAGGTTAAAATCCCAGTATGACCTGCAGCTGATCATCATTGACTACCTCCAGCTGATGCATGGCAAGGGCGAAGGACAAAGCGGCGGCGGAAACAGGGAACAGGAAATAGGAAGTATCTCCAGGGCACTTAAATCCGTTGCAAAAGAACTCAACGTCCCGGTGCTCGCGCTCTCCCAGCTGAGCCGCGCCGTAGAAAGCAGGCCCGGAGCAAACGGCAAAAGGCCGATGCTTTCAGATCTCCGTGAATCGGGCTCTATTGAGCAGGACGCAGATATGGTGCTGTTCCTGTACCGGCCGGAGTATTATGGTATCACAGAAGACGAGCAGGGCCGTTCACAGGCTGGTGTCGGCGAAGTGATCATTGCCAAGCACAGAAACGGCGAAACGGGGATAGTGCCGTTACGCTTTATTGGCAAATACGTGAAATTCGCCGACCTGGAAGAGAGCTTTTCCGCGCCAAGCTCATTCTCGATGGAAAGTTCAAGCGCAGGCATACAGCCTTCCCAAAACTTTGACCGGCCCACCGGCAATATCATCATCAAGCCATCCCGGATGGATGACATCCATGATGAAGACGCCCCGTTCTAAAGAAAATAACCCAGCAGGATTCCGGCCATCACAATGACCGGAGGACTGATCCTGGTAAAATTCAGGATCAAAAACGTACAGATCAGTACAACGATGGCCATAAGGTCAAGTCCGATGGGGATCACCAGCAGGATAAAAGCAGCAATGATAAACCCAACACTTACGGCATTGATGCCGGCAAGTGAATTCTTGATCCTTGTCAATTTTTTCAGGTCTTCCCAGAATGGTACAATAAAAAGCACCAGGATCAGGCCCGGCAGGTTAATGCCCAGCACAGCGACAGTACCTCCCAGGATCTGTCCTCCCAGACCGTAGCCAAAGTTCTTCATGCTCAATGCACCGATATAACTGGTAAAAGAAAAAGTAGGGCCGGGCAAGGCCTGCTGCAAGGCGAACCCTGAAAGAAAACCGGAAGCATGCAGGTATTGCTTCATCTGGACGAACTCCGTGAACATCAGCGGGACCAGCACCTGGCCGCCACCGAAAATAAAGATGCCGTTGCGGTAAAAATTCTCAAACAACCTGATCGGCAAACTAAAAGGAGAAGTTCTGTTGATCACCGCACCCAATAAAGCCAAAAACAACAATACCCCGAAAAAATAGATCAGCTTCTTACGGTTGATATTGGAAAACAGCTTTATCCTGATATCGCTTTCCTCCTTTGGCGCCTCCAGTGAAGATGATACCATTCCGCCAATCAATATGGCGATAGGGAATACATAGGCATTCCGCAGCACAAGCGTACAGATCACCGCAGCTATGGCAAGAAACACAGACAACTGCGAAACAAGCACCCTCCTGGACAGATTATAAGCCCCGAAAGCAACGATCCCCAGTGCTACCGGCTGAATGTATTCCAGTACCTCTATAAATTTCTCCTTGTGATCCAGCCTTGCATAGCTCACGGCAGCAAAGGTCATCGCCGCAGCAGAAGGAAATATCCAGATCATAAAAGTAATGACCGACAGCCGCAGTCCCCCTACCTTATAAGCAATTCCAACAAGCGTCTGTGTAGAAGCCGGTCCGGGCAACACCTGCGCCAGCGCGTTTAGTTCCAGCAGTTCCTCCTCAGTGATATACCTGTTGTTCTTCACAAAATACTTCAGCAGCAATGACAGGTGCGCCTGGGCCCCACCAAATGCGGTAAATGTGAAAAGGAATACATCCCGAAGAAACAAAAGTTGTTTTTTCCTGCCGTGCATTGCTGTCAGTCGTCTTCGTAATCAAGCCCGGCAGCAGCATTATAGGCACCCTGCAGCTCTGAAAACGCATGCATGTCCCGCTTGTTCCTGGCAACGGCCATGCCCTGCTGGTAGACCGGGATCGCCTGATCCTGATCGCCCTGCCTTTCGAGAAGCTTGCCAAGGTGATAGTAGGTACCCACATAATCAGGGTGTTCAGCAATTAATTTATAATAGTATTCAAATGCCTTTTCTGTCTCGTTGGAAGAATTGTATTCTGTAGCCAGGGCATACAGCACAAAAGGATCATCCGGATCGCTTTCCAAAAATTCCAATAACTTGGTCAATCGGGTATTTTGCATTTTTTATCCCTGCTTTTTTAATTAGATTTGCAAAAAGACATCAATATATATATCCATGAAAATATTAGTTTGTATCAGTAATGTGCCCGACACGACTACAAAAATAACTTTTACCAGCGATAATACACAATTCAATACCGCAGGAGTACAATATATTGTAAACCCATATGATGAGATCGCGCTGTCAAGGGCCATCGAGCTTAGCGAAGGTGGAAAAGGAACCGTCACCGTGATCAATGTGGGAGAAAGCCAGACAGAACCTACCATCAGAAAAGCCCTGGCCATTGGTGCAGATGATGCGGTAAGGATCAATGCCTTCCCGAGAGATGCTTATTTCACTGCTTACCAGATCGCAGAATATGCCCGGGCCACAGACTTTGACATGATCCTTTGCGGACGGGAATCCATAGATTACAATGGTGCGCAGGTCGCCGCCATGATCGGTGAGTTCCTGGATATCCCATCCATCTCCATCATTAAAAAGCTGGAGTATGATGGCGGAACCGCAACAATAGAACGTGAGATCGAAGGAGGTAAGGAAATCATTTCAGTAACAGGGAAATTTGTAGCAAGCTGTTCTGAAGGTACGGCGGAACCAAAGATCCCGAATATGCGCGGGATCATGAGTGCCAGGACAAAACCGCTTATCGCTACAGAAGCAAAGGAAATAGCGTCCCTGAGCAAGGTCATACATTTTGACACCCCCCCTCCCCGCTGCGCAGTCAAATTCGTCCCCGCAGACGAACCTGAAAAATTGATCGGTCTTTTACATGACGAAGCAAAAGTGATCTAGCCGGTAATCAGTCAATTATTTATTTTAAACTTTAGAAATCGTATGTCAGTTTTAGTATATGTAGAACAAGTAGCCGGCAAATTCAAGAAATCCGCATTTGAAGCAGTATCCTACGCAAAGGCCATCTCAGACGAGCAAAGCACCGGCCTCACCGCAATATCCATAGGCAATGTACCCGAAGCAGAATTAAAAGCACTTGGCCGGTATGGCGCATCCAAAGTCCTGAACGTTACTGCAGAACAATTGCAGAATTTCGTCAACCAGGCCTACGCTTCCGTGATCGCAGAAGCCGTCCAAAAAGAAAATGCAACAGTTATCGTGCTTTCCAATTCCTTTTCAGGGAAAGGACTTGCCCCGCGCATTGCGGTAAAATTAAAAGCAGGACTGGTTGATGGAGCCATTGAACTTCCAAAAACAACGGAAGGAAGCTTTATCGTAAAGAAAACAGCCTTTTCAGGCAAAGCATTTGCAAGCGTCGAGCTTACTTCAGACATTAAAGTCGTTGCACTCAGCCCAAATGCTTTTGGCATAAAGGAAATCGCCGCAGATGCCGTTATAGAAGACTTCAGCCCGGAAATAAGATCCGCAGATCAGGGTATGGTCATCAAAGACATCGTCCGGGCAACCGACAAAGTATCGCTTCCGGATGCGGAGATCGTCGTTTCAGGCGGACGCGGATTAAAAGGACCGGAGAACTGGGGCATGATCGAAGAACTGGCAAATCTGCTTGGCGCAGCAACCGCTTGCTCTAAACCGGTATCAGATGCCGACTGGAGACCGCATTCAGAACATGTGGGCCAGACCGGTATTGCCATCAGCCCGAACCTGTACATCGCGATCGGGATATCCGGGGCCATCCAGCACCTTGCGGGCGTAAGTGCATCCAAAGTGATCGTCGTGATCAACAAGGACCCTGAAGCACCATTCTTTAAAGTAGCTGATTATGGGATCGTAGGCGATGCTTTTGAAGTAGTACCTAAATTAATTGAAGCAGTAAAGGCATACAAAAGTTGAAAAAGGTAAAACTAGATATTGTCGGTTTATCTTACAGCCAGACGCAATCAGGAGCTTATGCACTGGTGCTTGGTGAAGTAAATGGAAGAAGACGTCTGCCCATTATTATCGGGGCATTCGAAGCTCAGGCCATTGCCATAGAGATTGAAAAGATGACCCCGAGCAGGCCGCTCACCCACGATCTCTTTAAAACATTTGCACAGAGCTACAACATACAGATCCAGGAGATCCTGATCTATAACCTGGTAGAGGGCGTATTCTTTGCCAAACTGATCTGCACGGACGGAAAGGTCACCCAGGAAATTGATGCACGGACCTCCGACGCCATAGCCCTGGCCGTACGTTTCAATTCCGCGATCTATACCTATGAATTCATCCTTTCATCAGCAGGCATCGTAATAGAAGGCAATGATTTTCTCTTCCTGGAAAATATGGAGAACATTCCCAAAGAGCAAGGCTCCGAAGACATTTCCACATCCATACCAGGGGCAGGCTACAAATCCATGAGCCTGGAAGAGCTCCACCAGAAGCTGCAGGAAGCAATCACAGAAGAAGCCTATGAAAAAGCGGCCAGGATCCGCGACGAAATAAATAAGAGAAATTCAGCCTGAACAGTCAAAATTTAATATATTGGGCTGTAAATCCAAATTCCGTCAAACATTATGATGAATGTTAAGTTCCGCTTAACGCTGATGAACTTCTTACAGTTTTTTATCTGGGGTTCATGGCTGATTACGATAGGAGTATACTGGTTTCAGAACAAAGGCTGGTCGGGGGCTGAATTTGGAGCAATATTCTCGACGATGGGCATATCGGCCATATTTATGCCTGCCCTGAGCGGCATCATCGCCGACCGTTTCATCAATGCCGAGAAATTGTACGGCACCATGCATATCCTGGGCGCAGTGGTACTCTTTTGCCTTCCCCTGGTCAGCGATCCGGGCACTTTCTTTTGGGTGATCCTGCTCAACATGATATTCTACATGCCGACCCTGTCCCTGTCCATCACCGTTGCTTATACCGCGCTGAAGAACAACGATAAAGACGTCGTCAAAGATTATCCGCCCATCCGGATCTGGGGCACCATTGGCTTCATTGCCGCACTATGGGTGGTCAGTCTTTCAGGCAATGAAGCCTCATCCAATCAGTTCTATATTGCGTCCGCGGTCTCCTTGTTCCTGGGAATCTATTCCTTTACCCTTCCCAAATGCCCGCCGCCGGCAAACAAGATCGACACCAGGTCATTCGTAGATGCCTTCGGGCTCCGGGCCTTTACCTTGTTCAGGCAAGCAAAATTTGCGGTCTTCTTTCTGTTCGCCATGTTCCTGGGGGCCGCATTACAGCTTACCAATGCTTATGGCGATACCTTTCTGCATGATTTCAAAAATGTTCCCGCCTACCAGGACCTGCTTGCAGTAAAATATCCGGCCATCATCATGTCCATTTCCCAGATATCAGAAACATTGTTCATCCTGGCCATTCCCTTCTTTTTGAAAAAATTCGGCATCAAGTACGTCATGCTCTTCAGTATGCTGGCCTGGGTGTTCAGGTTTGGCCTGTTCGCCTTTGCAGACCCGGCAGCAGGACTATGGATGATCATCCTTTCCTGCATCATCTATGGAATGGCTTTTGATTTTTTCAATATATCAGGCTCGCTCTTTGTAGAGACACAGATCGACGCCAAAATACGCGGAAGCGCACAAGGACTTTTCATGATGATGGTCAATGGTTTTGGTGCGCTGTTCGGCAGCTACACCAGCGGCTGGATCATTGAAAAATTCTTTACCTTCCCGGATCAGAGCAAAGACTGGACAAGCATCTGGATCACCTTTGCAAGCTATACCCTAATCCTGTCCATCATCTTCCCCCTCGTTTTCAGGTATAAACACAACCGGGCAGAGCTCCATGCGATCGAAGCGATGAACCAT
>Ga0222419_100803_pt1 | contig 17176 bp, 12 predicted proteins | sample 1B20Ametagenome_FD_182474 | JGI IMG/M metagenome (GOLD analysis project Ga0222419, IMG submission 182474) | Enriched microbial communities from leaf-cutter ant dump, University of Wisconsin, Madison, United States - 1B20A (version 2) | ecosystem: Environmental > Terrestrial > Nest > Insects nest... | reverse complement strand
CGCATGACTGCCGGGCGCATCCATCTGGTGGCACCGGCGCGCTGGAAGGCCGGCCTTCAGGCCGGGCCGGTGGGGCCTAAGGTGTTGTTGCCGGCACCGGCGCAATGGGCGAAGTCGCGTCGAAGGGCGGTATCGGGTAATGCGGCGGCGCGTCCGGAACCGTGGTGGCATCGCTGCCTTGTTGCCGTGCGCGGTCTGGCTTGCCGGATGCAGGCTGCAATGTCGCGGATGGTGGCCTGCCTGCCTTCGCCAGAGCAGCTGCAGCTGCCCGCTGTTGCCGGGATTCGAAACCGCTGGCCCGACGCTGCCGCGATGTGTGGCGTGGGCGTGCTAGCGCTGGCCTGGTGTCTGAGCCCCTCGCCGCTGGCTCCCGTCGATGACGCATGGTCGAGGGTTCCGCTGGCGGAGGCCGAGCCCCCGGTGATGTCTCTGCACCTGCCGGCGATGATGGTGCCGCGGGCAGTGAAGCCGGTTGCCGCCATCACGGTACAGACCGTGACTGCCGGCCATGACGAGGCTCCGGAGAAAGCGCTCGGGCTGTGGGCGGACATCACCCCGATGGATCTGAACATGCCGATCGCCGAGCCGGATCTGGATATCAGCTCGGGTGACAGTCTGTGGCACGAGATCGGCGATGAGGCCGGAATCGATCCGCTGCTGCTGTACAGCATCGCTCTGGTCGAGTCGAAGGCGTTGCATCCCGATGGCCGGATCGCCCCCACGCCCTGGTTGTTCCGCGTCGACGACCGGGTGGTGCGAGGCAGCCGCAGCGAGGTGCAACTGGCGATGGCGGCAGCCAGCCAGTTCGGCTCGGCGGTGAAGGACGTGGGCATCATGCAGGTCTATTACCCGGTGCACCGCAACACTGTGCGCGATCCGCTGGAGCTGCTCGATCCGCGCACCAACATCACCGTGGCGGCGAAGATCCTGCGTGATGCCATGCGCCGTACCAGCGATCCGGTGCTGGGTGTGGGCTACTACCACAGCCGCACGCCAAGCCGCGCACGAAACTACGGAAACACGGTGCTTGCGGTCTATCAGCGGATGAAGGCGCTGCATCGCCCTGATCAGCGCCATGCGGCGGCGGGTGATCGTCGACACGGATGGCAGGCCGACAGCTGAGGCGGGGCGGGATGCGGGATGCGGCATGCGGCATGCTCCGGCCTTGCGCCGGGCCAGTGTCGCCCGGATATGGATGGCATTGCCCCGGAAACGCCGATGCCTGATTTTCATTTTGACAATGCCTTCATACGCGAGCTGCCCGGCGATCCCGTGCGCGAAGTACGTCCACGCCAGGTGGAGGGCGCATTCCATTCACAGGTGAATCCGCTACCGGTGCGTGCTCCTCAGCTGCTGGCGCATTCGGCGGAAGTGGCCGCCGAGCTGGGTCTTTACGCATCGATGCTGGCGTCGCCCGCTTTTGTCGACGTGCTGGCCGGCAACCGCTTGCTCGACGGCATGCAGCCGTGGGCGGCCAACTACGGCGGCCACCAGTTCGGCCACTGGGCCGGGCAATTGGGGGATGGACGGGCGATTTCGCTGGGCGAGCTGGTGACGGCGTCGGGCCGGCGCTGGGAGCTGCAGCTCAAGGGCGCCGGACCCACGCCGTACTCGCGCGGCGCCGATGGCCGCGCGGTGCTGCGCTCGTCGGTGCGCGAGTTTCTGTGCAGCGAGGCGATGCACCATCTGGGCATTCCCACCACCCGCGCGTTGAGCCTGGTTGCCACCGGCGAGCCGGTGCTGCGCGACATGTTCTATGACGGCCATCCACGCGAGGAGCCTGGTGCCGTCGTGTGCCGGGTGGCGCCGTCGTTCATCCGTTTCGGCAGTTTCGAGCTGCCCGCCGCACGCGGTGATGTCACGCTGCTGCGGCAACTGGTCGACTTCACCCTCCGGCATCACTTTCCGGAACTGGCCGGGCAGGGCGAGGCACTTTACGCCGCCTGGTTCTCTGAGGTCTGCCGGCGCACTGCCACGCTGGTCGCGCACTGGATGCGGGTGGGCTTCGTGCATGGCGTGATGAACACCGACAACATGTCGATCCTGGGCCTGACCCTGGACTACGGCCCCTACGGCTGGATCGACGACTACGATCCGGGCTGGACCCCCAACACCACCGATGCCCAGCGCCGCCGCTACCGTTTCGGCCAGCAGCCCGACGTGGCCTGGTGGAATCTCGGCCGGCTGGCGGCGGCGCTGTCGCCGCTGTTCGGCGATGCCGCGCCATTGCAGACTGGGCTGGATGAGTACGTGGCGACTTATGTGGTCGCCGATCGCATGAATGTCGCCGCCAAGCTGGGTCTGGCCGAATGTCGTGACGATGACGTGGAGTTGATGCGGTCGCTGCACGAACTGATGCATCAGGGCGCGGTCGACATGACGTTGTGGTTCCGCAGCCTGATCGACCTCGATCCGCAGGCGCCGACGCTGGAGGGCTTCGGCGACGTGTTCTACGACGAGGCGAAACGCATGCAGGTGGAACCCGCGTTTGGCGACTGGCTGCAGCGTTACGCGGCCCGACTGGCTGATGATCCGCTGTCACCACAGCAGCGGCGCGAGCAGATGCGTCAGACCAACCCTCGCTACGTGCTGCGCAACTACCTGACCCAGCAGGCGATCGAGCGGGCCGAGCAGGGCGACACCGGTGGCATCGACGAACTGCTGGAGGTGCTGCGCCATCCGTACGACGACCAGCCCGGCCGCGACGCCTTCGCCCGCAAACGCCCCGATTGGGCCCGCCACAAGCCCGGTTGCTCGATGCTCTCGTGCAGTTCCTGAAAGCACGAAGGCCGGCAATGCCGGCCTTCGCTGATCAATGGTGCCCCCGAGACGATTCGAACGTCCGACCTGCCCCTTAGGAGGGGGCCGCTCTATCCAGCTGAGCTACGGGGGCGAAAGGGGTTGCGCGGTTTGCTGTACCGAGGACTGTGCCAGTCTGCCAGTTTCCGGGCCCGGGATTCTCGCATGGATCACCCCGGGATGGCGATTCGATGGCCCTCGCTCGCTCGCTTGTTGCCTTGCGTCCAGCGTGTGGCCGCCATGCGCGGGCAATGCCCGCCCTTATATCTCGATGATCGTTTCGGCGATCATCAGCAAGGCAGTGTCTACGCAAAAGCGGTCAAGGTACGCGGCAAACGCATCGTGATCGCCCCGACTTCGTAGGGCGGGCACCGCCCGCGCCGCGGAATGGCGATTGGCGGAAGAGCCGCGGGCATTGCCCGCCCTACGCCGTGCGGAAACCACCCTTGCTCGACCATCAGCAAGACGGTGTCTACGTGTGTAGGTCGGGCATTGCCCGACAAGGCGTGCGGGCCATCATGCGCGGGCGAGGCTTTGCTCCCACCCCTCACTCCTCTTCACTCACTTCTCGCTTTTGCATGCCATGGCTGGCGACAAAGCCCCTGTTAGAATGACCAATTCCGCCTTCAATTCACGGTGCCGGCAGGCGCCACGAAAGTTCAGGAGACATCCATGTCGCATGCAATCCTCTCCGCGCTCGGCCTTGGCAGCGAGCAGTCCGGCACTTATCTGGGCCAGGGCGAGTGGTCGAAGACCACCGATGCCGGCGCGCTGCAGCCGGTGAATCCGGCTACCGGCGAGGTGATCGCCACCGTGCATGCCTCCAGCGCTGCCGATTACGAGCTCATCATCGAGCGCGCCCAGGCCGCGTTCAAGGTGTGGCGGACCACGCCGGCGCCGCAGCGCGGCGAGGCGGTGCGGCTGTGCGGCGAGGCGCTGCGCAAGCACAAGGATGCGCTGGGTTCGCTGGTCGCGCTGGAGATGGGCAAGATCAAGCCCGAGGGCGACGGCGAAGTGCAGGAGATGATCGATATCGCCGACTTCGCGGTGGGCCAGAGCCGCATGATGTACGGCTCGACCATGCACTCGGAGCGTCCGGGCCACCGCATGTATGACCAGTACCACCCGCTGGGCCTGGTCGGCATCATCAGCGCGTTCAACTTCCCGGTCGCGGTGTGGTCGTGGAATGCAATGCTGGCGACCATCGCCGGTGACATCTGCATCTGGAAGCCGTCGCCGAAGACCCCGCTGTCGGCGATCGCCACCATGAAGATCTGCAACGAGGCGCTGAAGGCCGGCGGCTTCCCGGACCTGTTCTTCCTGTTCAACGACGCCGGCACCGAGCTGTCGCAGGGCTTCGTCGACGACAAGCGCATTCCGCTGATCAGCTTCACCGGCTCGACCAAGGTCGGCCGCATGGTCGGCGAGCGCGTGGCCCGTCGCATGGGTCGCTCGCTGCTGGAGCTGGGCGGCAACAACGCGATCATCCTGGACGAAAGCGCCGACCTGAAGCTGGCGATCCCGGGCATCGTGTTCGGTGCGGTCGGTACCGCCGGCCAGCGCTGCACCACCACCCGCCGCCTGTTCGTGCACGAGTCGATCTTCGACGGCGTGCTCGACACCCTGGTCAAGGCCTACAAGCAGGTCGAGGGCAAGATCGGTGATCCGACCCTGGCCACCACGCTGATGGGCCCGCTCAACAGCCAGGACGCGGTGGCGGCCTATCTGGCCGCGATCGAGAAGGCCAAGGCGGCCGGCGGCACCATCGCCACCGGCGGTGCGGCACTGACCGACCGCAAGGGCAACTTCGTGCTGCCGACCATCGTCACCGGCGTGCCCAACTCGCATGAAGTGGTGCAGACCGAGACCTTCGCGCCGATCCTCTACGTGATCCCGTTCAAGACCGTGGACGAGGCGATCGAGATGCAGAACGACGTGCCACAGGGCCTGTCCTCGTCGATCTTCACCAACAACCTGCGTGCGGCCGAGCAGTTCCTGTCGGCGGCCGGTTCGGACTGCGGCATCGCCAACGTCAACATCGGCACCTCGGGCGCCGAGATCGGCGGTGCTTTCGGTGGCGAGAAGGAAACTGGTGGTGGCCGCGAGTCCGGTTCGGACGCGTGGAAGGTCTACATGCGCCGCCAGACCAACACCATCAACTACTCCGACGCGTTGCCGCTGGCCCAGGGCATCAAGTTCGACCTGTAAGAAAATGGCGGCTGCGGGACGACGTGCCCGCAGCCGTTTTCAACCTGCGGGAGTGATCCGATGAGCTATCAACCACCCTCCCGACCGGTTTCCGGCACCAGCTCGCTGGCGGTGGTGAGCCTGGTGTTCGGCGTGCTGACCTGGTTCGTGCTGCCTTTCGTCGGCGCACTGGTGGCAGTGATCTGCGGGCACATGGCGCGTGGCGAGATCCGCCGGGCACCACCGGATGCCCGCATCGAGGGCGATGGCATGGCCATTGCCGGACTGGTGCTTGGCTATGTCCATCTGGGCATCTGCGTGCTGGCGATGTTCTTCATCATCGCGATGCTGGTCTTTGGCGCGGTGGTTTCGGGGTGGCACTGGTGACGACATCCACACCTTTTGATTTTCACGGCTGGCGGGTACTGGTTGCCGGTGGCAGCCGGGGCATCGGCCGCAGCATCGCGCTGGGTTTTGCCGAAGCCGGTGCGGACGTGTCGGTCTGTGCCCGTGGCGCGGAGGCCCTGGAGGAAACTCGCCAGGTGCTGGCCGGCCATGGCGGCAAGGTGCATGTGCAGCGTTGTGACCTGGCCGATGCGGAGGCGATCAACCGCTACATGGCCGATGCCGCCGCAGCACTGGGCGGCATCGACGTGCTGGTCAACAACGCCAGCGGCTACGGCTTCGATGACGACGACGAGAGCTGGCTGGCCGGTTTCAACGTGGATCTGATGGCTGCGGTGCGTGCCTCACGCGCGGCGTTGCCGCACCTGCAGGCCTCGTCGCACGCCAGCATCCTTCACACCAGTTCGATCGCCGCGTTCCGCCCGCGTCCCAATGGTGCGGCGTATGCGGCGGTGAAGGCGGCGTTGAGCCAGTACACCACCTCGCAGGCGGCGGCGCTGGCGGCACAGCGCATCCGCGTCAACGCGATTGCGCCCGGCTCGATCCTGTTCGACGAAGGCCTGTGGGACCGTCGCCGCGAGGAACAGCCGGAGTTGTATCGGGCCACCCTGGCGAAGATCCCGTTCGGCCGCTTCGGCCGGCCCGAGGAAATCGCCCACGCGGCCCTGTTCCTGGCCTCGCCCTGGGCGGGCTGGATCACCGGCCAGACCCTGGTCGTTGACGGAGGACAGATGCTGCATGGCTGACAAGAGCCACCTCAACACCACCTCGCGCTTCAGCGATCGCGTCGAGGACTACGTGCGCTACCGCCCTGATTATCCGCCGGCATTGCTGGCCTGGTTGCAGGACGAGCAGGGCGTGGACCGGCACTGGCATGTCGCCGATGTCGGCGCTGGCACCGGCATTTCCTCGCGGATGTTTCTCGATGCCGGTTATCGGGTTACCGCGGTGGAGCCGAACGGGCCGATGCGCGCCGCTGCCGAGCAGTGGTTGCGTGACTTTCCCGCTTTCGACGCGGTTGATGGCACGGCTGACGCCACCGGTCTGGCCGATGCCAGCGTGGACCTGGTCACCGTGGCGCAGGCCTTCCACTGGTTCGACGAGGAGGCGACGCGGCGCGAGTTCGCCCGTATCCTGCGTCCGGGCGGGCTGGCCGCGATCTGGTGGAACACCCGCCGGCTCGGCGGCACGCCGTTCCTGGAAGGCTACGAGGCGCTGCTGCTGGAGTACGGCACCGACTACGTCAGCGTGTCCGGGCGCTATGCCGACGACGCGCAGATGCGCGAATGGTTCGGCAGCGGCTATCGCGGCGGTGCCAGTTTCGAGCACACCCAGCGGCTGGATTTCGAGTCGCTGCGCGGGCGGCTGATGTCGTCCTCGTACGCGCCGAAGCCGGGCCATCCGCAGCACGAGCCCATGCTCAGGGCCTTGCGCGAACTGTTTGACCGTTGCGCCAGGAACGGCAGCATCGGTTTCGATTACGACACCCGCGTATTCGCGGGCCAGCTGGACTGAGCCATGTACGACATCCTGCGTCCGCTGCTGTTTCGGCTCGATGCCGAGAAGGTGCATCGCCTCACCCTGTACGGTCTGGGCGTGGCCCAGCGCAGCGGCTTCGCGCATCTGATTGCCCGGCCGCCGCAGGATCTGCCGACCCGCGTGTTCGGCATCGACTTTCCCAATCCGGTCGGCCTGGCTGCCGGCCTGGACAAGAATGCCGAACATCTTGATGCGCTCGACGCGTTGGGCTTCGGCTTCATCGAGGTCGGCACGGTCACGCCGCGGCCGCAGCCGGGCAATGAGCGTCCGCGCCTGTTCCGGCTGCCGCCGCACGAGGCGATCATCAACCGCATGGGTTTCAACAATGCCGGCGTCGACGCGCTGGTGCGCAACGTGCAGGCATCGAGCTACCACGGCGTGCTCGGCATCAACATCGGCAAGAACAAGGACACTCCGAACGAGAAGGCGGTCAGCGATTACCTGCTGTGCCTGACGCGTGTGTACGAGCACGCCAGCTACATCACGGTGAACATCTCCTCGCCGAACACCCAGGGCCTGCGCGACCTGCAGGAAGAGGCGACCCTGCGCCGTTTCATCTCGGTGCTGCGCGAAGCGCAGGAGCGGCTGGGCTCGCAGCACGGCAAGCGCAAGCCGATGCTGCTGAAGATTGCACCCGATCTGTCCGAGGCCGAACTCGACGCGATCGCCGAGGTGCTGCTGCGCACCGGCATCGACGGCGTGATCTGCAGCAACACCACGATCGACCACAGCGCGGTGGCCGACCATCCGCAGGGCGGCGAAGCCGGCGGGTTGTCCGGCAAGCCGCTGTTCGAGCATTCCACGGCGGTACTGGCCGGCATGCACCGACGCCTGCAGGGGCGGATTCCGCTGGTCGGTGTGGGCGGCATTCTCGATGGCAGCGATGCCGCCGAAAAGGTCGACGCCGGTGCCTCGCTGGTGCAGCTCTATTCCGGGCTGATCTATCGCGGGCCGCCGCTGGTCGCCGAGTGTGTCAATGAAATCCGCCGCCAACAGGAAACGGACGATGGCGAATGAGCGTGTGGACATGGGTGGCTATACCCTGATCGAGAATGCCTCGCTGGCCCAGCGCAACACCTTGCGCGTCGATGCGCGGGCCAGCCTGCTGGCCGAGATCCGCGATGCCGCCAAATTGCCGGAATTGCTCGACTTCCCGGCCGTGCGCGACGGCCGCCTGCTGGTGCTGGGCGAGGGCAGCAACATGCTGTTCACCGGCGACTTCGACGGCACCGTGCTGGCCATGGCCACCCGCGGCGTGCAGGTGGAAAGCGATGGCGAGCAGGCCCGCATCGCCGTCGCCGCCGGCGAGCGCTGGGACGACTTCGTGCGCTGGACCCTGGGCCAGGGTTACGCCGGCCTGGAAAACCTGATCCTGATCCCCGGCACGGTCGGTGCCGCACCGATCCAGAACATCGGTGCCTACGGCTGCGAAGTGGCCGAGTTCGTCGAAAGCGTCGAGGCCTGGGATCTCCGTGAGCGCAAGGTCGCCACCCTGGACCGTGATGCCTGCGCTTTCGGTTACCGCGATTCACTGTTCAAGCGCGAGCCGGGCCGTTACATCGTCACCGCCGTGCGTTTCGCACTGCCGCGCCAGCGCCCGCTGCGCACCGACTACGCCGGCATCGACGAGCAACTGGCGCGCATGGGCGTGAGCAAGCCGGCGCCGTTCCATGTGGCTGAAGCGGTGGTGCATCTGCGCACGAGGAAACTGCCGGACCCGGCTGTGATCGGCAACGCCGGCAGTTTCTTCAAGAACCCGATCGTCGATGCGGCGCTGGCCGAATCGCTGCAACGCGAACATCCCGCGATGGTGTCCTGGTCCATAGCTGATGGCCGCCATAAACTTTCCGCCGCCTGGCTGATCGAAACAGCCGGCTTCAAAGGCCTGCGCGAAGGCGACGCCGGTATCTCCAACCGTCATGCCCTGGTCCTGGTCAATCACGGCCACGCCACCGGCGCCCAGTTGTGGGCGCTGGCACGCAAAGTGATGGAGGGCGTCCACGCCCGCTTCGGTGTCCAGCTTGAGCCCGAGCCGGTGGTCATCGGTTCACGCTGAGCCTCTGTCGCACTCATGCGCAGGGCGGGCATTGCCCGCGTCGCGGAGTGGGGGATGGCGGAAAAGCCGCGGGCAGTGCCCGCCCTACGGGTTCGCGGGGTGCCGCCCGCGTTACGCGCGTTTTTCGATGTCGGGCAGGAATACCGTGATCAGGCCCATCAGCGGCAGGTATGCGCAGAGCCGGTAGACGTATTCGATGCCGTGGCTGTCGGCCAGTCCACCCAGTACCGCGGCACCGATGCCACCCATGCCGAAGGCGAAGCCGAAGAACATCCCCGAGATCATTCCGATCCGCCCCGGCAGCAATTCCTGCGCGTACACCAGGATCGCCGAGAATGCCGAGGACAGGATCAGGCCGATCACCACCGTCAGGACCCCGGTCCACATCAGGTTGGCATGCGGCAGCAGCAGGCTGAACGGCGCCACGCCCAGGATCGATACCCAGATCACCCACTTGCGTCCGACCCGGTCGCCCACCGGGCCGCCGATCAGCGAGCCGGCGGCCACGGCGAACAGGAACACGAACAGGTGGATCTGCGAGCTCTGCACTGATACGCCGAACTTGTGGATCAGATAGAAGGTGTAATAGCTGCTGAGGCTGGCCAGGTAGAAATACTTGGAGAAGATCAGCAGGCCCAGCACGGTCAGTGCGCCGGCGATCTTGCCGCGCGACAGCGTCATCACCGACAGGTGGCGTGCCGCCGATTTGCCGCGGACCTGATGGTGGCGTCCGTACCAGCGCCCGACCTGCAGCAGCACCACGATCGCCACCAGTGCCGCCAGCGAGAACCAGACCACGCTGCCGCGCCCGTGCGGCACGATGATCCATGCGGCCAGCAATGGCCCCAGCGAGGCGCCGGTATTGCCGCCGACCTGGAACAACGACTGCGCCAGCCCGTGCTGGCCGCCCGAGGCCATCCGTGCCACCCGCGAGGATTCGGGGTGGAACACCGACGAGCCGGTGCCGACCAGGGCGGCGGCCACCAGCAGTATCGGGAAATTCGGCGCCGCGGCCAACAGCAGCAGGCCGCACAGGGTGAAGCCCATGCCGACCGGCAGCGAATACGGCATCGGCCGGCGGTCGGTGACCATGCCCACCAGCGGCTGCAACATCGAGGCGGTGATCTGGTAGGTCAGGGTGATCAGGCCGACCTGGACGAAACTCAGCTGGAAATCGGCCTTCAGCACCGGGTAGATCGCCAGGATCAACGACTGGATCATGTCGTTGAGCATGTGCGCGAAGCTGATCCCGCCCAGTACGCGGTAGGCAGTACGTTCGGGTGGCGGGGCCGTCACCGGCCCGGCCGGCAGGTGCACTTCGTCGGCGCGAGTATTCATGCGGAATTCTTCGGGGATGGGGAAAGGCGGCGCATTGCGCCACGACAAACGCCACTTTAGAGTGACGGCTTCCGGCCCGCATGCATCGGCGGGTCATTTTTTGTCGAAATTGGGCCAAATTGCGCAATACCCGCGTTTCTCACTACGAAGATACCCCGCGCGATGTCGTCATCACCGGCAACGACTATCCGCCGCGCCACGTGCTTCCGCGCCATGCGCACAAGCGTGGCCAGCTGCTGTATGCCGCCACCGGCGTGGTCACGGTGATCACCGACGAAGGCAGCTGGGTGGTGCCGCCGCGGCGGGCGTTGTGGATCCCGCCCGGGGTGGCGCACGAGGTGCGCATGAGCGGTGCCGTGTCGACCTGGAGCACCTATGTGCGCGATCCGGCGGTTGCGGCATTGCCGGCGCGTTGCCGGGTGATCGAGGTGTCACTGCTGTTGCACGCCCTGCTGCAGGAGGCGGTGGACCTCCCGGCCGAGTACGCGCTGGACGGCCGCGACGGCCGGGTGATGGCGTTGCTGCTGGACGAGATCGCCGCGATGCCGGCCTTGCCGTTGAGCACGCCACTGCCGCGCGATCCCCGGTTGGCGCGGCTGTGCCGCAACCTGATCTCGGCGCCGGGGCTGGAGGTCGACATCGACACGATGGCGCACAGGGCCGGCATGAGCCGACGCAGTTTCACCCGCCTGTTCCGCCAGCAGACCGGGATGAGTTTCAGCGCATGGCGCCAGCAGGCCTGTCTGCTGGTTGCACTGACCCGGCTGGGTGGTGGTGATCCGGTCACCAAGGTCGCGATGGATCTCGGCTACAGCAGTGCCAGTGCGTTCACCGCCGCGTTCCGGCGGGTGCTTGGCGTTGCACCCAGCCGCTACCTGGCGCTGGATGGACAACTGCAACGTGGCGCGGGTGACGCATGAGGCTGTCGCTTCCGCCAGGGGAATGCGTTGTCACAGGGCGGTCAGAAAACTGTCGCACACTGCTCGGGACAACCTCCACGCGCTGATCCGGCATGCCGGGTGATGCGCGGCCGTCGAGTGATTTCCCCGCAGGAGCCGGTGTGCCGATGAACAGCCGTTCGACCCACGAAACCTCGCCGTCCGGCACCTCGACGCCGGCAGCCAATGACGTTGCGCCGGTCGCGGCGGCAACGGTGGATCTCGGCGACAGCCGGCTCTACATCCATCGCGAACTGTCGCAATTGCAGTTCAACATCCGCGTGCTGGACCAGGCGTTGGACGAACGCACGCCGTTGTTGGAGCGCTTGAAGTTCCTGCTGATCTTCTCGCGCAACATGGACGAATTCTTCGAGATCCGCGTGGCCGGGCTGAAGGGCCAGGTGGCATTGGATCATGAAGTGGTCGGCCCGGACGGCGTGCCGCCCAAGCGCGCGCTGGCCCGGATCAGCGAGATCGCGCACCAGCAGATCGAGCGGCAGTACGCGATTCTCAACGAACGCATCCTGCCGGAGCTGGCGGAACACGGCATCCGCATCGTGCGCCGCACCCAGTGGACACACAAGCAGAAGCTGTGGATCCGCCGCTATTTCCGCGAGGAGGTGGCGCCGCTGGTCACCCCGATCGGGCTGGACCCGACCCATCCGTTTCCGCTGCTGGTCAACAAGAGCCTCAACTTCATCGTGCGGCTGGAAGGCGTGGACGCGTTCGGGCGCGATTCCGGCCTGGCGGTCGTGCCGGCACCGCGGGTGCTGCCGCGACTGATCCGCCTGCCGCCGGAGCTGGGCGATGGCGGCGACAACTACGTGCTGCTGACCTCGATCATCCATGCCCATGTGGACGAACTGTTTCCCGGCATGGATGTGCTCGGTTGCTACCAGTTCCGGCTGACCCGCAATGCCGACCTCACGCTGGATCCGGAAGACGTCGAGGATCTGGCATTGGCGCTGCGCGGCGAGCTGTATTCGCGTCGCTTCGGCGATGCGGTGCGACTGGAGGTGGCCGACAACTGCCCGAAGGATCTGGCCGACTACCTGCTCAGACAGTTCGGACTGACCGAATCGGAACTGTACGAGGTGAACGGCCCGGTCAATCTGGGCCGGCTGTTCAGCATCGCCACCGATGCCGGTTACCCGCAGTTGCAGTACTCGCCGTTCACTCCGGCGATGCCGCGGGCACTGCAGCATTCCGATGACGTGTTCCAGGTGGTCGGCAAGCACGATGTGCTGCTGCTGCATCCGTTCGAGTCGTTTGCGCCGGTGGTCGACATGCTCCGCCAGGCGGCGAAAGACCCGCAGGTGGTGTCGATCAAGCAGACGCTGTACCGCACCAATGCGAAGTCGGAAATCGTCGATGCGCTGGTCGATGCGGCGCGCTCCGGCAAGGAAGTGACGGCCGTGGTCGAGCTGCGCGCGCGCTTCGACGAGGAGTCCAACCTGTCGTTGGCGTCGCGCCTGCAGCAGGCCGGCGCGATGGTGATCTACGGCGTGGTGGGGGTGAAGACGCACGCCAAGCTGATGCTGATCCAGCGCCGCGAAAGCCGCGGACTGGTGCGTTACGCCCACCTCGGCACCGGCAACTATCACGCCGGCAATGCCCGCCTCTACACCGACTACAGCCTGCTCACCTCCAACGACATTCTGTGCGATGACGTGCACAAGCTGTTCAGCCAGCTCACCGGCATGGGCAAAGTGCTGCCCATGAAGAAATTGCTGCATGCCCCGTTCACACTGAAGAAAACCCTGCTGGCGCTGATCGCGCAGGAGGCGGCGAACGCCAAGGCAGGCAAACCGGCGCAGATCACCATCAAGGTCAACTCGCTGACCGAACCGAAAGTGATCCGTGCGCTGTACGAAGCCAGCATCGCCGGAGTGCAGATCGACCTGATCGTGCGCGGCATCTGCAATCTCCGCCCCGGCATCGAGGGCGTTTCCGAAAATATCCGGGTGCGCTCGGTGATTGGCCGTTTCCTTGAGCACAGCCGGATCTACTGGTTCGCCAACGACGGTGATCCGAAGCTGTACCTGGCCAGCGCCGACCTGATGGAGCGCAATCTCGACCGCCGCGTCGAGGCGGCCTTCCCGATCGAGGGCAAGAAGCTGCAGCAGCGCGTGCGTGGTGCCCTGGATATCTATCTGGCCGACAACACCAGCGCGCTGCTGCTGCAGCCCGACGGCGAGTACCTGCACCCGCCGGTGGCCGACGACGAGGCCAGGGTCAACGCACAGATGGAGTTGCTGGAAAAACTCAGCGGCACCGGCCGCGGTCGCCTGTGAGTCCGGCGCTGCCGGCGTGAAGCAACGGCACATGTTGCGGCAACCACCGGCCTGACTGCCCGGCCTTCGACGGATCAGAGCCGTCGGGGGTGAAGCTGGTCTATCGTTGCAGGCTGATGGACGGTCGTGGTGGTGCTGTTGTGGGTGAATCCGAAGTGTGGAGCGTGAAGAGCAGGATGCATGGTTGCCTGCGCGGCAGGTGCGGCCGTGTTCCGGCATCGTGGCGTGGCGGTGTGATGACGGGCCTGCTTTGTGCTGGCATGGCCATGCAGGCGGTTGCCGCCGATGAAGTGAAAGCGGCGCCGGATACGCCGGCCATCGACGTGACCTTGCCGGCGGTGCAGGTCAATGCCAGTCGCCTGGGCATTGCCGTATTCGACATTCCCGCGGCACTCAGCGTGGCCGGAGTGAACCCTGCCGGGGATGGCCTGGCCGGGGTGAATTTTTCCGAGACGCTGGCCGGGATACCCGGCATTCTTGCCCGCGACCGGCAGAACTACGCGCAGGACGAGCAGATCTCGGTCCGTGGTTTCGGCTCGCGCACCACTTTCGGCGTGCGCAGCATCCGCCTGTTCGTCGATGGCATCCCGGCCACCTTGCCCGACGGCCAGGGCCAGGTATCGCATTTCAATCTTGATGGCGCCGAGCGGGTGGAGGTGCTGCGTGGCCCGTTCTCGGTGCTGTACGGCAATGCCGCGGGCGGCGTGGTGCAACTGTGGAGCGTCGACGGCACGGCGGAGCCGCAGACCACGCTTGGCGTGTACGGGGGCAGCCACGACACATTCCGCCACATCGTCACGACGCGCGGCATGGTGGGGCCGGTCGACTACAACATCGCGGCATCGCTGTTCCTCTCCGGCGGCTACCGCCGGCATGGCCGGGTGCACAGGGAGTCGGACAACGCGAAGTTCGGCATCGACCTGGGCAATGACCGCCGCCTGACCCTGGTGCTGAACCGCCTGTACCAGCCCGATACCCAGGACGGACTGGGGCTTTCCCGCGAACAGGTCAAGGCCGATCCCCGCCAGGTGGCGCCGGTGGCGATCGAGTACAACACGCGCAAGAGCATCCGGCAGAACCAGCTCGGTGCGGTCTACGAACAGCCGGCCGGGAAGGGCGGGCAGCTGCGGGCGATGGGTTATTACGGCCAGCGCAATATCGTCCAGTTCCTGTCGATTCCACCCGGCACGCAGAAAAATCCGCTGCAGTCCGGTGGCGTGGTCGCGCCCGACACCCGCTACGGCGGGCTTGATCTGCGCTGGACCCGGCGCGGCCAGCTTGCCGGTCATGCCCATGAGCTGGTGCTTGGCGTCAGCAGCGATGTCCAGCGCCAGCACCGCCGGGGCTACGAGAACTTCGTCGGCGACACGCTTGGCGTGCGCGGTGCGCTGCGACGTGACGAGGACAACGATGTCGACAACGTGGCCGGGTACGCGCAGTGGTACTGGCAGTTTGCCGATCGCTGGTCGCTGCTGCTGGGCCTGCGCCACGACGAGGTGCGCTTCCGCGAGCGCGATTTTTACGTCACCGCCTTCAATCCCGATGACAGCGGTTCGGTGAGCTACAAGGCGACCACGCCGGTGGCCGGGCTGCTGTTCCGTCCATCGGACAACCTGCGCCTGTACGCCAGTTACGGCCGGGGTTTCGAGACGCCGAGCTACAACGAGCTGGGTTATCGCCGTGATGGCCGGGCCGGACTGGCCTTCGACCTGCGCCCGGCGCGCAGCCGCCATGTCGAGGTCGGCGCCAAATGGCGGCCCACGCACATGCTGGAATTCGACGTGGCAGCCTTCCGTGCCGATACCCGCGACGAACTGGCCGTGGCCAGCAACCAGAACGGCCGTGCCACGTACCAGAATGTCGGAGACGCACGTCGGCAGGGGTACGAACTTGCGTTGACCGGGCAGTTGGGCGCGCGCTGGCAGATCGCTGCCGCCTTCACCCATGTGCAGGCGCGCTTCCGCAGTGGCTTCCTCACCTGCACCGGTACCCCCTGCGTCAGTGCCGGCACGCTGATACCCGCTGGCACGCGCCTTCCCGGCGTGCCCGGCAACTACGGTTCGCTGCGACTCCGGCACGGCGGTGAACTGGGCTGGCACGAGGGGCTGACTCTGAGTGGCGTGGGGTCGGTGTTCGTCAACGACACCAACACGCAGTACGCCGCGGGCTATGGCCTGCTTGACCTGGATGCGGGCTATACCTTTGCGCTGGGTGAGCAGGCGCGGTTGCAGGTGACCGCACGGGTAAACAATCTCGCCGACCGCCGCTACATCGGCTCGGTGATCGTCAACGATGGCAATGGCCGTTATTTCGAGCCGGGTCCGGGGCGCACCTGGCTGCTCGGCGCGCGACTCGAGTTCTAGCTGGAGGCGCCCACGAAAAAGCCGGCGCAAGGCCGGCTTTTCGTGGATCGGATTCCGTGGTGGAGCGGATGGGGATCGAACCCACGACCTCCACGATGCGAACGTGGCGCTCTCCCAGCTGAGCTACCGCCCCACGGAAGCGGCGAATGTTAGCAGCGTGCGAGGGGGTTCGCCAAGAGCCTGCGCATGATTTCAGCCAGGCAGCAGTCCGGCCAGGCTGTCATGCAGCACGTCACGACGCCAGCCTTCGAGAAATTCGGGCCATTCGGCGGTGACCACGTACTCCTCCAATACCTTGCGTGGGCACAGCAGGCCCGGCGGCAGGTCGAGTTCGCCGGCGCGGTGGTCGATCAGCTGTTTCATCGCGCCCAGCGCTTTTTTCGACTCGCCTTGCGGGTGGGCGGGAATCTTCGCGGTGTCGGCGATTTCCCCGGCATCGACCGCGGCTGAAATCAGTTCGAACAGTTCATTGCGCTGGGCCGAGCGCAGCGCGCGCTGGCCGCGGGCACGCTGTTCGAGGTTGGTCAGGCTTGCCGGTGGCTGCTGCGCCAGGCTCATGGTCAGGGCGTCGTCGAGCAGCCACGGGCGCGGCACGTTGAGCTGGCGTGCGCTGCGGTCGCGCCACAACAGCAGGCGGCGCAGCAGGGCCTGTTGCTCGCGGGGCCAGTCGGCCGCGCCACGCATCAGGCGCTGCGGTTGCGGATCACCGTGGCGATGGCAGGCGCGGCGTTTCAGACGCTCGCAGTCTTCGGCGTGCCAGGCGTGGCGGTCGCGCTGCCTGAGGCGTTCATCAAGCTGCTCATGGATGGTCTTGAGATACACCACGTCCAGCGTGGCGTAACTGCGCTGGGAGGCGGTGAGCGGACGTTGCAACCAGTCCGAACGGGTTTCGCCCTTGTCCAGTTCCACCCCGGCCAGCTCGGCGACCAGCGCGCGATAGCTGATCCCCAGCCCCATGCCGGCAAAAGCAGCCGCGATCTGGGTGTCGAACAAAGTGAGCGGGCCGTCCGGCAGAAAGGGGGTCAGGGTTTCCAGATCCTCGCTGGCGCTGTGCATGACGGTGATTGCCGGGCCGCCGCCAAGCAGCGGCTGCAGCGTGTTGCCGATGTCGAAGGCCAGCGGATCGACCAGCGCGCGCTGATCGTTCCAGCCGATCTGCAGCAGGGCCAGTTGCGGGTAGAACGTGTTGCGGCGCATGAACTCGGTGTCCATGCCGACGGTGGCGTCGGCCGGTATGGCCGCGAGCCAGGTTTGCAG
>Ga0222419_100801_pt1 | contig 17198 bp, 15 predicted proteins | sample 1B20Ametagenome_FD_182474 | JGI IMG/M metagenome (GOLD analysis project Ga0222419, IMG submission 182474) | Enriched microbial communities from leaf-cutter ant dump, University of Wisconsin, Madison, United States - 1B20A (version 2) | ecosystem: Environmental > Terrestrial > Nest > Insects nest... | reverse complement strand
GCCACATCACTGCTTTTACCATGCGTAATCCAGTTTTTAGCCCCGTTGATCACATAATCCTCCCCATCAGGCACAGCTGTGGTAGTCATTCTCAGCGCATCAGAACCCGTATTCGCTTCGGTAAGTCCCCAGGCACCTATCCACTCCGCAGTAGCCAGCTTAGGCAACCAGCGCATTTTCTGCTGCTCATTACCAAAGGTCAGAATATGGCCGGTACACAAAGAATTATGCGCAGCCAGAGACAATCCGATCGATCCGCACACCTTGGCAATTTCAACGATCACATCCACATACTCCTGGTAACCAAAGCCAGAACCACCATACGTTTCTGGCACCAGGACTCCCATAAGCCCCAGTCCGCCAAGTTCCTTAAATAATTCAACCGGGAAATGTTGTGCCTCATCCCATTCCATAACATGCGGTCGGATGTTCCTTTCAGCAAAATCACGAACCATTTTTCTGATGAGTTCCTGGTTTTCGGAAATGCTGAAATCATATCCCGCAGAATTGTTCCTTGTTTCTAACATAGTTTTTTATGAATAATGACAATGTTAATCAAAAAAACGGCCGGATATATAAAGCACAAAGCCTGCCAAATCACAGAACGGAACGGTATTCAGTCCATTAACCGGCGATCCGCAAAAGAGGTTAGTGAAATAACCCGCAAAAAAATTTTTATTTTTTTTTAGCTTTAACATTAAATAATCTAAAACGCACAATCATGTCATTCATCAATGGAAAAGCAGTAGTCGCCCAGCTCAAAGCAGACTTGATCGGAAAAGATTCTTACCGCGGCGTGACCCTCACCTATGCCTGGCTGGCAAACCAGTTCGGACATTTCTCCCTGGGGTTTATCCCATGCATCATTGCATACCATATACTGAAAACCTACACCACCGTAAACAATCCTGAACTTTGGGCCTCTTTCGGAGTATGGGGCGCCTGGATCCTGTTCGAAACCTACAATTTTTTAGGCCCGCTTGTGTTCAAGGTAGGCACCAAACGTAAAGCATTGGGCAAAGGCAGCTATGCATTTACACCAGCCTGGGCCAATGTCGCCTTCGATACAGTGACAGACCTGGCTTATTTTGGACTTGGTGCGCTATCTGCCAGCCTCATCTGCCAATACCATCCCGAAGTACTGATCAGTACCCTGGCCCTGCTCCTGCTGATCGCCTATCCGGCCTATTATTGGTACACCACAAAAATGTACCTGCAAAATGCAGACTACCCCTTCCAGCTCCGGCTCAGCCAGTGGAACGAGCGTATAAAAGAAGAACACAAAAAAGCAGTACTTGATTTTCTCGATTACCAGGGAGCCGGCAAACACATGCTGCTGTTCGGGTCAAAAGGAAGCGGGAAAACTACACTCTCCGTCGGCATTGCAACCGAAGCATCCATCAGAAATGGATGCTGCAGCTACGTAACAGCAGTAAAATTGCTAAGCATGTTCTTTGAAACATCAGACCCGGTGAGCAATTTTAACAGGCTATGGTCATGGCGCAATTGCAATTTGCTGGTCATAGACGACATTAACCCGGGCAAACCAGTAAAACAAGACATCATTACCACCAATCTCTTCTATGAACTGCTCGACAATGTCGACTGCGGACCAGACAATTTAAAGCACATTCGTGAAAAGAACATCATCTGGGTTATGGGCAGCGACGATCCGACCAGCATGCTGGAACAGAAATGGCAGGCGCTGTTAGGACAGATCGGCATCCATCAGGAAAACATCATCACGATCAGCCTCGATTAAATTCAGGCAGCAGAACAGACCCGGCAAAAATCAGGGAAGAATATTGTTGTCATAAGCAAAACTCACCAGATGAGTCAGACTTTTAACATCAAACCGTCTGTATAAAGGAATGATCCTTTTCTCAATAGCCGAATGAGAAACATTCAGCTCATAAGCGATCTCCTTAAAAGAATAACCCTTGGCAACCAGCGACAACGCCTCCTTTTCCTTATCGGAAATCGCCAGGTGATAAAAAAGGATCTTATTCAGTTCCTCTTCAAATTTCTCCTTCTCAGGCCCATAAGCAGCATACCGCATCACCTTACCAAAGATCAGGTTCCTGTTGATCTGGAATCTGCCGATAATAGATTCAATTTTACCATTTTCAGAACTCAGGATACCGACCCTGGCCACGATCGGCACCTCACTACCATCTTTATGGATCTTTTTAAGTTCAATAGTAAAACTGTAATCCTCAAGATTCTCGCTTTTGCCATGGATGAACTTCAGGGCCTTATCATTCAGGTCATGAGAAAAAGGAGCAAATTCAGGCGCAGACATATTGACAATGGCCAGCATATTGATCTCATCATCCCGGTAACCGACCACCTCTTCCCAACCACAGGCAAAGATCATCCTGTTTTCTTTGAAAGAATAAATATAAATGGCCTCCTCCGGAAATCTGGGGATGGTTTTCTTAAAGAATTTAGCCTGCTCACTCTCCAGATCAGCAGGAACATCCGTAATGAACATCCGGGAATAATCTCCAAAATTCTTTTTCATTATTATAAATCCTTAAAAAACCAAAAATAATATAAACTGCGTATTTTCTCAGTTGATCAGCATCAAAGTCCGGAATACTTTTGCACAAGTTCCAAACATAACCGGCCAAAAGCCACCAACCAAAACCATAAACATGAACAGCCTCTTTACCAGCAGCTTTTCCATCTTTGTATTAAAGTTTATCGCCCTCGTATTGCTGATCCTGTGCTTTTATCAGGCCAGCAGCCCCATCTAATAAGAAGCAAGTGAAAAAATCCGTCCGGACCATGACGCCAGACACTCCCTTCCATTCAGAAAATCCAGTGAGATCACAAAAGAATAAGCAGCCACAGAAGCCTGCAATTGGCTGATGAGCTTAGACGCCGCGGCAACAGTTCCCCCCGTCGCGAGGAGGTCATCATGCAGCAATACCCGCTGTCCCGGCAGCAAAGCATCTTCATGACATTCAATAACAGCACTGCCATATTCCAGGTCATAAGACTGGCTGACGGTCCTGTAAGGCAACTTCCCCATTTTCCTGACAGGCACAAAAGGCACATTAAGCAACTGGGCCAAAGCAGGGCCAAACAAAAAGCCCCTGCTCTCTATTCCGGCGACCACATCAATTTCAATCCCCTTCACCTGATCTGCCAGCGCAAGAGCGATCTCCCTGCACAATGCCGGATCTTTAAGAATAGGCGTGATATCCTTAAAGATAATCCCCGGTTTCGGAAAATCATGCACATCGCGTACAGCCTGTTTAATCCTTGTTTCCATAACCATTTAAAAAGTCAGATAAGGAGCAACTCTTGCTATTGTTCCCGTATCCAAAATGAACACCCTGTTTAAGTCTGCAATATTACTATAATTCCCGTGTTGTTTTCTATACTGTATCAAAGCATTGATCTGCTTATACCTAAGATAAGGATGACCTTTCAATTCCTCAAACCCCGCCAGATTGATATTGATCTTATTGACCAGGGCAGCATCAACCTTAACCTGGCTGGCAATACCCCCATATTTTAAAGAATCCAGCCCGAACACCTCCATCAACTGCAGCACACTATAAAAACCACCAAGCCGGGCGCGGTATTTGATGATCCTGGAAGCAAAAACAGGCCCGATACCCCGGACCTCACACAAACGCGCACTATCAGCACCGTTGATCTCAATAACCCCGGCAACTTTTATAAATGACCTTTCCTGAGATTGAACAAAAGACCTGACATCCCTGGGACCACCTCCAGTCCCTCTGATATCAATATAAGGTTCAAGCCTTTTATATAACGCAGGACTAACGGTGTACATTTTCTGCAGATCCGTTTTCTTATTAAAACGGCCGCCCCTGGACCTGTACCTGAGGATCGCCAGCGCCTGCCGCTCAGAAAGACCAAGCAACTGCCAGTCCGCCGAAGAGATCAGATTAGGATCAAACATAAAAAGCCGTGCCCGTTTTTTTTCGGACACCTGATGTGGCCTGTTATCATATCCATAAAAAAGACCGGTATCAGTATTCCTGGAGCTGAATTCATCGACAACAGCAGTGACCATCTCCTCATCCACAGGATCAGCATCCCCTCCAGCATTGAACCAGACAAATAAATAAGGCGCCAAAGACACCAAAAAAATCAGGGCTACCAGTACCAGGAGCCCGTTAAATTCCCTTTTGCTCAATCCAAAATAAGCATCCAGCCATTTTTTAACCATGCAGCTAAGTTATACATGAATCACGCATCAACACTAAATCCTCAAACACATATCACACGCAGTCAGGAGCAGCAAAATCAAAAATTGAAATATAAATGTTACTTTTGAGATTGGATTGTAAAGCATTAACAAAACTTAAATGAAGATCATTACCACCCAGGAGTTTGCAAAAGCTACCAGGATAGATAAGCTGGGCGTACCCGGCCTTGCAGCTTTACTCATGGAGATCATGAAACTGAACGACATCAACAAGGTGTTTTCACAGAATGAGCACTTCAGCGGACTAGAATTCGTAGACAAGATCCTGGAGACTATAGGCGTAAGTATTGATTTCGATGAAGACGATCTTAAGAACATCCCAAGATCAGGCGGCTTCATAGCCATAGCCAACCATCCATACGGTGGAGTAGAAGGACTTGCACTCGTCAAGCTGCTTTGCACGGTAAGGCCCGAAGCCAAAGTAATGGTCAACTTCATCCTGAAGAAGATCCCAAACCTCAGCGAGTTCTTCGTAGCGGTCAATCCATTTGAAAACGTGCAGCACTCATCCAGCATCAGCGGATTAAAAGCAACATTCGACCTGCTGCAAAGCGGTACACCGATCGGCATATTCCCGGCCGGCGAAGTTTCGACGTTCAGCCTGGACAAGCAGGAGATCACAGACCGGCTCTGGCACCCCGTCGTCGGCAAGCTGATCGCAAGAGCCAAAGTACCGGTAGTCCCCATCTATTTTCACGGCAACAACGGCGTACTGTTCAATATACTGAGCTTTATACACCCCACCCTGCGCACAGCCAAGCTACCCTCAGAATTCCTGAACAAACAAGGACTAAAAATTAAGGTAAGAATAGGCAAGCCTATCCACATAGAAGACATATCCTATCATAAGAACACCAACAAGCTGTTAGACTTTCTGCGGGCCAGGACCTACGCACTGGGGACAGGGCTGGAAGAAGAGAAAAAATTGTTCAACCCGATCAGCCTGTTCAAGATCAAGAAGAAACCAGAACCGGTCATAACAGAAACCGACCGCAACCTGATCGTAGATGAAGTAGCACAACTGGAAAACTTCAGGGTATGGCAGGAAAAAAACTACGAAGTCTACATCACACCCACGGCAAACATCCCAAATATACTTAGAGAAATAGGAAGACTACGGGAGATCACCTTTCGGGAAGTAGGCGAAGGCACCAACAAAAAAATAGACCTGGACAACTACGACATCTATTATAACCACCTGTTCATCTGGGACAAAGAACTGCAGAACATCGTAGGAGCTTACCGCATAGGCAAAGGAGATGAGATCCTGAACACTATGGGCCGCAGAGGATTTTACCTGTCAGAACTCTTCAAGATCAAAGAACCCTTTTATCCGGTACTAAGAAAAGGAATAGAACTGGGCCGCTCCTGGATCCGCAAAGAATATCAGCAAAAACCGTTACCCTTGTTCCTGCTGTGGAAAGGAATATTAAAATACCTCCTTGACAACCCGCAATACCGCTATATGTTTGGCCCGGTGAGCATCAGCAACAGCTTCTCAAAATTCTCCAAATCACTCATTGTAGATTATATCACAAAAAACCACTTTGACTATGAGCTGGCCCGCTATGTAAAACCAAAAAACAAATTCAAGGCAGACCTCTCCGCTATAGACAAGAACCTGCTTATAGAAAGCAGTGAATCCCTGAAAGACCTGGACAGCCTCATATCCGACATAGAGAACTCCCATATCAAGATACCCGTATTGCTGAGACAGTACATGAACCTGAATGCCAAGATCATCTGCTTCAACATTGACCCAAAGTTTTCAGACTGCCTGGACGGATTCCTGTTGGTAGACACACAGAATATCCCGCCGGAAATGCTGGAAAAAATAGGCAAGAACTTTTAAGTACGTTCCAGACAAGCACAAGATCAGGCAAGTATCCAAACCGAAACCGAGCCGGCGTAAACAGTAAAATTGCCAAAGCCGGCCTCATCGATCACAACCTGTTCAGGCACCTTGCCCAGCCTGTCCCTGAATACCCGTCCGGCAAAATCCTTTCCCATTTCCATTGATTTGGTCCTGCCCAGGCCATTTGAGATGAGCACCGCACAACCCGAGCCAATATGATCTGCATCCCCCTGTCGGGTCCAGCCAATACATTGAGGATCATCAAAATAATCCCGTTGCAAGCCATAAGCCAGGTATTTCCTTACAAAAAGCAAATCCTCAAGTTCATCCATTCTAAGCATCGTAACCCTTTGATCCTGGCCCTCTTTATCCTTATCTTCATATTCCGAACCATAAAGATCCGTATAGAACACACAAGGATACCCCGCCTCCCTCAGCAAGATCAGCGCATAAGCCAGAGGCCTGAACCAGGGCTCCACCGTCTGCTCCAGAGATTGAAGCGGCTGGGTATCATGGTTCTCCACCAGTGTCACAGCCAGCTCCGGACGAACCTGCACCAGCGTATTGTCAAAAATTGTCCTCAGGTCGTACTGGTCACCGCTGGTAGAAGCTAAAAAGAAATTCGCTTGCAAAGGCGCATCAAAAAGAGACATTCTGTTCCCGGTTATCTCCAGGTATTTCAGCATGACATTCAAATCCCCCGGGGCCCAGTATTCACCCACCGTATAAAACTCCTGCCGATACTCATTGCGCAGATCATCAAGCCATTCATTAAAGAAAAGCGGATCGATATGTTTGATCGCATCAAGCCGGAACCCGTCAAAACCAACCGTTTCATAAAACCACCGGCCCCATTTCTTCAGTTCCTCGCGCACCGCAGGATTACGGAAATCAATATCACAAAGCATCAGATAATCATAATTGCCATATTCCTCAGAAAGCACATCCTGCCAGCCCTCCCTATGCGCGTTCTGGATACTGAAGATCGCGGTCTCCTTTTTTCGGGCATCAAAATCAACACCGGTAAAACACTCGTGGTCCCAAATAAAATCCGAATATTTCCCCCCTCTCCCCGCAAAAGTAAAACGGGTAAAAGCATCGATCTCATAAGGCTCACTGACAAACTCAACACGGTTTTCAGGATTTACCTTCCTCACCAGTACCGTTTCCTTTTCCTCGGCACCCCCCATATGGTTCAATACAATATCCGCATAGATCTTGAGTCCGGCAGCTTTACCAGCAAGCACCGCTTCCAGAAACTCCTCTTTAGTACCATATTTCGTACGCACAGAACCCCGCTGGTCAAACTCACCCAGGTCATAAACATCATAAGAATCATAACCGCTTGCCAATGCGCCCGCCATGCCCTTATGCGCGGGCGGCAGCCAGACACTATCAATACCCATCTCCTTAAGCCTGCCGGCCTCCGATTTAAAAAACCGCCAAAGACTGCCATCCGCAGGATAATACCATTCAAAGAATTGCAGCATCGTAAAGTTTTCCATATTACCAGGGCTAATCGTCAAAAGCGTGAAGTTGCACAAATTGTTCCAGAATCTGAAGATTTCAAAAATAAGCTACGGTAAATGATCCTTAACATTGGCCCATATAATTAACAAAATGATAATATAAAATTATCTTTAAATTAACCTAATATTGCGTACTACAAATACTGACGGTCAAAACAAGACCAAAGAACTGTAAATCATCGTCAAAAGCAAACCATCAATGAAGAAACAAGAATCAAAGGCCATAAAAAAAGCCAGGAAATCCGTTCGCAAAGAAATATTTGAAAAAATCAGTGTAGAGATCGCAGCAATTATCGAAAAGAGCGGATACGAACCCAAAAAAGCAGGGAAAGAAATAAAAAAAACAGCCACTTACCTGGCAAAAAAACTCTCTGCCAAATCACCGCTCGGAGCCAAGATCGTCAAACCGGCAAAACCGGAAGCACCAAAAGCGGAAGCGACAAAACAATCCACAGCAAAGACAAAAGCAGAAGCTTAAATCACAAAGCAACAGTAACCGGCAAGTATTTAGCAATGAGGTCCTCATAATAAGGCTTCAGCTCACTGACTACCGGAGGCTTTGGACTCTTTGAATACAGATCATAAGGATTGAACTTATCCACCCATTTGAACATTTCCTGATCATGCGCACTTAATAAATGATCATAAGCATGTTCACGATGCTGTGAATAAAAAGAATGGTAACGGATCATATACAAAGCAGGCTCAGGCAGATGATCTTTTGTGATATGGTACAAATACTCATCATGGCCCCATGACATATGGACATTATCCAGGCCACAATGATGACTATAAACACCATACCTGGTATTAAACCGTTCATCCTTACTATCAGGATTGTCGGCAAAGAACTCATGAAAGACTATCTTGTCAGAAAATTTGCAGCCAACAGGAAAAGTATCACCGACCACATTCCACTGAGGCTCACCAAACAGGCACAGCACCTTGCCCAGATCATGTATAAAACCCGTCAGCACAAACCAGTCAGGATGACCATCCGCGCGGATAGCCTCCGCCGTCTGCAGCAAATGCTGAAGCTGGTCCAGGGAAATATCAGGATCAGAATCATCGATCAATGTATTCAAAAACTCCATAGCCGACCACCACGGCAGCTCCCTCTTATCAAATTTCAGGAAATTCTCCTTCTTCGCCAGTACATTGTCATAAGTCTGGTACTTATGATTAAGCCGGTAAAACTCCCTGACCGTATCAATTCCGGGACCATCATAATTCCTGAACTCTTCCTTTGCCTTTGCAGGAGCACCAGGTTCAGGATATCTCCGCAACACATCATCCTCCCAGTCTTCCAGGTTTGATAAAGGATTCCTTTCCTCATTCTTTTGCGTTTCCATATACATATACTTTTATTTTCAATTCAAAGAGTTATTCATACCAGTTACCAAAAAACAGAATATAAAGCCGTCAGTATGCCCATGATCAGTACCGAACCCAAAGCAAAACCGGTACTTACCTTAAACAACGAAGTATCCAGTACAATAACATTCTCAGCAGCAGATTTTTGTGGCCTGGCAAGACTGATCAGTACCATCAGGATGACAATGACCACAAAATCAATAGCCATCCTGTCAAGGAAAGGATAATCCGGGAATGCACCATTTGTCCACACCGGCAAAAACTTCAGAACAGTCGAAAGCGGAATAGTCACCAATGCACCCGTCATTGCAGCCCCGGCAGTAGTACGCTTCCAGTAAAAACCCAGCAGGAATATAGCCAGTACACCAGGCGAAATAAAACCGACATATTCCTGAATGAACTGATAAGCCTGGTCAAGCGACCTCAACGCCGGCGTCACAATAGCAGCCACCGCCATAGCCGCCACAACAGCCCAGCGGCCAACCCTGACCATCTGTCTGTCTGAAGCCGCCTTATGAAAATATTTCTTGTAAATATCCAGCGAAAAGATAGTAGAAATACTGTTAGCCTTACCCGCCAGAGAAGCCACTATCGCAGCTGTTAGCGCAGCAAAAGCAACACCCTTCAAACCAGGCGGCAACAAATTCATTAAAGTAGGATACGCATGATCAGGTTTCAGCACACCATTATCAGACATCTCAGCAGCAAACAACCCCTTGCTGTGCAGAACATACATCACAATACCAGGAAGAACAGCAATAACAGGCACCAGCAATTTCAGGAAAGCCGCAAACAAGATCCCCTTTCTCGCCGTATTCAGATCAGCACCCAGTGCGCGCTGCACGATATACTGGTTGCAGCCCCAGTAGGCCAGGTTGTTGATCAGCATGCCGCCGACAAGCACAGAGATGCCAGGCAATTCCTTATAATATTTATCAGAAGGACTAAAGATCATATGAAAATGCTCCGGCGCCTCCTTTCTCAGAACAGATAACCCCTTAAAAATATCTCCCCCATACCCAAACTCACTGGAGAGCAGAGAAAGCGCAAGATAAGTAGTGACCAGGCCACCGATGACCAGCACCAGCACCTGCACCACATCCGTATAGCCGATCACCTTCATACCCCCAAGCGTCACCACCAAAGAAAAAAAGCTGAGCCCGGCAATACACCATTCAAAACTGATAGGCGATATGGACGAAATGGCCAGAGCGCCCAGATAAATAATAGAAGTAAGATTAACAAAAACATAAACCAATAGCCAGAACACCGCCATGACAGTACTCACCTGGTCATTATACCGCTTAGATAAGAACTGCGGCATAGTAAAGATCCTGTTCCTCAGATAAACAGGAATAATAAAAACAGCCACGATGATCAACGTTGCAGCAGCCATCCATTCATAAGAAGCAATAGCAAGCCCCAAAGCAAAACCAGAACCAGACATCCCTATGAAATGTTCAGCAGAAATATTAGAAGCGATCAGCGAAGCCCCGATAGCCCACCAGGTAAGAGCACCCTCTGCAAGGAAGAAATCCTTTGCGCCGCCGGCATTAGTTCTTTTCCTGTGATAAATATAATAACCATAACAAGCGATAACGATAAAGTAAATGAAAAACACAACATAATCAGATGTTTCCAGATGGTTCATTATCTTATATTTGGTTAGGTCCGGGACATTTAATTGTCCCTGTATCAAAGCTATATATAAAAATATTAAAAACAGCCGGATAAAAAAAGCATAAGCCCGGCATCCACCGGGCTTATGTTTATCAACTAAACCTAAACGTATAAATACTAACCAAATATTTACGTCACAAAAGTAAAGCAGCCATGTTAAGGAGCCGTTAACCCTTTATTATGTTAGCAGCAAATACAACCAGAAACTTAATGCACGACCTACGTTAATTTTATATATATTTAATGTTACCATAATGTTAAAATAAAACCGTCTCATGTGCAAATGGATAGCCATCATGTTGATTGTCACCTTGTTTTCACAAGACAAAGCTGCGGCACAGGAGGAAGGGGCAAAAGTTTCCTATGACTTCTACGGGCACACTTTCAACCTGGACATTTCGGCATCCATAATCGTAGAAAAACCAGATACGCTAAGCGAAAAATTCATCCGGTCCGCCTACCAGAAAGCAGACAGCGGACAATACAGCCAGGTAGTAGACACCCTGCTCGCCTACCGCAAGCAACATGAGCTCAATGACTGGATCTACTATCAGCTCATCCGCAGAACAGCACAAGCCATCAGTCCAAAAAAAGAAAACTATGAGCGCTACACCTTTTACAAATGGTTCCTGATGGTCAAATCAGGCTATGACGCCAGGCTCACCATAGCAGACAAAAGAATTATTTTTTATGTATACAACAATGAAGACATCACCGATATCCCCTACCTGATGTTCAAGAACAAGAAATACATGTGCCTCAATTACCACGACTACGCACATGCAGACCTCAACAAAGTACCGCCGTACGACATGATCGGCATCCCCGGCGCAAAATCCTCATTCTCCTACAAAGTGACCCGCATGCCAGACTTCGATCCGGGGACCTATGCCGACAAGAAAATAGAATTCAGCTACGGGCATAAAGTCTATCACTTCAACATCAAGCTCAATCCCGAAGTCCAGACCCTGTTTGCAAACTACCCCGGAGTCGATTTCGAATATTACTTCAACATCCCGCTGAGCAAAGAAACCTATGGATCACTCATCCCGCTGCTCAAAAAAAACGTAGCCGGCATGAAACAAAAGAAAGGCATAGACTACCTCATGCGCTTCACACGCTATGCCTTCCTATACGAAAATGACGACGAAAACTTTGGTATGGAAAAACGCCTTTCACCAGAGCAGACCCTGTTTTCACAATACAGCGACTGCGACGACCGGGCCGCCCTCTTCTTCTACCTTGTAAAAGAGATCTATAACCTGCCAATGATCGCATTGCTCTATCCCACCCACATCACCATGGCCGTGCAGTTTGACAAACCCGTGGGGCAGCCCATCCATTACAACGGCAGGATCTACTCCGTCTGCGAGCCGACACCCCAGAAAGAAAACCTGGCCATTGGCCAGCTATCCCCTAAACTAAAGCATGTCCCCTACCAGGTCGTCTATGCCTATCAGCCCTGAGGCAAATATAAACACTGGTACTCACCATCCCCCCGTCAACACTCACCAACTGCATCCAGCCATGCAGTTCAAAGCCATTCAGATCAGCAGGCAATTCCAGGACCACCAAACCATCAGCCCTCGCCGCAACATCAGAAAAAACCACAAACCTTTCCAGGCCCGCACAATAAAACACAAAACAAACCCGGTCATCAGCAGCACACAAAGCCGAAGACGGCGCACTGACCCAGGACACACGCAGCAACCCAGCCTCTGGAAAAAACACCTCAGAAACCATGGCGGCCACCAAAACACCCCTGCTGAAGACCACCCTTGAAAAATCAATCATCCTATTCGCACCATCACCAGTAAGCGCATGCTTAAACACAAAAGAAACCGCCTCATTCATCGGCGTACGTCCCACAGGCACATCCTGAAAACCGACGGCAATCACCCCCTTTAAAGGCCGCAACCAACCACTAACCAGCCCCATCAACCGCCGCATATTCAATTGAGCCTTCGTCGCAACCTTATAACCAACCGGCAAACTCCTCAAATAATCGATCCCATTCCAACTCGCCGCCACCACAAACCCCACCTTGCCCGACAACGGGCCATTAATACCATTCTTATACTTAGCCATAATTAAACTCATTAAAAAAACCATCTATTTTACTCACCGCCCTTCCATCTAAACACCCTTCTTCCTCTCACCCTCCTTACTCTTAAAACCCTTCCTCCTCATTAAAAATGGTGTCTCAGAGGGACATTGCGCAGTTTGCGAAGCTTGCTGCGCACCAGTCCCGAAGAGATCACCATTTTTAACCTTTATTGCACTTCAAACTCCCCCAGATACTGGCTATTACTTACCAGCTTCCCATCAGCACTCACTACAGAGAGCCACAAGTGCACAAGATCAGTACTCCACAAACCCGGCACCACCAGATCATAAGACAAGGCAGACCTTGGAGCCGCATCCTTAGCCAGCACAAACTCCGCCTGAGCCGGATTATAAGCCATCAAAGTCACCAGGTCAGTCGGCTTTCCTGCAAACATCGACCCGTTCAGCACCCAGGACACATCCAGCTGAGCATCAGTAGAAGTCGCCACAGCAATACCATTGATCTTGTCCAGTTCACCCGCACTGATCAGCAACTTAGAAAAGTCGATCGAGTAATCGGGCCCGACACCCGTCAGCGCATTTTTGAGGTTAACCCCCATTGCCGCGCTCCAGGGCGAAGTACCATTAGTAAAAGCCTGAAACCCGATATTGATCTGAGCCTTGATCTGCTTCAGCCAGGAGCCCATAATTTCAATTTTGGCACGAGCATTCAGCTGGGCAGGACTCGGATTATCCTCACCAAAGTCCGGCAAGCTGCGCATATAGTGGATACCATTCCAGACCGCACCGACCACGGTGCCAATTTTTCCCCTGAAGAAGCCGAGGACGCCTTTTTTGTAAGTTCCCATTTTTTGAGATTTTAAATTGTAAAACATTTTGTCAATTCAGCAACCACGCCGTACGCTGGCCAGCAATCTTACTTCGCCGTTGCTGATGCAAAACAACAAAACCTCAAACCTCAAAAGGGGTTAAGGGGTTGAGTCAACCCCCACTTAACCCCACTCAAACGCCCCAAAAACGCAGAAAAAAAAATAAAATAACTACTCACCCCCCTCCAACAGCCCAAGTTCCAAATTCGTTAAAGCAGGGATTTCACCAAAATAATTGAACTTCACAAAAATTTATGATTTTTAATCATTTTTCATATCCTGTAATTATTTTTCATATCTTTGATAATCAAAATTCAGGAGACAAATTGAAAAATAAGCCTTTTTCACATATTGTAAATGTTTTTCAGGAGCGAACAACACCCGAAGAAGGGTTTTTAGCCGGATATGCCGCAATACTGTATGCGTATGATTTACAGGTGCCGCCGCCTGACGTACTGTCTATCATCAGCCAAAAGCATAAACAGTACAAAACTGACCAGTGGCAGGTATTTACGCTAAGGCATAAACCTGACGATGACCTTATGAGCCATCTTGTCTTTGCACTTAAATATGAAGGTATCGAATTGCTCCTGCTAAAGAAGCTGTTTGCAAAACTAGATGCCGGCACATTAGCCGGATTGATTGCCAAAGAGCCTACCGGACAATATCGCAGGAAAATATGGTTCCTCTGTGAATGGCTTACGGATACTATGCTGGACCTGCCCGACCTCACTTCAGGTAACTATGTCAACCTGGTTGACACCGCTATCCAATATGGATGCGTAGGGATGGTTGAAAATTCCAAAAGACACCGCATACGCAATAACCTGCCGGGAGTAAGGGATTTCTGCCCTATGATACGCAGAACACCTTTGCTTGAACAATACATCAGTCGTGACTTATCCAAACAGATAGAAGACATCATCGGCAATATACATCCGGACGTAGTGGCAAGGGCCGCCGCATTTCTATTGTTGAAGGACTCCAAAGCGTCTTATGCCATTGAAGGAGAAAAACCGCCTCAAAACAGGGCACAACGCTGGGGGCGGGCAGTCGGGCAGGCCGGGCAAAGACCTGTTACTAAAGACGAAATGATCCGCCTGCAGCAAATAGTTATAGATAATCCCAGATTTACCGAAATGGGTTTTCGCCGGCAGGAAGGCTTTATCGGCGAACATGATCGGCGCTACGGTACTCCTATACCGGATCACATATCCGCAAGATGGAAAAATGTGGAGCAACTGGTAAACGGTCTGATAGAAACGGGCAATAAACTGGAAGGAGAAAAAGAATTTGATGCTGTTTTGGCCGCAGCAATCATTGCTTTCGGATTTGTTTTTATCCACCCTTTTGTGGATGGCAATGGCAGGATACACCGTTACCTGATACACCATGTACTGCTTAGAAAAGAGTATGTGCCAAAGGGTATGATTTTTCCTGTTTCATCCATCATATTAGAACGGCTTGATGAATACCGGAAAGCGTTGGAAGCATTCTCAATACCCCGCCTGGATCTTGTGGAATGGAAACCGGACAAAAGCAACAATGTGGAAGTACTGAATGAAACCATAGACCTGTACCGGTATTTTGATGCGACCGCACAAGCTGAATTTTTGTATAGCTGTGTACTGCAAACCATCGAGCAGACTATTCCGGAAGAAGTGGATTATCTTGAAAAATACGACAGGATGAAGGATTATCTGGACAATCTTTTCGAGATGCCGGACAAGACAGTTGCGCTGATCATACGATTTCTGGAACAAGGTAACGGTAAATTGTCTGAACGGGCCAGGAACAAGGAATTTGATGTGCTGACTATTGATGAAATAGTACGGATCGAAGAAAAATACCGGGAAATATTCGGTGCTGAAAGCAATCAATAATCAATCGCCCCTACTCCCCCTCCATCACCCCCAGCAACCCCTCAATCCCCCTCACCTTATCCCTCATCCAGGCAATGGTCCTGCTGTCCGGCCTCCGTTTATTGTTCAGACTCACCGCAGAAATATTAGATGTCCCGACAGTCGATACATTCTCGGCAAAGAACTCCATCGTCATCATCATCTTGCCCTTCTCTACAGGAAAAATATTCAGTCTGATGAACAGCTCCACAAACAGCCCCAGCTGCTCGACCGTCAGGTTGAGCGGCAGCTTGTAGTCAAACCTCTCGGCCCGCTCCTTAAGATCTTTGACCGCAGCAGCCGGATTATCCTTGTGCCACTCAGAAAGGTACATCAGTTCAACACCGATATAACTATTCAACAGTTTTTTGATGCCGGGCCTGCCCGCTCTATAACAAAAATCAGGTTCCCCCGCAATCTGCTTGATCTCCTTCAAGTACCAGCTGAACCTGCCCATTTGCACCCTGCTGTCCGAATAGCTATCTACTTCCCTGGCGATAAACCTGCGGCACCAGGCAAAAAAACTCCTTTTGTTAAAGTTCAGACCGATCAGCTCAGTAACAACCCTCAAGCTCCAGTCCCCGCCCCTGTCACCTTTCAGCACCAGCAGCAACCGGTTCATCAGTCTCCAGTTGTAATCCTGCTCATGGTAGCTGGCACTCGACTTGGCACAATGCTCACCAATGTGGTTCAGGATCAGCTCCCTGAGTTGTTCGTCCACCTGCTTTGCCTTCAGCTTAGCCCAAAGGATGTTCCGGTCTGCCAACATTTCCAGGGCAGAAGCCTGCCTAACACGCTCAGGAACAGACTGGAGCAGCCGGTCAAAATACCTGTTCAGGTCCCTTTCAATATAACTCAAAATAAAAGTCAAGCCCCCTTCCAGCAAACGATAGGCCGAGACACAGTCTTCACGCATTATCAATGCAGAATGATCAGTACCCCCCTGAGGATTGAGGTAGTGAAATACCATATCCAGCATACGGATAATCTCCCGGCAGTGCATCCGGATGTTCCTTTCCAGGATACTGTCCTCAATATTGCGGCAGGTAGCATTCCTGATCTCCCGGCAGGCCCGGACCGCTTCAGTGTCTATAGCAGTTTTGAGTGCGTCAAGCGCGGTCCTTTTCAACGTTTTTTCAATATTGTCAGGATGAAATTCCGACAATAGCATTTCATCAAAGAGCGAGAGCTCAAACTTAAGTTTGTAGGGCATAATTGATTGATTTTGAGTACCATTAATTTAGATATAGACTGTTATAAACTGCAGCTTCATCCAAAGACTGCAGTTTAAACCAAATTTTGATGCTATAGAGAGGCCATCACTTATTATTAATGCTGATCAATAGCCGCCTGAAAAGCCTGCTTCTCATTCTCTGCTACATGATCACCATACTTCTCCAGATACATCTTGGCAACAGGCCTGAACACTTCCCAGTCCTGCTGACCATAGGTATGGATCGCTTTTGCGCGCAGCAGCATTTCTTCGCCTGGTGCCCCGTAGGGTTTAACTGTGGCCTCAATTGCTGACCAGTCCGGCTTGGCCTGTGGGGTCGGTACATACGGGGCGATCAGGTCCGCATAGATCATGTTCATCGCTTTTACTGTTATTGCACGGTCTGTCTTTGCAAGTTCGACAAGGATCGGGAATCCTTTATCGCTTACCTTCTTGGTGAT
>Ga0222419_100795_pt1 | contig 17432 bp, 10 predicted proteins | sample 1B20Ametagenome_FD_182474 | JGI IMG/M metagenome (GOLD analysis project Ga0222419, IMG submission 182474) | Enriched microbial communities from leaf-cutter ant dump, University of Wisconsin, Madison, United States - 1B20A (version 2) | ecosystem: Environmental > Terrestrial > Nest > Insects nest... | reverse complement strand
CGTCGGTCTGGTTTACCGGAATGCCGTCCTGCAGGATCATCACTCCCCTCGCCTGCGGGTTGCTCTGTATGCCCGAACCTCTGATGTTGAGTCTCGGCTGGTCGTTTCCGCCAAAAAATTCCTGAATAATCACACCCGGCTGATTGCCGATCGCATCTTTCAAAGTCTGCGAAGGCTGCATTCTCAGCATATTCAGATCGACGAGTTCGACTCCGCCCGGAATCAGGTCAAGTTCTTTCCGAATGCTGTTTTTTGAATTGGTCACCAGACTCGGATTGTCGCTGATGACAACTTCTTCCAGTTCAACTGCCGTATCAGAAAGGGTAAAGTTTACATAGGTTACACGGTTTTCATTTCCCGAAAAACTCACATGAAACTGCTGTTCAAAAAAATCGGTTTTTCCTATCTTCAGATCGGTTTCTTTGGTCGGTACACTGATCTCAAAATTTCCGTTTGCGTCGGTCAGTACCGAAACTGATGAGTCATCCGAAAGCTGTACGCTTGCACCGGCAACAGCTGCGCCGGCCTCGTCCGTCACACGGCCCTGAACCCTGTAGTCAAATGTCTGTGCACTGACCGTTACCAGCGGCAGGATCAGCAGAATCAGACTTAAATATTGATTTATATTTTTCATTTATTATTGCAATTATGATTATTCGTGATTTTTTCGGAACCGGCTTGGCGTCAGTCCGAATTTTCTTTTAAATGCAGTCGTAAAATGCTGCGGGTTTTTGTAACCGATGATTTCGGATATTTCTTTGATATCCGATTTTGTTCCTGCCAGTAATTTTTGTGCATTTTCCATTTTGGCATCGCTCCAGAAACCGAATACGGTGGTTCCAAACAGTTCTTTGAATTCTTTTTTCAGCGTATATTCATTGGTTCCGACGATTTGTGCCAGTTCGGACAGCGAGTGGTTTTCGTTCAGATGTTCCAAAATAAAACGTCTTACTTCATACATCTTTTCGGCATCACCGGGTCTGACCGTCGGCAGCGGATTGCAGATGGCACACAATTCACCCAGCTGAAAGGAAAGCAGTTCGATTACTTTTGCTTTCAGAAAAATCTCTTTGATCGACAGATTGTCGCCAGAACGGCTGATGTCCTCTATCGCTTTTAGTATTCTGTGATTGATTACTCCGTGTTCTTCTCTCAACAGTGAAAAATCGGACTGATTCATCCGTTCATTGAATCTTTCAAAGATCTCTTCACCTCTCGGAAAATAAGTTTTGAACATTTCGGGCGACATACCGATATAAAAAACCTCGTATTTTCCGCAATTGCATTTGATCTTTCCTTTTGAAGGGCTCATATAAATGATATTGTGAGAACTCGCCTTCAAATTCAGATTTTTTACATAGTCGGTGTCCAATACAGAATCTCCCTGCAAACTGAAAAACAGAATAACGGTAGGAGAATTTGCAATAAAAGGAATGCTGGTTTCGGCAGAAATCATCAGGCTGATGCGCATAATATGAATTGAATCAAATTTGATTTCACTGACGGTTCCCTTGCTGTTCGGATCTTTAAAATCCAAAACCCTCTCGGTATATACCTGATTTGCACCCGGTTGCATATAAGCATTTCGGTTTGCGGCTTTCAGTTTTTCAAATTCATTGTCATCAGGCATAGTCATTCACTTATGATCAATATTCCGTTTTGCGTAGGTTTTTTAATTTATTGCGTAATTATCTTAAAATCAACTGATTTCGTATTGGATGCAAATATAAATTTATTTTTAATAAGTCTAAATAAACATGTAAAATCAAAATAAAATATAATTGCGTGATTTTAAATCAAATAACAGGATTAGATTCGAATACATGACAACTATCATGGTCAGGAAAAAATTTTAATCATTTCAAAACAAAAATCAAATAAATTCCATTTCCCGTATTTATTATTCCCGATTGCGGAATCCTGCAGGCAGTCGATTGTTCTAATATTGCAGCGTGAATCAAATTTATAATCAGTCTAAATAAAGACTGATTCATAAAATAAGTCAACAGGAATGAGATTTTTATCAATTGCAATAATGAGTTTGGCCGGCAGTTTCATATCGGCTCAGGTCACCGATTCTTTGGAATTCAGAGAACAGCTTGCACCGGTGGTTCTGACCGGTCAGTACAGTCCGCAGTCTGTGGACAAATCTGTATTTGAAGTGGAAGTAATCAGCCGTTCGGATATCGAAAAAATGGCGGGCAACACACTTGAAGATGTGCTGACCCAAAATCTGAATCTGACCATCATGCCCAATCCGGGTGAAGGGAGATCGGGTCTGCAGCAGTTTGGTTTTGATTCTGAATACATCAAAATTCTTGTGGACGGCATTCCGATTGTCGGAGATGAAGGCTTTGGAAATGCAATCGATATTTCGCAGATCAATCTGGACGATATCCAGCAGATTGAAATCATTGAAGGTGCGATGGGTGTACAGTACGGCTCAAATGCGGTAACCGGTGTGATCAACATCATCACCAAAAAAAGCAGCCGCTACAAATGGCAGATCACACCTTATATACAGGAGGAGACCATCGGCAGCGAATACAACTGGAAAAACAAAGGAAGACATATACAGTCAATAAAAATCGGTCATCGGATTTCGGACGAATGGTTTGCCGAAGCTTCCTATACCCGAAATGATTTCAGAGGTTTGTACGGCGACAGAAAAGGAAGAAATTATGCAAATCCCGATGATGCAAACGACGGACTGAGAGGCTATGAATGGCTGCCAAAAACACAAAACACTGCAAAAGCGCTGCTGAATTTTAAAAAAGGAAATTTCAATGCGTTTTACAAATTTGAATATTTTGACGAAAGAACCGACAAATATGCAAACAACGTCAGACTGAATCCGAACAATTCAACCCAGACGATCAATCCGACAGCAAATGATGCAATCTACAGAACCGACCGTTATTATCATCATTTCAATGCAAACGGAAAACTGGCGCAAAGAATGAACTTCAACATTTCGGCTTCGATTCAGGAACAAAAAAGAAATATTGAAAATTATACCTATGTACTGAAAACAGGCGAACACACCAATACCGACCGTTACGATTACAACACCCGAAAAGGATTCTTCTCAAGAGGAACGCTCAGTAATCTGCTGGGTTCGGATCGTTATGACATAGAGGTCGGTTATGAATTCGATCACGACAAAGGTTCTGCGAGCGGTCTGGCCGAACAGAGTACGGGCGACAATACAAAATTAAATACCATAGACACTTACAGCGGATTTGTCTCTTCCGAATTAAGACTGACTGAACGGCTTTCATTCCGGCCGGGCTTCAGATACATCAGTTCCAACAAATTTTCGGATCAGTATGCATTTTCACTCAGCGGAAAATATCTGTTCAACAAGGGATACGAACTGAGGGCAATCTTTGGAACCGCACCCAAACTGCCCAATTTTGAACAACTGTTTTTCTACCTCGTTGATTCGAATCACGATGTCAGAGGAAATGAGAATCTTTCGCCGGAAAAAGGCAAATCCGCTTTTTTGCATCTGAAAAAAACTTTCAGATTCAACAATGAGACAGCAAGCATTCAGCCCAAACTGTCATTCTGGTATCTGGATGTGGATGACAAAATCGATCTGATCATTGTCAATACTTCTCCTCTTGCCTATCAGTACAACAATATAGATTTGTACAAAAACTGGGGATTCGCACTGAGGAACAAACTGAGATACGGCAGACTGACCGCCGGTCTGGGCATCAGCTTTTCGGGCGAATCAAAGGTGCTGAACAGCGAAGAAACTTACAATGATGATTATCTGTATTCGGTTCAGATCAACAGCGAGCTCTCGTATGAAATTCCAAAATGGAATACGGTTTTCTCAGCTTATTTCAAATACACCGGACCGCAGTACCAGTTTGTCAGTACACTCGATTCAAGCGGCGATATCAGCATACTCAAAGAAAAACAGCAGGGATACGGCTGGCTGAATGCATCGGTCAAAAAACAATTTTTCAACCGTCAGTTTGAAATCAGTCTGGGGGCAAGAAATCTGCTGGATGTAAAAGAAATCAAAACCGCCACCACTTCGAATGAAGGCCATGATGCAGGCAGCAGTTCACTGCTGTTGGGTTACGGCAGATCTTATTTTTTGAAACTTCAGTATAATCTCAATATATAGGAAGATGAAAACAAAAGCTTTATTGATTACAGCAGGCATATTGCTGTCGGGTCTGATTCTTTTTGGCTGCAGCAGCGACGATGACCTTTGGGGATCGAATGACTTTGTTGCCGCATTCAAAAATCCGTCAGAAAGTATGAATCCGCAGGAAAATTCAATCGAAATAGAAATCGTATTTTCGGAAACACCGGTCAGCGACGGCTGGGTCGATATACAGTTTCATTCGGACAATCTGATCTACGGCGATCTCCAGGATTTCACCACAAATCCGGAAGCAACGCAGGGAACCATCAGGGTGCCGATTCAGAAAAACACAGAACGCTCCGTATTTAAGGTGAACCGGCTGGCAGAAGTTTTGCCTGATGAAGATAAATCGGTTGAATTCTCGATCGGACAGATTGAAATGCCCGGAAAATTAACCAGTATTCAGGGAAACAAAACCGTATTGGTATCCTTCTCTGAAACGGCAGCGCTCGGCGGGACCCTCTCACCCGAAGTCGGCGGACCAAACGAACCCAATCAGGTGTATGTGGAACTGCGTACAAAAATTGAAACCGCTATCAGAAGAGATATCTGGGATCTCGGTTTTTATTCGGGCGAACAGTTCAGGGTGAGACTGAACGGCTCATTGTTTATGTTTGCGGGCAAACTCAGTTCGACCGATATTGATCAGGTTTCGAGCTCCGAAATCCAGGCGATCAAATCAAAAATGACCTTTCTTGTCGAAGGTTCACAAAATTATGTGGATGATCCGACCGGCGATATCAACGGAACCGCAATTGCTGAAATTTCTGAAAATGACAGCGAAAATTTTGTCTATCTGCTGAAATTGGGCAATGAAATCGGAACCGACACACCCGAACCGGGCGGAGTTGCGATTGCAGGCGCCGAAAGAGGTTACAAAAAAATCAGAATCCTCAGACAGGGCGATGATTATATATTACAGTATGCTGATGTGAATTCAACCACCCATCATCAGGCGGTAATTTCAAAATCAGAAGGATACAATTTCACTTTCTTCAGTTTCAACACCGAAAATACGGTCAGCGTTGAACCCGAAGTAAACCGCTGGGATTTGAATTTTACTGTAAAAACAGAAGTCGAAGTATTGCCGGGTGAAGGCTATACTGCCTACGGTTATTCGGATTATGTGGAGACCAATCCGCTTGGAAATGTAAAAGCATACCGTGTTTATACCGATCAGTTCAGTTATGACGGATTTTCATTTTCGGACATCAACGAATCAAAATTCGAACTGAATCAGCGCACCATCGGCGCCAGCTGGAGAAAAGTCACACCGCCCGACAAATATCTGTACGACAATATTTTTTACATCATCAAAGATGCGGAAGGCAATTATTACAAATTGAAATTCACCGCTTTTGAAAATGAAAACGGTGTCAGAGGCTATCCTCAGTTCAAATACGATTTATTAAGATAAACATTAATCATTCAATCAATAAAAATTATTTATATGAAAAATTTAAATTTTCTATTGGCCCTTTTGGCGGGCAGCTTATTTATTCAGGCGCAGGAAACTACTGTGAATCTGTCGCTCGGTTCGGGCTATTCAAAAAATGTATATTTTCATTTCAATACCGAACACTCTGAAAGCTACGATGTTGCTTCCTGGGACATTGCATTTTTAAGAACAGGCGCTTTCGAGTTTGCAGAAAGAATCAATGACGGTCTGGGAATTGAAGTGTATGAAGCATCCAACAATCCGGATGATTATGCAACCGTAAATCCGGCCGACATCAGCAATTGGACACAGTTGTTCAACAGCGATACCATGTGGGAAGCAGGTGCATTTGATTTCGGCTCGGCAGATTACGGCTGGGGCGAGTACAATCCGGTGACCCACCATGTAAGCGGTACCATCGTGTATGTTTTGAAGTATGCAAACGGAAGTTTCAAAAAATTTATGATCGATGATTTCTATTCAGGCTATACTTTCAAATATGCAAGCTGGAATTCTTCTTCTTCAAGCTGGGAAAACGAACACACAGTAACCCTTCCCAATTCTGAGAACGAAGGAAAACTGTTCAACTATTACAGTCTGACCAACAATCAGTCGGTGGTTGCATCGCCTGATCTTGCCAACTGGGATCTGGTTTTCCAGACCTACATGACCGATCTTGGCATTATGTATCCGGTACTCGGCGCGCTTCAAAGCCCGAATGTTACCGTTGCAAAAAGTACAAGTACAGATGTGAATACGATTGACGAATCTGAATACAAAGAGGAAATCAATACTGTCGGTTATGACTGGAAATCATTTAACGGTACCGGATATGATGTGGATTCAGACACTTATTATTTCCTGAAATATGCGGACGGAAAGGTATTCCGTTTTCACTTCCTGACTTATGAAGGATCATCAAACGGTAATTTCTCGTTTGCTTATGAAGACGTAACCGATCAGATGTCAACCGTGAATTTTGACAGCAAAAATTCGCTGAGCGTATATCCGAATCCTGTAAAAGGCGGCATCTTGACTTTGCTCTATGAATCCAATCAGGCACAGCCGGCAAAAGTTGAAATTTACAATATGGCAGGAAAAATGGTGGTTCAGCAGCAACTTCCCGCAAACGGATATTTCAATCATCAGATCAATCTGAGCAGTCTGCCCAAAGGAGTTTATATACTGAAATTTAATTCAGGAAAATATTCTGATTCGCAAAAAATTGTTGTTCAGTAGTCAGTAAAAGAATTTAACGAATTTATAATCCGAAGGTTATGGCAAAATTGCCGGTTTTATTGAGTTTGTTGTTTGACATTCAATCGTTTTACTCAATTAAATGTTCGGTGAGACCGGTTCAATCCAACCGGTACACCGATTAGCAGTCAATTTTATAATTCTTTTGTATTTAGTTTTTTTACAAAGGGCGGTTTGAACAGATTCGGACCGCCCTTTGTTGTTTAAAAATTTATCGGTTTCTGTTGATGTGAAAATTCTATCATTTAATTTTTTAAACAATCAAAATCATATAATCGGTTGTTTAATTTCAATAAAAAACAGCCGGAAAAAGTGTTTTCATATTGTACTGACTGGACATCACCTCACCGTAAGCACCGGCTGATTTGATTTGAATAATATCACCCCTTTCAGTCTTTGGGAAACTCAGCTCCTGCGCAAAAACATCTGATGATTCGCAAATCGGACCAACGATGTCATATTTATTTCCTTCCGCCAAACCGGAACTCAGATTTTCAATTTTATGATGCGCCTGATACAAAGCCGGACGAATCAAATGGGTCATACCCGCATCCAATATCAAATAATTTCTGCTGTTTCCGGGTTTCACATACAATACACGGCTGATAAGACTCCCACACTGTCCGACAATGGACCGCCCCAGCTCAAAATGAACTTTCTGACCCGAATTCAATTGCAAATTATCATTGAAAATTTTAAAATAATTCTTAAAATCAGGAATTCTGTTCTGTTCCGGTTCAACATAATCTATGCCCAGACCTCCTCCGACATTTACAAATTCAAGTTCACCGGCCAGATTCAGAATCTGATTGATCTTTAAACACAATTCTTTGAAAGGTTTCAGGTTCAGTATTTGCGACCCGATGTGAAAATGAAGCCCTTTCAGCCGAATGTTTTTGAACCCCGAAATTTCATTTAAAACCTTGTCCAAGTCGGAACAATTGATACCGAATTTGTTTTCATTTAATCCGGTTGTGATAAATCTGTGGGTCTGTGCATCAATATCCGGATTGATTCTGAGTGCAATGTCTGCTTTTTGGTTTTTTAACCCGGCCAATTGGTTGATAACGCTTATTTCCTGAAGGCTTTCACAATTCAGACAGAAAATATTATGATTCAAAGCCAGATTAATTTCATCGTCTGTCTTCCCGACTCCGGCAAAAACGATTTTTTCCGGCTTAAATCCGGTTCTGACAGCCCAATCGATTTCGTTCCCGCTCACACAGTCAGCACCCATTCCGTAGGACGAGATGATTTTTAGAATTTGTTCCGAAAAATTGGCTTTCAGCGCATAATGCAATTCATAACCGTATTTTTGAGCTTCACTTATTGCAGTTTCTATTGTTTCACGCAATAAACCGACATCATAAAGATAAAATGGTGTATTATTATTTACAGCGATTTCCTGAATTGTATTTTTTTTCATATCATTTAAAATTTAAACAAACTGTCATTCAGTGCATTCAAAGCTTTGTTAATTTCAGCTTCATCAACAAGAATAGAAATATTGTGGGTACTTCCGCCATAGGAAATCATCCGAATCGGAACATCTTTCAGGCAACTGAATATTTTTTCGGCTGTCCCCTTCTCTTCTGCAATCATATTGCCTACCACACAGATAATTGCCTGTCTGCTGTCTGTTTCAATCCTGCCAAATGATTTTAACTCACTTAGAATTTCATTCAGATTTTCAGGATTATCAATGGTCAGACTGACAGCAACTTCAGAAGTCGTTATCATATCAATCGGTGTTTTGTGCTTTTCAAAAACTTCAAACACCGCTCTTAAAAAACCGTATGCCATCAGCATCTTTCCGGATTTGATCTTTATGGCGGTGATTCCGTTTTTAACTGCAACTGCTTTTACTGAGGTGATTGAACCTGCTTCGTCTGAAATGAGCGTACCTTTGTCGGACGGGTTCAGTGTATTCAATAATCTCACGGGAATACCGGCTTTTTCTGCAGGACAAATCGATTGCGGATGAAGGATTTTAGCGCCAAAATATGCCAGTTCCGCTGCTTCTTCAAAAGAAAGCCTCTCAACACACTTTGTTCGGTTTACAACCCTTGGATCATTGTTCTGAAGTCCGTTAATATCCGTCCAAATCTGAATTTCTTCGGCTGCTACGGCACTTCCAATGATAGTGGCCGAGTAATCCGACCCGCCTCTGCCAAGATTGTCCGTATCACCTTCAAAGTTTTTACAAATAAAACCCTGGGTGACAAACAATTTTGTATCCGAATGACTTTCAATGATCTCGCCTAATTTTTGAGCTGTAAAATTCAAATCGGGTTCACCGCCCAAATCCGTTCTGATGATTTCTGTTGCCGAAATCAGCACAGACTGAATCTTCAATTCGGAGAGGAGCAAACTGAATAATTGGGTGGAAAGCAGCTCCCCCTTTGCAATAAGTATATTTTCATTGTTCCGGCTGTATGCTTCAGCCGCAATTGATTTCATCTGTTCGAAATGATTGGTCAGCATATTCTCTGCTTCCAACTGATATTTCTGTTTTCTGAATAATAATTGAATCAGACTGCTGTATTGAAGTTCCAATGAGTCTATCCGTTTTAATGCTGTTTCTGCATGCCCCGATTTGATATTTTCAGCTATCCCGATAAGATGATTTGTGGTTCCCGCCATTGCTGACAATACAACGATCTTTGGTTCGCTGTCATTGACCAGATCTGCCACTTTCCTCATCCTTTCGGCTGTACCAACTGATGTTCCTCCAAATTTTAAAATCTTCATTCCAATAATTTTCTGCTTACAATTTATTCCACAAAAAAAGCCTCTGTTTCCGACAGAGGCTTACTATATATATGCTTTCAATTCTTTTGAACTACACCAATAGCAAGCCCTGCGCATACTTGCACATCTTGATAGCCTGCTTTTTGTTAAGTCCAGAATTCACTTTTTCAATTTGAACAGCCAAATATCGAAAATTATTTTTTGAATTTGAAAAATTATTTTTATCAAATCCGAAAAAAATGAATATACCCTTTATCTCTGTTTAATTTTAAATCATATATCTCATAACGACTGCCAAAAAATATCTGCATCTTTATTAATTCCCCACTTTATTATTTCCTGCATATAAAAATCTGATTTTTCCTGATTTTCCATTTTTGAATTAAAAATAATTACGCAAAAAGGAGTAATTTGTCTTTTATTTGAGAAAACTGATGTTTATCAGTCTGTTAATTTATTTAGAATCGTTCTTAATTGTAATTTTGTTACAAATTGAGAGTTATGAGCATCAGTCTTTTTTCGCTTAAAATTGGGTTTATTGCCTTTTTTATTGTTTTGCTTTTAATGCCGATTGGCCATGTTGTAATGATTTTGAATGAGATACTGCTAAAGGAACACAAATTTATTGGCGCATTTCTGATTGGTCTGCTGGGATTCTTATTTTTGGTAACGGGAGTAATCAATAACAAACGAAGAATCACCGCAACAATAATGGGTTTAATCAGCGGAATACTGGTGTGGACCGGATGGATTGAATTCTCATTTGTCTGGGTGGCTGAGAGATTGGATGTCCCGCCCATTACAGAAAATGGCAATATAATAACCAAACCCGAATACCTGGTTATGATGTCATCTTTGGGTCTGCTTTCGGCCTTTTTGCTGTTTTATCTGTTTTCAAAAACAAACTGTACTTATTTCAGCTGGTTTCAGAAACATCTGAGGCTAAAAAAATTTATCAGCTTAAAAGGAACGGTTCAGAGACCGCTGGCACTGATTACCTTTATAGAAGCAATCATGCTGATGTGGATGTTTTATCTTGTTTTATTATTGGTTTACGATACAGAAATCAGCGGTAACAGTCATTTTGCAACCTCCTTCGTTGCCATCGGTTCTTTGATCTGGTCAATATATCTGATCTTTAAATTGCTGCGAATCACAAAATTGGACTATGCAATCAGGTACGCAATCCCGACCGTTATTATTTTTTGGAACGTCGTTGAAATAATGGGGAGATGGAATTTTTTGAAAGAAGTTTGGGTATTCCCGATTGAGCATCCCATTGAAAATATTCTGATTGTCCTTGCCCTGGCAGCCGTCGCTGTTTGTTATCGGTATGTGCGCAGAAAAAAAAGAAATCCGTACTGATAAAGAGCGGTTGAAAATAACTCAAAAGAATTTTTCAAAGTAATATGCAAAAGTTTCCAACCCAAAATCTTCTTTAAATTATCATTCGGAAACTTAATCTTTACATCTGTCTTTTTGAATCCGGCCTCATTCAGGAATAAACCACTCTCAATAATTCCTCAAATTTATATGTCCGGTCAACTCCGTATGATTAACTTAATGTATCGTGTGGCAAGAACATGAACATGATTCTGACCCGCCGCGGCGGATCGTTTTACATTGAAATATAGTCAAGATGATTTGATCCGGAAATTTGGCCATTTGTTATATTCTTTGATTCCCTTGACCTCGAAGAGGTCATATATGTATAGAAAATATTTAGAAACGAGATAAACCGACCCCGAAAGCGGTCGAACCATATTTCCAAAGACTCATCTGTATAATTGAATTAATAACGCTATTCATTCAGAACCCCTAACCAATCTTATTCCATTTATTCGATCCGTCGCCGCTGCTCGGCTTGGTGACGGACTCATCCTTTTCTTCAAAAAGAATCTTTATCATTCAAAAAAGCATCAATATAACCGGCCAATTCATTTGGATACTGAAACATCAAACCATGTCCGCCGTTTTTCATCTTGATCAAAGTAGAATTGGCTATCGAATCAAACAATACCTCTGAATTTTCAAACAAAACCACCTGATCGGCATCACCGCTTACAATTAATGCCGGAACCTTCAGTTTGTATAAATTACCGGATGCTCCCCCATCGTTGGAAAGCCATTGATTTACTGCCTCATCCTGAAGTTTAATCGTAAACCGGTTAAAGGGCTCATAAACCTGTTTAAAATACTCTTTTGATTCCGGATGATTTTCAAACCAGTGATCCGGGAAAAGCAGACCAATCATTTGCTGATCGGAAGAAGTCGAATCAGACAGTATATCCATTACTTCCTGCTCCGGATTTATAACTGACCTCCCTCCGGCATCTGTAGCATACAATACAAGTTTATTTATCCGATCCGGATAATTCAGACCAAATAACTGAGCCACATATCCGCCCATTGACCAGCCCAAAACATTTACTCTTTCCGTTCCAAGATGGTCACAAAGCAACTTAACATCCTCAGCAAGTGTTTCAAGCCTGAAGTTCATATCTGTATTGCTGCTGAAACCCATTCCTCTGTAATCAAAAACAATAATTTGATTAAACTTTGCCAGTTGACTGATAAACCGGGTATCCCACATATCCATATTGGCTCCGTAACCCATACACATAATCAGCGGTTCGCCCTTTCCAAAAATCCTGTAGGCAATTTTACCGTTTGGCACTTCCAAATATAAAATACTGTCCGAGCCAATGACTTCACTGTTATCAGCTGCTTCCCGAAACTGATTGTTTTGACACCCGATTAAAAAATAGGCCAGAAATACTATAAAACCCAACCCGATTCCGTAACAATTAATTTTATCCTTCATAAAAGCATTAATTTACACCGTTTCAATCTACAGAATCAATAAGAAATAACAATTCAAAAATTATTCTTTTAATTTACAAAAACTGACAGAATAATCACTTGTAATAAACAAGAATAAAATTACTGAAATTTTTGAAACGAAGAAAAAATGTTTTTTCATCTCAATAATTCCTCAAATTGATATGTTCGTACAAGTTCTCTCCGATGCCATACGGTTAACGAAGTGTATCGTGCGACAAGAACATAAACATGATTCGACCGCCTTCGGGGTCGGTTATTCCCGTTCACTTTTATTTTCTATACACATTTGACCTCTTCGAGGTCAGAGAAACAATCCGCAACAACGAATTAAATATGCAAAGAATAGAATAAACCCCACATAACCCTGACCCGAAACGGGTCGAATGTGTTTAAATCGAATAAACGGCACATCAATACAACCCGTAATAATTCGACACGCCGCGGTAGGTTGAACCACTCCTTTCAATTAATTCAGGATCAAATCACTCCCTCAATAATTCCTCAAATTGATATGTCCGCTCAGCTTTTCACCGTCCTCAAGGATCAGGATGTACCAGTAGGTGCCCGATGGCAGCGGCTCGCGGTTGTATCTGCCGTCCCACTCAAAGTCTCCGTCAAGGATCCTGTCAACGAACATCTTGCCGTAACGGTCAAAGATTTGTAATCTTGTGTTCGGGAAGCCCGCCAATGCACGGATCTTCCAGGTGTCGTTTTTGCCGTCTCCGTTCGGACTGATAAAGTTCGGTACACCCATTATCGCGCCCTGTCTGGCTGAGCTTCCGCAGCCTTTCCCGTCCCTTACATAGACAAAATAAATCCCCGGTTCCAGATTATAAAATACATTGCTGCTCTGCCAGAAGATTTCATCCAGACTGTATTCAAACGGTCCGTTGCCCGTCGCATAAACCGTTAAAGTATTTTCAGTGGATTTGATTTCTGTAATGATGGGTGTGGTGGAAAAGCTCACTTCTATGTTTCGGCTGAGCATACATGGTATTCCGTTGATCTCAACAGTCAATGTGTAAACTCCTTCTTCGGTAAAGATGATTTCACGGGTTTCGCTCAATACATTGCCAAAGCTGTCTGTCCAAATATAGTAATCAAAGCCTTCGGGTGCCAGATAGCTGTAGCTGTCCCCCGAACAGATCACAATATCATCTTCCAGTTCCATATCGGGATACGGATATACCGTAACCACCAGTTCATAAGGTTCCGAGCACTGATTGCCGTCAGGAGTGAATACATAGCCTGTGACTCCCTGTATGCCGGTGTTGATTTCACCCGGATACCAGCTTCCGCTGATGCCGTTGTCCGAAACCGCGGGAAGTGCCTCTGCCTGGCTGTTGAAACAATAGATCTCCGGAAGGTCAGAAAATACGGGTGCTGTCGATTCTGCTGTTTCTATCGTGATCGGATAGATTTCCGCGCATTGTCCTTCATCAGGCGTAAAAGTATAAGTCTGCGTTCCAACCGTTGATGTATCTATTGCCCCAGGAAGCCAGCTGCCGGTGATACCGTTGTCAGAGGTGGTCGGAAGTTCCTGAGGTTCTGCGTCCAAACAATACTGATACTGCAGATCAAAGATCGGGATAATGCTGTCGGTGACTTCTACTGTCACTTCAATTCTTTCAGACAAACAGCCTGCTTCACTGACAGCTTCTGCCCAGTAACTTGTTGTTTCTGTTAGTAAAGGAGTAGTGAAAGGATTTCCAGTGAAAATTGGCGTTACAGCCGTTTCGGAATCGTACCAGTTGACAATTTCTCCATTGGTCAAAACACTTAATTCAACCGAGTTTCCTACACAAATAGGGTTGGGATTTTCAGCTTCCATTTCGGGAAGTTCATTGACCGTTATGACTAAAGCCAGGCGTTCGGAAATACATTCTCCGGTTGCAGCTTCTATCCAATAAGTTGCGGATTCGGTAAGCGGCGGTGTGGTGTATGCTATTCCTGAATGAAATGGGATTGTTGAAAATTCATCTTCGTACCAGTTGACGGTTTCGCCCGTTGTGCTAAGGTTTAGCGTTATGGTTTCGCCTGAGCAGATTTCGGGAGCTTCGGGTAAAACAAGTTCCGGTGTTTCTACGACTTCTACGGTCATTTCAGAATCAGTGGCGCATTGCCCTTCGTCCGGAGTGAAGATGTATGTTTGTGTTCCTGCGGTTGAGGTGTCTATTACAGACGGATTCCAGCTGCCGGTAATACCGTTGTCTGAGGTGGTCGGAAGTTCCTGCGGTTCTGTATTCTGACAATATTGGGATTGCAGATCAAAAATCGGGATAATGCTGTCGGTGATTTCTGCTATAACCTCTATTCTTTCAGATACACAGCCTGCTTCACTGACAGCTTCTGCCCAATAACTTGTTGTTTCGTTAAGCTCGGGAGTTATGAACGGATTTCCGATGAAAATCGGTGTTGTACCGTCTTCCGAGTCGTACCAGTTAATGATTTCTCCATTGGTCAAAACACTCAGTTCAACCGAATTTCCTACACAGACCGGATCGGGATTTTCAACTTCTATTTCGGGAAGTTCATTGACTGTTATGAACAAAGCCAGACGTTCGGAAATACATTCTCCGTCTGCAGCTTCTATCCAATAAGTTGCGGATTCGGTAAGCGGCGGTGTGGTGTATGTTATTCCTGTATGGAATGGGATGGTTGAAAATTCATCTTCGTACCAGTTGACGGTTTCGCCTGTGGTGGTAATTGTTATCGTAACTGTTTCGCCTGAGCAGATTTCGGGAACTTCGGGTAAAGTGAGTTCCGGGGTTTCTATTACTTCTACGGTCATTTCAGAGCCAGTGGCGCATTGTCCCTCATCAGGAGTGAAAGTATATGTCTGCGTTCCTGCAGTTGATGTATCTATTGCCCCAGGAAACCAGCTGCCGGTAATACCGTTGTCTGAGGTGGTCGGAAGTTCCTGCGGTTCTGTATTTTGACAATATTGAGTTTGCAGATCAAAAATCGGGATAATGCTGTCGGTGACTTCTGCTATAACCTCTATTCTTTCAGATACACAGCCTTCCGCGCTAACTGCTTCTGCCCAATAAGAAGTGGTTTCTGTAAGCACAGGAGTCGTGAACGGATTTCCGGTGAAAATCGGCGTTGTACCGTCTTCCGAGTCGTACCAATGGACTGTGTTTTCAGAATCAGTGATAACTTCCAATACAGTTGAGGTGCCGATACAAATTTCTACGGGACTTTCTACAGTAACCTCCGGAATCAGATCGACAATTAAATGCAATTCCCGAACGACAAAACAGCCGTTTTCGTCTTCTACTCTTACCCAGATTATAGTTGTTTCATCTGTGACATAAGTTGAAGGCTGCGGATTTTCATTGTTTTCTGCATCTTCCTGTGTCAGATGAAAAGTAATTGTATAATCTCCGTTTTCGGTATTGATATCCGGAATGCTGTCCTCTAAGTTGAAAGTATGTTCTTCTCCTTCATTCAGACAAATGCTTTGCTCAGCATCCTCAACATTTGGTGGCCCGGTAATGGTTATTTCAAAAGTTCTGATGTATTCTTCACCATCTACAATCAGCCTTAAGGTTATGGTGTATGCTCCCGGGGAATTGTAATAATGTTGCGGATACATTTCAGTGCTTTCTTCTCCGTCTCCAAAATCCCAGTTTATGCTTTCTATCTCGCCGCCCTGATGGCAAAAATTAAAATCTAAAAGATACCCCGTGCAATATTGTTGATCTTCACTGATTGATAGACCGTTTATGGTTATGGATATACGAAAGTAATGATTGAGGAAAGTGGGGAGTCCGATAAGCGCTCTTTTGTTAATCAGAAACACAGCATTATTAACAAGAGTCGGCCCTTCTCCAGTAATTGGATTATAAATTGTCTCTGGATTGTCAATTCGGTTAAGATATGGCAGTCCAACTTTACTAATATATATCTTACCATCCGGCCCTCTTTGCATAGCTGCCGGATAACCAACATATTCCGAAATAACATATTTACTATCTGCAATCGGTGAATGGCCTAAATCATATTGAATCATTTTCTTTCTGTATCCTCCTATACTCGGATCGTAATTTTTTATAGATTCTGTATATAACGCTTTACTGTCACTGGAAAATTCGATTGCATAAAAACCAGCTTCCTCAGAACCTGGAGAACTTAGGATTATTTCATTTGAAACTATTCCTGTTTCATTATTAAAATTATAAACAGACAATGAACCTATAATTTCATTATAATTATCATTACTCATTCCCATTGCCAGTTTTGTTCCATCAGGACTTCCTTTTAGATATCCCAATCCCGTTCCATATGCTCCAATTGTCGGAGGGTTAATACTTGATGATGAAACAACAGGATTTAAATCAACACCGTCTCCGGTAACTGAAAATGAGAAAAAACTCCCTTGAAAATGAGTTATAACCCAATAACCGGTCTTATCATTATTGCTGATTGCTGCTAACTTTTCATGACCTTGCTGTTGTCCATTTATTGGAATCTCAATGTTTTTCTGAATAACAGCCCCCAAGCCTCCATTGAGAGACATATCCACAATATTATATTCCATTCCTCTTCTCGGTCGATAAGGAGGTATCTCGGCATCTTGTACATCAATTGTAAATACATAATACAGATTACAGTCATCAGGCTTAGGAAGAATGATAGCGGATGAAGTACTTGAACTATCTCCTCTTAAACCTGTACCATTTTCCATAATATTATGTGTTCGGTCATAAATTATTCTTCCACTGGTATAGAAAAGTAAATTTCCATATTCGTCTGAAATACTGGTGCAACCTTCTTTCGTATCAATCTGCCCATTAATATCAGCTACCGGCGGACCATTTGTAAAGTCAACCCCTGCGTATTCACCAAAATACCAATGAGCAGTTTGCATTTGCCCGAGTAGAGAATGTCCTAAAAACAACAGAAATAAAAATATTTTTCTCATGGTAAATATAACAGGCGTTTGTATCTTAATTTATTGGTATTATAAAA
>Ga0222419_100794_pt1 | contig 17451 bp, 11 predicted proteins | sample 1B20Ametagenome_FD_182474 | JGI IMG/M metagenome (GOLD analysis project Ga0222419, IMG submission 182474) | Enriched microbial communities from leaf-cutter ant dump, University of Wisconsin, Madison, United States - 1B20A (version 2) | ecosystem: Environmental > Terrestrial > Nest > Insects nest... | reverse complement strand
GCCACGCATGCGCAGGATGCGCATGCGAACAGCGCAGCTGGCCCGAAGGGCGTAGGGCAGGATGCCCGGAGTAAAGAGAAAGTAACCAAAGAGAAAGGCCACCCCGCTTTCGCGCCCGATGGACATCCTGTCCATCGGGTACGCGGTCGGGCTACGGGGTTTTTCGACAGCACATCGGGCAATTGCTCCTGCATTGCCTCAACTCCGGCATCCATGCCGTCGCCTGTGCTGGCGAAAAACTGGCCGGCATCCCTGCCGGCCACCCTGTGGGCTTTCCTTCGCCTGACCGCCGCTTCAGAGGGGCCCCGGGTAGAGCAGCGGGCCATCGTGGCCCGCACTTTTTGAACGAGCCAAGGCAAAAGCAAAAGCAAAAGCAACGGCAAGAGCGGCGGTGTTTCGGTGGGGTGCTTTATCGGGCGGCCTGGGCCTCCATGAAAGCCAAGACTTCGTCATGGTCGGGGATGGCGGTGAAGGAGCCCTGGCGGGTGACGGTGAGGGCGCCGCTGGCGGCGGCGAAGCGGAGCATGGTGTGCAGGCGGGGCAGGTTGCCGATCAGCTGGTCGAGGCGGTCGGGTTGTGGTTCCAGGGTGGCCAGTTGGCACAGCAGGCCGCCGACGAAGGCGTCGCCGGCGGCGGTGGCGTCGACCGCATCGACGGCGTAGCCGGGCAGTTCGCCTTCGGCGTCGGGGTGGAACCAGCGGATCGGGTGGGGGCCGTCGGTGACCACCAGCAGTCGGGTGCGGCCTTGCCACAGGCGCTCCAGTGCGGCCTGTTCGTCGCCTTCGGCCAGCCAGTCCAGTTCCTCGGCGGAGAGTTTCACCAGATCGGCCAGCTGCAGTGCCGGCCACACCTCGGGATGCGGATCAACATCGGCCGGCCACAGCGCTGGGCGCAGGTTGAGGTCGAAGCTGACCAAGGCACCGGCGGCATGGGCGCGGCGCATGCCTTCGCGGGTGGTTTCGGCCAGTGCCGGCGTGGTCATGCTGTTGGAGCAGACGTGGAACACGGCGAGGTCGCGGAAGCCGTCGGCGCGGAAGTCACCGGGCTGGAACAGCAGGTCAGCGGTGTGTTCGCGGTGGAAGCTGAAGCTGCGTTCGCCGCGGGCATCCAAGGTGACGAAGGCCAGTGCGCTGTTGGCGGCATCGGTGCGTACCACGTCGGCGGTGCCGACGCCGGCCTGCTGCAGGCTGTCGAGCAGGAAGTCGCCGAAGCGGTCGCGTGCCAGCATGCCGGCAAAGTGGGCCTCGCCGCCCAATCGCGCCACTGCCACCGCGACATTGGCCGGGGCGCCGCCGGCGAATGGCACGAAGCCGTTGGCGAAGCCTCGAGCATCGACGCCACTGGCATGCAGGTCGATCAGCGCCTCGCCGAAACACAGGATCGGAGTGTGCTTCATCTCAGCGACCCTCGCCGTCGCGTGCCAGCGTGCCGCGCAGGCGTGAGCCGGACAGGCCGTAGAACACCACGTACAGGTAGCACAGCAGCGGCAGGAAGAACGCGTGCTGCAGGCCGATGTGGTCGGCGAACACGCCCTGCACGTAAGGCACGATCGCTCCACCGACGATGGCCATGATCAGCAGGCTGGAAGCCTTGCTGGTCATCGGCCCCAGCCGCTCGATGCCGAGCGCGAAGATGGTCGGGAACATGATCGAGTTGAACAGGCCGGTGGCGATGATGCTGTACATCGCCAGATCGCCGCGGGTGATCATGGTGGCCAGCACCAGCAGCGCGTTGATCGCGCCGAACAGCGCCAGCAGCCGGCGTGGCGGGAAGGCCGCGGTCAGTGCCGAGCCGATGAAGCGGCCGATCATCGCGCCGAGCCAGTAATACGACACGTATTTCGCCGCCTCCTGCTCGCTCATGCGGCCGATCTCCGGCATCGACAGATAGTTGACCATGAAGCTGCCGATCGACACTTCGGCGCCGACGTAGCAGAAGATGCCGATCACTCCGAACAGCACGTGCGGATGACGCAGCACCTCGGCGAAGCCGTGGCTGGCGTGGTCGTCACGGTCGGTGGCGCTGCGCAGCGCCGGCAACCGGAACAGCCACACGAACACCGCCAGCAACACCAGCACCACCGCCAGCCCCAGATACGGCCCCTGCACCGCCTGCGCCTGCTGGGTCTGGTAGGCCAGTTGCTCCGCCGCCGGCAGCGCGGCCAGTTCGTCGGGGCTCTTGACCACGCTGGAGAGAATCAGCATGCCGCCGAACCAGGGGGCGAGGAAGGTGCCGAACGAGTTCAGTGCCTGGGCCAGGGTCAGCCGGCTGGAGCTGGTGCGCTCGGGGCCGAGCAGGGCCACGTAGGGATTGGCTGCCACCTGCAGTACGGTGATGCCGGTGGCCAGCACGAACAGGGCGGCGAGGAAGGCGGGGTACAGATGCAGCGCCGCAGCCGGCCAGAAACCCAGCGCGCCCAGTCCGGCGATCGCCAGTCCGGCGACGATGCCTTTCTTGTAACCGAGCAGGGCGACCAGCCGGCCGGCTGGCAGCGCCATCAGGAAGTACGCGCCGAAGAAGGTGAACTGCACCAGCATCGCCTGGGCGTAGCCGAGCTGGAAGGTCGACTTCAGGTGCGGGATCAGGATGTCGTTGAGGCAGGTGAGGAAGCCCCACATGAAAAAGATGACGGTGACCACGGCCAGCGCCATCGGGTAATGGGTGTAGCGCGTGCCGGGCGCTGCCGGGCCGGTGGCGGGTGGTGGCTGGATGGCGGAGGCCATGCGGTTCCTCGCGTGCTGGAATGACGGGGCCGGATCAACCGGCGAGTGGTTGGCCGCTGCTTTCGCGAACCATCAGTTGTACCGGTGCGACGATCCGCCGGCCTTCGGCCTGGGGTTGATGCAGGCGCTGCAGCACCAGTTCCGCCGCCTGCCGGCCGCGGTCGTGCGGCGCGGCTGACAAAGTGGTCAGCGACGGCATGCCGAGCGCGGCTTCGGCGATGTCGTCGAAGCCGGTCAGCGCGAAGTCCGGGCCGGGGCGCAGGCCGCGTTGCCGCAGGCCCAGCATCAGTCCCAGCGCAACCGCGTCGTTGTAGCAGACCGCGGCGGTCGGGGCGTCTGCGGCAGTAAACAGTGCCGCGGTGTGCCGGGCGGCTTCGAGCCGGGTGGGCGCGCATTCGACGCGCCAGTGCGGTTCGACGCGCAGCCCTTCGGCCTGCATGGCTTCGGCGTAGCCGGCGTGGCGCTGCCGGCAGGAACTGGAATCGTGATGCCCGCCGAAGAATGCGATGCGTCGATGGCCGCGGGCGATCAGGTGCGCGGTGGCCAGTCGTGCGCCGTGCTGGTTGTCCAGCATCAACTGGTCCCAGTGCGGCAGCCCGGGCAGGTTGCCGTCGAGTTCGCGGTTGAACAGCAGCAGGGGCGCGCGCTGGCCTACCGCGGCCAGTACGTCGGATGCCGTGCTGTGTTCGGCCGGCGACAGGATGATGCCGGCGGGGTCGTGTTCGAGCAGCGAGCCAAGCACAGCCTGTTCGCGGCTGGCCGATTCGCCGGTGCAGCCGAGCAGGGTGACGAAGCCGGCGGCACCCAGCGCCTCGTCCACGCCGGCGGCGAATTCGGCGAAGAACGGGTTGGCCAGGTCATTGAGGACCAGCGCGATACTGGACGAGGTGCGCCGGCGCAGGTTGGCGGCGGCGCGGTTGTAGACGTAGCCCTGACGCTGCAGTTCCTGTTCCACCCGGGCCCGCGTGTTCTTGTTGACCAGCGGGCTGCCGCGCAACACCAGCGACACTGTGGCCCGCGACACGCCGCAGCCGGCGGCGATGTCGTTCAAGGTCACTTTGTGGTTGGTGTGATTTGGCCCAGTCATGCACTTTTCTGCAATTAGAACGATCTAAATTTAACTTGTCGACGAAGTTGTGCATTTTGCGTCGCAACATGCGATGCCCGGCCAGCGAGTGGTAGCGTGCGCCGGAATCGTATCAATACAGAGGTTTTCCATGGCCGCACGCGTGCGCAAAATCCTTCCCTGCCTGCTGGGTGCGGTACTCGGGCTGGGCCTGTCCACCGGAGCTGCCGCCACGCAGGGGCATGCGGGTTCGGTTGATCCGCGCATCGGCAGCGGTGGCGACGGGCATACCTTTCCGGGGGCCACGGTGCCATTCGGCATGATCCAGCTGTCGCCCGACACCGCGATGCCGGACTTCAAGCACGCCTACAACTGGGCCGCCGGCTACCAGTACGGCGACAGCAGCATCCTGGGTTTCTCGCATACGCACTTTTCCGGTTCCGGCCACTCGGACTTGGGCGACGTGCTGGTGATGCCGATCGCCGGCGAGGTGCGCAAGGAGCCGGGTGACCCGCAGCAGCCCGGCAGCGGCTACCGCTCGCGTTTCTCGCATGACAGCGAGGTGGCGCAGGCCGGCTACTACGCAGTGACCCTGCAGGATTACGGTGTACGCGCCGAGCTCACCGCCGGGCGTCGGATCGGCTGGCACCGCTACACCTTCCCCGCCGACAAGCCGGCGCACCTGCTGCTGGACCTGCGCCCGAGCATCTACGACTACGACGGCAAGGTGCTGTGGTCGAGCCTGCGCGTGCATGACGACGGCACCGTCACCGGCTGCCGCACCACCCGCGGCTGGGCGCCGGGGCGCGAGCTGTGCTTCGCCATGCGCTTCTCACAGCCGATGGTGTCGCGTGAGCTGGAGAACCGCGAGGCCGACATCACCTACAAGGGCTTCAAGGGGCCGGGCAACCAGCCGGTTGATGCCGATGCGCAGAACGGCCGCGCGCTGGTTGGCGTGTTCGACTTCGGCAAGCTGAAGCAGCCGCTGGAAGTGAAGGTGGCAATCTCGCCGGTGAGCGAGGCCAATGCCGTCGACAACCTCGATCACGACGGCGCCGGTTGGGATTTCGACGCCCGCCGTGCCGAGGCGAAAGCCGCCTGGGACGAAGCGCTGGCGGTGATCGACGTCGATGCATCACCGGTCGCCACTACCCAGTTCTACACCGCGCTTTACCACGCCATGCTGTCACCGACTTTGAGCATGGACGCCAACGGTGAATATCGCGGCCCCGACCACGCCGTGCACAAGGCCGATGGCTTCGAGTTCTATTCCACCTGGTCGCTGTGGGACGTCTATCGCGCGCAGCAACCGTTGATGACGCTGCTGGCGCCGCAACGCAGCACCGATTTCATCCGCTCGCTGCTGGCGGCGGCCGACGCCAGCCCGTTCGGCATCCTGCCGGTGTGGTCGTACCAGGGGCTGGAGACCTGGTGCATGATCGGCTACCACGCCGTGCCGGTGATCGCCGACGCCTACATCAAGGGCGTGCGTGGCTTCGACGCCGACAAGGCGCTGGCGGCGATGGTGGCCAGCGCCAGCTACGGCCCCTACGGTGGCCTGGCCGACTACATGAAGCTCGGCTACGTGCCGATCGACAAGGAGCCGGAAGGCGCCTCCAAGACGCTTGAATACGCCTACGACGACTGGTCGCTGGCGCAGATGGCCAGGGCGATGGGCAAGAACGATATCGCCGCCACGTTCACGAAGCGGGCCGGCAACTGGCGCCAGGCCTGGGATCCGAAGACCGGCTTCATGCGCGCCCGGCTGGCCGACGGCAGCTTCCGCGAGCCATTCGACCCCAGCGCGGCCGGTTATGGCAGCGACTTCACCGAGGGCAACGCGCTGCAGTATTCGTGGTACGTGCCGCAGGACGTGGCCGGCCTGATCCAGGCCATGGGCGGAGACGCGAAAGCCGTGGAAAAGCTTGACGCGCTGTTCGACGCCGAGGTCGATCCGGAGCATTTCAAGCATGTCGAGGACATCACCGGCCTGATCGGCTGGTACGCGCACGGCAACGAACCGAGTCACCACATCGCCTATCTCTACGACTACGCCGGCGCGCCGTGGAAGACCCAGCAGCGCCTGAAGCAGATCATGGACAGCCAGTACGCGGCGCGTCCCGACGGCCTCAGCGGCAACGACGACCTGGGCCAGATGTCGGCCTGGTACGTGTTTACCGCGCTGGGTTTCTACCCGGTGGCGCCGGGCAGTGACGAGTACGCGATCGGCCGTCCGTTCGTGTCGCGGGCCACGCTGAACCTCGGCAACGGGCATCGCTTCACGGTCAGTGCCGCGCCGCTCGATGACGCCCATCCGTACGTCGGTTCGGTCACTCTCAACGGCAAGCCGCTGGAGCGGACGTATCTGCGCCATGGCGAGATCGTGGCCGGGGGTGAATTGCACTTCATCATGCAGGCCGAGCCGGACAAGGCCTGGGGCAGCGCGGCGGCTGCACGACCCTCGTCGATGAGCGACGCCGCCCGGTAAGCGATGCGGGCGGCCTTGCGGGCCGCCCGCGGAAACGTGCCAGAATGCCTGCGGATGCTCTCCGGTACGGTTTTTTTTCAATGCTGCAGTTCGCATGAAAATCAGGGGGATTCTGCGTTGGCGCACCGCCGGCCTGCTGCTGGCGGTGCTGGTCATCGTCGCGCTGCCCTATGCCGTCACGCTTTCCGGCGCACGTGATGCGCAGATCGCGGCGGCGTGGGTAAACCACTCCAATGCCGTCAAGGCCGTGACCTACGAGCTGGCCTACGTGACCCGCGACAGCGAAGGGGCGATCTACCGCCTGCTGGCCGGCGACGATGACAAACGTACCCGGGAGCGCAGCGTGGCTGCCCGCGAGCAGGTGCCGGGGCTGCTGCAGGAATTGCTGGCGATGACGCGGGACAGCGCGGACTGGCAGATCCAGGTGGGTTCTCTGGGAAACACCCTGACCGGTCGCATCGCACTGATGGATCAGGCGCTGGAGCGGCTGCAGAAAAGCGACACAGCCGGTGCCCGCCAGTCGCTGCGCGATGCCGGCGACCTGTTCATCATCAGCGACAAGATCGAAAGCATCATGAAGTACGAAGACGCCTTGCTGGCACGGCGTCAGGTGGCGGCGCGGCAGAAAGAACTGCAGGGGCGCATCGTGCTGAGCATCACCGCGCTGGCCCAGCTGGTGTTGCTGATGATCATGGTGATCGTGTCCGAGCGGCAGATCGGCCGGCGGCGGCTGGCCGAGAGCCGGGAAGGGCGCGCCGTGCAGCGCTCGCAGCAGATCCTGCAGGCCGTGCGCGAGCCAATCGCCTTGTTCGACGAGTCGCTGAACACCTTGCTGGTGAATGCCGCCTTCAGCGAGATGTACGGGCTGGACCCGAAGCGGCACGCGCAGCCGCTGATCGAGGTCGGTGCAGGTGCCTGGAGCGACAGCGTGCTGCTGCAGCGGCTCAACGACGTACTGTTGCGCGACCGCGAGCTGTGGGACTACGACACTGTCCAGCGCACGGCCGATGGCGTCGACCGGCATGTGGTGATCAACGCACGCCGGTTGCAGCGCCAGCATACCGACGGGCCGGCGCTGTTGCTGACGGTGAGCGATGTCACCACGCGTGCGCTGGTCGAACAGAAGGTCAACGAGCTCAACCGCCAGCTCGAAGGCAAGGTTGCGCAGATCTCCGACGTCAACCGCGAACTCGAGGCATTCAGCTATTCGGTGTCGCACGACCTGCGCGCACCGCTGCGGCATATCGCCGGGTTTGCCCGCAAGCTGGAACAGCACCTGGGCGATCACGTCGATGAAAAGGCGGCCCACTACATCGAGGTGATCGGCAGTTCCGCGCAACGGATGGCCCAGCTGATCGATGACCTGCTGGTGTTCTCACGGCTGGGGCGTGGCGCGCTCAGGCTGCAGGCAGTCGACATGCAGTCGCTGGTGGAGGAGGCGCGCGCACTGGCAGAATCGACCGTGGAGGGCCGGCACATCGTGTGGACGATCGCGCCGTTGCCGATCGTGATCTGCGACGAAAACATGTTGCGCACCGTGTGGCAGAACCTGCTCGGCAATGCGGTCAAATACACCTCGCAGCGCGAGGTGGCGCGGATCGGCGTGGATGTGCGTCAGAGCCCGCAGGGCGACTACGAATTCACCGTGGAAGACAACGGGGCGGGCTTCGACATGCAGTATGCGGGCAAGCTTTTCGGTGTGTTCCAACGGCTGCACCGGGCCTCGGAGTTTCCTGGCAACGGGATCGGGCTGGCCAATGTGCAGCGCATCGTGGCGCGTCATGGTGGCCGTGTCTGGGCTGAGGCTGAACCGGAGCAGGGCGCCCGGTTCCACTTTTCATTGCCGGCAACCGACATGGCCGGGTCGCAGAGCTGAGGATCGCGGGCATGGACAAGAAAGAGCTGCGTACCATCCTGCTGGTGGAAGACAGCATGGCCGATGCCGAGATGGCGATGGATGCCCTGAACGAGGCACATCTGCTCAATCCGGTGGTGCATGTGGAGGACGGCGTGGAATGCATGGACTACCTGCATGCGCGCGGCGCGTGGGCATCGCGCGAAGGGGGCGACCCGGTGGTGGTGTTGCTGGACATCAAGATGCCCCGCATGAACGGACTGGACGTGTTGACCGCGATGCGTGCGGATGAGCATCTGCGGCGGATTCCGGTGGTGATCCTGTCATCCTCGCGTGAGGAGAGCGATCTGGCGCGGAGCTGGGATCTCGGCGCCAATGCCTACGTGATCAAGCCGGTCGACGTGGACCAGTTCTTCGAGGCGGTACGCACGCTGGGGCAGTTCTGGGCCGTGCTCAACCAGGCGCCGGAGCAGGGCTGAGCGCCGCCCCGGCGCCATCGCGGTACGGAAAGAAAGCAAGTCGGGAAATGGAGGACACCATGCCCAACCGGTCAGCCAGTGCCATGCCAACCATTCGCATACTCCAGGTCGAGGACAGCGCGGCCGATGCCGAGCTGATGCTGGCGGAGCTCGACGCGGACGGCATCAGCTACGAAGTGCGGCTGGTCGACGACGAGGCGGGGTTCGTCGCCGCGCTGGACGGGTTCGACCCGCACATCGTGCTGTCGGACCTCAGCCTGCCCGGGTTTTCCGGTCAGCGCGCACTGGAGTTGCTGCGCCAGCGCGACGAGGATCTTCCGTTCATCTTCGTGTCCGCCACGTTGGGCGAGGAGGCAGCGATCGAGGCGCTGCGCAACGGTGCCACCGATTACATCCTCAAGGACAAGCCGGTGCGGCTGGCCAGTGCAGTACGTCGTGCGCTGGGCGAGGTGGCGGCGCGCCAGGCCAGCCGCCGTGCCGAGGCGGAACTGGTGCGCGCGCAGCGCTTCGAAAGCCTGGCGATGCTGGCGGGCGGGCTCAGCCACGACCTGCGCAACCTGCTGCAGCCGCTGCTGCTGGCCGGTGACAGCCTGCAGGACTACCAGGATGATCCGCGTCTGGCGCGACTGGGTGATCTGGTGCGTGACTGCGGCAAGCGCGGCCTGGACATGGTGCACTCGATGCTGTCGTTCGCCCGGGGAGCACGGCGTGCGGAACAGGTGCGGCTGGGCGCACTGTTCAGCGCGTTCGACCTGTTGATGCAGGGCAGTGTGCCGCGCGCGGTGGCGATGACGCTGGCGGTCGACGATCCGGAGCTGTCGTTCGAGGGCAACCACACCGAGTTGCAGCAATGCCTGCTCAACCTTTGCCTGAACGCGATCCAGGCGATGCCGGATGGTGGCCAGTTGCGCGTCGAGACCGGGCAGATGTCGCTGCCGGAAAGCTTTTTCCTGCCCGGGGAGCAGAGCCGGCCGGGTCGCTATCTGCGCATCAGCGTGATCGACGATGGCCCGGGTATGGATCAGGCCGTGCTGGGTCGCCTGTTCGAGCCGTTCTTCACCACCAAGGAGAGCGGCACCGGGCTGGGCCTGCTGTCATGCCAGCGGATCATCGACAGCCACGGCGGCGTGATGCGGGTGGACAGCGCGCCCGGTCGCGGTACCCGTTTCGACCTGTATCTCCCGCTGGAGGAAGCGGTCGCCGACAGCGGGGAGGCAATGGAAAGCCTCGAAGGCGCCGCCGAGCGCGTGCTGGTGGTGGTGGAAGAGGCCGGCCAGCTGTCGCTGCTGGTCGACATGCTCGATGCCTACGGCTACCAGGCCCACGCAAGCCAGAGCGGTACCGCCGCCCTGCAGTGGATCGAGGCCTGCGGACTGCCGGATCTGGTGGTGCTGGATGCGGACATGAACCTGTTCACCGGCGTGCGCACCCTGGCCGCGCTGGTCGAGCAGGATTATGCCGGTGCGGTGATCCTGCTGGCGTACGACGGTGCTCCGCCGGACCTGCAGGAATTGCCACCGCTGGAGCGCCTGTACGTGCTGGACAAGCCGGTGACCACCCAGACCCTGCTGCGCACCTTGCGCACGGCATTGATCGCCGCGGGTGAGCGGCCGTAGGGCGGGCAATGCCCGCCCTACGCGCGAAGTGTCCGTGTGTCGCAGGTCGGGCACCGCCCGACGATGCGTGCGGGAGGTCGTGCGCGGGCAATGCCCGCCCTACGCTTTTCCGGATTCCGGCCTCAATCGATGTCGAGCTTTTTCAGCTTGCAGCGCAGCGCGCGGAGGGTGATGCCCAGCAGGTCGGGCTCGCCCGGCGTGCACGGCGTGCGCCCTCGGTGGGAAGAGTCCGTGTGTCGCAGGTCGGGCACCGCCCGACGATGCGTGCGGGAGGTCGTGCGCGGGCAATGCCCGCCCTACGCTTCCGGATTCCGGCCTCAATCGATGTCGAGCTTTTTCAGCTTGTAGCGCAGGGCGCGGAAGGTGATGCCCAGTTTCCGCGCGGCGGCGGTCTTGTTGTAGCGGGATTCTTCCAGCGCCTTGATGATCGCGGTGCGTTCGAGGTTGCTGATGTAGTCGTCGAGGCCGCCGTTGGCACTGTCGATGGCCGGCACGGTGGTGGTGGCCGTGGCGGCATGGCTGGCGGTTGCAGGGGTGTCGTGGGGGCGGATGCTGCGCTGGGGCAGCATCAGGTCGGCCGCCTCGATGTGGCTGCCGTCGCACATCGCCATGGCGCGTTCGAGGATGTTTTCCAGTTCGCGCACGTTGCCGGGGAAATCGTAGTTGTCCAGCGCATCGCATGCGGCGGCGGACAGCCGGCCGACTTCATCGCCGCTCTTGCCGGCCAGCGATTCGAGGATGAAGGCGGCCAGCAGCGGCACGTCGCCGCGCCGTTCGCGCAGAGGCGGCACGTGCAGTTCGATCACGTTGATGCGGTAGAAAAGATCCTGCCGGAACTGCCCCTGTTCAACCAGGTGACCCAGGTCCTTGTGGGTGGCCGAGAGAATGCGCACATCGACCGGGATCTCGTCGTGCCCGCCGATCGGGCGCACGGCCTTTTCCTGGATCGCGCGCAGCAGTTTCACCTGCATGTGCAGCGGCAGTTCGGCCACTTCGTCGAGGAACAGGGTGCCACCCTGGGCGGCCTGGAACAGGCCTTCCTTGTCGCTGCCGGCGCCGGTGAAACTGCCTTTGCGGTGGCCGAAGAATTCGCTCTCCATCAGCTCGGAGGGGATCGCGCCGCAATTGACCGGCACGAACGGACCGCTGGCACGCGGGCCCTGTTCATGGATCAGCCGGGCGACCAATTCCTTGCCCACGCCAGACTCGCCGGCGATGTAGACCGGCGCCTGGTTGCGCGCCAGCTTGGCGATGGTGGCGCGCACCTGCTGCATCGCGGGCGAGTCGCCGATCAGGCGGCTGCCGGTGCTGGCGGTTTCCGTGGTGGCGGCGCCGTTGCGCTTTTCCTCGGCCAACCGCAATGCGGTGCGCACCAGTCCGCGCAGCATCTGGATGTCGACCGGCTTGGAGACGAAGTCGAATGCCCCGGCCTTCAGCGCATTCACCGCGGCGTCGACGTTGCCGTAGGCGGTGATCATCGCCACCGGCGTGTCAGGGCAGGTTTCGGCGATCAGTTCGATCACTTCCTGGCCGTTGCCGTCAGGCAGGCGCATGTCGGTGAAACAGAGGTCGTAACTGCGCTCGGCCAGCGCCCGGCGTGCATCGGCCACGGTGCCGACGGCATCGACCTGCAGATCCATCCGGCCGAGGGTGATGGTGAGCAGTTCGCGGATGTCGCGTTCGTCGTCGATGACCAGGACGGTCTGTGCAGTCATGGAGTGGTTGGCCGGCTTCAGGATGAATGGAAGGTTACTAGCGCGTGCCAAAAGGTCAACGCGCCGCCAGCACGATGAGCCGGTCGGGGAGCCGGGGCGTGCGGCGGGTCAGTACGCCACGGAGGCCTGCGCGGCATCGGTGGCGTCGGTGAGGCCGCGTGCCGGCGGGGTCAGGATCAGGCGAAAGCAGCTGCCGCCGCCGGGCACGCGCACGTATTCCAGTGCGGCCTGGTTGGCTTCGCTCATCTGCCGGGCCAGGTACAGCCCCAGGCCGGTGCCGTATTCGTGGGTGGTGTAGAACGGCTCGAAAATCTGCGCTGCCACTTTCGGCGCGATGCCGGGGCCGCGGTCGATGATCTCCAGGATCGGTGCGCCGTGCTCGCCCAGGCGGCTGACCACGATCACCCGCGCCGGCTCGCCGGGCATGCGGCCATAGCGCAGGGCGTTCTGCACCAGATTCCACACCACCTGCTGCAGTTGTTGCGGGTCGGCGACGGCGGCCACTGGCGTGTCGCCGCTGGCGATCGCCCGCAGCGAATCGGTGCCGAGATCGTTGCCCTGGCTGTATTCCTCGACGAAGGCCTTGGCCCAGTGGCCGAGATCGAGGGTTTCCGGGCGCGAGCGTTCGCGCCGTGATAACTGCAGGATGTTCTCGATGATCTCGTTGAGCCGGATGCAGTGGTTGTTGATGATCTCGACCATGCGCTGGTCGGTGGCATCCATGCTTTCCGACTCGGCCAGCAACTGCGCCGAGTAGCGGATCGCCGCCAGCGGGTTGCGGATCTCGTGGGCGATCGAGGCGGACAGCCGACCCAGCGAGGTCAGCGTGAGTTCCTCGGCGCGGCGCGACAGCAGCGAGGTGTCGTCGAGGAAGATCAGTACATGCGAGTCATCGTTCGGCGCCAGCCGGGTGAAGCGCGGCACCACTTCGGGCACGCCGTCGGCGAGCTGGGTGGCGGTCTCGTCCAGCTTGCCCGAGGTCATCCAGTGGTACAGCCGGCGCGACAACTCCGGAGCCAGCTGGCCCAGGTCGCGCTGGTCGGCGCCCGGATTGCCCATCAGCATCCAGGCCGATTCGTTGATCTGATGGATGCGGTTGGCGTCGTCCACCAGCAGCACGCCGGTTTTCATGCGGCGGATGATCAGCTCGTTGACCTGGGCCAGATTGGCCAGATCAGTGCTGCGTTGCTCGACCAGTGCCTCGGTGGCGCGCAGTTGCCGGCCGAGCACGTGGCACAGCGTGGTGCTGGCGAAGTAGGCGAGGCCGAACAGGGCGGCTTCGAGCAGGTCGCGGTCGACGGGGTCGTCGATCATCGTGCCGATGACCGTGCGGCCCAGCAGGCCGAGGGTGGCCAGGGCGGCGAAGAAACTGGACAGCCGCAGCGGCAGGATCAGTGCGCCGGCGCTCAGGTTTACCGCCAGCATCATCGCGATGCCGATGCGGGCGTCATGGATGGCGGCGATGGACAGCACCGCGGCAGCGATGTCCACCACCAGCGAGGTTGCCACCACCGGCCTGGCGTGGGGCATGCTGCGCCGGTTCAGCAGTACCGCGGCCACGGCGAAAGCCAGGTACAACACCGCCACGACACGGGCCAGGTCGGGTGCCGCCAGTTCCGGCCAGCCCTCGTCCGCGGGGCTGAAGGCCAGGCCCACGTAGACCAGCGCCTGCACCAGCCGGAAGATGTTGAGGAACGACAATTCATGGCGAATCGTCGCGCTCGCCGGGGCGATGGCGAAAGGCGATGTACTGGACACGGTGGGGCGCTCCCTTCCTGTTGCGGCGAGTATAGACGGGCCGGTCGACGTCGCGGGCGGCGGGAGAAAGCACATCAGGCAACGGGCTGCATCTGGACTTTGGTCGCATGCCCTTTCCATTGCCACCCGCTTCCGCGAAAATAGGCGGCCGTATTGCGCGGCTTTTCTGCCATCCGGCAGGCGCACTGCACTCCCCGGCAGCGCATTGATCCGCCGCCCGACCTTCCTGACCCGCGCAGAGACTTGCGTGCGGCCGTCATCGTTTCTCCGTTCGCTCGAGGTATCGAATGAATTTCCACGAATACCAGGCCAAAGAACTGTTCGCGCAGTACGGCATCGCCGTGCCGCCGGGCAAGGTCGCCAACTCCCCCGACGCTGCCGTCGATGCCGCCAAGGCGCTTGGCGGTTCCCAGTGGATGGTCAAGGCCCAGATCCATGCCGGTGGCCGCGGCAAGTCCGGCGGCGTCAAGTTCTGCCGCAGCTTCGATGAAGTGCACGCTGCCGCCAAGGGCATGCTGGGCACCAACATGGAAACCTACCAGTCGGCCGGCCGCGCGCTGCCGGTGAACCTGGTGCTGGTGACCGACGCCACCGACATCGCCAAGGAGCTGTACCTGTCGGTGCTGGTCGACCGCGACAGCAAGTCGGTGTCCTTCATCGCCTCCAAGCACGGCGGCGTGGACATCGAGCAGGTGGCCAAGGACACCCCGGAAGACATCCACACCGTCGTGGTCGACTTCGTCGAAGGCCTGCAGCCGTACCAGTGCCGCCAGCTCGGCTTCGCGATGGACCTCAATCCGAAGCAGGTCGGCCAGCTGACCAAGATCATGCTGGGCCTGTACAAGCTGTTCAACGAGAAGGACCTGTCGCTGGTCGAGCTGAATCCGCTGGCGATCCTCGAGGACGGCAACCTGGCCGCGCTGGACGGCAAGGTCAACTCCGACGACAACGCCGAGTTCCGCCACGCCGACCTGGCCGCCATGCGCGACCTGACCCAGGAAGACGCGGCCGAGGCCGCGGCGGTGCAGAACAACCTGAACTACGTGACCATGGACGGCTCGATCGGTTGCATGGTCAACGGCGCCGGCCTGGCGATGGCCACCATGGACGTGATCAAGCTGGCGGGCGGCGAGCCGGCCAACTTCCTCGACGTCGGCGGCGGCGCCACCAAGGAACGCGTCACCGAGGCGTTCAAACTGATCCTCTCCTCCGACAAGGTGAAGGCCATCCTGGTCAACATCTTCGGCGGCATCGTGCGCTGCGACCTGATCGCCGAAGGCATCATCGCCGCGGTCAAGGAAGTGGGCCTGACCATCCCGGTGGTGGTGCGCCTGCAGGGCACCAACGTCGATCAGGGCCGCGAGCTGCTGGCCAACTCCGGCCTGGCGATCACGCCGGCCGACGATCTCAACGACGCGGCCCAGAAGGCCGTCGCCGCCGCGAAGTGAGGAGCAATAAGCAATGAGCGTTTTGGTCAACAAGAACACCAAGGTGATCGTGCAGGGCTTCACCGGCCAGCAGGGCACCTTCCACGCACAGCAGGCGCTGGACTACGGCACCCAGGTCGTCGGCGGCGTGACCCCGGGCAAGGGCGGCAGCGAGCACATCGGCCTGCCGGTATTCAACTCGGTCGATGAAGCGGTCAACGAAACCGGTGCCGATGCCTCGGTCATCTTCGTGCCGCCGCCGTTCGCGGCCGACTCGATCCTCGAAGCCATCGACGCCGGCATCAAGGTGATCGTGGCGATCACCGAGGGCATCCCGGTGCTGGACATGCTGCGCGTGAAGAACGTGCTGGCGCAGCATCCGGAAACCGTGCTGATCGGGCCGAACTGCCCCGGCATCATCACCCCGGGCGAATGCAAGATCGGCATCATGCCGGGCCACATCCACCAGCCGGGCAAGGTCGGCATCGTGTCGCGTTCGGGCACGCTTACCTATGAAGCGGTCTTCCAGACCACCAACGAGGGCCTGGGCCAGTCCACCTGCATCGGCATCGGTGGCGACCCGATCAACGGCCTGAACTTCATCGACTGCCTGAAGCTGTTCCAGGACGATCCGCAGACCGAGGGCATCATCATGGTCGGCGAGATCGGCGGCAGCGCCGAGGAAGATGCGGCCGAGTTCATCTCCGAGTACGTGACCAAGCCGGTGGTGTCGTTCATCGCAGGCGCTTCGGCCCCGGCCGGCAAGCGCATGGGCCATGCCGGTGCGATCATCTCCGGCGGCAAGGGCACGGCGGAAGCCAAGTTCGCCGCGCTGGAGAAGGCTGGCGTCACCACGGTGAAGTCGCCTGCCGATCTGGGCAAGACGCTCGCGAAGCTGATGAAGTAAGTCGGCATCGCCTGCACTAAAATGCGAAGGCCGCGGCTTCTGCCGCGGCCTTCGTCTTTTCGGGAGCACGTTACATGGCAAGGCTGCGTCTGGCACTGGCCCAGCATGACTTCACGGTCGGTGCGGTGGCGGCAAATGCCGCGAAGGCAGGAGAGCTGATCGCCAGCGCCCGCGACGGAGGCGCTGCACTGGTGGTGTTTCCCGAACTGGCCCTGAGCGGCTACCCGCCCGAGGATCTGTTGCTGCGGCCGAGTTTTCTCGCCGCCTGCGACAGCGAGCTGGCTGCGCTGGCAGCGTCGACCCGCGGCATCGCGGCACTGGTCGGCCATCCGCACAGCGAGGGCGAGGTGTTCAATGCCGCCAGCCTGCTGCGTGACGGCCGCGTCGAGTGCACGGCGCACAAGCAGGTTTTGCCCAATTACGGCGTGTTCGACGACAAGCGCTATTTCCGTCCCGGCCACGAGTCGGTCACCACGGTGATCGACGGCGTTACCGTGGGCCTGCTGATCTGCGAGGACATCTGGCAGCCGGAACCGGCGGCGCAGGCGGCGGAGCAGGGCGCTCAACTGCTGCTGGTGATCAATGCCTCGCCGTGGGATGGCAGCAAGCAACTGGAGCGTGAAAGCGTGCTGCAAGCACGTGCGCGCGAGACCGGCTGCGCGATCGCCTATCTCAACATGGTCGGTGGCCAGGACGAAGTGGTCTACGACGGCTCATCCCTGCTGGTGAACGACGACGGCAGCATCGCGGCGCGTGCTTCCGCCTTCGTCGATGCCTTGTTGTGGGCGGACTTCGATCCCGTCGGCCGGCGCTGGACGGCCAGCGACTGGCCGGTGACCGGCGATGCGTCGCCGGAAGCGACCCTGTATGCCGCGCTGGTGCGCGGCACCCGCGACTACATCGACAAGAACGGCTTCGAAGGCGTGCTGCTGGGCCTGTCCGGTGGCATCGACTCGGCGCTGACCCTGGCGCTGGCGGTGGATGCGTTGGGTGCTGACCGGGTCACCGCGGTGATGATGCCTACCCGCTACACCTCGCAACTGTCGCTGGACGGCGCCCGCATGCAGGCCGAACGGCTGGGCGTGGCCTATCACGTGATCGACATCGAGGGCACGTACCAGTCCTTCATCGACGCACTCACCCCCGCTTTCGCGGGCGAAGGTGCCGACACCACCGAGGAAAACCTGCAGTCACGCACCCGTGGCGTGATGTTGATGGCACTGTCCAACAAACACGGCCGGCTGTTGCTGGCGACCGGCAACAAGAGCGAGATGGCGGTCGGCTATTCCACCCTGTACGGCGACATGTGCGGCGCCTACGCCCCGCTGAAGGACGTTTACAAGACGGTGGTGTACCGACTGTCCCGGTGGCGCAACAGTGCCGGGATGACCAGCCATTCGGCTGTTGAGAGCGGGGA
>Ga0222419_100793_pt1 | contig 17512 bp, 21 predicted proteins | sample 1B20Ametagenome_FD_182474 | JGI IMG/M metagenome (GOLD analysis project Ga0222419, IMG submission 182474) | Enriched microbial communities from leaf-cutter ant dump, University of Wisconsin, Madison, United States - 1B20A (version 2) | ecosystem: Environmental > Terrestrial > Nest > Insects nest... | reverse complement strand
CCTGATAAAAAAGAATTTATATACCCTTGAATCAGTTGCCTTACCCTTATTTCGAAAAGTACATATTCCTAACAGAAAGCTCTCCCACCGAATATAACTGGACAGGTTATGTTTATATCACAGACATTGACTTTGCTGAACCGCCAGTTTGCAACGAAGGAACTTTAATGTGGGTTGTATTTGAAGACTTATTAAACACACCAACGCTAAAAACAGGTTGGTATATGTACAAATATATTTTTGAAAACAAGCCATTTGCGTTTAGTGCAGAATATGACGAAAACCTAAACCTTTTATCTATGACAGAAGAAATCGAAAACAAAGTAATTGTATGATAAGACCACGAGTAAAAATTTGTTGTATCAGCAGTGTAGAAGAAGCAAAAATTGCGATTAAATACGGAGCTTCTGCATTGGGCTTGGTTGGACATATGCCAAGTGGCCCGGGAATAATTGGAGATGAACTTATTAACCAAATTGCAAAATCAATCCCGCCACCTATTTCTTCTTTCTTACTGACAAGTGAAACGAAACCAGAGGAAATCATTTCGCATTATAAACGAGTAAACACAACGACCATTCAGATTGTAGACGAGCTGGAAAAACGAGAATATGAAATACTTCGCAATGAATTACCAAATGTAAAATTGGTTCAGGTTATTCATGTTATAGATGACAATTCTGTAAAAGAAGCTGTTGAAATATCCAATTACGTTGATGCGATTTTATTAGATAGCGGAAACCCAAATTTGGCAATTAAAGAATTGGGCGGAACGGGTCGAACTCATAATTGGGAATTAAGCAGAGAAATCAGGAAATCTATACCAATTCCTCTTTTTCTTGCAGGTGGACTAAACAAAGACAACGTAACACAGGCAATTGATTTTGTACAACCATTTGGACTTGACCTTTGCAGTAGCGTAAGAACAAACGGACAGCTTGACGAGGTGAAACTCGAAGAATTTTTTAAAGCGATTGGATAAAAAATAACACTAACATATGTATGTTATGCCGGCGGATACCCGGCTGCTCCCCAAACCCTAAATTTTACTGACATTTCAGAGCTAACGATTTTTTGAAAAAAATTTGCGCAACTAAATAATTGCATATATATTTGCAATCAAATGTTTGCATAATGGAGACAAGAAGAGATATTTTTCAGGCAATAGCCGACCCGACAAGACGGGCAATCATTGCCTTAATTGCATTGCAGGCAATGACGCCAAACGCCATCGCCGAACACTTCGACACAACCCGGCAGGCAGTTTCCAGGCATTTACAAATTTTGACAGCATGCGAACTGATAACACAGGAACATAAAGGCAGGGAAATTTATTACCAACTTGAAATCAACAAAATGAAAGAAATAGACAAATGGCTTGAACAGTTCCGTAAAATTTGGGAAACACGTTTCAAACAATTAGATAACTTATTAGCAACAGTTAAAAACAAGAAAAAATGAACAGCAATTTATTATTTGACTTTATCGTAGATAAAGAAAACAACACTATTCACATCAGACGAGAATTTGATGCCGGTATTGAATTGGTTTGGCAAGCCTGGACAACAGCCGAGCTACTCGACCAATGGTGGGGACCCAAACCCTGGAGAGCCGAAACCAAAACAATGGATTTCCGCGAAGGGGGATTTTGGCTGTATGCCATGGTAGGTCCAGAAGGAGAAAGACATTGGAGCAAGGCCAGTTACATCACGATCGTAAAAAAAAAATCCTTTACCCAGACAGACGGGTTTTGTGATGAAAACGGAACAATGAATCCTGAATTTCCTCAAAACTTATTGGAAAACAGTTTTAGTCAGCAGGGAAACAAAGTACAGGTAGATATGTTACTCACTTTCGACACACTTGCTGACCTTGAAACTATCATAACAACGGGCTTTAAAGAAGGTATGACAACGGATTTCCATCAATTGGATGAATTACTATTGACGTTAAAAAAATGAAGCCATGACCGCCATTTCAAAAGACATTTCAGCATACAACAATTTGCAAACAGCAGAGGACAAAGTCATTTGTGAATTGTTGGCAAAAGAAATCAGTACACATTTACCTGAAGCTGAAAACAAAATCTGGCACGCACATCCTGTTTGGTTCCTGGACGGCAACCCTGTAACAGGCTACAGCAAGCAGAAAAAAGGATTAAGACTGATGTTTTGGAGCGGGGCAGACTTCAACGAAGAACTTCTGAACACAAGAGGTGAAAAATTCAAAGATGCTTCTATATTCTATAATTCTGTGAACGAGATCAATACCGAAGATTTAAAGCGTTGGCTCGAAAAATCAAGAGAGATACAATGGGATTATAAAAATCTTGTAAAGCGAAAAGGCGTATTAGAACGATTAAAATAAAAAATTAAAATATGAATAGTAACCCCTTATTTAATTTTTCCGTAAACAGGGAAACCAATACTATTCACATCAAGCGAGAATTTGATGCTAATGTTGAATTGGTTTGGCAAGCATGGACTACCCCTGAGCTGCTTGACCAGTGGTGCGCTCCCAACCCTTACAGAACTGAAACAAAGACAATGGACTGCCGTGAAGGCGGTTTTTGGCACTACGCCATAGTGAGTCCCGAAGGTAAAAAGCATTGGAGCAGATACGATTACAGAAAAGTTGAACCTCAAAAAAGTATTACGGAATTGAGAGCATTCTCCGATGAAAACGGCATGGTTAGTCCTGATTTCCCACGTACGAAATGTATCCTGACTTTCAGCGAAACAGGGGGCAAAACGCTCGTAACGATGACTGAAAAATATGGAGACCCTGAAATGTTCGAAAAAATGGCAACAGACAGCCACAAAAGAGGTTTTTCATCTCATCTTAAAAACCTGGACAAGTTATTGTTAACTTTGGGAAAAGGAATATGAATAGTGGCGGAGTGCAGCCACAAAGGAAAATGTCGGGAGGATTATCAGTTGCGCATTGATGTGTAAAAAAGATGTACATACAACTTTGGAAAATGCACGAAATCATGGGGGTTCGGTAGCGACCAAAGCTGCGGTCGATAAAACTTATGAAGGATGTATCGGATACATTTCTAACCCTGATGGTCATCTGTAAAAGCTTATCTATCCGCCGGAACAGCATTGAATACAATACAGCAATATTCCAAGATTGAAGAATAATATGGTACTGCTTACCCAACTGATATACCTCATAGAAGGACAAGAAAAAATTTTTGATGAATTCGAAAGTATTGTAATCCCTGCAATTTTAAAATATAATGGAAAACTTCTGTTGTGTGTAAGACCGACAGAAAAAAATTTCATCGAAAACCATATCGACAAACCTTATGAAATTCATCTTATAGAATTTGAAATACAACAAGATTTCGATAATTTTAAACAAGATGAAGAACGGAAGAGATTTTTACACCTGAAAGACCAGTCGATAAAGACATCGATATTAATACAGGGAACAAAATTATAACCCTGAAATAACAACAGCCGGCGCACCTGGTAGTATATTTGTACTGATCAAAATATTTTAATCAGTGGTTACAGGCAGGCGGATGCTTCCCAACCTGATTGACGTCCTTTTATGGGCAGTAATTTGCCCGGACACCCCGAAATCAACCATCATGGATTACTTACAAAAAATTATAGGTGAAATTGAAATCCACTCAGCGGACGGAATAAAAGAATGTTTTGAAAATGGAATAAGTCCTAATGATTACTTTAGAGATAAACCACTCATTTACGAGCTTATCACAGAATATTCGAGAGGACCAAAATTCAGGGAATGTTTTAAAGTTTTTGTGGATTACGGACTGAACTTCCATGATAAAATATTATTAGCCGTTTTTTTGGATGATGCTGTTTCGCTGGATGCTTTATTAAGTGACAATAAGCAGGCAGTAAAGAATCAATATACGTTCGACTGTGCATTTACACCTTTGTATGAGGTATCATTGCTTCATATTTGTGCAGAATACAACCACCTTGCCTGTGCCAGGATACTGGTAAAACATGGCATTGATATAAATGTTAAGGCCGGAATTGACAAAAAAGGTTTCGGCGGACAAACGCCAATTTTTCATACTGTAAATCAGCACTCAAACAAGTGCATTGATGTAATGAAATATCTTATTGCCGAATCGGCGGATTTAAACCTTACTGTCAAAGGGATTGTGTGGGGGAAAGGCTATGAATGGGAAACATTTATTCCGTCAGTTAATCCAATCAGTTATGCAATGATGGGATTACTTCCCCAGTTCCAAAGAAAGGAGGCATTAATTTATGAAGTTGTGGCTATTTTACTTAAAGCGGCTTACGGCATTGATTATACGCCTTCAAACATACCCAATAAATATTTAAACAGTTAATCCACACAAAACTATCGTCAACAAGTTATTGCCGGCTGATGAGGCTACACACATCAACCGGGAGAATGCAGGAATATATTTAAGCAAAAGGGCACCAGGAAATCCGGGAACCTGGATTTGGGTGGCTTTGACGGCGATATATTCAAATTGCACGATGATCTGAAAGCAAAGGGAGGGAAAAATACAACAAGCGCCAACTCATTATTCCTGGGCAATGGAAATGTATGCTGAAGATCCCGTGGACATGTGCTGAGATTCGGAGCTGACCCAATTATAAGGAGTTATTTTTATACGAGCCGCTTGAAGGCAACAATTTATAAGTACATCCTCAAAAATTGTGCATTTATTAAGCAGCGAAGAATGTTAAAGAAGCCTATAAGATTTTATGAATGATCAATTACTACCTGTTCTTTTCCCTTTCTTTTACTTTCTTGTATTCGGCTAAGCAACCATCAAGCGACTTCCCCTGAACATAAATGCAGTCGCAGAAATTTTCGCAAGCCGTGGGATATTCGCTGGAGACACATTGATTCCTGCACTCTTCTTCAGAATTACCTGGTCTAATCTCATGCAAATAGAAAGTACCGATAATGATAATGGCCAAAACTGCGAGGCAACTTCCCCCAAATATAATCCGAAGGCGCTTACCCAGGAGGTTTTTTGATACATAAGGAACTGTGTCAGGCTGTTTAAACGGTAAAATATATTTTATACGGTCGAGGTTCCAAACCAATAAATACAAACATGCCAACAGCATCATGGTGTTAAGCCGGGTACCTTCAAATCGGGTGGCATAAGTTAATACACATATATTAACGATCATGGGAAAATACATTAGCGCACCCAGCAGGGAAGTTCTCGGGATCAGTAATAATATAGCCGTTACGAGTTGGGCAATCCCAATAAAAGTATAGTAATATCCTGTTAAAAATAAAGCATCAAAGTAATGTCCCAGAGGATTATTAGATGGAAGGCCGGCGGCAAAGCGTTCACCCATAATTTTAACGATACCTGCTGGAATAAAGCTCGCGGCTAATGCAATACGACAAAAAAGAGCAAAACCCTGAAACCATTTGTCAGCCTTTGCTTCATAGTATATCTCTTCAATTCTGTTCATAACTGTATATTAATCATGCAACAGCAGCATACGCTGAACCCGCTAAAATTTATTTTTTTTACGAACCTTTATTTTGCTGATAGGATAATAGAGAACCAGCGCCAGGACAGTCCAGTATAAAGCACAGGCAAGAACCCGAATCGGAGGTGGCGGGTCCGGATCATTGAATATTGGGGCCAAAGGTCCTACCAAAACAATTTTGACAGGATATAAAATAGTGGCTAAAGTACGCTTCCAGGCTATTGGCGAGTCAGTTCCCGGGAACCAGTCACCGTTTACGGGTTCCAAAATTAAATTAGAGATAAACTGAAAGGCAAAAGCAGAAACAAGGAAGATAATAACGAATTTTTTTCTTGAGATTTTCATACTGTTACTATTTGTAAATATATAGTTGTCATACCTCCTCTTTATTCCGAATCACGCAACAAAGGCTTCCTTCGGTTCCTTTGATCCGGCTGCAGCCGATAGAGCGGGTAGAAAGCACATGCCATTTTTTGCAATGAGCATATTTCCATCGCTTTTGTTCTTTTCGGCGAGTTGGCCACAAAACGAACCAGGTTTCGCTTTACCCGGGGTTTAGATATAACCTTCAGAAAATAGCTGAAAGGTCAAAATAGCGAGCAGTGCTTTAATATTCATAGCGATCAATTAATTATACAAAATTAAAAGTACTTTGAAATACAAAGTTAAACGATCAATCTTTCATTTCAAAGTATTTCAGGAAAAAAAGTTCTGCCCGAAGCCATGCAGAAAACAAACGGGCAACAAGCTGAGCCGGGTATTGTAACATCAGCTATTTGTAAGTCACGGCCAACCGCGTAAGGCCCTGATCGTCAGCAACAGATATAACCGACTGACCTACGACAGGAATTCCAGCTGCAAAAAAACAGGAGTTAATGCCTTCCCTCTTTCGGTCAGATAGTATTCTATATGCAACGGCTTTTGCTTTATGACAACTTTCTCCAACAAACCTACTTCTTCCAGCTCTCTTAATGCGACAGACAGTGATTGCTTATTTGAACCCCGGATTTGGCGTAACAGATTATTAAAACGCAAAGGTTGCCCGACAGCCAAACGGAAGATCTCTGGTTTCCATTTACCCGATAACAACTTTAAAAGCCCTTGCGCAGGGCAGGTTTCTGCTTCGTCCGTTATCTTTTTTGTAGTCATAAAATTCTGACTTATTGCAGGAGTATTTTATATGAAACAACTTTGCACAAAAATAAATATTATTATGGCTCAAGAAACAAAGTAAACACTCAATGTAGTGCAGGAAATACTGTAACGCGGATATTTTGGTTTTCCGGGTTTCAAACTGATTACCCGGTTAGCGGAATTTTCCAATACTGCATTTACCTTGCGACGATTTCAAAAGTAAAAACAGCTAACCGGCTCTTAATAACAATAATCTCCCCTGGTAACAGTGGTTGCCGGGTCCAAAACAAATAAAAAAATGACAGAAAAAAACAATCCGCTTTTATGCGACCCTGTTGAAGGTATTTGTGGAATACCAGACAGCGCAATCAATGCAAAAATAACGATACCAAACACAGAAAAACCTGTTAAGGTTATTTATTTCACCGACCCGATTTGTTCTTCTTGTTGGGGAATTGAACCGCAACTGAGAAAGCTGAAATTGGAATACGGAAACAGCATAGAATTTGAATATCGCATGGGCGGTTTATTACCCGATTGGAGTTACAATAGCGGTGGTATCAGCAAACCATCTGACGTAGCACATCATTGGGACGAAGTAAGCATTTACTACGATATGCCGATTGACGGAGACGTTTGGCTGGAAGACCCGCTAAGCTCTTCTTATCCACCTTCCATTGCTTTTAAAGCGGCACAAATACAAGATAATGAAAAAGCAATTTTGTTTTTAAGAGAGATGAGAGAAATGGTTTTCCTGCAGAAAAAAAATATAACAAAGTGGGAACACCTGGCAATAGCCGCCCAACAAGCGGGATTAAATATTGAGCAGCTGAAAACAGACTTTGAAGGAAAAGCAAAGACGCTTTTTGAAGACGATTTAAAATTGGCAAAACAATTTGGCGTCAGGGGTTTCCCCACATTGTTCTTTACAGACAATTCAGGCAACAAAGAAGTTGTTTACGGATCAAAACCGTATGCGTCTTATGAAACAGCCGTTTTAAAGCTCAATCCGTCCACACCTAAAAACGATTATGGCAAAAATTGGGAAATACTTTTCTCAAAATATCATTCGCTTACGGCAAAAGAATTTTCAGAACTTTCAGGCACGCCAAGGAACGAAAGCGAAAAGTTATTAAACGAGCTTTCCGATAGAGGAACATTGGAAAAGCTGGCAACCAGGAATGGTGCAATTTGGCGCCGAAAAAATGCCAGCCGCTAACAAAGGGTGGGTGCAATAGCGGGCGAAGTGTGTCATATGAACATTATTGCTAAATTTGTTTCCAGTGGAATACCCATCTGACCATGTGTCCGGACGGGCGGTTCGGATGGGGAAGCGCAGGCTTTCCATCCCGGAATTCCGGAACTGCCACAACCTGTTCCGCCCGAAAGCGGGAAGCACACATACCCGGATGTCAGCAATCGTGGCAACGCGGGGCTGAAGACAAAAACAAAGACAATTAATAGTAATTTTTATGATGAACATCAGTTCGCAAAACGTATTAGATTATCCGAATAATAACACCATTTTCATGGTTTGGGTCTTCAAGGAAAGTGATGTTATAAAGCCCGCTTTTGAACGTGTATGTGCATTGATGAGCAATCTTAATAATTCGGCGCAGGTACGTACCGTAACATCAAGGGCAAGCGTAGTGATGGGAATTGGTTATAAAGCCTGGAAAAAGCTAAACCTGCCCGAACCGCTTCCTAAAGAATTAACCGACTTTTCTCCCGTTGTTGGACAGAAACATACGGCAGTTGCCACGCCCGGTGATTTGCATTTTCATATCCGTGCAGACGACAAGAGTTATTGTATTGACATGGCGGCAGCCATTTCCGAAACATTATCACAAGTGGCGGATTGCATTGAAGAAGTACACGGGTTCAGGTATTGGGACGGAAGAAGTATCTTGGGCTTTGTGGACGGTACCGAAAACCCTAACGGTAAAGACAGGGCATTTTTTGGCATCATCGGAGATGAAGATGAAAAATACAAAGGCGGTAGTTACCTATTTGTGCAGAAATACATTCATGATTTAGTCGCATGGAGGACTTTGCCTGTTGCCGAACAGGAAAAAGTTTTTGGCAGGAGCAAAGCAAATGATATTGAAATGCCCGATGATATAAAACCCTCCAACTCCCATTCTGCTTTGGCAAATGTAGGGGACGACAAAAAGATTGTACGTGACAACATGCCCTTTGGCAATATGTCAAGCAACGAAATGGGCACTTATTTTATTGCTTATGCAAGCACGTTCAGCACAATCAAAGAAATGCTTACAAAGATGTTCAAAGGACAGCCGGAAGGTAATTACGACAGAATTTTAGATTTCAGCACCGCCAGGACAGGAACACTGTTTTTTGTACCAACCTTTGAAATGCTGGATAGTTTTGGGGCGTAAAATAAAATTACAGGCCAAACATACTATACCGTTCATCCCATAAAGCATTAGAGGAGCTTTTCGTTATTGGTAATTTTTCCGGAACATTCAGCTAAATTTGGACCTTATCAAAATTGCATGAAAAATTATTTACTGCTCACCTGCTTTTGCCTGAGCCAATATTTTACGTTTGCACAGGTTGGCAAAAGCACGGAACTGTATCAGAGCATCCTTTCAAAGGACAGCCTGCTTTTTAATACAGGCTTCAACACTTGCGACATCAGCCAGTTTGAAAGATGGATAAGCGAAAATTTTGAGTTTTATCACGATAAAGATGGTATTTCAGACAAAAAGAAATTTATCAGCAACCTGAAAAGCGGACTATGCAGTAACCCCAGCAACTACCAGGCAAGGCGCGAACTGATAACGGAAAGCACTAAAATATTTGCCCTGTATAACAAGGGAAAACTCTACGGTGCTCTCCAGGAGGGAATTCATCATTTTTTTGAAAAGCAGGCTGATCAACCTGAACGTTTTGGCAGCTCCGCAAGATTTACACACGTTTGGCTGATAGAAAATAATGACTGGAAGCTTGCAAGGTCATACAGTTATGAGCATATCACTACCATGGCCACCCGTTCGGTTTTGTTTGACAACGAGCCGGAAATTGAAACATGGCTACAGGAAAATAAAGTCCCCACGCTTGCAATAGGCGTTATTGAAGACGGGCAGCTCAACCAGATCAAGGTATTCGGGAAATCGGCCAACGGGATTTCCGCCCCCTATAATACCATCTTCAACGTGGCTTCTTTAACCAAACCTGTAACGGCAATGGTTGCCATGAAGCTTGTTGAACAGGGAAAACTCGGACTGGACGAACCTCTTTATAAATACTGGATAGATCCTGACATTGCTAAAGACCCGAACAACAAAAAGCTGACTACAAGACTGATCCTGAGTCACCAAACAGGATTTGCCAATTGGCGCTGGCTGAATAAAGATGAAAAGCTTCGGTTTGATTTTGAACCCGGGAAAGGATACCAGTACTCAGGAGAAGGATATGAATATTTACGGAAAGCACTGGAAAATAAATTCAGGAAATCGTTGCAGCGACTTGCGGAGGAACTGATCTTCCATCCCTTGAAGATGAACGATACCAGGTATACCTGGGATAAAAATATGGACAGCTCAAGGTACGCAACCGGTTATGACGATAAAGGAAAGGCTTATACAACAGGAAAATACACCACACCAAATGCTGCCGATGACTTACTGACCACGATCGGGGATTACGGAAATTTTCTTGTAAGCATCATGAACGGAACATTGCTTTCGGAGAAAGCCTTTAAGGAAATGGCCACACCACAAACAGCAAGCGTAAAAGGCAAACACTTTGGTTTAGGTTTTGAAATTTATGATATGGAAAACGGGGAATACGCGCTGGCACATGGAGGAGCAGATGTTGGTGTAAGAGCCATTGTATTTATTCTCCCCAAAACAAAGCAGGGACTTTTGATCTTTACCAATTCCGATACAGGAGTAAATGTATATGAAATTTTGATAAAACATTATCTCGGTAAATACGGACAACGGATCATAGATATTGAAACGAAATAACAACTACCGGCCATAAACGGCTACCTTCGATGTGGCCGGACGACGGTACAGGTGCAACTAACAAACAAAAAACAATGCGAACATTATTTCTTTTCATAGCAACCAGCCTGGATGGTTACATTGCAAAACCGAATGATGATCTTGACTTTTTGAAATTAGTAGAAAAAGAAGGGGAAGACTATGGGTATGCGGAATTTACCGCCACCATTGACACCATCATCCTGGGCAGAAAGACCTATGATTGGGTTCTCAGGGAAATCGGCTCCTCTCATTATGATAACGGGGAAAGAGATGTGTATGTTATAACAAGAACGGAAAGACCAGGCGTTGGCAGAACAAGGTTCTATACAGGGGGCCTGACTGAATTGGTACGACAACTGAAAAGCAAAAGTGGAAAAAATATTTATTGTGACGGCGGGGCAGAAATAGTAAACGAGCTTTTAAAAAATGACCTGATTGACGAATTTTTCATCTCAGTTATTCCCGTATTGGTAGGGGATGGGATAAGACTTTTCAAAGATGGCAGACCCGAACAAACACTGACGCTTGTACATACCAGAACATTTGACACGGGGCTGGTTCAACTGCATTACAGGCGAAAGAAATAAAACGCGGCTATTACCCGACAATACCTTTTTAACACGACCAAAAACGGAAAAAATGAACAAAATATTTGTTCTCTTAATAACAGCTTCCTGATGGTCGTTTTCACGTGTAAAAAGAAAGCGATCAGATAAGCAATTGCTCCGGCACCTATTTTTGTTGGGACACCAGGGACCGCCGGGTGGGTAATATTGATAAAGTATTCTTTGCTTTTAAGTATCAGGGATATTACTTATATTACTATCCTGTAGGGTACGAAGCTGTGATTGCAATTACAGGTTAAAAAATAATTGTTACCCCTATTGACGATTCAACTAAACCAGCTTACTCAAACACTAAATAAAACAATGATGGGAAATATCAGGATCGAGATCAAATGGGCGATCATTTTCTCTGTAGTGACCTTACTCTGGATGTTGCTGGAAAAAGTATGCGGACTGCACAGTACATACATTGACTACCATCTTTACCTGACCAACCTGTTTGCTATTCCAGCCATCTGGATGATGGTGTCAGCGCTTAAAGAAAAAAAGAAAGTTTTTTACAAAGGAAAAATGACATATAAGCAGGGCCTGATATCGGGCATTATTTTATCGGCAATCATTGCCTTATTAAGTCCGTTAACCCAATGGGTTACTTCTTACGTTATTACGCCCGAATATTTTCCCAATGTGATAAAACGTTCTGTGGAACTGGGCTATTATAAAACAACAGCAGAAGCCGAAGCCAACTTTAATTATCCCAACTATGCCAGGCAAGGGGCGATCGGTGCCCTGATAATGGGAATCATCACGACAGCTATTGCCATGATTTTCATACGCTCGAAAAGTGCAAATCAAACGACATAGGACCGTGACATATTAATGAACCGGCCTGACCGGTCCAACCGGCATTTTAACCCTGCCTGAAGACACCTGCAAGAACAATGAGTCGCCCGGTTGCGTACCCATACGCAACTTTCCCAGGAGCTGATTTGCAAAAGATCATTTTATATACCATTGGCAGGGGACAGAAACTTTTCAGGGCTTGCTCAATAATAAACTTCCCATTACATTTGCTGAACCCAGCAGAACAGCAGAGACAAGGAAGAAATAGCTAAACGGTTGGGATAAACCACTAAATAGAACCGCACATGAAGCATGCATATGTATTTCCCGGTCAGGGCGCACAGTTTTCAGGAATGGGAAAAGAATTATACGAAACCAACTCCCAGGCTAAGGAACTATTTGAAAAAGCAAATGAAATTGCGCAATTCCGGATTTCCGATATTATGTTCACCGGGTCTGATGAAGACCTGAAACAAACCCGGGTGACCCAGCCGGCAGTATTCCTGCATTCTGTTATCCAGTACCGGACGCTGGAAAATGCCCGGCCGGATATGGTAGCAGGACACTCTCTCGGAGAGTTTTCGGCATTGGTTGCCAACAATACGCTTTCATTTGAAGACGGCTTGAAACTCGTGATGGTAAGGGCTAAGGCGATGCAGTATGCATGCGAGCTTAATCCCTCGTCCATGGCTGCCGTACTGGGACTGGAAGACGCGAAGGTGGAAGAAGTATGTAAAGCTATACGGGATGAAGCAGGGGAAATTGTAGTTCCTGCCAATTATAACTGCCCCGGGCAACTGGTGATCAGCGGCTCCACCAAAGGCATTGAAATTGCCATCGTAAAAATGAAAGAGGCCGGCGCTAAAAGGGCTTTACCCCTGCCGGTAGGCGGAGCTTTTCATTCACCGCTGATGGAACCGGCAAAGAATGAGCTGGCGGCAGCTATTGCAGCTGCAGTATTCAATCCGCCTGCCTGCCCGATATACCAGAACTTCACCGCGAAACCTGTCACCGATCCGGAAGTCATTAAAAAGAATCTGGTGGATCAGCTTACCGGAGCGGTCCGCTGGACACAAAGTGTCCAGCAGATGATCGAAGACGGTGCTACCCGCTTTACAGAAGTAGGCCCGGGAAAAGTGCTGCAGGGGCTGATTGGTAAAATTGATAAAACGGTAACCGCAGTTAGTGCATAAGCTGCCGGTATATGCAAAAGCAGGCTCGCTGCCGGCGTTGATCTGAAAGAATGTAGAAGTTTATAGGTGTGCAGTAAAAGGTTAGGAATCAATCGCCGGGCAACGGCATATAATTAGTTCAACACTTATTATTACCATCTAACTAATCCTACCCTTTGTTTCATCATCCCCCAACCTGATAATAGTCATAACACTAATTGAGGACAAATATATCCTTAATTATTTGGGTAACTATCTTTGTGCTATAATAACTGTGTCGTTATGGGCGCATTTTCCTCTTTTCGGAATGTTTTTTCAACCCTTATGTTATCTGTTTTTGCTGCAAATGTTACGCTTGCACAAAATAGTGCTGATACCAGCAATAAGCTTACCGTTACAGCCCAGCTGCGGCCACGGGCTGAATTGCGGCATGGTGCTTTTCGTCCCTTAGCTATCAATGAAAAACCGGCCTTTTTGATCAGTCAGCGTGGCAGGATTACATTGAATTTCCAGCATAAAGGTATTTTGTCCTTACAGCTTTCTCCCCAGCATATAAATATCTGGGGGCAGGAGGCGCTTACACAAAGTACAGGAACGAATAATGGTCTGGCTTTTTTTGAAGCCTGGGCAAAACTTAGGGTCAGTTCCTCTGCTTTATTGCAAATAGGCCGCCAGGTTATTTCACTGGATGATGAGCGTTTTTTCGGCGCGCTGGATTGGGCGCAGGGTGGCAGGGCGCACGATGCCGTCTCCTTTCAATTCCGGAGGGACAAGCTGGAGCTCAGCGTACATGCCGCTTTCAACCAAAACTATGCAGCGTTATATGATAACAACCTGAGTAATATATCCGGGTCGCTGTTTTCATCGAAAGGCGCAACACCCTATAAATGGATGCAGAATGCCTGGCTGAAATACGATTGGGATAAGCAAAGCAGCTTTAGTCTTTTAATAAATAACCTGGGCTTTCAAAATGCAGAAAATAATGCGGATGACAATGCCAAAACATATTTTACCCAGACCATCGGTGCCAATTATTTTCATGCCGGTAGTAAATGGAAATACAGTGCTTCCGCCTATTATCAGGGAGGAAAAAATCCACAGGGCATAAGGACCAATGCATACCTGGTAGCAGCAAACATGGAGCGTGCGCTGACTACCCAATGGAGCCTTGCACTGGGTGGTGACCTGCTGAGCGGTAATAATGCGGATGGCACCTTGCAAAAAGACAATCATGCATTTGTGCCTTACTTCGGCACCAACCACAAGTTCTATGGTAGTATGGATTATTACTATTCCGGTAATGCGCATAAAAATACCGGACTAGGGGATGCTTACCTGAAGGCACGTTATCGGTCCAATGCCAGGTGGATGCTGGCATTGACGGTACACCAGTTTGTTTCGCCAGTCTCATTAAAAGAGGGAACCAACGAATTATCCGGCAACCTGGGGCAGGAATTTGACCTCGATTTTAATTACAATATCCATCCATACCTGGGTCTGTCGGGGGGGTATTCGTTATATGCCGTTACGCCATCCACGGAGTTTCTGAAGGGTATAACGTCTTCCAACCCTTTGCAGCACTGGACCTGGTGTACGTTGAATGTAAACGCAGATATCCTGAAACTGAAATTTTAAACAATACATTTTTCATTAAATATCAAAAGTTATGACAAACAAACCCGCATTATTCCTACTTTCTGTAATGCTCGTTTTTGGAGCTTGCAAAAGCCACACTGAACAGGGAAATGCCTCTGCAGAAAAGCCACCTGCTGCAAAAATGGAAGAAGCGAAAGGGGCACCTGAAGAAGCGGAAATTACAGCCGCACCCAATGTACCTGCACCCGTAGGCAACAGGGGACCCAAAAAGCTGATTGTAAAATTACTCACTACTGAAATTGAAGGAGAAATAGCCGACAAAAAGAAATATACCTTCTGGACCTTCAACAATATTGTGCCGGGCAGCTTCATTCGTGTACGCGAAGGAGATGAAGTAGAAGTACGCCTGAAAAATGATGCAAGCAGCGTATTGCCGCACAATATTGACCTTCATGCGGTAAACGGCCCTGGTGGCGGTGCTGAAGCTACTTCTGCTGTTCCGGGAAAGGAAGAGACATTTACCTTTAAAGCGATGAATCCCGGCTTGTATGTTTACCATTGTGCCGCGCCTCCCGTACCTATGCACATCGGGAACGGTATGTATGGATTGATCCTGGTAGAACCTGCGGGGGGACTTAAACCTGTGGACAGGGAGTATTACATCATGCAGGGTGAATTTTACACCAAAGCCCGTGAGAATGGCTTGCTGGAGTTTGACAATGACAAAGCTGTGTCCGAAAATCCGGATTATGTTTTATTCAACGGTAAAAAAGGATCCTTGCTGGGCGCCAATATGATTGAAGCCAAAGTAGGAGAAACTGTTCGTCTTTTTGTTGGAAATGGTGGACCTAACCTAATTTCTTCTTTTCATGTTATCGGTGAAATTTTCGATAACGTGTATCAGGAAGGTGGTACTGCCGTGACACATAACGTACAGACTACTATTATTCCTGCCGGCGGCTCTGCCATCGTGGAGTTCAGGGTGGATGTTCCCGGAGAATATGTTTTAGTTGATCACTCTCTTTCAAGAGCGTTCAACAAAGGAGCCATCGGTAAACTGAAAGTTACCGGCGAAGAAAACCCGAAAGTGTTTAAAAAAGGCGGACTTTAAACTCCGGACAACAATGAAGAGCCGACTCATTCATATCGTTATTCTTTCAGCAGCAATCTGGTGCATTTCCTGCGAACGACAGGAAGCAGCACCGGGTGCCGCGCCCCTGGCATTGCATGCAGGAGAGATTTCATCGAAGGTAAAAATGGTGCTGATACCCGGCGGAGAATACCAGCCATTTTATGGTGCTGATACTACACCGGTAAAAGTAAAACCGTTTTTAATAGATGAAAGGCCGGTAACTAATGGTGAGTTCCTGGAGTTCGTAAAAGCTAACCCGCAATGGCAGCGTTCGCAGGTAAAACGCCTGTATGCAGATACAAATTACCTGCGTAGTTGGGTAGCAGACACCCTATTACCCCGCGACATTCACGTGGATGCGCCCGTTACGCAATTGTCCTGGTATGCAGCCAAAGCTTATGCAACAGCGGTAGGCAAGCGCCTGCCTGTGCTGGATGAATGGGAATTAGTAGCAATGGCAGATGAAACCGTACCCAATGCCCGGGATAAAAAATCTTATTCAGATAGGATCGTCAACCTTTATCTGGTGAAAAACAGGCAGTATAATGCAGTAAAACAATCCCCACCCAATTACTGGGGCGTATATAACTTCTTCGACCTTGTGTGGGAGTGGACGGATGATTTTAATTCTGTACTGGTAACGGGTGATGCCCGGTCCGGTGAGTACAGCAATGATAATCTTTTTTGTGCGGGCAGCGCTACCAGCGCCACGGATGTACTGAATTACGCCGCCTTTATGCGATTCAGCATGCGGGCAGGATTGAAAGCGCATTATACTGTAGCTAACCTTGGATTTCGCTGTGCAAAAGATGTTGATGAGTGACCCTTCCTAACCTCCCCTATCTGTCCGCTGTGGCGGAAGGGGAGGAATTTCTTTCTTTGAAGCAGGGTTACATAACGGTAAAATAAAAAGTCAATAACAATGAAAGCGTTATTTCTTCTAATAGCAAGCCTTTTATTATTCTCCTGTAAAGAAAATACTGCGGAAAAAGAGCTGCCGTCTGATTCTATATTTCACCTGACTACCCAATGGCAGGACCAGCATAAGCAGTCATATCAATTAGATGCTTTGAGAGGAAAAACGCTGGTAGTAGTGATGATCTATACTTCCTGCAAGGCCACCTGCCCGCTGCTGGTAGCCGATATGAAAAAAATAGAAAAACAGATAAAACCGGACTATCTAGACAAAACATCTTTGGTGCTGGTTACCATTGATCCCGAAACAGATACCTCCGAACATCTCGCCGAGTTTGCCAAAACTGGCGGAATGGATGCGCCACACTGGGTATTTTTACGCAGTGATGAAGCTGCCACGCAGGAGTTTGCCAATGTGCTTTCGATGAAGTACAAAAAAATATCACCTATAGATTTTTCACATTCTAATATCATCAGCGTTTTTAATCCTGATGGAGAACTGATACTACAGGAAGAAGGCACCGGCATCAATGCCGGTAAAGTGGCAGGTAAAGTTAATGAAGCCGTTAAAGGCAGTTAAGTTATTTTTGCAGATCCAAAATAACAACCTGTGTTTTCAAAATCCACCGAATATGCCCTGCGTGCAACAATATTT
>Ga0222419_100792_pt1 | contig 17541 bp, 15 predicted proteins | sample 1B20Ametagenome_FD_182474 | JGI IMG/M metagenome (GOLD analysis project Ga0222419, IMG submission 182474) | Enriched microbial communities from leaf-cutter ant dump, University of Wisconsin, Madison, United States - 1B20A (version 2) | ecosystem: Environmental > Terrestrial > Nest > Insects nest... | reverse complement strand
ATAAACGTAAAGTTTTAGTACCCCAGGGAATATATTTATTTAATTCCCTTTCATAATAAAAATGTAATGACAGTTAAGAAAAAATTCTCACTGCTTATTGTTATTGTATAAAGGATATATTAAAGATTTTTTTCCGGAAAGAAAAGTCCGGAAAAGAGATTTGCTTAGCGTTCCAAAACCGTGCTATCCAGGGAATATCTGTGTAGATCAGTAGGAAATATTCCAAACGATGCGTGCGGATCCGCATCGGGTAACGGAGCGGGTCGCCAGGTTGTGTATCCGCATGCAACTTTCACAAGAGCTTGCCCTATATCACCGGCAGCATTACAATTATTTACTTACCTGCCTCGATGTTACTGGTTGTAACAGGCGGATGACTACAGGATTTCATCTATGGTCTTTTTTATATTGGATGCTATCTTACTCATAGGAAGATCATTGACATCGTTTCCGAAAGGATCTTCAATTTCTTCCGCGATGAGCTCAAGACTGACCAGCACATACATAACGAACGCCACCATCGGCGCTACATAGTAACCCAGTGAAAAAACAAATCCGAAAGGAAGCGTCATCACGTAAATAAAAATAAACTTCTTAATGAATGCGCTGTAAGAATAAGGAATAGGAGTATTCTTAATTCTCTCGCAGGCGCCGCAAACATCGGTGAAGGTGGTGATCTCGGTGTTGATCAGTATCAGTTGTTCTCCGGTAAGCTTTTTTTGATGGTATAGCAGGTTCACTCTCTTAATCATAAGTCCTGCTATCTGAACCGGAATATGTTTTTTAACATCAATGTAAAATTCTGCATGCTCTTTTTCATCCAGCATGAAACGCGTTTGCTCCGACTGCAGGTGATCTTTAAGCGCCACTGCATACATCGGTATCATCTTTTTGAAAAACTCCCTTGCCGAAACATCGCCCCTATCCAGCATGGCGTCGAGCTTAAGAGCAAAACTGCGGCTTGCATTTACCAGGCTGCCCCATTGCTTGCGTCCTTCCCACCACCTGTCATAAGCAGTATTTGTCCGGAAGACCAATAGCATGGAAATGGCAAAGCCCAGCAGGTTATGCATCACCGGGATATTCTTCACCCAGCTCTGGGACGACAGGTGTAAATATTCAATTTCCCAGTAGGCTACCAGCAGCGAATAGACCGTAATAACAGCGATCAAAGGCGCCAGCTTCCGAAATGTATCCGACTTATGAAACTGAAAAATAATACTAAACCAATCCTTGGGATTGTATATCAGCATACAGGTGTATTAGGCAGCAAAAATAATACGTCCTGGTTTTTGCAACGCATTATTTATTTCCCTTTTATCTTCCGTCACCATCCAGCAGGTTACCCAATCCGCCCAGGATGCTGCCTTCTTCCTTCCGGTTTACGGTTCCATAAGAAAGTATCCTGCTTGCCAGGCGGCTTACGGGTAATGTTTGTATCCATACTTTACCCGGTCCCCTCAATGTTGCAAAAAACAGTCCTTCCCCACCAAATATGGTATTGCGGATACCACCCACGAACTGGATATCATAATCAACGTCCCTGGTATATCCAACAAGGCACCCGGTATCTATACGAAGCGTTTCTCCTGCCGTCAGCACCCGTTGAAATACATGTCCGCCTGCATGTACAAAGGCCATGCCATCGCCTTCCAGTTTCTGCATAATAAACCCTTCGCCTCCGAACAGTCCGGTACCCAGCCTGCGCTGGAATTCTATGCCGATATTTACGCCACGGGCGGCACACAAAAATGCATCCTTCTGCACCACCACCTTTCCTCCCAATTCATAGAGATCCAGCGGAATGATCTTGCCGGGATAAGGCGAAGCAAACGCCACCCTTTTTTTACCCTGTCCTGCATTCGTGAAAGCCGTCATGAACAGGCTTTCACCGGTCAATAGTCTTTTTCCCGCGCTGAACAGCTTATTCATCAAACCACCACCGCTCTTTTTTGACCCGTCGCCGAAAATGGTTTGCATCTGGATACCATCGTCCATCATCATAAACGCACCACTCTCTGCAATAGCAGTCTCGCCGGGGTCAAGCTCAATATCCACGTACTGCATTTCCTCCCCGTATATCCGGTAATCTATCTCGTGCGCTGTTTGCATATCACCTGTTTTTTTGCTGTAAAATTAACGTGAAGAACGCCTTGTTTACTACCGTTCATAAAATAATAACAGGCTTTCCTTACAGGATATTGTTAAAAAAGCGACGCAGGCAGGCATCTCCACTATATACGTCACTAAACCGACGGAGCTGAATTTTTAAAGCACCTGGCGTCCTGAAAAGACGCATTGCTGCGGCCATAATATTGCTACTACCTGTTGTCCTTACTGGACAGTTATCAACAGGAACCATATAGTTCATGAAAAAAGCCAATATCTGCTTTTACAGAACATTGGGAAGTTAAGATATATTAAGTCTTTTCACTTAATGTATTCTTAATTTTTTAATGGTTATTACCGGTAGCTGCATAGTGTTCCCGGGTAATAGGTTATAATAATCTGGCTATAACAAAACTGCGTCTGGAGTATGTTAGTGCTCCTATTCCTGCCAATGACAGGGCGGGGTAAGATACTAAGAATCAACGATCTGCAAAGAGGTGCAGCGCACCGTGAATATGAATATTTGTAGTAAGCAGTAGTAAGCAGTATAATGAGCCGCAGCGAAATATTAATCTGGCCTATAAAAGTGAGATCTTCCTTTTACCTCTAAACTCCCTGATGTTTTTTGCAGCTTTTTTGCGGAAAAAGTTGCAAAAAAGCCGCCGGGGAATAACGTGTCCGCCGTGGTGGATTACCGCAATTCCCCATCCTGCAAATGCGGTATTGATGTAGCTGTTGTGCTACAGTAGCTTCGGCTACAGACCCTTGATATATTAATACAAAAAAAGAAATCGGATAATTTATCGTCGTTTACCTTATATGTCACGGCTCAATGATGGAGTAGCTCCTAATGGGGTACTTAGGTTGATGATCATGGTCTACCGGTCGGAAAACCTGCATAAATTAAAGATTGGGATATGCCGGCGCCGGAGGGTCCTTTAATTGTTTGATAAATGGTATATTTGACTGTTCAAAAAAAACACATTGCCTGTGCAATAAATGCACTACTTCATTCATTCAATAGATTACTGCCATCCTGAGTTTGATTGACAAGAATACTAGGTGATTTTCATGAAACCTCTGTTAATATTCCTCGTACTGATCCTTCATTTGGATGTTTTGATGGCACAGCAGCCTAAACGTCCCAGGATCGGTGTAACATTAAGCGGAGGAGGGGCCAAGGGACTTGCGCATATCGGTATCTTAAAGGCGATTGATTCCGCGGGTCTGAATGTAGATTATATCACCGGCACCAGTATGGGAGGCGTTATCGGTGGTTTGTATGCCATAGGCTATTCTGCAGACTCTATTGAAACGCTGGCCCGCCAGATAGACTGGGAGCTGCTGCTCAGCAACCAGTCATCGCTCAGCAGCGTGTTCATGGCAGAAAAAGATGAATACGGCAAATACATCGTGGAACTACCAAGGGTTAAGCACCGGTTCAAGCTGCCAACGGGTATCCTGGAGGGGCAGGAGCTGTGGCTAAAATTTTCAGAGCTTTTTTTCCCGGTAAGCAATATCAAAGATTTTTCCCGGTTCAGCATCCCGTTCAAATGTATCGCTACAGACGTGGGAACCGGGGAAGCGGTTGTCATGCAGGAGGGAGAAGTGATCTCTTCTATCCGGGCCAGCATGGCCATTCCCTCTTTTTTTACGGCAGTGAACGTAAACGGACGCAGGCTGATCGATGGCGGTGTTGTCCGCAACTTCCCGGTACGGGACGTCAAGGAAATGGGGGCCGATATAGTGATCGGTAACAATGTGTCGTCCGGGTTACTGGCATCGGATAAGGTCAGCAATGCCATCCAGGTTTTGCTGCAGGTAGCGTTTTTCAGGGAAGCGGAAGATAGCCGCCATGAAATCCCGCTTTGTGATATCTACGTATCCCAACCGTTGTCCCGGTACAGTATGGGAAGCTTTGGCTCTGCCGATAAAATACTGGAAGCAGGTATCGAAGAAGGGAGACGGCTATACCCCCGGTTGAAAAAGCTTGCAGATTCTCTTGATGCCATTTATGGTAAACAACCGCTGAAACGCAACCGGCTGCCGCAACTGGACAAGATCAATATCAGCTCTTACGAACTCACCGGGCTGAAAAATACCACCATAGATTTTTTTGTGAATACGCTGGACCTGAAGCTGCACCACTGGTATTCGGCAGCCGATATATCGAGGATGGTGCGGCACGCATTCGGAACACGGTATTATAACAGGATACTGTATTCCCTGGAGGAGCTTAAAGACGGAACCTACAAGATCGTTTTCGACATTGTAGAGAACCCGCTCACTTTTGCCAAAGTAGGACTTCACTACGATGGCTTCAGTGGTATCAGCGCTATCCTTAATCTTACCGGGCGAAATTTCCTGGTAACCAATTCCCGCAGCCTGGTAACGCTGAATATCGGTGATAACCTCCGTGCAAGGGGACAGCACCTGCAATATATCGGCCGCCACAAAAACTTTTCCTCGCTGCTGGAAGTGCAATACGACCGCTTCGGCATTAATGCATACAACCCCTACAATGCCTACAACTCTTATAAAGAAGCGGGACTCTACAAAAGACAATATACCCGTTTCGACCTGAACGCGGCTTATTCTCCCGGCAGACAGATAGCCACAGGGCTGGGCTTCAGGATGGAGCTGCTCTATTTTTCACCCATCATTTCCGCACCCCTTGAATTTAAAGGACGTAATAACTTCCCGACCGCCTATAGTTTCTTTACCTATAACTCGCTGAACAAACAGGTATATCCCACACGGGGACTTAAGATATACGGCGAAGGCGGATGGGTGTTCAGGCAAAATGAAAAGCTGAAAGTGCTGCAGGAAGGTGTGGAAGTGCCCAGAAACGAATACAGTATTGCAACACATCCCTATCTCCGTGCAAAGCTGAATATTGAAAGCTATATGAGGGTATCCTACCGCAGCACCATCCTGGCTTCGATGCAATCAGGCATCAACTTCAACTATACCAATAACCTGCTGAACGAGTTTTCCATAGGCGGGTTGATCCCTTTGTATAACAACCAGATTACCTTTGCCGGGCTGCCGGAAGCTACTACCTATGCTCCTACAGTCGCTGCTTTTATGGCCGGCTACCGGCATGAAGTGTTTCCCAATACCTATGTAACCGGGAAGGGAAATATCCTCTATACCAATTTCATCACTAAAAGTCCTTTTTTTAATAATCCCAATATGCTTTCCGGCTATGCGCTCACGTTTGGATACAATTTTGCGCTGGGGCCGCTTGAAATAAGCGCTATGTATAGCAACGAGGCCAGGAAGTTACGCACATATGTAAGCTTCGGGATGAGCTTTTAACTAATAAGGAGCATTATTTTTTACCGGAAAACCTCAATTCCTGGAGTACCTGCTTTTGAGAACGGGATTTCATGAAGATCGTGGTCTTGAAGGCGCCGTGCCGGGTTTGAAGCTCGCCCACGCAATATTCTGCACCATTATCGTTGCCTTTATGGGTCACACGGAAAGATTCCACTCCGTAACATTTAAAAAAGTCCCTGATAATGGCATGCGCCTGGGAACGGCTGTAAGCATGGCTTTTGTCGTGAAGCGTTATTTCTACCATGTTATCAAAGTAATGAGACAACATTTCTGCATTACCTGTTTTCATAGCGCCCGTTACATCGTCAATGGAATAAGACGGAGCAAAAGAGAACAAACAGGTTAGGCAACAGGCAAAGATGGTATTTCTAAAAAACTGGATCATTTTAGCGGATTCCGGGCAATATATTACCAAAAATGTGCCAGTTTACAAGCACCGGGTGCAACATGTTAATAACAGGTTCATTACCATTTAACTAGTGTAATATCAATGAAAATGTGACGCATAAATCTCCCGCAGATTTTTGCAGAAGCAGCCCATCTGCATGATCTGCGGGAAAAAAGAACAGGCATTATTCTTTGTGCAGGTTTCCGGGTCGCTGAAGACATCATGGCCGTCAATTTAAGCCTGAAGGGCTTACACGTGAATAGCCCCCAACAAAGTTGGGAGGTAAATATCAAAGTTTCTGTTGAATCCGCCGCGGCGGATTCAAACTTACCACCGGTACAACCAGTGGTTATTCAAATTAAACCCCTTCGGGGTATTTTACCGATCGTGTTCCTAAAGTTTACGGCTATGCTGAAGACACCGACCGGTAGTGTACCATACAGGCGGGTGCCCGTCCGGATGACAGCCGCCCGCCTGAACAGCACAGCCGGGTAGGAACGCGTCCCCACCCACCTGCGAAAAATTGAACTTTTTTCACTGAAAGTAAATACACCTACCAGCAGCACCTCCATCAAAAAATATCGATTATAGCGTACTTTTGCATCTATGACAAACAAAAAAGTAATCCTGATCATCATGGACGGCTGGGGACTGGGTAAGGTAAAATCCAGCGATGCCATTCAACACGCCAAAACGCCTTTTGTAAGTTCATTATATCATAAATATCCCCACACAACCCTGGTTACCTGCGGAGAGGATGTGGGTCTGCCGGATGGTCAAATGGGTAACAGTGAGGTTGGGCACCTGAACCTGGGGGCCGGCAGGATCGTTTACCAGGAGCTGCAACGTATCAACGTAGCCATTCGCAGCGGGGAGTTTTCAAAGAACAAAGCCCTGCTGGATGCCATCCAATATGCAAAGCATAACAACAAATCACTTCACCTGCTGGGGTTGGTAAGTGATGGTGGTGTGCATTCCCATATCAACCATATCAAAGCCATTACTTCCGTATGCCTGGAACAGGGCTGCCATGATGTTTTCATACATGCTTTTACAGACGGAAGAGATACCGATCCCAAAGGTGGTTTGGGATATATAAATGACCTGCAGGTGCATCTCGGCCAGACAACAGGTACCCTTGCCACCGTAACAGGCAGGTATTACGCGATGGATCGCGACAAACGCTGGGAGCGTGTAAAGCTGGCTTATGATGCACTGGTGAACGGGATTGGTACACAAACAGATGATATTCCCGATGCCATAGCGGTTTCCTATACCGAAAACGTTACAGACGAGTTTATTAAGCCCATCATCAACACCAAAGCAGATGCAGCTAAGTGTTTCATCAAAGAAGGAGATGCCGTTATTTGCTTCAACTTCCGTACCGACCGCTGTCGCGAAATAACAGAAGTGCTTACCCAGACCGATATGCCGGAATTTGGCATGCATACCCTTCCGTTGCACTATACCACGATGACAGAATACGATAAAACCTATAAAAATATTCATGTTGTATTTGAGAACGATAACCTCACCCACACCCTCGGAGAAGTGATCTTTGACAACGGGTTGAAACAGATACGGATCGCAGAAACAGAAAAATATCCCCATGTTACTTTCTTCTTCAGCGGGGGACGGGAAGCTCCTTTTAATGGAGAAAGCAGGATCATGGCGGCATCTCCCAAGGTAGCCACTTATGACCTGCAGCCGGAAATGAGCGCTTATGAGCTGACCGAAAAGCTGCTCCCCGAAATAAAAGGTAAGACTGCCGATTTCATCTGCCTCAATTATGCCAATGCCGACATGGTCGGGCATACCGGCATATGGGATGCTGTGGTGAAAGCAGTAGAAACGGTAGATACCTGCGTTGAAAAAGTGGTGACCACCGGGCTGGAGAACGGGTACACGATATTCCTCACAGCAGATCATGGCAATGCCGATTATATTATTAATGAAGACGGAACACCCAATACGGCGCATACATTAAACCTGGTACCTCTTTTTGTAATAGACAACGAGTGGCACGGGAACCTGAAAAGCGGAAAGCTGGGAGACATCGCGCCGAGCATATTGAAGGTGATGGGGCTACCAATTCCTGAAGAAATGACGGGTAACATCCTGGTAGACTAATAGCAATGCCCAGGTACTTTATTGAAGTGGCATATAACGGGGTCGCATACAGCGGCTTCCAGGTGCAGGAAAATGCCCTGACCGTTCAGGCTGAAGTGGAAAAGGCGCTAGGGGTGTATTTCAGGCAGCCGTTTACGCTTACGGGATCTTCCCGTACGGATGCAGGGGTGCATGCCTTGCAAAACTATTTTCATGTGGATACGGATATTTCAATTCCCCCGCAGGCAGCATATAATCTCAATGCTATTCTTCCGGCCGATATCGCCGTAAAGAACATCATACACGTATCTCCCGAAGCGCATTGCCGGTTTGATGCCACCAGCCGCGAATACCGGTATTATGTATATAACAGGAAAGATCCTTTCCTTACAGACCGGGCTTATTTTTTTCCTTATCCTCTCGACCTGGAAAAGCTGCAGGCAGCCGCGGGCATCCTCCGGGAATATGATGACTTCACCAGCTTTTCCAAGCGGAATACCCAGGTTAAAAACTTCCGCTGCAACATCATGGAAAGTGAGTGGTTGGCGAAAGATGATAGCCTCGTGTACTATGTAAAAGCCAACCGGTTCCTGAGAGGCATGGTAAGAGGACTGGTAGGAACGATGCTCAGGGTCGGCCGTGGCAAGATTGATATACCGTCTTTTCGCGCTATCATTGAGGGCAAAAACTGCATCCACGCTGATTTTTCGGTGCCCGGGCACGGCTTGTTCCTGTGTGCTGTGAATTTTGATAATGGTATAGCAGACCGGTAATGTCTGTAGGCAGGGTCCTTGTCATTTGATGGTTACGTGTACACGGTTATACCCGATGCTGAGCAAGAAATTCTCCAGCAACAACCGGCTGCGTTCATTTGCTTTGTCAAGTATTCCCTGCGCCAGGGCCTCCGCTATCATCTTATTTCGCGCCTTTATCTTTACCGATGTAACAGCATCTGCGTTCCACTCTCCCAACTCACTGAATATCTCAAAATCAGAAGGGTTCATGATGGCTTCCAGTATTTCCGCTGCCGGCAGCCTGAGCAAAACAGAATCCCCGACTGTAACAATATCATTGGCCCCGATCTTTTTCAGGTCCGTACCGGCTGTTACCTTTCCCCTTCCGATCACCACGATTCGTTTGCCCGTTACCGGTAGTCCCGAAAATTCGGAAAAATCAGGCAACAATGACTCGCCAACTGATTTTTTTGAAACGCTTACCGAGTCTGCTACCACCTCACTGTAAGCGCTGATGGTGCAGAGCTGGGCCAGCTCATTGATCTCGCGGATCAAAATGGGCGTGTCGTCAATTACAACAGGCTGCGCTTTAAAGAATGCCCCCAAAGAAGGCATCCATTGTTTTCTGAAAACAAAAAGTAATGCCAGCAACAAGACCAGGATCACCAAAGCTGCCGTATATTTTTTTAGTAACCTTACCATTTTAATACAACCGTTGTGCAGGACCATCATGATCAAAATGTATGCTGATCTGGCGGTATCCCAATTTTTTCAGGAAATTACTTACAAAAAGACTGGCATTCGCTTCTGCTGCAGCCAGTATGCCCAGCGAATCGGCGCTTTGCACGATCTGTTGCTGCGCCTGTGTTGCTAATGCATCTCTTTCCGCAGGACTGAACCGCGACCGGAATACACCGACTTCTTCATACGCTACTTTAATATTTTCCGGTGGTATACTTACCGAAAACAAAGTGGCGCGCGGCAGCACCAGCCTGATATCCTTGTCCGTAACGGAAATGTTGTCAGGCCGGATAGCCGAAAAGTCTATCCCGGCCTTCAGCGTAGCTTCACAGGTCATTAATATCTTGCGATCTCCCGGCTTATACCATGTTTGATCATCGTTTGCTTTGATGATCTTGCTTACTACATATTCAACTGTAACCAACTCGTTGAGCTCCTTCAGCGACAAAACCTCATTGACCGGTTGTCGTTTGTCTTTGCAGGAAACAAGCAGGAACAGCAGCAGGTATAATCTGAAACAGGACATCATGCAAGTTAATGGTTTCCGGATATCCATATATTATCCGGGTGTATTTCAGGTTTTCACAGGTGGGTGCGGATCGGCCCGTAGAACCCGCTCCCAGCCGGTGCTTTTCCGCAGATGAATACAAATCCTATACGCAGATTTAGCAGAGAGGATCGTTGCCCCTTCCGGGATTACCTGCAAAATCAGCGAAAATAATCCCCGTAGATCTGCGGGGCAACCTGGTGCAGGTCTTTGGGTCCAACACTGCAGGCAGAACACATGGCGCCAAGGTTCCGGTATTTTATTGCTCATGTTTACTAAGTTGACCTATGGTGGGGACACCGACCGGAAATCTGCGCAAAGCGGAGAGCAGAACTTTTTCACTGAAGGTAAATACGCCCTATTACCTTCCATTTATCGGCAAAAGTCAGGAGGGTGACACAACCACGGAGCCCGTTGCCCCTGCAGCAGCTCAAATGTGGATTGAATCTATCGAAAAGGTGCTGTTATATATCGGACAGTGATAGAGGTCACAGATCAAATACTGGGAGGAACGTATCACCACACATAATCCTTATTATAATGAATGCAAAAAACCGAAGCTCTTTTTTAATGCAACTTCCGGCTCTGCTACCAGGTCCTGCTCCACGATGAAATGATCAACCCCTGTTTTTTGCGCCACCGCAACAATTTCATCCAGCTTCAGCACACCATTGCCCGCAGTGGTCATGTAGGGGAACAGCTCGATCCATTCTTTTGAATTATTTCCATCTCCCGAAAACCGCATTTTTTTACTCATGTCCTTCAGGTGCATCAGCTTGTAACGCCCCGAATAATCATTCAGGTAGCTGACGGGATCCGCGCCGCCGGCACTCGTCCAGAATACATCCATCTCCAGGAAAACAAGCGCGGGATCAGTATTATCCAGCAGCACCCGTACAGGTATCTTTCCATCGGTCTCCTTAAATCCGTATCCGTGGTTATGATAGGCAAAACGAATGCCTTCTGCCTTTGCAGCAGCACCGATCTTATTAAAAAGCCCGGCTGTTTTCTTATAGTCATCCAGCGACTTCCTGTATTCCTCGGGAATAGCCGGCAGGGTTACATACTGGCTGCCCAAGGCCTTCGCGGCTTCCGCCAGCTTACCCATTTCGTGCTGCAGGGTATCTATATCGGTATGCAGCGAGGGGATAGACATATTATTTTTAGTAAACACTTCTCTGACCTGCTGTATGGAGCGCCCGAAAAAGCCGCTGCCTTTAAGGCCCAGCGCCGGCGCCATGTTATTCCAGCGTGCCTGCGTCGAGGCGGTGCTGAACGGATACGGACCAAATAATTCTGCTTCTTTATAACCCATCTCTGCCAGCATGGTGATAGCTGCTTCAAAATTTATATCCAGCATTTTCGGTAACGAAAACAGCTGAACGCCGATACGGTTGAGCTTTCCCGTGAGCAACAGGTCTTTAACAGGCTGAAAAAAAGGTAATGAAGCAATGAAGGCAGACTGCCCGATAAATTTTCTCCGGTCCATCATACGAGGTGTTTTTTTGTTAAGTTAGGTATTTTGTACAAAACCCCGGCAGATTTGTCATATCTATCCAGGCATAGAAAAATATTAACGTTACAGAAAGGACAACCAGCGACATGATAACGCCGGCGGAGGCGTAATTATATTACTTTTGTCTACAAGAATGATGATCACCTATGCTTAACAAAATCGCTTTCAAACAGTTCCTGGTTTTCTTTTTCCTGCTGATCAACGTCGTGGCCCATGCACAGCTTAAGCCAAACGACACCTTAGCCCCGGATACGGCTGTGCTGGCCGGAAAGCTACCTAACGGACTTACTTATTATATACGCCCCAATAACAAGCCCGAGAATAAGGTGGAGCTTCGCCTTGCCCTGAAAACAGGCTCCATTCATGAAGATCCCGATCAGCTCGGACTTGCCCATATGGCGGAACATATGGCATTCAACGGGACAAAAAACTTCAAAAAAAATGAGATCATTTCTTTTTTGCAGGACATAGGCGTAGGCTTCGGCAACGACCTGAACGCTCATACCGGCTTTGAAGAAACCGTGTATATACTGCCCATACCAACCGACAAAACCGGCAACCTGGAAAAAGGTTTCCAGGTGCTGGAAGACTGGGCGCACAATGTAACATACCTGGCGGAGGATATTGACGGCGAGCGGGCGATCATACTGGAAGAAAGCAGGAGCGGCAAGGGCGCCGGGGAAAGAATGTTCAAGCAGATCCTGCCGGAGTTATTCAAAGGCTCCCTGTTTGCAGAACGGCTGCCCATAGGAAAGGACAGCATCATTAAAACATTTGAACATGAGACCCTCCGCAGGTTTTACCGCGACTGGTACCGCCCCGACCTGATGGCGGTAATTGTAGTGGGAGATATTTCCAAAGCAAAAGCAATGGAACTGATCAACAAACATTTCGCGGGATTAAAGAATCCGCCTGCTGCCCGGAAAAAGAACGAAGAAACGGTACCTCCCTATACTGCCCCCGCAGCTTTGATCGTGACGGACCGGGAGGCTACCAGCTACCAGGCTGCGGTAAATTATCCGTCACAGCCATCCAATACCGTAGTTACTGCAGGCGATTACAGAAAACAGCTGATCCGGCAACTGTTTACCACTATGCTGAACAAACGCCTGCAGGAACTGACACAAAAAGAAAACCCACCTTTTGTGTACGCCAGCGCTTCCTATAGCAGCATTGCCAAAAGCTATGAGAATTTTGAGATCTTTACCGGCTCCGGCGATAAGGAACCTTCAGGCGCTTTGCAGGCTGCCGTAGAAGAAGTAGAAAGAGCGGTGCGTTTTGGTTTTACCACCACCGAATTGGAAAGAACAAAGAAAAATATGCTGGCGGGATACGAGAAGGCGTATAATGACCGGGATAAAACAGAATCTGATGTTTTTGCAGATGAATATATTAACAATTTCATTGGCGGCGATGCCATACCGGGAATTGCAGTAGAATATGAGCTGGCAAAACAGCTTTTACCGGATATTACTTTAGAGGACGTGAATGCAGAAGGCATGCCGCTAAAAGGTCAACAAAATCTTTTCACGTATATCATGGGGGCGGAAAAAACGGACGCAAAGCTGCCTTCTCCCGCTGCCCTGCAGGAACTGGTGGCAGCAGCACAGAAAGCAGAGCTAAAGCCCTATGAAGAAAAGCTGGTGGCCACAGCATTATTACCCACGCCACCGAAAGCCGGAAGCGTAAAGTCGAAAAAGCAGAATGCCGTACTGGGTACTACAGAGCTGGTGCTGTCCAACGGCGTGACCGTTACCCTTAAGCCTACCGATTTTAAAAATGATGAAATACTCATGGCAGCCTCAAGGCATGGAGGCGCCAGCAACTACGGCGTGAAGGATAAATACAATGCCAACTATGCCCTGGCAATGGTGAGCGCTATGGGTTTCGGGGCATTTTCACCAACAGACCTCCAAAAAACATTGGCCGGTAAGGCAATTGGTGCCACGCCGTTCATAGCGGCAACTTCTGAAGGTATTAATGGCAATTCCACGGTGAAAGACCTGGAGACCATGTTCCAACTGGCATACCTGAAGCTGACCTCTCCCAGAAAGGACAGTACCCTGTTCCAGGCATTTGTGCAGCGTAACAAAGCACAGCTTGCCATGCTGGGGGCTAATCCACAGGCAGCCTTCATAGATACTATCTTCCGGGTATTTTACAACAACGATCCGCTTGCCCCGATCGCAGTTCCCAAGGCCGGCTATTTCGACAGTATTCAGTTATCGAGGGTTATTGACATCTACCGGGAAAGGTTAGGCGACATGAACGGTATGCACTTCGTATTTACCGGCAGCTTCAAAGAAGCAGAGATCATACCTTTAATAGAAAAGTACATCGCATCCCTTCCCGCTACGGGTAAAAAATTCAACTATGTAGATCAAAAGGTAAGACCCATTGCCGGCGTCAAAAAAATAACTGTTCATAAAGGCGCAGAGCAAAAAAGCCTGATACTCGATTTCTACTACGGCGATATACCTTATAATGATGACCTGGCCTTCCGGGCCAGCGCCCTGAATGAAGTGCTGAATATCCGCATCATTGAGGAGCTGAGGGAGAAGGTGCAGGGCATATATGGCGGTGGCATTTTCGGAGGGTTGGACAAGACGCCGTACAACTCCTTTCAGTTTGCCGTGCAGCTACCCTGTGGTCCCGAAAAAGCAGATACATTGATACTTGCCATGAACAATGAAATAAGCGCTATTATCAAAAACGGTCCACCGCAACAGATCCTCGATAAGGTAAAACAGCAGTGGAGGGAAAGTAATAAAGTGCAGCTAAAAGAAAACGGCGCCTGGTCGGCACGGTTACTAAGCGCAAAAACCGACGGTTTTAATATGGACCGTTTTATCCATCGTGAAAAATATATTGATGGGCTGACGGTGAAAGATATACAGGAGGCAGCAAAGCTATTGCTGAACGGGAAGAACAGGTTCACGGCTATCCTCATGCCGGATAACAGCGCTCAGCAATAAACCATCCGGGATTCCTGGTGTACAGGTCAACTTCATGAAAGAACATAAGCACTTGTAAGGGTCTGTTTTGCATATCCTGCAACTCTTTGCGCAAAAAACGGGTATAATCAGGATGTGAATTTACCCCTGCTTGTCGCCCCTGACGCCGGAAAGCCTGTTGATAACCCACACTGACAAGACGCTTCCTACGCATGACTGACTACGTGAGTGGGTGCCGGGAATATTTGATGCGTTTCGATATGCTCACTCACCACCGGCACTACGGTCCTCCCACCCTCTTCCCGGTCATCATAAATAATTGTACAAATAGTTAAGGCATTACTAAATAAAAAACTTAACTTAATAGCAACTAAAGCTCTTTTTTTATGAAACACCTGACGATTTCCCGCATTGCCATATTAATACTGGCAATTGTAATGATTGTTTTTGGAATTATGCATTTTGTCAGACCGGACAATATGCTGGTATATGTTCCACTTTACCTTCCGGAAGGAATAGTATGGGTTTATTTGGTAGGAATAGCTTTCATTCTCACTGCACTGGCTTTCATCCTCAATCGCTACGTATCGTTCGCAGGTTACCTTCTGGCTTTATTGCTGATACTTTTTGTCCTGCTTATCCACATCCCCAATCACCTGAATTCCGGTGATTCCCTTATGAGACAAAACGCCCTTGTAAATGCCCTGAAAGATACAGCGCTGGCTGCATTTGCCATGTATATTGCCAGCACGGCAAAGAGCCAGCGGCTAACTCAATAATACAGCTACGCTCACCGGCTGCCCTGCAATTACCAAAAACTGCAGCAGGTTGTTTTGTGTCTATTGGTATGTATATTTACTGATCTTCCGGTCATCATAAATATAGATACCGGACGGGGAAATTATTTTTAATTCAGACTTCCGTATAAAGTCTGGCAGGGCAAGTTCCTGTATCTGCATGCTCCCGAGGGTATAACGGATAAAATTCCCTTTTTTACTTCCCACGATGGTATTCCCGATCACCTGCAAATCATCAACTCCTGTCAGTGGCAGCTCATTCTTCAACATACCATAATAATCAAAAACATACAGCCCGTTCGTTGCATCATAGAGGTACACAAATCCATCGCGGTCTATCAGCCTGTCGGGTGACGGCATCACCGTAAGCACCTGCCGGAGATCCGTTGTTTCCATTATCACCTTACCTTCCTCATCTATCTTTTTCAGCTTGGCCGCCTGCTCATCATATACCCATATATTATTGTCGTAAGAAAGCCCTACAGCCTTTGCCTGGAAGATCCCTGCCTTCCGGAGATCGATCGTATTCAACTGGTTGAGGAACCGGTCGAGCATCAATATGGTTGAGAAGTCCCTGTAATAAAGTAATATTTTCAGCGGGTTGGTCACATCCATCAGGCTGATACCGCCAAACCGCCGTACGTCGTTGAATACGTTCAGCGAGTCTCCTTTTGCATTCATCTTCTTTAAAAACCCGGCAGAGGAAATAACATACAGGTTACCGAGATTATCAACGGAGAAGGAAGTGATACTACCGGTTGCGATCGTTCCCTGTATCGTAAACATAGATTTTCCTGCGATACTATCTTCCTGCGAAAAGGCAACACCTGCCGATAACAAAAGGAATATAAAAAGAATATTACGCATCGGTAGCTGTATAATATTTTAGTTCGATATTTTGCCCGTCAAACACTGCGTAGCTGAAATAACGGATCCAGTCACCTAAATTGATATACCGGCTATCCTTGTTCAATTGAAAGTCGATGGGTAAATGGCGGTGTCCGAAAACAAAATAGTCGAAATGCTCTTTCTGGAGTATTTCCCTGGCGTAAATGATCAGCCACTCTTTATCTTCTCCCAGGAACTTTGCATCATCGCCGCCGGTGACCGCCCTGCTGCTTTTACTGGAATAATTGGCAATGCCCATCCCGATATAGGGAGGAAGTATCCCGAAAAGAAAGCGGCAAACGGGGTTGCGGAATATTTTTTTCAGGAACTTATATCCATGATCGCCGGGGCCCAGTCCATCACCATGACCAACCAGGAATTTCTTGCTGTTGAATTCAAATGTCTGCGGTTCAAAATAGACCGGTACCCCCAGTTCTTTCTGGAAATAATCCGTCATCCACATATCATGATTGCCCACGAAGAACCAAACCGGTATACCGCTATCCGTCAGCTCGGCTATTTTCCCCAGTATTCTTACAAATCCCTTCGGTACCACTTTTTTATATTCATACCAGAAGTCAAACAGGTCTCCCACAATAAAGATTCCGCCGGCATCTTTTTTTATCTCATCCAGGAATTGTACGATCATTTTTTCCCTTTTCAGACTGGAAACATGATCGGGGGTACCCAGATGAAAGTCTGACAAAAAGTATATTTTTTTTCCTTCGGCAATTTGCATTCCGGCAAAATTAAGAAAGGGCTCCGAAGCATGTTCCTGGTCCGGAGCCCTTTTTGCGGGCTGGTGGGGACACCACCTGCCGGGTCCCGCTACCGACCGGTATCTCACCAATCGGAAATCCAATATATTCCGAAGCCGGGCATACGGTTCGAAACCCTGTATGCATTTATTGTTTATATCCTCAGGAAGCTGGTGTGTTCACTTCCGGGCTGATATCTTTGCTCAATGATTCGGCAGCATCCGGAGGTGGTACATCATGTACTACATCTGCCGGCTTTTTTTCCTCGAAAGGACGTTTGCCGATCAGCAGCTCAAGATCGCTCTGGAACAAGACCTCTTTAGTAAGCAGTTCCTTAGCCAGCACCTCTACCTGCTGCTTTTTCTCCGTCAACAGCTTTTTTGTCCTGATATAAGCTATTTCGATGAGTTTTCTTACTTCCTCATCAATGATCTTACCCGTTTCCTCGCTGTAAGGTTTGGTGAAATAATTATCCTGTTGGGGATCATAGTAACTGATGTTTCCTACTTTATCATTCATTCCGTAAACGGTCACCATGGAATAAGCGATCTTGGTTACCTGCTGCAGGTCGTTGCTGGCGCCGGTAGAGATCTTTCCAAAAAATATCTCTTCGCTGGCACGTCCTCCCAGGGTCATACAGATCTGGTCTATCAGCTGG
>Ga0222419_100791_pt1 | contig 17541 bp, 17 predicted proteins | sample 1B20Ametagenome_FD_182474 | JGI IMG/M metagenome (GOLD analysis project Ga0222419, IMG submission 182474) | Enriched microbial communities from leaf-cutter ant dump, University of Wisconsin, Madison, United States - 1B20A (version 2) | ecosystem: Environmental > Terrestrial > Nest > Insects nest... | reverse complement strand
CTTAGGGGTACGCCCCAGGTACAGATCTGGGACAACGCGCGTACCAATGTGGGTGCACAGGTCGGTTCAGGGGGCTTGTACAACAACCAGACCAATGAAAGCAAGCCGCTGAAAGTGGCAGACAATAAACTGGATGAGTGGAATACTTTCAGGATCATTATGCAGGGTGACCGCGTAACGGTCTACCTGAACGGCCAGCTGGTTACTGATAATGTTGTGCTCGAGAATTACTGGGACAGGAACCTGCCGATCTTTGCTGAGGAGCAGATCGAGCTGCAGGCGCACGGTTCTCCGGTGGCTTATCGTGACATTTACATTAAAGAGCTTCCAAGGCCAAAGCCTTTCGAATTGAGTGCAGAGGAAAAGAAGGAGGGTTACAAGGTTTTGTTTGATGGTACAAACATGCACAGCTGGACGGGTAACCTGACCGATTATGTGATCCGTGATGGCAATATTTCCATTGAGCCCAAGCCGGGCAAAGGATCGGGAGGTAATTTGTACACTAAGGAGGAATACAGTGATTTCATCTTCCGATTTGAGTTCCAGCTGACGCCTGGTGCCAATAATGGCCTGGGCATCCGTGCGCCGCTGGAAGGTGATGCGGCCTATGTCGGTATGGAGCTCCAGATCCTGGACAATGATGCGCCGATCTATAAAGACCTGCATGTTTACCAGTATCATGGTTCGGTTTATGGGACGATTCCTGCAAAACGTGGTTTTTTAAAGCCTGTGGGCGAATGGAATTATCAGGAGGTAATTGTAAAAGGGCCTAAGATCAAGGTGATCCTGAATGGCACCACTATTCTGGACGGTAATATTACACCGTTTAAGAAGAATGGCACACCGGACAAACAGCAGCACCCTGGTTTGCTGAGGGATTCAGGACATATCGGTTTTCTGGGACATGGCTCGCCATTGCAGTTCCGTAACATCAGGATCAAAGACCTGAGCAAGAAGAAGTAAAACAGCTAACCAGTGTAATAATATATATTAAATCATGACAGAAGATCAATTGAAATCAGCGTCGGATAATTCGAGAAGAAGCTTTATTAAAACCTCTGCGCTTGCTGCGGCAGGTTTTATGATCGTACCCCGCCACGTATTGGGGGGGAAAGGGTTCCTGGCACCCAGTGACCGGCTCCAGCTGGCTGGTATAGGCGCGGGTGGTAAGGGTGAGAGCGATATTTCGCTTATTGTGAAAGGTGGTAAGACAGATGTTGCATTTCTATGCGATGTCGATGACCGGAGGGCTGCCAATTCGGTGAAAAGCTTTCCAAAGGCAAAGTATTACAAAGATTACCGGGAATTGCTGGATAAGGAGGCGAAGAATATAGATGCAGTTACGGTTTCTACTCCGGATCATACACATGCACAGATCGCCATGGCGGCCATGCAGCTTGGAAAGCATGTCTACGTGCAAAAGCCACTGACACATGACATTTATGAAGCCCGCAAGCTGACCGAAGCTGCAAAGCGCTACCAGGTGGTGACCCAAATGGGAAACCAGGGTTCCTCCGGCGATGGCGTCAGGAGATTGCAGGAGTGGTATAATGCGGGTAAGATCGGAAAAGTGCACACGGTGTACTGCTGGACCGACCGTCCGGTATGGCCACAGGGGATCGCCTGGCCGACAGCCAAGGCTGAAGTACCTAAGGAACTGGACTGGAACCTCTGGCTTGGCAGTGCCCCTTATAAAGATTATATTGATAAGATGGTACCTTTCAACTGGCGCGGCTGGTGGGATTATGGAACGGGTGCTATTGGCGACATGGGTTGTCACCTGGTCGAGCCTCCTTTCCGTGTGCTGAACCTAGATACACCGGTCAGTGTGGAATGCAGTGTCGGTACCGTATATGTAGATGAGTTCAAACGTGGTTACTTCCCAGAGAGCTGTCCGCCAAGCAGCCACGTGATCATGACGTTTAACAAAACCGATAAGACCAAGGGAGAGGTCCAGGTACACTGGATGGACGGAGGGATCAAACCGGAGCGTCCCGAGGAACTTGGACCAAACGAAAGATTTGGTGACAATGGGGTGCTGTTTATCGGCACCAAGGGCAAGATGATCTGTGAGACCTATGGAATGAATCCAAGACTGCTTCCGCTTTCGCGGAATGAATCTGACAAGACAAAGATCAGCATCCCGCGTGTTCCTGGTCAGGAAGAAGGGCATTATGCGCAGTTTGCTGAGGCAGCGATCGCCGGATATGGTAAAATGCAGTTAAGCTCACCTTTTGAGATCGCAGGGCCGCTTACAGAGACCTTGCTGATCGCTAACCTGGCCATCAGGGGAACGGATGTACAGCGCAGGAATGCCAATGGGGATGTCAGTTATCCTGGCAGGGACCTGAAAATGCTGTGGGACAGAGAAAATCTGAAGGTGACCAATTTTGACGATGTGAACCAGTTTGTGAAACGCGAATACCGCCAGGGCTGGAGCCTGGGTGCTTAATATGATACAAACAGTGAAGAACTTAAGTGTACTGGTGGTGGGTTGCGGTAATATGGGCGCTTCTCATGCCACCGCTTATCATAATTTAGATGGATTTGAAATATGCGGCCTCGTCTCGACAGGGAAGAGTAAGCAGGTGCTCAACGATAAGCTGGGCGGCGGGTATGAACTGTTCAGTGATTTTTATGAAGCCTTGGAAAAGACCAGTCCTGATGCGGTCTGCATATCTACTTATCCTGATACCCATGAGGCTTATGCGCTGAAAGCGCTGGAACAGGGGTGCCATGTGTTTATTGAAAAACCTCTGGCAGACAGTGTTGAAGGTGCCATGCGGGTTGCAGCTGCAGCAGAGAAAGCTGATAAGAAATTGCTGGTCGGTTATATTTTGCGCTACCATCCTTCCTGGAAGAAATTCACTGAGCTGGCGCAGGAGATGGGTAAGCCTTTGGTAATGCGCATGAACCTGAACCAGCAAAGCCATGGTCCTAAATGGATGGTGCACCGCAACCTGATGAAGAGCCTGAGCCCGATCGTCGATTGTGCGGTACATTACATTGATGTCATGTGCCAGATGACCAGGTCAAAACCTTTGCAGGTAAACGCCATAGGCGCAAAGCTGACGGAAGATATCCCGGAATGGAATTACAATTACGGCCAATTACAGATCCGTTTTGAGGATGGCTCTGTGGGTTGGTATGAGGCGGGCTGGGGACCTATGGTCAGTGATAATGCTTTTTTTATCAAGGATGTTTTCGGTCCAAAAGGAGCGGTATCTATTGTGGCTAAATCGGCAGGGGCAATGGGCGATTCTGATAACATTGATGCGCATACCCGGACTGAATCGATCAAGGTACATCACGCTGATCTTGATGCCGGGGATGAATTTGCGCGTTCCGATGAGTGGATCGACCTGAGGGATGAGCCGGACCATCAGGAACTGTGTAACCGTGAGCAGCGGTTTTTTTTAAAAGCTATCCGGGAAAATATCGATCTTTCTGAACCTACTCAGGATGCGGTGAACAGCCTTAGAATAGCATTTGCATGCGATGAATCTGTCAAAACCGGGGAGGTGATCTACCTGAAAGGTTAACAAAAGGCGTTTTTTTATCCAGATTGTTGAATATTCATTTGGAGCAAATCCAATAATTATTAACTTTAGCACGTTATATCTAAAAAATTAAAAATCTTAAACGAAGAAAAACATGGAAAAATTCTCAAAACTCAAGGAACTGGTGGCTGCTGTAGAAACTGATGCAGACAAATTTTATAATTCAGGTAACGGTGCTGCCGGTACCAGGGTACGTAAGGCAATGCAGGACCTGAAAGGACTTGCGCAGGAGATCCGTACTGAAATTACTGAGAAGAAAAACGCAAAGTAATCTTATCCGGGTTATATAAAAAAGGGGTTCCAATATCGGTGCCCCTTTTTTATTTAGTTTGTACCTTATTTCCATCTCTGAATGAATATATCCTGACAGGTGTTTTTCAGGATCTGAATACAAAATATACCGCAGCTATCAACAATATGAATGCGATAAGGTGATTGTAATTGAACTGGATGTTTTTAAATAGCAGACTTGAAAAAACCACGAATACGAAAAGGGTGATCACTTCCTGTAATACTTTCAGCTGCATTAATGAAAAGGGGCCGCCAAGTTCTGATGAACCAATGCGGTTTGCTGGGACCTGAAAGCAATATTCAAAGAATGCAATGCCCCAGCTGAGCAGGATAATCCCGAACAATGCTGTAGAACCATGTGCCGTTCCCTTCCCAAAAAATTTAAGATGCCCGTACCAGGCAAGTGTCATGAAAGCATTGGAAAGCAGCAGCAAACCAACGGTGTAGATGTATTTTAGCATATTTAAAATAAAAGCTAAAACTATTTATAATTTCCATATGTTTCTGCTTCCATAGGTTTATTATTGCAGGAGGTGCATATCAATGCCCGGATGAAACGATCTGTCGCAAACGGACTATAAATTGTCGTATTCTGCCTCGTTCAATATATGGTTTAACCTTCATCTTTGTAAGCAGCTTATCACATAAGCAGTGATCAGCAGAAGGTGGAGCAGCAACCAGCCTTAAAAAACGGGCGATCCGAAAAGCCAGATGAGTAGGAACATTAAAAAAAGATCTTATGTCAGACAACAAAGTTTCATTGCACAGAATTATCAAGGCCTCACCTGAAAAGGTATATCGTGCCTTTACTGAAACCGCAGCGATTGCTTCATGGCTGCCTCCTTATGGTTTTCTTTGTACCGTACACGACATGAACGTTACTGAAGGTGGTACATTCAGAATGTCCTTCCAGAATTTTACAACAGGCAACGGCCATTCCTTTGGCGGGGAGTATGTGGAAGTCAAACCAAATGAGTTCCTGAAGTATACGGACAAATTTGACGATCCGAATTTGCCCGGGGTAATGACTACTTCGATCTGGCTCCGAAAAACAGTGGCAGGTACAGAACTCAGGGTTTTGCAGGAAGGGATACCTGATGTTATCCCGGCAGAAATGTGTTACCTGGGCTGGCAGGAATCGCTGGAGAAACTGATCAAACTTGTGGAACCCGAAATACCGGATGGGCAATAAAGAGTCAATATTTGTTTTGAAATGGGCGTAAAGGTTTTTCCGGTTTTTTTTATGGCAGTGATGATCACTACTGCCGTCAGAGGGCAATCTCAAGCCTATCATTCAGATAAGCTGGAAGTGGTCGCTGAATTTGGGGAATACCAGCCTATAGGGGTAGGTGTTTCTTCTGATAACCGCGTATTTGTATCTTTTCCCAGGCGGGTGCCTTATCGTTTTGGTCTGACAGAGATTGTTGACCGCAAACCCGTTGCTTATCCTGATCCTGACTGGAACCGTCAGGAGGGAGATGAGGCCAGTTCATTTCTAAATGTTCAGGACCTCTACGTGGATACCAGGGACCAGCTTTGGGTACTGGACTCCAGGCCAGGAGGAAGTGCAGGCAAATTTAAATTGCTGCAAATTGATTTGAAAACGGACAAAGTGGTCAGGGTTTACCGTTTTGAAGACCTGGTCAAAGAGCGATCGGCCCTGAATGATGTCAGGGTAGATACAGAAAGGCAGCTTGCTTACCTCTCAGATCCCGGACAGGCTGCGATCGTAGTACTGGATCTTAAAACCGGCAGGAGCAGGGTCGTGCTTGAGAACAGGCCCCAGACTCTGGCTGTTCCCGGTTTTAAGCTATCCTATGACGGAAAAGTGATGGCTGACCGAAGCGGGAACGGTTTTAAATCCAATGTCAACGGAATTGCACTTACGAAGGATAACAAATACTTGTATTTCAGACCGATCAACGGGCTTCATCTCTACCGTATTGAAACAAAATACCTTGCCGGAACGCAATTGACGGATGATCAACTTGGGGAGCGGGTACAGGATATGGGAGAAACTTGTGTTTCTCACGGAATGGAGGCAGATAAGGCGGGAAACATCTATATGACCTCATCTACCGATTACAGCATTAAATACCTCACTCCAGAAGGCAAACTGCTTACGCTCGTACAGGACAGCAGGTTGATCTGGCCGGATTCTCTGGGTATTGGCAGTGATGGTTACCTCTATTTTTCCTGTGCACAGATGAACCGGCTGCCCCAATGGAACGGGGGCAGCAATAAAACCAGTTTTCCATACCGCGTGTACCGGGTGAAGCTGTAAATCTATATTAAAAGTCCCTTTAGCTGTACGATGGCATAGTCCCCCTGGTTTCCTATGGCTTTCAGGATCTCTTCCTGCATTTGCTTGTTGTTCACTTCCTTGCCTTTATTTGGCGGGATAATGGTCTTAGGATCAATAGTGGTTTCAGTGACTTTTGTCGCAAACCACGTCACATTTTCATGCGGGACAGCTACTCCGAGGATCATCCCCGGAAGCCCGTTAAAAGATTCGGGACCACCGGGCACATGGATCTCCTCTGTGTAAAAAGCAACTACGTAAATGGAGTCGAGCATCAGCCCGTTTGCCCTGCGGCATTCATAGCCCGCGATCATACGTGTTTCTTCAGTTATTTTCCATTTGATCCTGCGCAGGCTGTCTTTGACCAGGTACGTCCGTTCATAGAATTCTTTCTGGATCGTGCTTTTGCTGTTCTGCAGGTCGGAGAATACAATATTGAGCTGGTTGGCCATTGGGCTGTCATACCACCAGTGTACGTTTTTTTCAGGTGGTACGGGATTGAAAAGGGTGCTGCTCGTTTGGAAGGTTAAAGTACTTTTCAGGACCCTGAACTGTGGCTCGGTTTGCAGGTACTTTTCATAATAGGGTTTGTTTTCCAGCGTATTCTTCGTTACTTTCTTTTTGACCAGGGCATACATATTGGCCGTGCGCTCAAACTCGATCACACCACTGGTAATGAAATGTTTGTTTTGGGCGTGTAACCAGTTGCTTTTTAGGCTAAGCATGCAGATGAGCAGGATAAATAACTGTTTCATGGCTGTTGTTGTTGAAGTGATTTGCCAAATTTGGTAAAGTCCCAGGTCAGGGAGAGCATAAAGTATCTTTTGATCGTTTCGTTCCGCGATTCTGTGAAGCTGTCTGTTGAGCCATACCGGTTATAGCCGGTGTTCTGGTTCAGCAGGTCATTTGCCTTGATGGTCAGTTTTAAGCTTTCGTTTTTCAGGAATAATTTCCCTGCATACGGATTGATCAGAAGCTGTTCAAAGTTGCGGTCAAAGACCTGGTTCTTTGCATTGAACTTATAGGTGGCATCTGAGCCGATGAAGAAGTTGTGAGGCAGCTTGGTATAGAAATTCAATGTGGTAAAAAAGCCCCTGGTGTTGTTGTTGATCTTCTGAAGGGAAGATGAGTTGACCAGGTAGTTTGGACCGATGCTCATCCCGTAGGAATAGGTGGTTTTATTTTTCTGGAGATCTATTTGCGGAGCGTAGTTTACGGAAATTACCCTGTTCAACTGACCGTTGACATAATTGTAATTGGTGCTTCCCCTGACTGTAAAACTGATGAAAAGTATAAAATCAAGTTTGGTCGCATGGCCGTAGACTTCTGCATAAAGATTCCAGTCATTCTGATTTTTTCTTTCCAGGTTGAAATACTGGAGTGTATTGATACCGGCAGAATCTGTGGACCTGTTGCTGACGATCGCATTGGTGATCGTGCTGTAGCTGCCGCGAAAATTGATTCCCTGGTCCAGTGTGGGCTGGTAGACACGGTAATAATAGGAAATGTTGTTCCGGAATGCTGGTTTCAGCCCGGGATTCCCCAAGCTGATGTTCAGCGGGTCGGTGTTTTGCCGCAGAGGCTGGAGCTGGTAGGATGATGGTTGCTCGGTGTTGCCGCTGTAATTGAATGAAAGGGATGCTGCCTTGCTTAGCTGATACCTGAAGTTGGCGTTCGGTTGCCAGTTGACGAACTTCCGATCCAGCCGGATTTCAGAAAGGCGTTCCGTTTGCTTGAATCCTGCATCAGCAATACTTGTTCCGATATTGGCTGATGCCTTGCCTTTGGAATAGGCGAAATTAAGGCTGAAGGTATTCGACTGGCTGATCATCCGGAAATCACTGCTGAAGGCAGAGTCCAGCAGGTTATAGCTATTGGAGGCTGACCTGTTGAAAGAACGCTGTTCATTGTCGTTTATATTTCTGGAAAAGCTGTAACCGGCTGTCAGTGAAACTGATTTCATCAGTACATCGGAATAAGAAAAGCCGGCAGTGACGCCTTCGTACCGGGATGAGCCTGGCTTATACTGGTCGATGGTACCCGAACTGTCCGGGATGCCTTGCTCATTGTAATAACTCAGGTCTGACCTTAAATAGTTGCTGTTGCTGCTCTGGCTAAGTTCTGTTCTGGCATTGAGTCTCAGGTTCCGTCCTTTCTTTTTAAATCTTTTGGTATAACCGGCACTTGCGTAAAGATATTCATTGTTCCTGTCGCCATCTGAGGCGATCTTGCTGGTGTTTTGCAGTACGCCATTGCCGCGTACGGTGCTTGCCGTGCTGTTGCTGCTGTTTTTGCTTTTATTGCCGTATCCATTGAGGAGCATCTGAAGGTCTGAAGTAGAATCCAGTTTCGAATTGAAAATGCCGTTGAAAGACTGGCTAAAATTATAATTATGGGCGGTACTGCTTGCTTCCCTGGTGTTGAAATCGCCGGGAAGGTTATTTTGGGTATGGCTGGACCTGGTTTGATCTGTGGTCAATGCGCCTGTTTTGTAATTGATATTGACTGATTGTTTGTCCTGGTTCCATTTCTGATCGAAATGCGCACCTGCATCGCGTGCAAAAGGAATTCCATTTCCTCCGTAATCGCCCTGGCTATACCCGCCTCCAAATCTGTTGTTGTCCTCGCCGCTCAGACCCACTTTTCCGGTATTGCCGAGATTTCCGTAAGCGGAGATTTTCTGCTTCGGACTGAATTTGTTGAACAGGAGCTGGGCTGTATAGTAGTCATCCGTGCCATAACCTGCATCGGTTTTACCAAAAAGCCCTTTTTTCTTGTCTTCCATCAACACGATATTGATGGTCTTGACTTTGACGCCGTCTTCAATGCCTGTGAGTTTTGCCTGCTCACTTTTCTGGTCATAGACCTGCACCTTGCTGACCATATCCGCCCTGACGTTTTTAGTGACCAGGACGGGATCGTCGCTGAAAAATTCTTCACCATCTACCAATACCTTATTCACGGACTCGCCCTGGAATATGATGGCGCCACTTTGGTTGATCCTCATGCCGGGAAGTTGCTTCAGCAGGTCTTCTACTTTTGCATTTTTCTGTGTGGCATAGGCAGCGGCATTAAATTCTGTGGTATCACCTTTTATTTTGATCGCCGCGACCCTTGCTTTAATGATGACTTCGTTGAGCAGCTTAGATTTGAGGATCATTTTGATATGACCGAAATCGAAAACCGGTTGACCTGCACTGAGCGTAAAATGCTCAACAAAATCTGCATAATCCGGATAGGTGACCATCAGCAGGAATTTTCCCGGCTTCAGCCCGGCAATATCAAATGTCCCTTTGCTGCTATAGGCAAATGCCTGCAGGACGGAATCCTGTGCGTCAAGTACTGTGATGGTTGCTTCGTTGATCCGGATATTGGTGGCCGTATCGGTCACAAGGCCTTTAACCCCATATTTTGTTTGCGAATACGTCCGGGCTGAAAGCAGACCGCATAAGAGCACGAATAAAGTGATTTTGAGCGTCATGGCAATTATTAAAAGTACATCAAGGTAAAACTAATTATTTAGTTTTCAAAATTATGCTGCATTAAAGATGCAGGAGCAAGGCATTGCTAATTTTTTGTATATTTTCTTTCAGTATCAGGCAACCTTCCCTGACAGGGCTGCGTAATTGTCGGTATAAGATGAATTAATTATTTACGTGGACGAATTACTTATTCAGGATCTGATCAGGGGTTGCAGAAAGAAGGAACGGAAAAGCCAGAAAGGGCTCTATCAGCTTTTTTATAGCTATGCCATGAAAATGTGCATCCGCTATGCAAAGGATAAGGAGGAGGCTTTGGAACTGATAAATGATGGTTTTATGCGGGTGTTTACCAATATTCATAAATATGACCCGGCTAAACCTTTCAGGCCATGGCTCGCCACGATCATGATCAATACATCGATAGATCATTACAGAAAGCAGGTAAAAAGAATGGAAATGGAAGAATTAAATGCAAAACACGAGATGGAAGACAGGGAGGGAATTCTTTCACGGATTCATTATGAAGATCTGATCAAACTGGTGCAGCGCTTATCCGTCGCCTACCGTACAGTTTTCAATTTGTTTGCTATTGATGGTTATTCACATGAGGAGATTGCATCTATGTTGTCTATATCTGTGGGTACATCCAAATCAAATCTCTTCAAAGCAAGAGAGCAATTAAAAAAAATGTTGAACAGCAGGGAACTGGCAGATCATAATTAAAACCCATGGAATTGAACGACAACGAGTTTGATGCCGCCTTCAGAAAAAAGGTATTTGATACTGATCCTCAATATGAGGAAGCGGCATGGGATCAGATGGAGCGCAAGTTGAGGCGGAGGGACAGGATCGTACTGATGCGGAGATCGGCGCTGGTGCTGTTGATACTGCTGGCAGGCGTATGGGGTTATTACGCCATCGATCCGTTTACAACAATATCTGGCAAAAAAATCGAAGTGGCCGGTCATGATGGAACACGGGAATCTTTGAAAGATAAGCCAAAGGCTGAGGTCAATGCTCACGTGAACAGTGAAGAAGCCATAAATGGCAGGAAGGGGCAAAAGTTGATCTCAGCTGACTTGGCTAAATTGAGGCCGGTCACTGTGACGGGTATTAAAACGGCGGATGGGTCAGGGAAACAAATTGAGGAATTGGTCGCTGTAATTAAGCCACTGCTGCCAGACACGATACAAGGAGAGAAAACAGTAATGGATCCTTTGCGGCAAACCATTGATAATCTGCCTGTTGAAAAGATGGTGCAGCAAGATAAGCGGGATAAAAAAGCCGGCAGGGGCCTGCCGCTGAGCATGGCTTTGAGTGCCGGGCCGGAATTTAATTCAGTGAGCCGTGTGATAGGCGGGAATGCGGGATTTACTGCCGGTCTGACATTTGGAGTCGGGATTTCCGGCAGAATGGACCTTCAGGCCGGGCTCAGGTACAGCATGAAGCAGTATAGTGCAGGTGCATTTGATTACAATCCCGGTGGATCATGGAACAGGAGCAACGCGCTGACCGGAGTTGATGCTTCATGTGCAGTCCTTGAAATACCGTTGCAGGCCTCATACCTGTTGACCGAAGACCGGGGAAGGAGTATCAGGCTGAATGCGGGAATATCCAGCTACCTGATGTTAAAGGAAGATTATAAATTTAGGTATGACTACGCTTCAGGACCTGCGAGCAGGTACCTGGAAAAGACAAATGCGAACCAGCATTTGATGAGTGTGGTTGACCTGTCTGCCACCTATTTCTTTAAGGTGCAGGACAGCCATTTAAAACTGGGGCTCGAACCTTTTGTCAAGATTCCCTTGACAGGAGTGGGCGAAGGAAGGGTAAATCTTAAATCGAGTGGAGTATCATTAAAAATACGTTATGATCTGGAGCGGAAGAACAATTAAACTGCTGTGCGCTGCAGCACTGGTATGTTCAGTGTCGAAAACTAATGGCCAAAGCTATACAGGCAGCAAACTAAAGGTTGGTATTTATTCATCCACCCCTTTGGAGGACATCAGGGCAGTAAGCGAAAAGGGCGTTGCCGCGGTCGTTGTCAAAACAAGGGCGGTCGTAGTGCAGGTACCTGTCAAAACCCTGGAGTTTGACAGAAAGCTGATGCAGGAGCATTTTAATGAAAATTACATGGAGAGCGATAAATATCCGTATACAAAATTCAAAGGAATCATAGATCCTTCGGTTGATTTGGGCAAGGATGGAGAATACACATTGAATGTCAGCGGGATACTTTCTGTACACGGTGTAGACCAGCAGCGCAGCATTCCTTGTAAGATCAGCATAAAGGAAGGGGTGCTGACCGTGGACACACAATTTAAAGTTGCCTGTGCGGACCACAATATCACCATACCCCGGCTGGTCTTTGCCAAGATCGCCGAAACCATTACTATAAAAGTAAGCGGACAGCTCAGTGTTGTAAAATAAAACCAGCTATGAACAATAACATCAGATTTTTCATTACTTCTCTTGCAGCACTTTTGATAGTTGCCACCCACGTAAAGGCACAGGATGCGGATTCGCTGATCAAGGCGCTGGATACCGCTACAGGGCCTGCTCCTGTCGATGCGGTCTTTAAAGCGACCAGGGTCGTTTTGTCGCATTCTACGGAAACACAGAAAAAACACGACCTCGACCTCAGGATCCGTCACCATTTTGGAGATATTGGCGGACGTTTCGGTAGCGCACATACGCTGTACGGACTCGATGCGGCCTCAGATCTGTTTATAGGACTGGATTACGGAATTACAGATGATTTTACTATAGCTGTGGGCAGGAGCAAGCAGGATGAGACTTTTAATTTCTCAGGGAAATATAAATTGCTGAAACAGCAGATTGGTGGAGGTACACCGGTAAATTTTACATTGCTGGCCCAAATGGGCTGGGTTGCACGGGAGCCTTTTAATGAAAGCGAATTTGCCAGGTATTCTGACCGGTTTTCTTATTTCTTTCAGGGTCTGATCTCCAGAAAACTATCTTCAAGGCTCTCCTTGCAGGTCATGCCGGGCTATTTACTGCGGCAATATGGCAGTGCGCAGGGTGATCCTGATAACTTGTTTGTACTGGGATTTGCCGGAAGGATGAAGCTGACGAAGAGATTGTCATTTGTAGCTGACTATACGCTGGTAAACGACTTGTCAAGACCTGCTGATCTGACAGAAGCTTACTATAATCCGCTGGGTGTAGGGCTGGAGATCGAAACGGGTGGCCATATCTTTTCCCTGAATTTCATGAATTCAGAATATATCCTGGAAAATAATTTCATTTCAAATACCAAAAAGTCCTGGAACAAGGGAGGGGTCCGGTTTGGATTCACTATTTCCAGAAATTTCAGCCTGTTTAAATCAAAGCATCAGGACCCGGAAAAGCAATCAAAAATATACTAAACTAAAAATCAAAATTATGGAACGTGATGAATTTCTCAAATCATTGGGATTTGGGCTGGCACTGGTATGTACCGGCTCATGCCTGTCCGGCTGCGGTAAGGGCAGTGATGCTCCGGAAAAACCCAATAATCCACCTCCTTCCGGCGGGGGAGGCGGAGGTGGTAGTAGCAATACTGTTTCTGTCGACCTGTCTGCCCAACTGAAAGCCGTTGGTGACCAGTTGGTAAGCAACGGGATATTGATCTTCAGGATAGCCTCGGGCAATGCTGCAGCATCATTCATTGCCACAGAATCTGTATGTCCTCATCAGGGTGGCAGCCTGGTGTGGAAGCAAAACCTGAACAGGGTACAGTGTCAGTTGCACCAGTCCGAATACGCCACTTCCGGAGCTGTTTTGCAGGGACCGCAGGGTGCATCCGGCAGTACCAGGGCCCTGAACATTTATAGCACAGCCGTTACGGGGACGACGCTTACGGTAACTAAAGCTTAGAATATTTGGTGTTTTCCGGCAATTTATTTATTGCCGGATACTTTACTTTTGTTTTTCATCAGCCGATTCATTTCAATTGTAAAAATTATATTTACACTAATGTCAACTCTTGTCCGATTTGTGGATTGTCTGATCTCTAAAGCTGTGCTGGGCTGTATCCTGCTTGTTGAAATGGCCGGAGCACCTGTGCATGCCCGGGACATCCGCCAGGACAGCATCGGGGTCAAGCATCTGATGGATTCCTGCTATATGTTCATCAATACAGATTATGACAGGTCAGAGGAATATGCATTAAAGGCTATCGGGCTGGCTGAATCCAGCGGTTTTACCAGAGGGCTCATTGCAGCGGACAACTTATATGTAAATGTACTGATCTCCCAGGGCAGGTATCAAAAATCTTTTGAAGTGGCCTCGGAATCTGTTGAATTGAGCAGGAAATGGGGAAACGAAAAATACCTGGCCAAGTCTTACACCATTAAAGGGATGACAGGAATATTTCTCGGGCACTTTCAAATGGCAGCCAATAATTTGCTGGACGCAGCTGTCATCATAGACAAGATCGGCACTAAGCTCGAGATACAGCAGTCTATGAATATGTTGTCTATTATTTTTACTGAACTGAAAGACAAGGATAAGGCGCTTGAGTACGCGCTTAAAGCCAATAAGCTCGGAGCGGTAAACAAACATCCGGGAACGAACCTGATGACGCTCATGCAGCTTGCCAGGGCAAGGGCGTTGAATAATGAGCTGGCTTTGTCGGAGAAGATCTTTGCACAGCTCCTGTCAACGGCTAAGCAATTGAAAGACAGCCTTAATATTACTTACACCTATATTTATTCGGCTGAACTTGCCATTCAGCAGGAAAAATACCACAAAGCACTTGATCTTTATACCAAAGCTTATCGCGATGCGGTCAAAACTAGCTTTCCTGATTTTCTCATCTATGCAAATGGCGGTTTGGCAAGAACCCATTATGCGTTAAAGCATTTTAACATTGCAAGCCGTTACCTTGAGCAGGGAGTGTACCATGCCCGCCGCACCGGTTCAGAGAATATGCTGAGGGAATTGCTGTTGCTGGGCGCCGAAATCAAGGAGGGAGAAGGGGACCTGAAGGCTGCCCTGTTATTCAGAAAGGAGTTTGAAGAACTGAATGCCAGGCTGCTCAATCTTGATTTGCAGCAAAATGTACACCGTCTGGAAGCTGTGTTTCAGAATTCGGTCAAGGAAAGGGAGATTGTGCACCAGAAACTGCTTATTGCCAATAACCAATTGAAGATCAGTCAGAAAGACAATTATATTGCAGTAGCTGTTTTTCTTGCTGCTATCCTGGCCATTACTGCTTTACTGATCTGGCTGTGGTACGGACAAAAACACAAGATGGCAGAGAAAGAGCGGGAGGTGCAGTTGCTCAAGGCCATGATGAACGGAGAGGAAGCAGAACGCTCAAGGCTTGCCAGAGACCTTCATGATGGTGTGGGCGGATTGTTGTCCGCGACCAAGATGCATTTAAGTGTTTTACAGAATGACGCTGTATTTCCTGAAATGCATCAGCGGTTTGATCATACGGTATCCATGCTGGACAGTGCTTCACATGAGATCCGGATGATCGCACACAACCTTGCACCGGATCTGTTGATGAAGCTGGGTTTGCATAAGGCCCTGTCTGCTTATTTTTTAAGGCTTCAATCTCCTAATTTTAAGATCGACTACCTGAAGATCGGTGACATTCCAAGGATGGAGAGCAATTTTGAGCTGTTGGTTTACCGCATTGTACAGGAACTGGTCAATAATGTGATCAAACATTCGGGATCAGACCACGCGCTTATCCAGCTCAGTTACCGTGAGGAAGTGCTCTCAGTTACTGTTGAAGATGACGGGGTCGGGTTGAAGGAAGATAGCGAAGAAGGACTTGGCCTGAGCAATCTCAGGTCCAGAATAGCGGCGGGCAACGGGTATATGGAAATTGAATCTTCCAGAGATAACGGAACTACGGTATTTGTAGAGTTTGATGTAAAACAATACCTGTTGCAGCAGGTTAATGTGCCTTTACCTGATAAAATTAGCATATGATGCCGATCACCATAGGAATAGCTGATGACCATCTGCTGGTCATACAAGGCATCAGGGCGATGTTGGATAAAAGCAATTTTAAAATTATTTTCTCGGCCAATAATGGCAGGGAACTGCTGGAAAACCTGGAAAGTATCCAGCCTGATATATTGTTGCTGGACATCCAGATGCCTGACCAAAGCGGGATCGAGTTGTGCAGGGAAATCAGACAGCGTTTTCCTGAGGTACGTGTGATCGCACTGACCAATATGGACGAATCCCATTATGTAAAACAGATGATCCGCAATGGTGCACGCGGTTACCTGCTTAAAAATACTGACCAGACATCAATGATCAACGCGGTCGAGGAGGTGATGATGGGCAATCAGTATCTGGACAAACAGGTCCAGCAGAGCTTGATGGACGAAGTCCTGCTTGGAAAAAAGAGCGCATCACAACAGGCCACGCTCACCAAAAGGGAACTGGAGATACTTGGCCTGATCGCAAAGGAATATTCCAATACTGAGATCGCTGAAAAACTGTTCATCAGCTTGAGGACAGTAGAGACGCACCGGTTAAATATCAGTCATAAACTGAACGCCAAGAACCTGGTTACGCTGGTGAAAGAGGCTTACAAGCGGGGATTGATCTGATCACTAAGTAGTTTTACGTAGTTTTTAAAATCAGGATTGCTGCTGATGCCTGCTTTTTTCTTCCTGTCTAATTTTACTTCCATAATCATTATACCAAAATGGAAGAGAATTTTACTTTACTGCAGGATACGGAACGCGGCGCCAAATTTGGAATAGCATACCTTAAAGTACAAAAGGAAAGCACCAGGCAGGAACTTTTTAAAAGAGTCGTCCTGGCAAAGGATTTTATCAGCGATAACTATAACAGGAAATTCAGTCTTAAGGAAGTTGCCCTGGAAGCCTGTTTGTCTGTAAATCACCTGCTCAGGAGCTTTAAGGCGGTATTTGGGCTTTCACCTTATCAGTTCCTTGCCAAAGTCAAGCTGAGCAAGGCCAGGCATTTGCTTGAAAAGGGCAATTACCGTATTGCACAGGTGGCCTACCTGGTAGGTTTTGATTCCATCAGTTCATTTATAAGGCTGTTCAAAAGCGCTTTTAACATCACCCCGCTTCAATACAAACGCCAGCACAACGCCCAGAAACCGTGGTCAGATCAATTATAATCCTGATCGCTGCAGGAGGAATGTTTTCTTCGGCAGCTTTTTGCCGGCAGGATACTGTTGCTTGTAAAATGACCTCCGCTACCTACCGTTTTCCCCGGAAAGAAGTAAGTATCGTCAAATCTGCTTATGAACAGCCAAATTTAAGTTTCCTGGTGCTGCATGATGACGAGAATACCGGCACAGAAGCGGCCCATAGCTTTTGCAGCATACACGGGGGAAATATTGTCGAGCTGCAATATGGCAATGAAAGGAACATCACTTTCGGAAGCAGGGGGAGCCTGTTCTCTTTTGATCCGAACCAGATCTTTAGCAATGCAGGTGCACTGGGAACATTAAAGAAATATAGTCCGTCAAGGCCAGGTCAATTGACCGTGGAAAAACTGAGAGGGTTGGCTTTTGCAGTCCTGAAGCGCTACAATGCGGATAGTCTCGGATACATCATTACGCTGCACAACAATACAGAGGGCAGGTACAATATTTTATCTTATTGTTATGACCCCCAGTTTAAAGCAGTTGCAGACAGCGTGTATGTCAATCCTGAAATGGATGAGGATGATTTCACTTTTGTAACTGACATTTCATTTTATAACTACCTGAAAAAGAATATGGTCAGTGTTGTAATGCAAAGTAAAGCTGCAAGAGATGGCTCACTATCGGTGTATGCCCAGGCCAACGGGATCCCCTACATCAACATAGAAGTTCAGGACGGGCACCCGGAGGAACACCTCAGGCTGATCGAAGTGGTGGCCAGGATGATGGACGAACTTAAAGGTCATGATGAGC
>Ga0222419_100790_pt1 | contig 17569 bp, 11 predicted proteins | sample 1B20Ametagenome_FD_182474 | JGI IMG/M metagenome (GOLD analysis project Ga0222419, IMG submission 182474) | Enriched microbial communities from leaf-cutter ant dump, University of Wisconsin, Madison, United States - 1B20A (version 2) | ecosystem: Environmental > Terrestrial > Nest > Insects nest... | reverse complement strand
GGCCACGGCGACCGTTGTCGAGCAGCGCATCAACCGATTCCTGCAGCATGCGCTTCTCGTTGCGCACGATGATGTCCGGCGCATTCAGCTCGAGCAGACGCTTGAGGCGGTTGTTGCGATTGATGACGCGGCGGTACAGGTCATTCAGGTCGGAGGTGGCGAAACGGCCACCATCCAGCGGCACCAGCGGACGCAGGTCCGGCGGCAGCACCGGCAGCACGGTCAACACCATCCACTCCGGCTTGTTGCCGGACTCCAGGAACGCCTCGATCAGCTTGACGCGCTTGGTCAGCCGCTTGAGCTTGGTCTCGGAGTTGGTGGATGCGATCTCTTCCTTCAGGCGGATCACTTCCGCCGGCAGGTCGATCGACTTCAGCAGGTGGAACACAGCCTCGGCACCCATCCGCGCGTCGAACTCGTCACCGTGCTCTTCGGTGGCTTCCAGGTACTGGTCCTCGCTGAGCAGCTGGCCGCGCTCGAGCGCGGTCATGCCCGGATCGATCACCACGAAGGCTTCGAAGTACAGGATGCGCTCGATGTCGCGCAGGGTCATGTCCAGCATCAGGCCGATGCGTGACGGCAGCGACTTGAGGAACCAGATGTGCGCGGTCGGGCTGGCCAGCTCGATGTGGCCCATGCGCTCGCGGCGCACCTTGGCCAGAGTCACTTCCGTGCCGCACTTCTCGCACACCACGCCACGGTGCTTCATGCGCTTGTACTTGCCGCACAAGCACTCGTAGTCCTTCACCGGGCCGAAGATGGCGGCGCAGAACAGGCCGTCGCGCTCCGGCTTGAAGGTACGGTAGTTGATCGTCTCCGGCTTCTTCACTTCGCCGTACGACCACGAGCGGATCAGCTCCGGCGAGGCCAGCGCGATCTTGATCGCGTCGAAGTCCGGCGTCGCGCGCTGCTGGTTGAAGAGGTTGAGCAAGTCTTTCATTTGAATCTCCGAAAGATCGGGAATAGGGAATGGAGAATCGGGAATGGGAAGAGCGGGGAATGGAGTTTCGGGAATCGCCGGACCGTCCGGCTCCTTGCGATTCCCTGCTCCCTATTCCCTACTCCCTTGCCAAATCACTTGACCTCTTCCAGATCGATGTCGATGCCGAGCGAACGGATTTCCTTCACCAGCACGTTGAAGGATTCCGGCATGCCTGCGGTCATCTCGTGGTTGCCGTCGACGATGTTCTTGTACATCTGGTTGCGGCCCTGCACGTCATCGGACTTCACCGTCAGCATTTCCTGCAGGGTGTAGGCCGCACCGTAGGCTTCCAGCGCCCAGACTTCCATTTCGCCGAAGCGCTGGCCGCCGAACTGCGCCTTGCCGCCCAGCGGCTGCTGGGTGACCAGCGAGTACGGACCGGTGGAGCGCGCATGCATCTTGTCGTCGACCAGATGGTTCAGCTTCAGATAATGCATGTAGCCCACGGTAACCGGACGATCGAATGCCTCACCGGTACGACCGTCGTACAGCGTGGTCTGGCCCGACTCGGGCAGATCCGCCAGCTTCAACATCGCCTTGATCTCGGTTTCCTCGGCGCCATCGAACACCGGTGTCGCCATCGGCACGCCGTCCTGCAGATTGGTGGCGAGGGTCAGGATCTCCTCGTCGGTCAACGACTTCAGGTCGACATGCTGCGCCGCACCGGCGACATGGCTGTTGTAGATCTGATTGAGGAACTCGCGGACCTTGGTCACCTTCTCGCGCGCTTCCAGCATGCGCTGGATCTTCTTGCCCAGGCCCTTGGCGGCCCAGCCCAGATGCACTTCGAGAATCTGGCCGATGTTCATGCGCGACGGCACGCCCAGCGGGTTCAGGCAGATGTCGACCGCCTCGCCGTTGGCCATGTACGGCATGTCCTCGACCGGCACCACGTTGGACACCACGCCCTTGTTGCCATGGCGGCCAGCCATCTTGTCGCCCGGCTGGATCCGGCGCTTCACGGCCAGGAACACCTTGACCATCTTCAGCACGCCCGGGGCAAGGTCATCGCCCTGGGTGATCTTCGCCTGCTTCTCCTTGAAGCGCTTGTCGAACTCTTCCTTGTGGCGCTTGATCTGGTCGGCGGCACGCTCGAGGAACTCGGTGGCGTCCTCGTCCTTGACGTTGATCTTGAACCAGTCGTCCTTCTTCAGGCCGTCGAGGTAGGCATCGGTGATCTCGGTACCGCGCTTCAGGCCGCCCGGACCGCTCATCGCGGTCTTGCCGACCAGCTGCGCACGCATGCGGCTGTAGATCGCACCTTCGAGGATGCGGAACTGGTCGTCCAGATCCTTGCGGATCCGCTTGACCTCGGTCTCCTCGATCTGCTTGGCGCGCTTGTCCTTCTCGATGCCGTCGCGGGTGAACACCTGCACGTCGATGACGGTGCCGTCCATGCCCGGCGGCACGCGCAGCGAGCTGTCCTTCACGTCGGACGCCTTCTCGCCGAAGATCGCGCGCAGCAGCTTCTCTTCCGGAGTCAGCTGGCTCTCGCCCTTCGGCGTGACCTTGCCGACCATGATGTCGCCAGCCTTCACCTCGGCACCGATGTAGACGATGCCGCTCTCGTCCAGACGCGCCAGCGCCTGCTCGCCCACGTTCGGGATATCGGCGGTGATTTCCTCGGCACCCAGCTTGGTGTCACGGGCGATGCAGGACAGTTCCTCGATGTGGATCGAGGTGTAGCGGTCTTCCTGCACGACGCGCTCGGAGAGCAGGATCGAGTCTTCGAAGTTGTAGCCGTTCCACGGCATGAAGGCGATCAGCATGTTCTGGCCGAGCGCCAGCTCGCCCAGATCGGTCGACGAACCGTCGGCCAGCGTGTCGCCCTTCGTCACCACGTCACCCACATTCACCAGCGGACGCTGGTTGAGGTTGGTGTTCTGGTTGGAACGGGTGTACTTGGTCAGCGTGTAGATATCGACGCCGGCGTCGTTGTCGCCGACCTCTTCCTCACTCACGCGCACCACGATGCGCCCCGCATCGACCTGGTCGATCACGCCGCCGCGCTTGGCAGTGACGATGACGCCGGAGTCGCGTGCCACGGCACGCTCGATGCCGGTACCCACCAGCGGGGTCTGCGAACGCAGGGTCGGCACAGCCTGACGCTGCATGTTCGCGCCCATCAATGCGCGGTTCGCGTCATCGTGCTCCAGGAAGGGCACCAGCGCCGCCGCCACCGACACGGTCTGCATCGGCGAGACGTCCATGTAGTCCACTTCGGACGCCGGACGCAGCTCGGATTCGCCACGGAAACGGCAGGACACGAAGTCCTCGATGAACGCACCGTGCTTGTCCAGCGGCGAGTTCGCCTGGGCGATCACGTGGTCACCCTCTTCGATCGCTGACAGGTAATCGACCTTGTCGGTGACCTTGCCGTCCGCGACCTTGCGGTACGGCGTCTCGAGGAAGCCGTAGGCATTGGTGCGGGCGTACACCGCCAGCGAGTTGATCAGGCCGATGTTCGGGCCTTCCGGCGTTTCGATGGTGCAGACGCGGCCGTAATGGGTCGGGTGCACGTCGCGCACTTCGAAGCCAGCACGCTCGCGGGTCAGGCCGCCCGGCCCGAGTGCGGAGACGCGACGCTTGTGGGTCACTTCCGACAGCGGGTTGTTCTGGTCCATGAACTGCGACAGCTGCGAGGAGCCGAAGAACTCCTTCACCGCCGCCGCCACCGGCTTGGCGTTGATCAGGTCCTGCGGGGTCAGGCCATCGGCCTCGGCCAGCGACAGGCGCTCGCGCACCGCGCGCTCGACACGCACCAGGCCGATGCGGAAGGTGTTCTCGGCCATCTCGCCGACCGAGCGCACGCGACGGTTGCCCAGGTGGTCGATGTCATCGACGCTGCCGTGGCCGTTCTTGATGTCGATCAGCACTTTCAGCACGTCGAGGATGTCGGACGACTCGCCCTGCTCCTGGACCAGTTGCTGCGCAACTTCTTCCTTGCGCTCGCTGAAGTACTTGTGGTCATACAGCACGCCCGGGCCGAGGATGTCCTTGCGGCCCACGCGGCGGTTGAACTTCATCCGGCCAACCGATGACAGGTCGTAGCGGTCGAAGGTGAAGAACAGGTTGTAGAACAGGTTCTGCGCGGCATCCTTGGTCGGCGGCTCGCCCGGGCGCATCATGCGGTAGATCTCCACCAGCGCCTCCAGCGGCGTCTTGGTGTTGTCGATGCGCAGGGTGTGCGAGATGTAGGCGCCACGATCGAGGTCGTTCACGTAAAGCGTCGGCACCACGTCGATACCGGCCTTGCGGAAGGCCTCGAGCTGCTCGACGGTGATCTCGTCATTGGCCGCGGCCAGCAGTTCGCCGGTCTCGGGATCGACGATGTCCTTGGCCACGATGCGGCCGACCGGGTAATCGTCCGGCACTTCCAGCGCGCTGATGTTCTCGGCCGCCAGCTGACGCACGTGACGCGCAGTGATGCGCTTGCCGGCTTCCACCAGCACCTTGCCGCCGACCGCCAGGTCGAAGCTCAGGGTCTCGCCGCGCAGGCGCTCGGCAACCAGCTCCAGCGTGGTGCCGCCCTTCTTGCCGAGGTGGAACACGTTGTGTTCGAAGAAGATGTCCAGCATCTCCTCGTCGCTGTAGCCCAGCGCACGCAGCAGCACCGTCACCGGCAGCTTGCGGCGACGGTCGATGCGGGTGAACAGCGCGTCCTTCGGATCGAACTCGAAGTCCAGCCAGGAGCCACGGTAGGGAATCACGCGGGCAGAGAACAGCAGCTTGCCCGAGCTGTGCGTCTTGCCGCGGTCGTGGTCGAAGAACACGCCCGGCGAACGGTGCAGCTGCGAGACGATCACGCGCTCGGTGCCGTTGACGATGAAAGTGCCGGTGTCGGTCATGAGCGGGATCTCGCCCATGTAGACTTCCTGCTCCTTGATGTACTTCACCACCTTCTTCGAGGCCGGGCTGTCCTTGTCGTAAATGACCAGACGCACGGTGGTGCGCAGCGGCGCACCGAAGGTCATGCCGCGGTTACGGCACTCGCGCTCGTCGAACGCCGGCTCGCCCAGACGATAGTCCACGTACTCGAGGGCAGCATTGCCCGAATAGCTGGAAATCGGGAACACCGATTTCAACGCCGCATGCAGACCCTTGTCGGCACGCTGCTTCGGCGCAACGTGTTCCTGCAGGAACTCCCGGTAGGAATCGGTCTGGATGGTCAGCAGGTTGGGCACGCCCAGTACGGGCGGACGCTTGCCAAAGTCCTTGCGGATGCGTTTCTTCTCGGTAAACGAGTAGGCCATGATCGGTAGCGCCTCGGTTCGCAGTGACGCCGGTGGTGCACACACCGGCTGAATGAAAAATTCGTGTTGCCGGACAGCCGGGCTGTCCGGCGGAAATCGGGAATCGAGAATGAGGAATCAGTCAGTGTCCTGAGACGGACCTTGCCGCCGATTCCTCATTCTCCATTCCCCACCTCCTTGAAAACCCGTGAAACGGGCAAAGCCCGGGAGCTTTCGCTCCCAGGCTTGCTTGACGTCAAGTCGAAGCGTTGGCGTGCAAACGCCAATTACTTCAGTTCGACGGTGGCGCCGGCAGCCTCGAGGTCCTTCTTGAACTTCTCGGCATCTTCCTTCGACACGCCTTCCTTCAGGACGCCACCGGCCTCGGTGAGGTCCTTGGCTTCCTTCAGGCCCAGGCCGGTGATCGTGCGGACAGCCTTGATCACGTCGACCTTCTTGGCGCCGGCGCTCTTCAGGATCACGTCGAACTCGGTCTGCGCTTCGGCAGCCGGGCCGGCAGCGGCCGGGCCGGCGGCAACCATCACCGGAGCGGCGGCGGTCACGCCGAACTTCTCTTCGATGGCCTTCACCAGGTCCATCACTTCCATCAACGACTTGGCGGCGACGGCTTCAACGATCTCTTCGTTGGACAGGGACATTTTGATTTACCTCTGGAAATGGGTTCGGTTTGTTAGACAAAAGAACTCAGGCGGGCTCGGCTTCAGCCGGAGCTTCGGCGGCGACTTCGCCACCACCCTGCTGATCGGCCACGGCCTTGACGACACGGGCGAACGCGGCAGCCGGCTCGGCCAGCACGCGAGCCAGCATCGACAGCGCCTGTTCGCGGGTCGGCAGCGAGGCCAGCACTTCGACGTGCTCGGGCGGCAGCAGCTTGCCTTCGACCGAGACGATCTTCGCCTTCAGCTTGTCGTTGCCCTTGGCGAACTCCTTGATCAGGCGCCCGGCAGCACCGGGTTCCTCGGTCGAGAATGCGTACAGCAGCGGACCGACCAGGGCGTCCTTGACGACCTCGAATTCGGTACCGGCCACGGCGCGCGACGCCAGCGTGTTCTTGACAACCCGCAAGTACACACCGGATTCGCGAGCCTTCTTGCGCATCGCGGTCATCTGTTCGACCGTGGTGCCCGCATACTCGGCAGCGACCAGGGAGTGAGCCTTCGCGGCAACTTCTGCCAGTTCTGCGACTACTTCTTGCTTCTGAGACAGATTGAGAGCCATTGCACTCCTCCAAATGAACTCCGCTCACGGCTCCTGCCGCTTGCGGTCCTGGGCGACGCCATCCGTGACGTCGGGGACATTCCGGTCCCGGGTGTCGGCCTTTCCAGAAAATCGAACAATTCCAGAAGGGGCAGCACCATCTGCGCAGGCCGGGTTCGCGAAAACCCGATTAAGCGATCCCGTTGGCGACGCGGCGATTCCCTGCCAGCACTCCAGCTCCTTGCCCGTCGTCGTCGCGCGTTGATCGCGCCTGCGGTCTTTGACGGCTGCCTCGGCCTGACGGCTTCGGCTGCCCTCAAAAACTTGCCTGCGCCGGCGAGGTGCCGGCGCGGGACTTGATACTTACTTGGCCGCCAGGGTCAGCGACGAGGTATCGACGGCAACGCCGACGCCCATCGTGCTGGACAGGGCAACCTTCTGCAGGAACTGACCCTTGGCGGTCGCCGGCTTGGCCTTGACCAGGTCGGAGATCAGCGCGTTCAGGTTGTCCGCCAGCTGGGCCGCTTCGAAGCTGGCCTTGCCGATGGTGGCGTGGATGATGCCCGCCTTGTCGTTGCGGAACTTCACCTGACCGGCCTTGGCATTGGTGACGGCCGTGGCGACGTCGGCGGTAACCGAACCATCCTTCGGGTTCGGCATCAGGCCGCGCGGACCAAGCAACTGGCCCAGCTTGCCGACCACGCGCATCGCGTCCGGCGTGGCGATCACCCGACCGAAGTCGAGATCACCCGCCTGCATGCGCTCGGCCAGATCGTCCATGCCAACGGCGTCGGCACCAGCCGCCTTGGCGGCATCGGCCTTCTCGCCCGGCGGGCAGAACACCGCGACCTTGACGGTCTTGCCGGTACCATGCGGCAGCAGCGAGGAGCCACGCACGCCTTGGTCCGACTTCTTCGCGTCGATGCCCAGACGCACGGCCACGTCGACCGACTCGGCGAACTTCGCCTTGGCGTTGTCCTTGACGATCTGCAGGGCCTCTTCCAGGGCGTAGAACTTGCCCGGCTGCACCGCAGCCTGTGCCGCCTTCATGCGCTTCGTGATCTTTGCCATGTCTTCAGCCCTCCACCGCAAGGCCCATGCTGCGGGCGCTACCGGCAATGGTGCGCACCGCGGCGTCGAGGTCGGCAGCCGTCAGATCCGGCTCCTTCTGCTTGGCAATGTCTTCCAGCTGCTTGCGGGTGACCTTGCCCACCTTGTCGGTGTTCGGCTTCTGCGAGCCCTTGCTGACGCCGGTGGCCTTCTTCAGAAGAATGGTCGCGGGCGGCGTCTTGGTGATGAAGGTGAAGCTGCGATCGGAGTACGCGGTGATGATGGTCGGGATCGGCAGACCCGGCTCCATTTTCTGCGTGGCGGCATTGAACGCCTTGCAGAACTCCATGATGTTCAGGCCACGCTGACCCAGCGCCGGACCTACCGGCGGCGACGGGTTGGCCTGCCCGGCCTTGACCTGCAGCTTGATGTAACCGATAACTTTCTTTGCCATTGGGGTTTTCCTCGCGAGTCCAGACGCCTTGCGGCTCCTCGCTGCTCACCGATCCGTGGATGGAGGGAAGGCCCGCATCATGCGGACCCAAAACGCGGACACGCCGGGTCAAAAAGACCCAGCGTGAACCGCGCAGTATAAAGATTTACCAAAACATCAGCAAGCCCCGTGCCAAGGTTGCCGCTTGAGGGACCGGACTTGCCGGCCATGCCCGTCCGGTCAGGCTTTCTCGACCTGGCCGAACTCGAGCTCCACCGGGGTCGAGCGGCCGAAAATCAGCACCGCGACACGCAGACGGCTCTTCTCGTAGTTGACTTCCTCGACCACGCCATTGAAGTCGTTGAACGGACCCTCGGTCACCCGCACCATCTCGCCCGGCTCGAACAGCACCTTGGGCTTGGGCTTTTCGACACCCTCGCGCACGCGACTCAGGATCGCATCAGCCTCGCTGTCCTTGATCGGCAGCGGACGATCGGCCGTACCACCGATGAAGCCCATCACCTTGGGCGTTTCCTTGATCAGATGCCAGCATTCATCGTCGATCCGGGGCGACTTGCCCTCGGTATTCGTCTCGATCTGCACCAGCACATAGCCGGGGAAGAACTTGCGCTCGCTGCGGCGCTTCTGCCCGCCGCGCATCTCAATGACTTCCTCGGTCGGAACCAGCACTTCGCCGAACTTCTCTTCCATCTCGGCCCGCTTCACGCGCTCCTCGAGAGAACGCTTGACCTGGTTCTCGAAACCCGAATAGGCGTGCACCACATACCAACGCTTGCTCATGCTCACCTCAGCCACCCAGCTTCAGCAGCCAGTCCAGAATGACCGACTTCAGGATCAGGTCGATAAGACCCAGCAGCAGCGACAGGATGATCACCACCAGAATGATGACGCCAGTCGTCTTGATCGTCTCGTCGCGGGTCGGCCAGACCACCTTGCGCATTTCGAACTGCGACTCGGCGATGAAGTTGCGCGCCCGCCGGCCCAGCGCGGTGAACGCCGCGATCGCCAGCGCAATGACTACTGCCGCCCCCACGCCAAGCAGGCGCGTCGACGCAGGGATGTTGCCACTCCGACCCAGCCAGTAATAGCCGAAAATACCGGCAGCCAGCACCAGCCCCGCCAGTACCAGCTTGCCGATGTCGGCGGCGTTCGTGCCCTTGGGCTGTTCTGCCTTGGTATTCATGCACTAGCGACTCGTGTGTCAGCGATGCCGCATCTTGCGGCCGACCGCCATCACACCCGTCTCGATCCTCGGTGAAATGGCACGCCAGGAGGGACTCGAACCCCCAACCTGCGGTTTTGGAGACCGCTGCTCTGCCAATTGAGCTACTGGCGTATGTAAAACGGGAACAGGGAATAGAGCATCGGGAACAGGGAGAGCGGACGGCGCGTGCCTTTCCGACTCCCTGCTCCCTTGTCCCTATTCCCTGCAGCGGTTCTTACTTGATGACCTTGGCCACCACGCCGGCACCCACGGTGCGGCCGCCTTCACGGATGGCGAAGCGCAGGCCGTCGTCCATCGCGATCGGGTGGATCAGTTCCACCGTCATCTTCACGTTGTCGCCCGGCATCACCATTTCCACGCCGTCCGGCAGGGTCACCGCACCGGTCACGTCCGTCGTGCGGAAGTAGAACTGCGGGCGGTAGCCCTTGAAGAACGGCGTATGACGGCCACCCTCGTCCTTCGACAGCACGTACACCTCGGCCTCGAAGTTGGTGTGCGGGGTGATCGTGCCCGGCTTGGCCAGCACCTGGCCACGCTCCACGTCGTCACGCTTCAGGCCGCGCAGCAGCAGACCGGCATTGTCGCCCGCCTGGCCCTGATCCAGCAGCTTGCGGAACATTTCCACGCCCGTGACCGTGGTCTTCTGCGTGTCGCGGATGCCGACCACTTCGACTTCGTCGCCGACCTTGATGATGCCGCGCTCGATACGACCGGTCACCACGGTGCCGCGACCCGAGATCGAGAACACGTCTTCCACCGGCATCAGGAACGACTTGTCCACGTCGCGCTCCGGCGTCGGGATCCAGCTGTCCAGCGCATCCACCAGCTTGATGATCGACGGCACGCCGATCTCGCTCTGATCGCCTTCCAGTGCCTTCAGCGCCGAACCGTTCACGATCGGGGTGTCGTCGCCCGGGAAGTCGTACTTGCTCAGCAGTTCACGCACTTCCATCTCGACCAGCTCGAGCAGCTCGGCGTCGTCCACCATGTCGGCCTTGTTCAGGTACACGACGATGTACGGCACGCCCACCTGGCGCGACAGCAGAATGTGCTCGCGCGTCTGCGGCATCGGGCCGTCAGCGGCCGAGCACACCAGAATCGCACCGTCCATCTGTGCCGCACCCGTGATCATGTTCTTCACGTAGTCGGCATGTCCCGGGCAGTCCACGTGCGCGTAATGGCGGGTGTCCGACTCGTATTCCACGTGCGAGGTCGAGATCGTGATGCCGCGCGCCTTCTCTTCCGGCGCGCGATCGATCGCGCTGTAATCCCTGAACTCGCCACCGAAGCGTTCCGCACCAACCTTCGTCAGCGCTGCCGTCAGCGTCGTCTTGCCGTGATCCACGTGGCCGATCGTGCCCACGTTCACATGCGGCTTGCTGCGTTCGAATTTACCCTTTGCCATGACTTCAGACCTCTAGAAAAGAACGATATATGTTGAAAGCCGGCCTTATCAGGCCTTCTTCATGACCTGCTCGGCGACATTGCTCGGCGCTTCGGCGTAGTGGTCGAATTCCATCGTGAAGGTGGCACGACCCTGGGTCAGCGAGCGGATGGACGTCGCATAACCGAACATCTCACCCAGCGGAACCATTGCGCTGATGGTCTTGCCCGACGGCGTGTCGTCCTGCCCCTGGAGCAGACCGCGACGGCGGCTCATGTCACCCATGACGTCACCGACGTACTCTTCCGGTGTGACCACTTCGACCTTCATGATCGGCTCGAGCAACACCGGATCGGCCTTGGCGAAGCCCTGCTTGAAGGCCATCGAGGCTGCCAGCTTGAACGCCATTTCCGACGAGTCGACGTCGTGGTACGAGCCGAACACCAGCTTGACCTTCACACCCACCACCGGGAAGCCGGCCAGCGGACCACTGGTGATGGTCTCGCGCAGCCCCTTCTCGACCGACGGGATGAATTCCTTCGGAATCACGCCACCGGTGATCTCGTTGATGAACAGGAAGTCGTCCTTCACGTTCGGATCGGCGCGATCCTCGTCGGTCATCGGCGACATTTCGATCACCACGTGACCGTACTGACCCTTGCCGCCCGACTGCTTGGCGTGCTTGTAGTCCGACTTCACGTCAGAGGCGCGGATCGTCTCGCGATAGGCCACCTGCGGCTTGCCGACGTTGGCCTCCACGTTGAACTCGCGCTTCATGCGCTCGACCATGATGTCGAGATGCAGCTCACCCATGCCGGAGATGATGGTCTGACCCGACTCCTCATCGGTGCGCACGCGGAAGGTCGGATCCTCCTGCGCCAGGCGGCCGAGTGCGATACCCATCTTTTCCTGGTCGGACTTGGTCTTGGGCTCGACCGCCATCGAGATCACCGGCTCAGCGAAGGTCATGCGCTCCAGCGTGATGACGTGATCCTGCGCGCACAGCGTGTCACCGGTCGTCACGTCCTTCAGGCCCACCGCCGCGGCGATGTCGCCAGCACGAACTTCCTTCAGTTCCTGACGGTCATTGGCGTGCATCTGCAGGATGCGGCCGATGCGCTCCTTCTTGCTCTTGATCGGGTTGTAGACAGCATCACCGGCGTTCAGCATGCCCGAATAGACACGGAAGAACGTCAGCGAACCGACGAACGGGTCGGTCATGATCTTGAACGCAAGCGCGGCAAACGGGGCGGAGTCATCCGACGGGCGGCTGATTTCCTTCTCGTTCTCGTCCACGCCGGCAACCGGCGGACGATCGGCCGGCGACGGCAGCAGCTGCACCACTGCGTCGAGCATCGCCTGAACGCCCTTGTTCTTGAACGCGGTACCGCAGAACACCGGAATGACCTCGTTCGCAAGCGTGCGCTGGCGGAGGCCGACAAGGATGTCGTCTTCGCTCAGATCACCCTCTTCGAGGTACTTGTCCATCAGCTCTTCGGTGGCCTCGGCAGCCGACTCCACCATGAAGCTGCGCGCTTCGGCAGCCTTGTCGGCCAAGTCAGCGGGAATGTCCTTGTATTCGAACTTCATGCCCTGGGAAGCCATGTCCCAGATGATCGCCTTCATCTTGACCAGATCGACCACGCCTTCGAAATTGTCCTCGGCACCGATCGGCACCTGCATCGGCACCGGATGGGCGCCCAAGCGCGTCTTCAGCTGGTCGACGACCTTGTCGAAGTTCGCACCGGTGCGATCCATCTTGTTGACGAACGCAAGGCGCGGCACCTTGTACTTGTTGGCCTGGCGCCACACGGTTTCGGACTGCGGCTGCACGCCACCGACCGAGCACAGCACGAACACCGCGCCGTCGAGCACGCGCAGGCTGCGTTCCACTTCGACGGTGAAGTCGACGTGTCCCGGGGTGTCGATGATGTTGAAGCGGTGCTGATCCATCTTGCCGTCCATGCCGCGCCAGAACGCGGTGGTGGCGGCAGAGGTGATGGTGATGCCACGCTCCTGCTCCTGCTCCATCCAGTCCATCGTGGCGGCACCCTCATGGGTTTCGCCGATCTTGTGGTTCACGCCTGTGTAGAACAGGATGCGCTCCGTGGTCGTGGTCTTGCCGGCATCGATGTGAGCCATGATGCCGAAGTTGCGGTAGCGCTCGAGTGGAGTGGTGCGTGCCATGGGTATTTACCTGTGTCGGGCGTTCCTGCCCCGATTTCACGGCCATCCGGGCCATGTTCTGTGAAATCCGCCTCGGCCGGCGGAGTGGTTTTCAAGTCGCTTTGCGTGGACGACTCCAGCAAAGAAGCCGGCTTTATCGCCAGCTTCGATGCCCACACCGTGCCACCAGGACGGCGGCACAAATACCACTGATTACCAGCGGTAGTGCGAGAAAGCCTTGTTGGCTTCAGCCATGCGATGCGTCTCTTCGCGCTTCTTGGCAGCGCCGCCGCGACTCTCGGAGGCCTCCAGCAGCTCGGCAGCCAGCTTGCGCGGCATCGAGGTTTCGCTGCGCTTGCGGGCAGCATCGATGACCCAGCGCATGGCCAGCGCCATGCGGCGACCCGGACGCACTTCGACCGGCACCTGGTAGGTGGCACCGCCAACACGACGGGACTTCACCTCGACCGCCGGAGCAATGTTGTTCAGCGCCTTCTCGACCAGCGCCACCGGCTCCGCGTTCTTTTCGCCGATATGGTCCAAGGCACCGTAGACGATGCTTTCGGCCACGGACTTCTTGCCACTCTTCATCACCATGTTGATGAAGCGGGCGATCAGCTGACTGCCATGCTTGGGGTCTGGCAGGACCAGACGGGCGGGATGTGAACCTTTACGCGACATGTTTGTTGTCCGTCATTTTTAGCGAACCTCCTGTCCACTGAAAAGCGGCCATCCTGGCCGCACACTGTATTTTCTGCAGGCAACCACCCCGTCAGGGTGGCCGCCCGCGGCCGCAATGACTGCGACTTAGCCCTTCGGACGCTTGGCGCCGTACTTCGAGCGCGACTGGCGACGCTTGGCGACACCGGCGCAATCGAGGCTGCCGCGAACCGTGTGGTAACGCACACCCGGCAGGTCCTTGACGCGACCGCCGCGGATCAGCACCACCGAGTGCTCCTGCAGGTTGTGACCTTCACCACCGATGTAGCTGATGACCTCGAAACCGTTGGTCAGGCGCACCTTGGCAACCTTGCGCAACGCCGAGTTCGGCTTTTTCGGAGTGGTCGTGTACACGCGCGTGCAGACGCCGCGACGCTGCGGGCTGCTCTGCAGGGCCGGCGACCCACTCTGGTAGGTCTTGGGGCTGCGGTTTTTGCGCACCAACTGATTGACTGTCGTCATGCGAAGCTGTTCCTGAAAACATAAAGGCAGCCCGAATACGCTCGGTCTGCCAAGAAGCGGGAATTTAACATGAGCAACCTGCCATAGGCAAGCCAACGCTCAGCCGTCCTAGACCCGAACACGAGGCGCATCCTTGCGCCTCATTTCGTATGTCAGCGAATAAAACCCCGTTCGGGCTTATTCGACACCGTCATCACTTTCGACCGTGGCTTCGGTCGCCGGAACGGCAGAGGTGGAAGCGGAAAGGGTTTCCAGTTCCGTGGCGGTCAAACCGCCCTGGCGATGACGCGAAGCGTGATAAGCCAGACCCGTACCAGCCGGAATAAGACGACCGACAATAACATTTTCCTTCAGCCCACGCAAGCTGTCACGCGTACCACGGACCGCCGCCTCGGTAAGGACGCGGGTGGTCTCCTGGAACGAAGCCGCCGAAATGAACGACTCGGTTGCCAGCGAGGCCTTGGTGATGCCAAGCAGGATCGACTGGTACTCGGCCGGACGCTCGCCCCTGGCGACCGCACGCTCGTTTTCCGCGTTGATCCGCACACGCTCGATCTGCTCACCGCGCAGGTAATGGCTGTCGCCCGGCTCGGTGATCTCGACCTTGCGCAGCATCTGGCGAATGATCGCCTCGATGTGCTTGTCGTTGATCTTCACGCCCTGCAGCCGGTACACGTCCTGGATTTCCTTGACCAGGTACGATGCCAGCTGCTCCACGCCCAGCAGGCGCAGAATGTCGTGCGGACTTGGCTCGCCGTCGACCACGGTTTCGCCCTTCTCCACGTGCTCGCCCTCGAACACGATGACCTGACGCCATTTCGGAATCAGCTCCTCGTGCTCGTTGCCATCGACATCCTTGATGACGAGACGCTGCTTGCCCTTGGTGTCCTTGCCGAAGCTGACGATGCCCGAACGCTCGGCCAGGATCGCCGGCTCCTTCGGCTTGCGTGCCTCGAACAGGTCGGCCACGCGCGGCAGACCACCGGTGATGTCACGGGTCTTCGAGCTTTCCTGCGGAATGCGGGCGATGACGTCACCCACACCCACTTCGGCGCCGTTCTGGATCGACACGATGGCACCGGACGGCAGGAAGTACTGCGCGGCGATGTCGGTTCCGGGCAGTTTCAGCTCGCGGCCCTTGGCGTCTTCCAGGCGCACGATCGGACGCAGGTCCTTGGCCGCCGCACCGCGACGCTTCGGATCGGTAACCACCGCCGACTCCAGGCCGGTCAGTTCGTCGGTCTGGCTCTGCACGGTGACGCCATCGAGGAAGTCGATGAAGCGCACCACGCCAGCCACCTCGGTGACGATCGGGTGGGTATGCGGATCCCAGTTGGCCACGGTCTGGCCCGGCTTGACCGGGGCGCCGTCCTTGACCGCGATCGTGGCGCCGTACGGCACCTTGTAGCGTTCGCGCTCGCGACCGCTGGCGTCGATCACGCTCAGTTCGCCCGAGCGGGACACCGCCACCAGGTGGCCGTCCTTGTGCTGCACCGACTTCAGGTTGTTGTACTTCAGCGAACCGGTGGTCTTCACCGTCACGTTGTCCACCGCCGCCGCACGCGAAGCCGCGCCACCGATGTGGAAGGTACGCATGGTCAGCTGGGTGCCCGGCTCACCGATCGACTGCGCGGCGACCACGCCCACGGCCTCGCCCATGTTGACCAGGTGACCACGGGCCAGGTCGCGGCCGTAGCAGAGCTTGCACACGCCGTGTTCGGCCTCGCAGGTGATCGGCGAACGGACCTTGACCGCCTGCACGCCGGCCTTGTCGAGCTTCTCGACCAGAGCCTCGTTGAGCAGGGTGTCGCGGGTGACGATCGGCTCCTCGTCGTCGCCGGGAGCGTAGACGTCCTCGACAACCACGCGGCCAAGCACGCGGTCGCGCAACGGCTCGACCACATCGCCGCCTTCGACGATCGGCTGCATCAGGATGCCGTCCTCGGTACCGCAGTCGTCCATGGTGACGACCACGTCCTGCGCCACGTCGACCAGGCGACGGGTCAGGTAACCGGAGTTGGCGGTCTTCAACGCGGTATCGGCCAGGCCCTTGCGGGCGCCGTGGGTCGAGTTGAAGTACTGCAGCACGTTCAGGCCTTCACGGAAGTTGGCCTTGATCGGGGTCTCGATGATCGAGCCGTCTGGACGCGCCATCAGGCCACGCATGCCAGCCAGCTGGCGGATCTGCGCCACCGAACCACGAGCACCGGAGTCAGCCATGATGTACAGCGAGTTCATCGACTTCTGGTTGACCGTGTTGCCTTCGGCATCCTTCACCTTCTCGGTACCGATGCCGTCGATCATCGCCTTGGCGACCAGCTCGCTGGTACGCGACCAGATGTCGACCACCTTGTTGTAGCGCTCGCCGGCAGTGACCAGACCCGACTGGTACTGCTGCTGGATCTCGACCACTTCTTTCTCGGCCTCGTCCAGGATGGTCTTCTTCTCGCCCGGGATCAGCATGTCGTCGATGCCGATCGAGATACCTGCGCGGGTCGCGAGGCGATAGCCGGTGTACATCAGCTGATCGGCGAACACCACGGTTTCCTTCAAGCCCAGCAGACGGTAGCTGGAATTGATCAGGCGCGAAATGTTCTTCTTGGTCAGCTCGGTGTTGGCCAGCTCGAACGGCAGGCCTTCCGGCAGGATTTCGGCCAGCAGTGCGCGACCCACGGTGGTTTCCACCAGGCGAGTTTCCTCGCTGCGCGTGCCATCCTCGACCAGGGTCACCTGCTTCAGGCGCACCTTGACCTTGGCGTGCAGTTCCACCACGCGGTTGTCATAGGCACGACGCACCTCGGCGACGCCGGAGAACACCATGCCGGCACCCTTTGCGTTGACCAGCTCGCGGGTCATGTAATACAGGCCCAGCACCACGTCCTGACTCGGCACGATGATCGGCTCGCCGTTGGCGGGCGACAGGATGTTGTTCGACGACATCATCAAGGTGCGCGCTTCCAACTGCGCCTCGATCGACAGCGGCACGTGCACGGCCATCTGGTCACCGTCGAAGTCGGCGTTGAACGCGGTGCACACCAGCGGATGCAACTGGATCGCCTTGCCTTCGATCAGCTTCGGCTCGAACCCCTGGATGCCGAGACGATGCAGGGTCGGTGCACGGTTGAGCAGCACCGGATGTTCGCGGATCACCTCTTCGAGGATGTCCCAGACCTGACCTTCCTCGCGCTCGACCAGCTTCTTCGCCGCCTTGATGGTTGTGGCTTCACCACGCGCCTGCAGCTTGGCGAAGATGAACGGCTTGAACAGCTCCATCGCCATCTTCTTGGGCAGGCCGCACTGGTGCAGGCGCAGGGTCGGACCGACCACGATCACCGAGCGACCGGAGTAGTCCACGCGCTTGCCGAGCAGGTTCTGGCGGAAACGGCCCTGCTTGCCCTTGATCATGTCGGCCAGCGACTTCAGCGCACGCTTGTTGGTGCCGGTGATGGCACGGCCACGGCGACCGTTGTCGAGCAGCGCATCAACCGATTCCTGCAGCATGCGCTTCTCGTTGCGCACGATGATGTCCGGCGCATTCAGCTCGAGCAGGCGCTTGAGGCGGTTGTTGCGATTGATGACGCGGCGGTACAGGTCATTCAGGTCGGAGGTGGCGAAACGGCCACCATCCAGCGGCACCAGCGGACGCAGGTCCGGCGGCAGCACCGGCAGCACGGTC
>Ga0222419_100786_pt1 | contig 17631 bp, 20 predicted proteins | sample 1B20Ametagenome_FD_182474 | JGI IMG/M metagenome (GOLD analysis project Ga0222419, IMG submission 182474) | Enriched microbial communities from leaf-cutter ant dump, University of Wisconsin, Madison, United States - 1B20A (version 2) | ecosystem: Environmental > Terrestrial > Nest > Insects nest... | reverse complement strand
GACATTTATTTTATTAATTTGCAAAAAAAATATCCATGTTTAAGAGATCATTATTCATCGTTTCCCTCATATTCGTTTTTGCCACTGGACAGGCACAGCAGCTTAATGTCGCAACCTTTAACCTCAGGTATAAGAACGGAGGGGATGAAAGAAAAGGAAATGGCTGGGATCAACGCATGCCGGTAATCGCAGACCTGATCCGGTTCCATGATTTTGATATTTTCGGCACACAGGAAGGCTTGCAGGAGCAACTACAGGGACTATCTGGAATCCTGACAGACTACAGCTACATTGGCGTTGGCCGGGATAATGGCAAGGAAAAAGGTGAGCATGCCGCAATATTCTATAAGAAAAATCAGTTCAGACTGCTCAAAAGCGGTAATTTCTGGCTTTCTGAAAAAACAGACCGGCCCAACAGGGGCTGGGACGCTGCGCTGCCCAGGATATGCAGCTGGGGTGAATTTGAGCACATTGCAAGCGGCAGAAAATTCTATTTCTTTAATACCCACTTTGACCATGTCGGCGTTACCGCAAGAAGAGAAAGTGCTAAACTGATCCTGAAGAAAGTAAAAGAACTGGCAGGTGAAGATCCCGCGTTCCTGACTGGCGACTTTAACGTAGACCAGACCAATGAAATATATGGCATTCTCAATGGTTCGACCTTGCTCCGGGATTCTTATGAAACAGCTGCCTTCCGGTATGCATTGAACGGAACTTTCAATCATTTTGAAATCAATGCCAAAACCAGCAGCCGGATCGACCATATCTTTATTTCCCCCTGTATCCAGGCAAAACGGTACGGAGTACTCACCGATAGTTACCGGGTGCCTGAAGCACAAACAAAGAACGTCAGTACTTCCGGCAATTTCCCAAAAGAAGTGACCCTCCAGGAATACGAAGCCAAACTGCCTTCAGACCACTATCCAGTCATGATCGTCGCCGAACTTGGAGACTGTAAATAGATACCCATCATCTCACTCATCATCCTGTTTTTTCTCAGGGACAAGAACGAACAAAAAAGATATGAGCTGGCAGAACATGTCCGCAATAGAAGGTAGTTCAAAATAATTTGTTATTTTTACTTATGAAGGCTAACTTGTCTCTACAAGTTGAAGCCGAAATTAACCAGATAAGACCAGATTAAACCGCTGCACCGGAACCGCTATGGCCGAAATCCTATATAGATCACAATGTATCCTTGGTGAAGCACCCGTTTGGGACAGCTCCCGGCAAAGCTGCTTCTGGGCAGACATTGAATCAAGAACCATTTATGAATACAACTGGAGCAGTCATAACACCATAATATATGCTTTAGAACACCGCGTATCGCTGATCATCCCGGCACCAGGTAACGTACTGATACTTGGCCTCCAGGGTGGGATAGCACAATACCACCTTGACACCAGAAAGCTTCGGTGGCTGTCAGACCTCGATACCGACTGGTCCCGTTTCAGGTGCAATGACGGAGGCTGTGATGCCAGCGGCAGGATTTGGGTAAGTACCACAGAACTCAATCATGAAGCAGCAGCAGGAGCGATCTACAGCTTCGGAAAAGAAGCAAAAGCAATACAAAAGATCAGCGGCATTTCCATTCCCAATGGCATCGTATGGTCTGCCGACCAAAAAAAAATGTACTACACCGACAGTATCAAACGGGAAGTATATGCATGGCATGCAGACGCGGCAACCGGCAACATCACCTTTGACAAGACAGTGATCCAGATACCGGATGGTGCCGGACTTCCAGATGGAATGGCTGTAGATGCCGAAGGAATGATCTGGATCGCATTGTGGGACGGATACGGTCTTGGCAGGTTCAATCCTGAGACCGGAGCGCAGGAAGATTTTATCGCAATTCCCGCACCACAAGTGACCTCCTGCTGTTTTGCGGGAAAAGACCTTGATCACCTGGTGATCACTACCGCCAGAAAGGGACTTTCAGGAGAAGTGCTGCAAAAATACCCGGAAAGCGGGAATGTATTTATAGTTAAGACAAAAGTAAAAGGCATCATAGGCAACGCTATGCCCGACCTTTAAGAAATATCATGGAAAAGAAATTAAGGAGCCAGCAATGGTTTGGCAAAAAAGGCAAGGACGGATTCATATACAGAGCCTGGATGAAGAACCAAGGCATACCAGACGATGAATTTCGTGGAAAGCCAGTCATCGGGATCTGCAACACCTGGTCAGAACTGACACCCTGCAACGCACACTTCAGGGAGCTGGCAGAATCGGTAAAGCGCGGCGTACTGCAAGCAGGCGGGCTGCCGGTAGAATTTCCGGTCATGTCCCTGGGCGAAACCCTCATCAAGCCTACCGCAATGCTATACCGTAACCTGGTCAGCATGGACGTAGAAGAATCCATCCGCGCCAATCCCGTAGATGGGGTGGTGCTCATGTGCGGCTGCGACAAAACCACACCAGCACTGGTCATGGGTGCCTGTAGCGTAAATATCCCCACCCTGGTGGTCTCAGGCGGAGCCATGCTGACCGGAAAATATGAAGGCCGGGATATCGGCACCAGCGACATCTGGCGCTTTTCAGAAAATGTACGCTCAGGGATCATGACAGAAGAAGAACTGAACCTGGCCGAAGCAGGCATGTGCAGGAGCAGGGGACACTGTGCCGTCATGGGAACAGCTTCTTCTATGGCCTGCATGGTAGAATCACTTGGGCTATCCCTTCCCGAAAACGCCGCTATCCCGGCAGCCGATTCCAACAGGAAAGTACTGGCACAGTTTTCAGGCCGCAGGATCGTGGAAATGGTAAAAGAAGACCTCAAACCCTCCGACGTACTGACCAGGCAGGCCTTTGAAAATGCGATCAAAGTTAACGCAGTCATTGGCGGATCAACGAATTTCGTGATCCACCTGCTGGCCATAGCCGGCAGGGTCGGGGTAAACCTCAATATTGACGACTTTGACCGCCTTTCTTCAGGATTGCCTTTATTAGCAAATTTACAGCCTTCAGGAGATTATTTCATGGAAGACCTGTATTATGCAGGAGGGCTACCGGCGGTTATGAAGCAGATCGAGCAAGAACTAAATACAGGCTGTATTACAGTCAATGGAAAAACAGTAGGAGAGAACCTTCAAAAAACAAGAAGCCTGAACAATCAGGTGATCAGCGGTATGGAAGCACCATTCAAGCCTGATTCAGGAGTAGCAGTACTAAAAGGTAACCTTTGTGAAGGCGGCATCATCAAACCCTCAGCAGCAGATCCACGGTTGATGCAGCATACCGGAAAAGCCATCGTATTTGAAAATATAGAAGATTACAAAGAACGCATAGACGACCCCGAGTTGGATGTCGATGAAAACAGCGTACTGGTACTCAAAAATGTAGGGCCAAAAGGCTATCCCGGCATGCCGGAAGTAGGAAATATGGGCCTGCCCAAAAAGCTGCTGGACAAAGGGGTTAAAGACATGGTACGCATCTCTGACGGAAGAATGAGCGGCACCGGGTTCGGAACCGTTGTCCTGCACATCTCCCCGGAAGCGGCCGAGCAGGGTACCCTTGCACTGGTGCAGAACGGCGACCTGATCGAGCTGAACGTTCCCAACCGCACACTAAACCTCCTGGTAGACCAGGAAGAACTGATTGCACGGAGGGCCGTGTTGTTAAAACCGGAAGAAGTATTTAAAAGAGGATATGCCCGGCTGTACGTCCAGCACGTAGAACAGGCGCACCTGGGCGCAGACTTCGACTTCCTGAAAGGCAGTTCCGGCAGTGAGGTACTGAGAGATTCACATTAAACTCAAAAATTAACAGACAAATGCCGTAAATATATACGCGATAACTTTATATAACTATGTCAACCCAATCATTTCAGAATAAAACAGCCATCGTAACAGGAGCAGGGCAAGGTATCGGATATGAAATCTGCAGGCAGCTGGCTGCCAGAGGCGCAACGGTGATCCTCAATGACATCGACAAAGAACTGGCCGAAACAGCCGCCGCAAAGATCAGGGAGGAAAACGGCCATTGTGTAGCGCTGGCAGGTGATTCCAGCAACAAGGAACTGATCCATCAGCTGATAGACCTTGCGGTAAAAACCACAGGAAGACTGGATATCGCCATAGCCAATTCCGGCATCACCCTGTTCGGAGACTTTTTCACTTATCCTGAAGAATCGCTCAGCAAAGTATTGAATGTAAACATAGCAGGCACCTTTTTGCTGGCCCAGGCCGCGGCCAGTCAAATGAAGAAACAAGGCACAGGAGGTTCATTGCTGTTCATGTCATCGGTTACCGGTCATCAGGCCCACAAAGACCTGGCAGCCTACGGGATGACCAAGGCAGCCATAGAAATGCTGGCCAAAAACCTTGTGCTGGAAGTCTCCCCTTACAAAATCAATGTAAATACTGTTGCACCAGGGGCCACACAGACCGAGAGAACGCTAGATGACCCAAAATATGTTCCAATATGGTCCAGGATCACGCCCATGGGCAGACCGGCGACAACAACCGACATAGCTAATGCAGCATTGTTTCTGGTATCCGATCAGGCAAGACATGTTACAGGGCAAAGCCTGATCATAGATGGGGGGTGGACAGTGATCAGTCCCGCACCGGAAGAAGTTTAGGACAGTTCGGAAGAAGTTTAAGCAATCGAATAAGCCGTTACTTCCTCACAAAAGAAACCCCTTTCATTGAGCAAATGTCTTACCACCTCTACACAGGGAACAGAAGAAATGACCTTCAGCATTTTGTCTTCGAAAGCAAACAGCCAGTTCTTTTCTCCAAACAGGATGTTGAATACAGGCTCAATAGCAATAAGGTCCTTCTTATCTTTTAGTGATGTTTTAAAAATAGCCATATTCATTTCTCTTAAGGGTTATACCAAATTGTATGGCATAAAGTTGGGAAATGAATATGGCTATATAAATGGCGCAAAGGCCGGGGACAAAAAAAACACGGTAAACAGTGAGAAAATACCGGTGAATTTATTTGACTTTTTATTTTACATCCTTGACAGATACCGTAAAATCCAAAATAGAATTTGCAGGGATCTTTTGGTTGGCAATATTCTGGTAGCCATAATAGGAAGGAGAGATGATGCGTACAGTACCACCGTTTTGAATCTGGGCCAAACCAAATACCCAGCACGGGATCACTTCCCTCATCGAGAAGGTCACATTCTGGGCAGACTCAAAAACAGTTCCGTTGATCAGCCTTCCTTCATAATCTGCAGTGACAGAAGCGTTGCCGCTGATCCCCACACCGTCACCAGGTTCCAGGACCTGGTAAAAAATGCCATACTCTTCACTTTTATAAACATTTTCCAGTCCCTTTTCCTTTACGAAATTTCTGATGAGGGCCGTATCTATTCTCCATTGGGCCACCAGGTCAAACTCCGGAGCGTCATCTTTTTTGCAGGCCGCAAAGCACCCAGCTATGCAGACCAGCATTAAAATGTATTTTATTCTGTTCATGATAAACAAAGATATACTTTTTTTACATTAGGCCATGATTGTAATTATTCAATGCAAAGACCAGATCGGGCTGGTAGCAGACATATCCAGGCTGCTGGCAATGGCGGGACTGAACATCATCTCGATGCGGGAACATGTGGATAAAGCAGAAGCACGATTTTTTATGCGACTGGAAGTGGATGGTGCAGGAGATGAAGACAGCCTGACAAAAGGGCTCCGGGAAATATTGCCGGCAGGCGCAGAAGTACACGTTAACCCTGTCCCGGATAAAAAGATCGTCGTGATGGTCACCCGGGAATACCATTGCCTGGCAGATATCCTCGTCAGAAATGAATTTGGAACACTCGGTGCATCGGTATCTTGTGTGATCGGGAACCATGACCTTTTGCAGAAGATCTGCCAGCGATTTGAAATACCGTTCCACCTGGTTTCCTACGATGCAGCAGGAATTGATCCGGAAGCAGCGCTTATTGAGCTGATCAATAGTTATACACCCGATTATGTGGTACTGGCCAAGTTCATGCGGATCCTGTCACACCGTTTCGTAGCGCAGTATCCGCGCAAGATCATCAATATCCACCATTCTTTTTTACCTGCCTTCGTAGGAGCCAACCCTTACCGGCAGGCCTTTGAAAGAGGAGTAAAGCTAATCGGTGCCACGGCACATTTTGTAACCAATGACCTCGATGAAGGCCCGATCATCGCCCAGCAGATCATACCGGTAAACCATTCCTTTACTGCTGCCGACATGGTTAAATCCGGAAAAGAGATCGAGACGGCCGTACTGGCCAGAGCGCTGAGGCTTGTGTTGGGCGACAGAGTATTTGTATACGGAAACAAAACGGTTGTTTTTGAATAAAAAAGGCGGCAGATCACGCTGCCGCCTAATCCACTGACCGCCTACCTGGATTTCCCGATAATTGCCCTGTTCATGCTGATGGCTGCAATAGATTCCGCGGTCAGTCGCTCAGTTCCCTTGCACACAAAATTGTCCATATTTGCCTTGGTATGCAGCCCGGCGATGAAAGTATGTTCGTCGGCAGAGCCGCTCAGTTTCAGTTCAGCAGCATCACTGATCACCGTATAGAGGCTGCCCGTTTTTGCATTGATATCAGCCGAAGCGCTGTAGCTTATGAACAGTTGCAGATAATCAAGCTTAAAATCGCCTTTGGTCACCACAGAAGAGATTCCCGAAACATCGATCCTTTGCAGATCCTTTACCGCAACGGTCACTGTTACCGGCTCGATCTCTGAAGAATGGATCAGCAGGTTATAACCTTTCCTTTTGATGCTGGTTCTGGCCGGATCAAAGCGCTCACCGACGCTGATCGCTTCCTTTGATTTCTGTACCAGAACAACTTTTACATTTCCGGAGACGATGATCTTATTGAAAGTCACCGCACTCGTACTTTCTTTAACCAGTGGCCTGTCCGGAACAGCAGCAAAACTAGCCATCGTGGCAGAACCTAGAATAATTGCAGCAGCAGCTGTAGTAAATAATGATTTTGTAAGTGTTTTCATGATCCTGTAGTTTTATTTCCATGAACTGCAACGCAGCTTCATGATAATTAATTAATGTTTTTTCAGTTGTTTGTTAATAAGATGGGCCGTACAGGAAAATGTTGCAGCGATTTTGGCTGTATTATACAAGGATCAGCAAAACCACGACCAACGCTTAAAAAAAATCGACAAACACCGGCAGCATTTTATTGCAGCCGGCACACTGCGGCTAAACTATTTGCCCGCTGCATTGTTGAATAAGCAATAAACATTTCAATCACCAACAGATCGCCTATGGGTCTTGAAAAACTGCAGCAAAGTAACCTTTCAGTCTTTACCTGCAACCTCATCATCCTGTTATCAGCCATTTGCATTGGCGTCTTGCTTAGTTTCATTCTGCGAAAGGTCTTTCTCGTATTTTCAAAATTCTGGCTTACATTTGTCATCAGATCCATACTGAGGCACTTGAGCGGGCCTGTTAATTTTTTGTTGCCCTTGCTTTGCCTGAACGCTTCCCTGGCTTTTATAAGGTTGCCGGCAAGCTATTTGCTCGGCGCGGACAAAGCGATCGAGCTCGCGCTGACCATTACCATTGCAGTCCTGCTCATCAGGGTCATCCAGGTAATGGAAGATTACTTTTATCATAAATACGACCTGAGCAAGGTTGATAACCTGAAAGAACGCAAGATCAGGACACAACTGCAGTTCGTCAGAAAATTTGTCATTTCCCTGATCATTATTATAGCCGGCTCCATTATCCTGCTCAGTTTCGACAGCATGCGCAAGATCGGGGCAGGATTGCTCACCGGAGTGGGTATCGGAGGCATCATCATTGGCTTTGCCGCGCAAAAATCACTGGGCAATCTGCTTGCCGGTTTCCAGATCGCCTTCACACAGCCCATCCGTATAGATGATGTCGTAATCGTAGAAGGAGAATGGGGCAGGATAGAAGAGATCACCCTCACCTATGTGGTCGTAAGCATCTGGGACCAGCGTCGGCTGATCCTGCCCATCACTTATTTCGTAGAAAAACCATTTCAAAACTGGACCAGGGTTTCAGCACAACTGCTGGGCACCGTCTTTTTATACCTGGATTATACTGTGCCGATCCCGCCATTAAGGGCAGAACTCACCAAAGTGCTGCAAGCGCACAGGCTATGGGATAAAAGGGTCAATGTCGTCCAGGTAACCGACAATAAAGCAGAGACTATAGAAGTCAGGTTCCTGATGAGCGCCGCATCGTCATCCGCTGCATTTGATCTGCGCTGCGATGTACGGGAACACATGATCGCCTTTATCCGGGAGCATTATCCCGAATCACTGCCAAAGACCCGTATCGAATATAACGGGAAATAAATCGTATTTTCATCCCCTGAAACACACAATTAAACCGATTGACTCCATGAGGCAACGCTTGCTTTTCCTTCTGCTCCTGATTCCGGGTGCTATATGTGCACAGCACAATTCCATTCAGCTGGCAGATCCGACGATATTCGCCGACGGCGGTAAATACTACCTTTATGGCACAGGGCATCCACAAGGTTTCCTGGTCTATGAATCCAATGACCTCAAGACCTGGACCGGACCCACGGGAGCAAAAAGTGGGCTGGCCTTAAAAAAGGGGGATGCCTTTGGCAACGGAGGTTTCTGGGCACCCCAGGTCTTTAAATATAAAAACAGTTATTTTATGGCCTATACTGCCGACGAACAGATTGCCATTGCAGAAAGCAGCAGTCCGCAAGGCCCGTTCAGGCAAAAGGTCCTGAAACGATTGTCAGGCGAAGGCAAACAGATCGACCCATACCTGTTCTTTGATACAGACGGGCGCATCTACCTCTATCACGTCAGACTAAAAGAAGGAAACCGGATCTATGTCGCTGAAATGAAACCGGACCTGTCAGATATCATCCCCGGAACAGCCCGCGAATGCATTTACGGAGATCAGTCCTGGGAAAATACTGCACAAACACCCTGGCCGGTTACAGAAGGCCCGACGGTAGTAAAGCATAACCAGTTGTACTACCTCATTTATTCAGCCAATGATTTCCGCAACAAAGATTATGCAGTAGGTTTTGCAACCTCAGCCACACCCTGGGGGCCATGGACAAAATTCAAGGGCAATCCCATCATCAGCCGGGAAAAGCTGCACGTCAACGGTACCGGGCATGGAGACCTTTTCAAAGATAAAGACGGGAAATACCAATATGTATTGCATACACATGTATCAAATGAAAAAGTCTCACCAAGAAAGACGGGGTTGATCAGTGTCCTGTTTACAGGAGGAAACAAGCAAAGACCAGACACCCTGACCGCAGATACAGCCAGTTTCAGGTTTCTGGACCCGCCGGAAAAGCCTTAAGCAGACCGGTTCAGTTATAGCTGTTCGTTTTTGCAGGACATGCAGAAAAGAGAAAGTTGACTATACAAGTAGACTATTATTTTAAAAAAAATGACCTGTTTTTTTGCTTAAATAATTGATAGTTATATCTTTGTTCCCGTTAACAATAGGGATGATTATAGAGGGGGTTAGAATTTATTCTGCTCCCTTTATTTTCACAATATCCTACATTTCTTTACAACCAAAAAGAGAAAACCAAGTTAAAAAAAGAAAGGGTTGTTCTATCCAGACACCACCCTTTTCTAACCAAATATAAACCTGTATGAACGGTTTTTTTCTTTATACCAATCTTCGTACCAAACTTAGATTGTCTTGCTTTTTTCTTTTGTTAAAGCTCTCCTGATCCAACACAACCAACCTTCCGGAAAACTGTTCTGACCATTTGATGAAACAAATATAAGTAGTTTTCATATAGTGTACAAAATACACTAAGTTATATGACTTTAAACTAACAATTCTAGCCTCACATGCCCAATAAGGCCTATCTCAGGAAGTAACCGTTGCAAAATGAAATAAATGTCTTATTTTCGCTGAAGTACAAACTAGCCATTATGACCTGGGAGAAATTATTGTCAGCCAAGCGCTGGGGAAATGAAGAAAGATTTGCAGGCAACCAAAAAGAAGCCCGGTCTGAATTTCAGCGTGACTATGACCGCATTATTTTTTCATCACCTTTTCGCAGACTACAGAACAAGACACAGGTTTTCCCGCTACCCGGAAGTATATTTGTACACAACAGGCTGACCCATAGCCTGGAAGTTGCCAGTGTAGGCCGTTCACTGGGTACAATATTTTACAACAGGATCAAAGACCAGTCGCCAGAAATTGATGAAACCTGTCCGCTGCTCTGTGAAACCGGTAATATTGTCGCATCAGCTTGTCTGGCCCATGATCTTGGCAATCCTGCTTTTGGCCATTCGGGGGAATCGGCCATTTCCTATTATTTCTCCAATGGTGCGGGAAAAGCATACCAGGGGCAGGTTACAGAACACCAGTGGAATGACCTTATCCATTTTGAAGGTAATGCCAATGCGCTTAGGATACTGACCCATCCCTTTGCAGGAAAAGGAACCGGAGGTTTTGCATTGACCTATGCCACGTTGGCTGCTATAGCCAAATATCCATGCGCATCCCCCCCAGGGCATAACAAACAGCAGATCTTCACCAGGAAATACGGTTTCTTCCAGTCAGAGCAGGCCGGTTTTGAAAAAATAGCCGCAGAAATGGGATTAATACAAGTCTGTGAGGAACCTCTGATCTATAAACGGCATCCGCTGGTATACCTGGTAGAGGCAGCCGACGACATCTGCTACAATATCATAGACCTGGAAGACGCACACCGCCTAAAGATCCTGAGCTATGCAGAGGTAGAAGCCTTATTGCTGCCGCTCTGCAATAGTGAGCACATGCAGCGCAGGCTGGCAGATATGGAAGATGATGATGCCAAGCTTACACTGATGCGGGCAAAGTCGATCAGTACACTCATCGGTCAATGTGCAAATGTATTTTATACTGAACAGGACACCATCCTGAAAGGTGAATTCAATACGAGCCTGACAGATGCCGTTGCAGAACCATTTCGTTCTGTAATGAAAAAGATAGAAAGCATCTCTATACAAAAAATATACAATAATGCATCTGTGGTTCAGATCGAGGTGGCAGGTTATCAGGTGATGGGCGGCTTACTGGAAGAATTTATACCGGCTTATCTGCACAACAATTCCCCATACCATCGGAAACTGGTGGATTTGATCCCAAAACAGTTCTTGACTACCCGGACGGACAGCTATTCAAAAATACAGACTATACTGGATTTTGTCTCAGGAATGACAGATATCTATGCAGTAGAGCTATTTAGAAAAATAAAGGGAATCTCTTTTCCCTCAATGAGTTAATGCAAAAAAGAACAGTTTTTTGGTACGTGTTTTGACGGACTACCATGCAAAAAATAAACATTGCACATGAAATAGATGAAATTCAACCAATCCCCAAAACCCTATTTGTATGACAACTATCGATTTCAACCATCAACTGAGCTGCAATCAATCGGCCCTCGAAACTTTTGCCTACAAGTTTACCCAGGACTACGAAGATGCCCATGATCTGGTACAGGACACCCTGCTAAAAGCCATGAGGTATTCGGAGCAATTCAAAGATGGCACCAATTTTCGCGGATGGCTTTACACGATCATGAAAAACACCTTTATCAATAGCTACAGAAGGGCGGTAAAAACAAGATCAATGATCACCATACACGAAGAGATTCCCGCATCCCAGTTGCAGGGAAGTGCAACAGGAAACACAGGTGAGAATAAATTTGTCCGTGAAGACATACAAAATGCCATGAAAAAGCTGCAGCCAGAATACCTGACGCCTTTTGTCAAGTACTTTGAAGGCTTCAAATATCATGAAATTGCCGATATGCTCAATATCCCGATCGGCACGGTAAAGACAAGAATCCATATTGCAAGAGGCATGCTTAAAAAGAACCTCAAGATGTACACCAAAGAATTTACATCCGGTTTTTAATGGAAGTGCAGTTGCAAATGTCAGGTCTACATTAATATAAGGTTATTATACATCAGGAAATAGAAGCGAGAAAGGCTTCTATTTTTTTTTCCATATCCTTATAAACATCTGGCTGAAAAGCCCTGTCCCCGGCACTCTCTACAGACCATACCCCATCCACATCCCGCCTTAAAATGATAGGATCGGGTTCACCAGTCACCATTTCTACCTTGAAACGATGTTCATTGGAAGATTCAGTTACAATGGCATCGAGTTCCAGGCATCCAACCTTAAAAGTAATAGGGAATATCTTCATCACCTGCTATTTAATTACCCCGCTTTTGCTCATATTCTCAAATATCTTATCTGAAAACTCAGCAGCCAGAGATTGAGGGCTTGCCGGGTTCACAGATTTGGTCTGGGCAGAATAAAGCAACTGATCATTGTTCAGATCATACAGACTTGCCTCCAGCATAAATTTATTGTTAACCGTATAATACCCCGGTTCATAAATGCGTGAATACCTCCAGTTGTAATAACCCCAGAACCGGTAAGGAGCAGGGTAAAACCCTACGCCACCAGGATTGTATGATTTTTCCTTTGACTTATCCAGTAAGGCCACTGTAATTGCACCATCATAGCCATTGTTTTTCAGTCGTTTAATTACGGATTCCTCATTCAATCCTTCAAATTTCTTAGGCCCATATTCTGAAAAGGCAGAACCGGCATTAATTCCTCTATGCTGTAGTTGCTGTACGATGATCTTTTCAACGTTCTCCCTGAGCATCCGGTCTCTGTCACCCATCAAAGCAACGACCAGCACTTTATCAAACTTTTGTGTTCCGGCACCTGGCGCTGTCCAGGACGAAACCAGTTTTGTGCTGCCGCAGGCATAAAGCAACAGTACCACCATTGTAAATAGACCAGTTAAATATTTAGTTTTCATTTACTTGCGTCTCTTAATTAAACTACTATATCCGGTACAATATAGAGAATTGCCCTGGCAGGACTTCATTGCAAACCAACCAAACAATCACTCCATAAAATAACAAATCAGAACGGATTTTGTTGTTGATACAGTGTCAAACATTAAACAACCCTATGCCGTCATCTGTAATAGCTAAGATCCTGTATGATGCAAACACTCAAATCCTGACCGTTATATTTTTGTCCGGAAAAGCATACCACTACAAAAACGTGCCTCCGGGGGTATATCATTCATTCCGCACGGCGCGATCCAAAGGCAGGTATCTGAACAAACACATCAAAGGCGCCTATGAATACGAAAGCCCGGATCAATAAGAACCCGGGCTTTACGTTCAGACAACTTTATATCTGGGCTAATGATGCGCTACCTGATCCCTCAGAGATTTGATCTCATCATGGGAACCTTTAAGATCAAATTTCTGTTCAGAGACCAATGCCCTCAGGTTTGCGGTCAAAGTGTCTTCTTCCAATGCCATTTGATAAGCCTTTTGAGCGGCGTCTTCTCCAAACTCGCAATTGTTCAGCACAGTTTCGCGGTCATGTCCGGTAAACAACGCTTTGACATCCATCCAGGCCCTGTATATCTTGCCTGAAGTAGTTGTTCCTTGCTCAGCTTCCCCGCCAATTACCTGTACTTCCTGTACCAGGTTAGCTTTCAGCTTGTGGCTTTGCGCAATCATTTCTAAAAACAGCGGTTTTAGATCGCTGTCCTCTGCTGAGAGTTCTTTCATCGCCTTCTCGTATCCTGTAATTCTGTCATTGTTGATCTGGATCAGATCATTCAGGATCTCTGCATTTTCTTTGTTATTTTCCATTTTTTTCAGGTATTGATGTATAGAAACAACAGCCCTGTAATCTAAAAGGTTTGTAAAAAGAATTATTCATCCTTGGTGATCACGCCGCATCCCACCCTGGGCCCGGAATTGCCGGAAGGCTGAGTGGTATAATCGTCTGTGCCACCATGCACGATAATGCCGCGTCCTATGATGTTTTTTGTATCATCTGCAATAATGCTCCACCTGTCTGTAGTTACACTTACGCTGCCATGGCCTTTACCGTCCAGTTGTATGTTGCCGATATCACCGGAATGGTAGGCAGCAGAACCCCATTTGCCATGGTTTTCATTGGTTGGATTCCAATGCCCATGAGTATTTTCACCCATGTTGCTGCAATCTCCATGCTCATGGAAGTGCACGGCAACCACACTGTCAGCACGTTGCGGAAAATCCAGTTCCAGATCCATTTTCATCTGGCCATTTCCCAGGTCATAGAACTTGGCTGTACCAATCTCTTTATTGTCTGAAGTAGTGAATAATTTGGCAGAAGCCACGGTATCCGTTTTTTTTCCGCTGCAGGACATCAGCATTGCCGAAGCGCTTAATAAAGCAATAGTCAGTAAATTTTTCATCTGTTTAGATTATTTGTGGTTTATATTGTTTATTGGTATTCGCAGGTTATTTAAATATAATAAAACCATCAGATTCTATCTGCTTTACCGCTTGAAAAACCCTAACGGTTTTATTTTCAAGGGTTCTGAACTATGGTTATAAGGAATCATTATAAAATACAACAAAATTTAACCCATTTTAGTTTTGTGAGGAATATGGGCATGCCAGTATCTTCAATTTTTCTGAAATTATGCCAAAGCGGATATATAGGCTTGCGTTACCTTTGCCGGTAGGGATCTGAGTCGTATCAAACAGGTATCAACTAGGGGGTTGGTAGCCTCTGAAGCGAAGATGATCCCTGACAAAACCCTTTTTGTGATGTGCCACGTAAAGCAGCAAAAGACTTTTTAAAAATGATCATTCATATATTGTTTTTTATAATATCTTTATTGCGCTAACTTATTGTTATCTACATCCCGTTTTGCTGTTTTCGGCGATGGCAAACGGAATTGCTTTTTAACCTGTTGCCGGTGAAAATACACGTAAGCTTAGATCATCAACTTAAAGAAGACATGAAACGGAAAGTAATGTTCATATTCATCTTAGTCCTGCTTGCCGGATATGGTTTAAAAGCACAGATCCTGATCCCGGTAAAATGGAGCTATGCGGCAAAGCGGACGGGCGCAAATACGGCCACTTTGTTCTTAAAGGCAGAAATGCAGCAGGGATGGCACATTTATTCCGTAAATCAGGCTGAGGGAGGTCCTGTAAAGACGAGCTTTAGCTTTAAGCCCGACAAGGGTTATGAACTGGTCGGTACGGTAACTGAACCCAAGCCCCTGAATGCAATGGATGATAATTTTGGAATTATTGTAAGCAGTTTTGAGCGGTCGGTGACCTTCCTGCAGGAGATCAAGCTGAGCCAGCCCGCAGTAACGATCAATGGTATACTGGAATTCATGGCCTGCAATGCAAACCAGTGCCTGCCGCCAGAGCGGCTTGAATTCAGTATTCCGGTAAAATAACTTTCCAAACCTTAGCTATGATATGAAATTAACGAATTTGATGGCCTTGCTGACAGGTTTGTCTTTCGGTGCAAATGCCCAGCAGGACGGACCTTATGTCTTTTATAGAGACGGAAAAACAATTGCGAAAACACTGACCGCTTCTGGTATAACTGAAGAACTTGCTCCAAAGTCCGTGCAGGTAGGTTTTCCCGGCCATCCCGGCTGGAATTTTTCTGTTGCTTTAAAGCCTGAGCTAAAGATACCTGCGACAGAATACAAGCAGCCTGATAAAATCTTCTTCATCTCAGATGTGGAAGGCGAATTTGAGGGTTTCCGGGCTTTGCTCATCGCCGGAGGAGTAATTGATTCGGCGTATAACTGGACTTTTGGAAAGGGTCATGTGGTAGTCTGCGGTGACCTGTTTGACCGCGGAATGAATGTGCCGGAGTGCATGTGGCTGATGTATAAACTGGAACAGAGTGCAGTCAGGGCAGGAGGATACTGGCATACGATCCTGGGCAATCATGATGTCATGAACCTTTCAGGCGATGTGCGCTACGTTCAGCCCAAATATTTCGAAAGCGCAAAGCGCCTCGGTCTGGATTATATGGATCTGTATAACAAGGATACAGAACTGGGCAGGTGGCTCAGGACAAAAAATACGATCGAGAAGATCGGTGATAACCTGTGTCTGCATGCGGGTGTTGCCCCGCAGATCAACAAACTGAATATGCCCCTGGATGTGATCAATCAGAAGTGCCGTCCTTATTATGATAAGGCCAAATTGCTGAGGGGTGTAGGTGATCCTGCTGTGGATGCTTTTTTTACCGGAGAGACGTCTTTGTTCTGGTACAGGGGATATTTCATGGAACCCAAGGCTACGGAGGATGAGGTATCTGAATCGCTCAGGCTGTATGGTGTTGACCGGATCGTAGTCGGACATACCATTGTACCCGGAAATGTCGGATTTTATTATGGGGGCAAGGTGCTTGGCCTGGATGTGGACCAGCATGCACATGTACATCAGGCGGCTTTGTATGAGAAAGGAAAATGGGTAAAGATCAATGAACGGGGTGAGAGGACTTTTCTTTCATTATAATTTAACCAAATGATCATAATGAGATTGGAACATAACTGGTTACGCCGCGTTATCTTCATACCAAAACTCTTTATTATGAAAAATTACATTCAGAGCCAGCTGCTGGAAGAAGAAATTTCCAATCTGGAACAGTTTAAAGTAGGACGGGCATTCTCATCAGGACCTGATGAAGAAGATGAAAATGAGCACGAAGGAGAAGATGAGGTTGAGGAGGAAGAGGATGCTGAAGAGCAGGGAGAGGTTGAAGAAAGTGTTGAAGCTGATGAGGCTGAGGCTGATTAAGACACCTGCCTGGTAAAATCCTGATCCATGTGATCAGGATTTTTTTTTGATGAATTGCTGCCCTAAGCGTATAAGACGGTAAAGGGCAATCGATTTCACAATTCTTTCTTTGGTTATTGTTTTTTTTGTAATTTCATTTACTGAACACCAAATGCAAACCTGCCGGGAGCCGGGACACAAGAACAATCCCTTGTGTTTCCCAGCTTTAATGGCAAAAGGCCGTATGAGAATGGGACCATTACGAATGAAAACAAAGCCGTTTCTGATCAGCGCTTTGCTGCTGGCGGGACTGGGCTGCAATGTATCTAAGAAAAATCAGCATAAAGCGGGCCAGAGCAACCTGCCCCCGGTGCCTTATCCCGGCCCGGAAAAGTTTGCAGACCATATCCGCACCACAGAGTTTCAGACACCTGACCAGGAGCAGGCAGGGTTTAAGCTGCCTCCGGGTTTTGAGATCACGCTTTATGCTGCTGAGCCGGACATTGGCAAACCGATCAATATGGATTTTGATGAGCGTGGCCGTTTGTGGGTTACTCAGTCTTCGGAATATCCCATGGCTGCTGCTCCAATGAAGGGTCATGACAAGATCACTATTCTGGAAGATACGGATGGTGACGGTAAGGCGGATAAATTCACGCCTTTTGCTACTGAACTGAACATTCCGATCGGGATCATCCCCGTGCAGAAAGGGGCAATAGCTTTTAGTATTCCCAATGTATACCGGTTTACGGATAACAATGGTGATGGCATTTCTGATGAGAAGAAGGTGCTGCTTGGCGAATTTGGCCATCAGGATACGCATGGCATGGTCAATAACTTTGCCAGGGGTTTTGATGGCTGGATCTATGCCTGTCATGGTTTTACCAATACTTCCACTATAGCCGGTTCGGACGGTGATTCTATTACGATGGTTTCCGGCAATACTTTCCGTTTTCGTGAGGATGGAAGCAGGGTTGAACAAACTTCCTATGGCCGGGTTAATCCTTTTGGCTATACTTTTGACGAATGGGGCTATCTGTATTCGGTGG
>Ga0222419_100784_pt1 | contig 17674 bp, 11 predicted proteins | sample 1B20Ametagenome_FD_182474 | JGI IMG/M metagenome (GOLD analysis project Ga0222419, IMG submission 182474) | Enriched microbial communities from leaf-cutter ant dump, University of Wisconsin, Madison, United States - 1B20A (version 2) | ecosystem: Environmental > Terrestrial > Nest > Insects nest... | reverse complement strand
TTCTACCTGGTCAAGCAAGAGGATGTATTTGTCTGTAAGTGCTGCTTTTGTAGGTTCATATCCATAGGCATTGTTCTCTACCGGCCACATATGTCCCCTGACAAACAGGCCGACGCCTCCAAATTCGCCGAGAGAGGCTGCTCTTTTTGCATCCGGTACAGACGCGTCGTTCGGGCCGATATAAATATGGGTGTCTACAAAATCACCGTTTCCGGGATCTCCGTAAGCCTTCTGATAACCCGGATTGTTGTTAAAGCCGGAGTTGCCGTTGACCAGCCTCGAAGGATCATATTGTTTTACCCAGTCGGTGATCTCTTTTACATCAAATGCACCCCAGTTTTCGTTAAATGGTACCCAGGTGATGATAGAGGGTGAATTATAATGATCGTCTATGATCGCTTTCAGTTCTTTACGGAAAGTTGTCCTTGTCTTTGCGGTGTCTTCATGCTGATACCAGATGGCGGGCATGTCCTGCCATACCAGCAGTCCAAGTTTATCTGCCCAGTAATAGAACCGTTTGGGCTCGGTTTTCATGTGCTTTCTGATCAGGTTAAAACCTGCTTTCTTCGTAAATTCCACGTCGAACTTTAAGGCTTCCTCAGTCGGTGCAGTCAAAATGCCGTCTGGCCAGTATCCCTGGTCAAGGAGGCCGATCTGCATCACGAACTGATCGTTCAGCAATGGTCTGACCACACCGCCTACCTTGCCCAGTTTGATGTCCCGCATTCCGAAATAACTGGTCACCTCATCGTTTATGTTGCCGTTCTTGTCTTTTAAAGTCAGCTTCAGATCGTATAGAAAAGGTTCATCAGGCGACCACAGTTTGGGATTTTGGATAGGAAGATAAAAGGAAGTGCCCGCATCTGCCTTAACCTCTGAAACGATCTTTTTGCCATCAAGTGCGACCGCGGTGATCTGACCCTGTTCTGCGTTAATCTGTACTTTTAAACGGCTGTTTGCCAGATCGGGCACTAAGCGGACATCTTTGATGTAAGCCTTGCTTACAGGTTCAAGCCAAACGGTCTGCCAGATGCCTGACGTAAAGGTATAGTCTCCTCTCGGGCCATTTTTTCCCGAAGGTGTCCGGCCATCATTTGGATCGTACGCTGCTACGATCACAGTATTGTTCCCCTTTTTTAAAAAAGGCGTAATGTTTAAACTGAATGCATCGTACCCTCCGGCATGTGTTCCGGCTTTTTGTCCGTTCACAAATATCGTCGCATCGTGGTCGACGGCATCAAAATGAATGATCACCTGTTTATCATTCCAGGTCGGTGGAATTTCAAAGTTCCTCCGGTACCACATGTTGATTTCCTGATTCCGCTCAATGCCCGACAATACAGATTCGGGGCAATACGGAACAAGTATTTGCGCTGTCTTGTTTCCGAAGTCTATTGGTTTTGCCGGATTGAGCGCACTTGCCGCCTGCTTGCCGCCAACGTAGTCCCATTTGCCGTTCAGACACATCCAGTCTTTGCGCTGTAATTGCGGGCGGGGGTATTCTGGAAACGGGACCGCAGACTCCATAGCTGCTTTTGTCCACCTGGTGGGTAGTTTGGCAATTTGTGCGTATGTATTTTCGATGGATAGAAGGGATAATAATAAAAAGCAATAAAAAAACAGGTTTCGGGTATTTTTCATCAGTTATAATTATTCTTGATCTATGATTTATTGATTACGATTTAGATGGAAGCATTAATTCTTTAAACATAGCAATAAAATATCATCTGCGGGTGAAAAATCTGGATTCAGCTTGCTGATTTTGCAAGTCTACAATTTACTAAATCGTTTTCGGCAACGATTGCATAGATTTAAATTGATAAACAGTGTGTTTTACGGTTGTAATGCCGTAATATCGAATGAATATAAACGGGCTTAAATAAAAACAGATGAAGAAGATATTCTTGCAATTACTGCTCACAGTTGCCTGCTACCAGGGCTACACACAGGAAACTGTTATCCAATATCTTTCAGGCACTGACAAAGACCATACCGTTCAATGGGATTTTTTTTGTACAGCGGGAAGAAAGAGTGGTGCCTGGACAAAAATTCCGGTGCCTTCCAATTGGGAACTTCAGGGCTTTGGTACTTACAACTACGGTCACGATAAGGTGAAGGCCAATGAACAGGGGCTGTATAAACATGAATTTACTCCGGGCAACTGGAAGGGGAAGAAGGTATTTATTGTCTTTGAAGGTTCCATGACCGATACCAAAGTCATGATCAACGGCAAGCAGGCCGGGCCGGTACATCAGGGAGGTTTTTACCGCTTTAAATATGAAATAAGCAATCTGTTGAATGAAACTGGTAAAAATTTATTGGAGGTCATTGTCGATAAGACATCTTCCAATGCTTCAGTAAATAATGCCGAGCGTAAAAGTGATTTTTGGATCTTTGGCGGTATATTCAGACCTGTTTATCTTGAAATTGTTCCGGAAACTTTCATTGAAAGAATGGCGGTAAATGCAAAGGCAGACGGTTCTTTTCATCTGGATGTTTATCCTCAGGGCTTAAAGGGAGATGAATCTGTTGAAGCTCGGGTGCAAAAGCTGAACGGAGAGGATGTTGGACAACCCTTTGCTGTTAAAGCAGATGCCCGGGCGGAATTCCTGCAGTTGCAAAGTAATTTTACAACTCCGCTATTGTGGAGCGCAGAGTTCCCCAACTTATATCAGGTCGTGGTGACCATCAGGAACAAGGATGGGATCATTCACCGTATAAAGCAAAAATTTGGTTTTCGGACGGTTGAGCTGCGGCCTGGTGATGGCTTTTATGTGAACGGTGCCAAAATCATGATGAAAGGCAGTAACCGGCACAGCTTCTGGCCAGAGACCGGCCGTACGTTGAGCCATGGCATCCATTTGATGGACGTCAGCTTAATGAAGGAAATGAATATGAATGCAGTCCGCATGTCTCATTATCCGCCCGATGCTGATTTTTTGAATATATGTGATTCACTTGGCCTGTATGTACTCGATGAGCTTACCGGTTGGCAGGCAAAATACGATACCGAAGTTGGCCGCAAGCTGGTAAAAGAATTGGTGGTAAGAGATGTTAACCATCCCTCGGTTGTGTTTTGGGACAATGGGAATGAAGGTGGCTGGAATACTGATCTGGATGGCGAATATGCCTTGTATGATCCTCAAAAACGCACTGTTATTCATCCCTGGGAAAAATTTAACGGAACTGATACCAAGCACTATCCTGATTATAATGGTGTCGTAAAAGCAGTTACTACCGGAAAAGAGGTTTATTTCCCGACAGAGTTTATGCATGGTTTATACGATGGCGGTGCCGGAGCGGCACTAGATGATTTTTGGAACCAGATGATGAAGCATCCCCACGGAGCAGGAGGATTTATCTGGGCATTTTTGGATGAAGCGGTGACCCGCACGGACAAGAACGGGGCTTATGATTCTGATGGCAACCATGGACCGGACGGCATAGTGGGCCCGCACCGTGAAAAAGAGGCGAGCTTTTACACCATCAAAGAGATCTGGTCGCCGGTGTATGTTGAATCTCGGGTGCTTGATGCAAAGTTTACCGGCAGGGTCTCTGTTGAGAACAGGTATGCTTTTACGAACCTGAACCAATGTACGTTTAAATGGAAACTGGTCAAATTTCCTGCATCAGGGGCTAGATCTACTGAAGCCATCGTAAAAGGAAGCGGGGTGCCAATAGCCCCTGCACTGAAGCCAGGAGAAAAAGGTGCTCTGGTGATAGACCTTCCTGCCGGCTGGTCAAAACACGATGCGCTTTATTTGAGTGCTTATGGCCCTGATCAAAAGGAAATCTTTACCTGGAGCTGGGTGATCCAGCCACCTGCGGGATCTTCTCCAAAATATTTGCCGGTGCCGGTCAAATCAAAGAAAATATTTACTTCAAAGGAACCCGGGCCGTTCCTGGTTATTTCTGGTGATGGGATCAGCTATTTTTTTGATAAGACAAAGGGATATATTGAAAAAGTGGTCATTGGTGCAAAGACGATCTCTTTATCTGAAGGCCCGGTACTTGCAGGAGTGGAAACTCAATTGAAGCAGTTTTCCCACCGCCCTGAAAATGGCGGATATATTGTTGAAGCGGATTATTCCGGTGGGGGGTCTTTACATGTTAAATGGACTTTTATGCCCGGACAGCCGGCAAGGCTGGATTATGTCCAGTCACAATCGGGAGATGCCGATTTTTCCGGGATCACATTCAATTATCCGGAGGAGAAGATCACTGGCATGAAATGGCTGGGCCGCGGCCCTTACCGTGTCTGGAAGAACCGGCTGAAAGGACAGCAGTTTGGAGTCTGGCATAAAGATTACAACAATACCATTACCGGCGAAACTTTTGGATACCCGGAATTTAAAGGTTATCATTCTGAAGTCCGCTGGGTAGTGGTCGAGAACAAAGAATCTCCTTTTACGGTGTACACCGATAATGATCGTCTCTTTTTTCAGATCCTGCATCCGGAGAAGGAAAAAGCTGCGCTTCAGAACAACAATGTTGAACCTTCCTTTCCAAAGGCTAACCTGGGCTTCTTAAACAACATCAGTGCTATTGGTACGAAATTTCAGGCAGCTGGGGCCATGGGGCCACAGAGCGAGAAAAGCCATTTGAACGGCGAAGCGCTGAACGGAACGCTATGGTTTGATTTCCGGAAATGATCCGCAGGAAACAGCATAAATAAAATACATTATGAACAAAATAATTTTGATCACCGCGGGACTGAGTTTCTTTTTCCTGTGTTCTTATATCAGTCAAAAGTCTGTCCCGCCCGGAGTTGTTCCAGGTCTTCACTTGAAGGTGAGGCAGATCGCCGGTAATTTGCAAGCTCCTACTGCAATGGTATTTCCAGACAAGAGCAGTATCTGGGTAACGGAACAGAGTGGGAAAATAAGGGTAATAAAGAACGGAAAACTGACCGGTGACGCAGTTCTTGACCTGGGAAGCAAGCTACCTAAGCTAAACAATGGCTATGAGGAAAGAGGGTTGCTCGGGATAGCTTTGCATCCGTTGTTTAAGACCAACAAGAAGTTTTACGTGTTTTATTCAATGCCGGCAACAGGTAATTACAATCATAAGGACGTGGTTGCGGAGTACAAGCTCATTGGTACAGATAAAGCTGATCCTGCAAGTGAAAGAATCATATTAAGTGCAGATAAACCTGATGGAAACCATAATGGGGGTTGTATCCAGTTTGGTAAAGATGGCTATTTGTATATTTCTTTTGGTGATGGTGGCGGGCAGGGCGATAAGCACGGCGAAAAAGGAAACGGACAAAACCTCAATACCTGGCTGGGCAAAATCCTGCGTGTGGATGTCAATGCAGATTCCGGTTACCGGGTCCCGCAGGATAACCCGTTCATTGCAAAGAAGGCTGCAAAGCCTGAAATATGGGCTTATGGGTTCCGGAACCCATACCGTTTTTCCTTTGACAGGGTTTCGGGGAAATTGTTTGCCGGTGATGTCGGACAGGACACCTGGGAAGAGGTTGATATTGTTGAGCGCGGCGGGAATTATGGCTGGAGACTGACCGAAGGGGTACATTGTTATAACCCATCGTCTGGCTGTGACCTCAGCGGGATTATCATGCCCATTGCGGAATACAATCACCGGGAAGGGGTAAGCGTGACCGGTGGTTATGTATACCATGGTAAGCTGATCCCGGCCTTAAAAGGCCGGTACTTGTTTGCCGACTGGACCGGGCCGGTGTTCTACCTGCAAAAAAAAGGTCAGGTCTGGGAACGGGGCAAGGTTATTCTTGACAACATACCAGACAACCTTAAGATAACCGGGTTTGGTGAAGATCCCGATGCTGAACTTTATATGCTTACCAATCCTGATACCGGTCCTGAGAATAAAAAAGGGGCTATTTTCAAAATTGTAAGACCTAACTGATATGTAACTCTGTTTCCAGTACGATCTTTTCAAATTCGGTGGGCGGGTGCTTGCCTTCTATAAGCCTGAGCAACATTTCAATGGCAACTCTGCCCATCTCAAATGATTTTTGTTTCACATAAAAAATGGAGGGATACAGCAGGTCGATCACATCAGAATTTGAGAAACCTGCTATGCGGATCTTCCGGGTATTAAAATCCAGCTTATTCAGGGCTCTTATACACGAAATACTGATCCGGTCACTTCCGATAAAAATGGCATCTGGTTTTTCGCTCATGGTAAACAGCTCATTCACAACATCTTCAACTTCCTGATGGTCGTTTCCTCCTGACATGCAGTTTTTTACCAGTTCTGGTCTGAATAAAATATTATGGTCTTTTAGTGCTTTTCTGTAACCCGAGAGACGCTCAGCTGTGATTGATAAATGTGGTGCATTGGCTAAAAATGCTATCTTTTTGCTTCCAGATCTTATGAGTGATTCGGTTGCCTTAAAAGCACCGCCGAAGTTGTCGGAGGTTACTTTAAAAGTTTCCGGCTCGCTGATCACCCGGTCAAAAAATACGATCGGGAGGCCCTCGTCCTGTAATTTTTTAAGAAACGTGTAATCTGTGGTTCCGGATGACATCGAAATCAGCAGGCCGTCTACCGATCTTTTTGCCAGGTGGCTGGTATTCATAAATTCTCTTTCCGGCGAGTCATGTGTTTGAGTAATGATCGTATGGTAACCTCTTTCATAGGCAATAGATTCAATTCCTGCAATTGCCTGTGAAAAAAAGCTATTGGCTACCTCAGGAACAACGATCCCGATTGAGTAACTGCGGCCCTTCTTCAGGCTTAATGCGATCGGATTGAGCTGGTAATTTACTTTGCTGGCATAATCCAATACCAGTTTTTTGGTCGCAGTACTGATTTCATATCCATCACGTAATGCCCTGGACACTGTTGAAGGTGACAAGTTCAATGCAATTGCAATATCTTTGATCGTGACTGGTCTGTACATCGGTTCAATATTATTTTATCACCTTTTCAAAAGCCATTCTGGGGCTTCCCCTGAAAAATACTTCTCCACAATAATGATAACCTGCTTTTCGCAGCACGGTCAACATTGCGGCGTTATCAAAATTAGTATCTGCCCTGACACTATTGATATTGTTTTTTCCCGCAAGATCTTCAATGAAGTTCAGCATCTTGCCCGACAATCCTTTGCCAAGATGATCTTCAGAGATTGCGACACGGTGAAAAACAACAAAATCACCGTCGGTCAGCCATTTTCCCTGAATGCTTTCATATGCCGGCTCATCATTGATCAGGATAGCACAATAACCAACTATAATATCTTCTCTGACCATCACAAAAGCAGCACGTGCTTCAATATCCTTTCGGATCACTTCGGGATTTGGATAGCCGTCCTGCCATTGCTCGCTGCCATCTTCTTTCCTGCGTGCGATCGCGTTTTGCAGGATCTCCCATATTTGGGGCAGATCGTCTGATGTGGCTTTTCTAAAGCTATATTCCATGCCTGTAAAGTTTATTAATTAAATGCAATCCTGCAACCTGATAATGGTAAGCAAGTCTTAGGGGACGATGCTGGTTAGTATCCGCCGACAGCGCAGGACAGTAATTTGTCAAATCTTAGTTAACTTGAACTAATTTCGAACCAAATATATAACCATAGTGTCAATCAACATTTTAAAATCCAGGTACCTGTCTGAATTCTTTTTCCGTGTAACCATTTTAACGATCATTTGTCCGGTAATTTCAATCGCCCAGATCGCCAGGATACCGTTCGTGCCATCAAAAGAGGAGATCGACCGACCATTTGATCAGCAAGATCAGATAACCTTTTTAAATCCTTCTAAAGTATATCGTCCGGAAACCTGGTTTCATTATATAGGCGGGAATGTTTCAAAAGAAGGAATCACCAGGGATCTGGAGGCGATCGCAAAGGCCGGTATCTCCGGGATACAATTATTTCACGGACAGTTTGGTGGTCCATGGCCGGGTGTGGAACCTCAGATCACCAGTCTCAGTCCAAACTGGGATGATGCGGTAAAACACACAGCAATGGAGTGCCGCCGTTTAGGACTCCGGTTTTCCATGAACAACTGTCCGGGATGGGCTACTTCGGGAGGTCCCTGGATCACTCCCTCAAATGCGATGCGCAACCTGATATGGAGCAGGACAGATGTTACAGGTGGTCAGGCCAACAGTCTTGTGTTGCCAGTGCCTGAACCTCATAATGAAGAATGGCGGGATTATAAGGACATTGCGGTGCTTGCTTTCCCTACACCGGCCGGGGATACCGGCAAGCCATTGATACCCCAGTCGATCAGCAGCAATACAAACTTTAAATGGGCGCCCTATTTTGCAGGAGAAGCCAGAGAAGCTATTCGCTTGTCTCCGGCAGCACCGGGTAAGCCCTATTGGATAGAAGTTGCTTTTGAAAAAGCAACGGTTCTTCGCAGTGTGGAATTTTCAAGCATCCAGGCTTTCAATCACGGACAGTCTTATGAACCGGGAGTAAATATAGCCATACAGGGAATTTTGCCAGATGGCAAGGTAAAGGATATCCTGCGTGCTGAAATGCCACAGTCAAACTGGCAGGATGACAGGCCTGTCACATTTGCCTGCTCTGAGCTCGCCGGTGTAAAAAAATACCGCATTTCAATCATAAACAGGTACGATATGGCCTTGTCTTCCCTGCGGCTCTTTTCAGCGGCCAGGAAGAACAGCTGGGAATCGGAAGCGGCCTGGACCCTGAGAAGCATAGAACGCAAAGGTCAGCATCCCGGGCAATCTCCCGAAGCATTTATCAGACCAGATCAGATCCTGGACATTTCAGATAAGATGGACCAGCAAGGAAAACTGAACTGGAAGGTGCCCGGAGGCAAGTGGACCATTCTTCGCCTGGGTCATGTTAACGCTGGCAAACAAAACGGGCCGGCTCCCGCTGAAGGAACAGGCTGGGAGGCCAATAAACTATCCCCGTCCGGAGCGGAAGCACATTTTGCAGGATATATCGGGCGTCTTTCGGGAGCAAACGGACCACTTGCAGGAGGGCTCCTCAATGGAATGCTCATTGATAGCTGGGAATGTCATACCCAAAGCTGGACTCAGGATATGGAGCAGGAGTTTGAACGCATTTCGAGCTATCCACTCCGGAAATGGCTTCCTGCTTTATTGGGCTATGTCATCAGAGATCATGAAACAACCGGCCGTTTTTTAACAGACTGGCGGAAGACCCTCAATGACCTGATGGTCCATAATTATTACGGCCGTATGTCATCACTGGCAAAAGAAAATGGCCTGTCTGTCACCTATGAGACCGGACCGGGAGATGTGGTGCCTGCAGATATTATGGAATATTTTAAATATGCAGACGTACCCATGTGCGAATTCTGGCAGCCAATGACAGATGGATTTGTCGGCTCGGTCAACTTTAAGCCGGTCAAGCCTACAGCTTCTGCTGCAAGAATGTACGGAAAACCGCGGGTTGCAGCAGAATCATTTACAAATATGTCGCTTAGCTGGGATGAACACCTCGATATGCTCAAGGAAGTCGCCAACGTCAACAGCATACAGGGCGTCAGCCATTATGTATTCCATACTTATACACACAATCCTCAGACTCCTTTTTTGCCGCCAGGAACCTCTTTTGGAGCAGGAATAGGTACACCGTTTCTCAGGGGACAGACCTGGTGGCAATATATGCCCGACTTCACGGCTTACTTGTCTAGATGTACTTATCTTCTCGAAAGAGGAAAACCGGTCTCTGATGTGTTATGGTACCTTGGCGATGAGATTGATCATAAGCCCGATCAGAATGCTGCTTTTCCGGAGGGATTCAAGTACGATTATTGTAATCCAGATGTGCTGCTGAACCGTTTGACGGTGAAGGATGGCATGCTGGAGACTCCTGAGGGGATCCGTTACCGGTTACTCTGGCTTCCGGATGTTCCGCGCATGCTTCCACAAACGCTGGAGAAGATACGGTTTCTGGTATATAACGGAGCAACTGTCGTGGGTAATGCACCAGCCGGCCTGGCTACACTTTCTGGAGGCGTTGCTGCAAGACGGCGCTTTAATGCTGCGGTAAAAGACATCTGGGGAGGAGCCGGCAAGGGTATGCGAAAGGTTGGCAAGGGTTATGTGGTTTCGGGTGTGACGATAAAACAGGCATTGGCCGTCCTGAAGGTTGAACCCGATGTTACCGGGGGTGATGCGTTATGGTCTCACAGACGCACGGAAGGCGCAGACTGGTATTTCGTCACCGCACCGGCTGGTCACGGATTTACAGGTGAGCTGAGTTTCAGGGCCGGTGGACATGCCGAACTTTGGGATCCGGTTACCGGTGCATCCAAAGCTGCTGAAAGCCGGCAAGATGGTGGCCATACCATCGTTAAACTTGACCTGTCCAGGGGAGGATCTTCTTTCGTGGTATTCAGGAAAAAGGATAGTGGGGAAAAGAAGACCGGATTTAAAACACAAAAAGCGGTTTCTGTACCGGTAACCGGGCCCTGGAAGCTGAGCTTTCCTGCAGGATGGGGCGCCCCGGATACCATACAGTTGACAGAGCTGAAACCCTGGAAAGATCTTGATCTCACAGCTGAAGGAAAATCATTTTCCGGAACAGCTGAATATACCGCCACATTCCATATAGATAGTGTGGAAACCGGACAGGATTATATCCTCGATCTTGGAAAAGTTGATATGGCAGCGGTTGTTTCTTTAAATGGTAAAGAGGTGAATAAACTTTGGGCCCCGCCATACCGCACAGATTTGAAGGATTTTATAAAAGCCGGCCGGAATATACTTGCGGTGCAAGTAACCAGCACCTGGTTCAACCGCCTGGTTTTTGACGCAGGGCAGCCAGAAGAAAAACGTAAAACCTGGACCATTTCCGGGCCTGGTAAGGATTCAGCGTTGCGCGCGACAGGATTGCTGGGCCCGGTCAAACTAGAGATTCATCAGGTGCAGTAGATATGTATTTGTAAAAAATCCCTATCTTCAGTAAAAAAAGATTATGAAATTCAGACGTTCTCAAATTCTAAAAAGCCTGCCGTTGTTCTGCCTGTTGCTGAACTGGTTTGCAGGACATGGCCAGCTAAAGGATGGAGGTGCTGATCCTGTCAGGCTCTCAGCTCCTGGTAGAAAATCGGTTACTATAAAGGGGAATATCCGGCGATTTACAACTGACAGTTCACTTATCGACAGATTTACTTTTCAGTACCGGGATATGCTTACCGGAAAGAATGTCATATTTCCGATTGACAAGGATTCCGCCGGAAATTTTACAACCACGATTCCTCTAAATGATGTCAGGCAAATATTTTTAGGACATTCCTCTAAACATGGCAATTACATTTATGATGAAGGTCTTATAGAACTGTTCTTTTTTGCCCGGCCTGGTGAAATTATGGACCTGAACTACTATTTAGACAAGGATTTTAAAGTCAGGACACTTCATTTTAAAGGAAGCAGGTTTGCAACACTCAATAATCAATATCAGGCATACCAGAAAGAACTTGATCATTCTGAATTCAGTCAGGTATTTGATTACAATAAACTTGATTCCGTGAAGCCGGAAAATTATGCTGCTTTTAAAGCTGAACTCTCTGCAAGGCTGGAAGCCGCACTGGACTTTAACAGAAAATATTTTGCCGCCGTGAAAGCCGATAAATTTGTCAGGGAGCAAGCAGATGCAGAAATGCGTTATGATATAGCGACAGTTTTACTTCAGCCTTTGCTGAGGCTATCCATCCGGGACACCTTACTGACAGATTTCTTTAAAGCAAATCATATTGTCTTAAATAATCCGGAGTTTTATGGCACTGGTCGTTATGCTTCATTTCTGGACCAGTATTATTTATACATTAGAAGGGGTCTTCTTCAAAATGAGAAAACGCGTACCATTACTTTCCCTCAAATAGGCAGTTTTCTCTTACAGACCCATCCGGATCTTAGCGAAGCACACCGGTTACTGGCAGGGAAAATGAAGGATACATTGGTCGAGCTCAGCGATGGGGAGAAGAAGCGGGCAATGAACGAACTGCTGCATCCATATGCCGGAGAATATCTTGCGGCCGGAGATACCAAGATTGTTTTTGACCATTTGTGTAAGATTGAAGATGAATTTCTAAGTGCGCTTTACCTGACCAGGTACCTCACTGAATCTATGAAAGACGATGGTGTCGCTACTGTCACTCCTCTGCTTGATGCTTACAATACCGCAGTCAGGTCAAAACCACTGAAATTAGATTTCATGGAACAATATCAGGTTGAATATGATAAAGCCTTCAAGAGCAAACTACTTCCCGGATCGGTTCTTAACAGTGCAAAAGAGTTCAGTGCAGATGCTGCATTTACCGGTATATTAGATAAGTACAAGGGTAAAATAATCTACGTTGATGTATGGGCAACCTGGTGTCAGCCATGTCTTGCTGAAATGGCGAATTCTGCCAGTCTCAGACAAAAGTTCAACGGGAAAAATGTTGCCTTTGTGTACCTCTGCATCAATTCTCCCGGTGAAAATCTCTGGAAGAATAAAATTGCCAGCCACCAGATCGAAGGTGAACATTATTTTTTGGACAAGCAGCAATCTGAGTCACTGATTAAAGGCTATGGCATCAAAGGGATTCCCAGGTATATGATCATAGATCAGGACGGACAGATAATCAATCAGGAAGCTACGCGTCCGGGTGATTCAAAAACCTTCAAAGATCTGAATACACTTCTAATTTCCAGATGATCTTGATGATGAGTTAAAGCTTTGCGAATTTTGTTCAGGTCATCCGATTGCCTGAAAGAACCTTTGCATTTCCTGCATGGTGCCGATGGTAATTCTGGTCCATTTGCCATCTTCTTCGTAAATCCCGGTTCCGGAGATATTGTTGTCTTCTAATTTTTTGAAAAAGTCTCCCTGATATTGGGCCAGTGAAAAGTAAACGAAATTGGTCATTGACGGAATGCAGGGCAGGTTAAGCTTTTGGAGCTGGCCGGTGGTATATTTCCGTACCTGCTCATTGAGTGAACGTGTTTTGGAAACGAAATCAATATCGTTCAGCGCAGCCAGCGCTCCTGCATTGGAAACGACACTTGTACTGCCGTTGGGCCAGCATTGCAAATTGCTCAGGCGTTCAGTTGTTTCAGTGTGGGCAATGCCGTAACCTACCCTGGCACCGGCAAGACCATATATCTTAGAAAAGGTCTTTGCAATAACCAGATTCTTGTTTTCAAGCACCAGTCTGCTCAATGATTCCTGATCACTAAAGTCTATGTAAGCTTCATCAACTAATACCAATGCCTTCTGAGAGGCTTCCCTGATGAAGCTGATCAGTCCGTTTCGCTCACAAACCGTCCCGGTCGGATTATTAGGGTTGCAGATGTAAACCAACCTGGTGTCAGTTTTAATGGCCGTCAGCATTCCAGGAAGATTTAGCTTCTTATCCGCTGTAAGCGGAACACTGACTACGTTGAGTCCTGCCTGTTCCGCGACATTGGTCCAGGAGCTGTAAGAAGGATTTGCAATGACCAGACTACCTTTTTCCTGGGCACAATATTCAGATACCAGGTTCAGGATCTCCGTAGAACCGGCCGCCAGGAGGATATTGGCATCTCCGACCTTATCTTTTTGCGCAAGAGCAGTCCTCAGCTGGCCACTCAGGTCCCAGCCATATCTGTTGCTGGCCGTGACGTGTTCATTCATTGCTTTTCTTGCCATAGGACCGGGGCCATAAGGATTTTCATTGGAACTCAACCTGACAGTCAGGTTATCTGCGTCCGGTATTGTCGGATGTCCCGCAGCGCGGGAAAATGCCTCAAGCCGGGAAAAACTGAGCGCTGCTGTGCCAAGCGCGACATTTCTCAGCCATTTTCTTCTGGTTGTTTCCATGATGGTTAGAGTCTTGTGCTGCATAAATTGTTACTGGTCCGGATCATTTCGGTGGCCATGCAGGTATTGAACAGTTGGCATAGGGAACCATCTCTAAAACCAAGTTAGAGAAAAATGATTATAACTAGCTATTGTATAGGGTTTTAAATTACATAATTTCGAAAAAAAAAGCTTATTATGAACGGAAAGGAAATTTTAGATCTCGGAAACACCAAGAAAGGACAAAGATATGTACTCGGAGCCCTGGCCCCGAAAGATCAACCGAATTATAATGGTCCATGGGACTGTGCCGAATTTGTTTCTTATCTGGTCTATCAGGTTTCCCATAAACTATATGGTTGTTTTAATAACAATAGCAAACCTGCAACAGCAGATGCATACACCGGCTATTGGAAACGTGATGCTGAATTATCTGGAAAAATAGTATCCGTTGAAGAGGCAGCAAGGACGCCTGGTGCCGCCGTATTGCGCGTTGCTGCCCAGGACCGGATAGGACATATTGTAATTTCAGACGGGAAAGAGGGACGATCGAAGCAAACGGAACAAAGACAGGGGTGATCAACGCAGCATTGTCCGGCCGGCGCTGGGATTATGGAGTACTTGTACCCTGGATCAGTTACGATCCATTAGCCCCCCAGGTTGTTGTTCCGGTAGCTTCACCTGTTTACAGATACACCCATCCGATGATGGTTTCTGAAAAAGTAGGAGAGATCCAAAGGGCATTAAAAAATGCAGGCTTTGATCCGAATGGCATAGACAATATTTATGGTGGAGATACAGCCAGGGCTGTAGAAGCTTTCCAGGAAGAAAAGGGTGTCGTATCAGATGGAGAAGTGGGACCTGTTACAGCAGCCCTGCTGGGCATCTCTCTGAAATAGAGAACAGGTTTGCGCTAGGCGTCAGGAGCCCTTAGCTCATCGTCGGCCAACGAGTTCTTCCATGGATCGTCTTTGTCCTGGTCATATCCGGAGAAAGTAGCCCTTGGATCGTTACCAGGTCCAGAGCCGAGATCGTATGAATGCTCACAAAAAAAGCTATTCCTGTGTTTCAGAAAATATTTTCCGGTTTCATAGAGGACGATGCCAATCAACGCGTTTTTGATAAATCCCATATTGATGTAAGTTTTGGTGAACAACAATTATCAGCAGAGAATGTTTCAGATGATAGGGGAGATGATGTTAAATCCCAGGAACCTTTCAATCCTGAAAATGCAGGTCAATTTCATCCCCAATGCGATCTGCAATCAGATCTGTCAACACTATTTCGATCCGGTCCTCGCCGTGCCTGGGCTCGTATAAAGGAAGATCCTCACCGGCTACCTGGTCTGGAGACAATAAATCCCAGTTGTTGCCATTTTTTTTGACGCCACCCAGAATTCCCCCATAATATATAATTTTAAAATCTCCGTTGTCTGAAGGCAGGATGGTCAGGGTAACTTCTTCACTGCCGCACATGATCCTAATGTTAAATGGTTCCATAGCAAGCTCATAACATTAAGAAAACTAAAAGGTTTTCAGCTGTGATCATGTTTAATCAGCCCGGTTCTGATTTGTTGTCTGATGATCCAGCAGCATAGAGCTGCCAGTATAATGGCAACAGGCAAAAGCCATAGCCAGCGATATGGGTGAGCGAAGACAGGAGTATCGTCACCGATCAGGGCCAGCCCGGCCCAGTAATAGGGATGTGCCATGGCACCAGATGCCTTGTCCAGATAATGAAGTTTGGAAAGGCGCAGCGCCTCGCTTTTTGATTTCCCGGTCGAAAGCAGCCGGTAAAATTCTGTAATAATTCCCGCGCTGGTCTTGTCATCTATGTTCCACAAGCTCATGACCACAGACGGGCATCCGGCATACATAAAACTATGGGCCAGAGAAATAACCCCTTCCCCCTGATGATATGCCCCGGTTCCGGTCTGGCAGGCTGTTAGTACAGCCATTTCTGCCTTCAATTTCATGGCATAGATCTCGTAAGCATATAAATATCCGTCTTCAGTGTCTGTGGTATCCTCAGGTAAGGCCCTGGCAAAGAATAACCGTGATTGCAAAGGCGCCTGGTCATTCACCTGGGCATGCGTACCCAGATGCAGGATATCATAGCCAGGAGCTACCCGCTTAAATGTCCGCTCACCTGCTTTCTGCTCAGTAAACAGGTCGCCGGAAATATAACGGCCGATCTGAAGGACTGCCTGTAGCGCGAATGGCTGCCGGTAAAGATATTTGTAAGTAGATTCGTCATCGGCAGGACCCTTCAGGCCTTTCAGGCTGTTGCTTTTCATTTTGTCGGTGAAAACAGGAGCAAATAATAAAGCCTTATGATTCCGGGCTGCAATTTGAGCATGTTTAAACTGGATTGCGCTGGCTGTCGACAACAGGTAAGAAATATTGTATTTCCGGATCAGGTAAGGCATGTCAGAAAAATCGGTTTCCTGTTCCCGGGTTACCAAAGATTCAAAATTAAGGTAATAAAGGTCTGCATCAGGCACGATCAGGAGGCGGCTGGAGTTAAAATAAGGTTCAAGAGGTTTGATCAGTGAGCTGTACAGGCGATAAGCAGGTGCGGTAAATTTGCGCATATCCAGCTTATCGGGGTTCTTGAGCACAGGAATATCTTTCAGTACTTCCCTGCCAGTACGCCGCACGCGGAAAGTATCAGTGCTCACTACAAAAGTAAAAAGGGATTCTTCTGTGACTGCATATTCAATAAGGGTCTGTTTTTTTTGCAGCAGCTGTTTACGCAGGACAGCAAGACTATAAGGAGCTAAATTTTGCTTCGAAAGCAGCATCACGTTGCCGGCGCTCTTCAAACTGTCCTGAAAAAGGCGGTACTGTTCCATTGTTGCGGAAAGCAGGCTCAGCAAAGAGTCTTTATGCCCGGCCTCAATGTATTGCAGGTTGAGCGCGTTCAGTTGCGCCCTGAATGCCTGATCCTTCTGTGCTATAGGGTCCCTGCCGTTTCCTATGGCATCAACCAGCATGTTATTGGATACAAGCTTCAGCAGCAAGGCTTTGCTGCGTTCACTATAGTCAAATGCACGCATGAGCATGTTTTGGTCTTTTCCCGAAGACGAAAGGCTCCAGCACGATTCAATAGCCAGCGAATAAATGCTTTTATTCACCTCCGCAAGCTCAGACAGCGTAGCCTGGGTCCGGAACAAATGTAAGTTTCCTGAGATGAAACCATTGTACTCATCACAGATCAGCAATAGATCCTTCAGGAAACGGCTGTCGCCGGTTTTTTTAAAAAGCGTGTATAATACCCGCACACGGTGTCTGACATACAGGGAAGTATGATAACTAAAAGGAAGTTCAGCAAACCATTTCCGCGGACTTTCAGGCAGGGTTTTCAGCTTCAGCAGGCCCGCAAATACCTGGTTGGAATATTCAAGGGCCTTTCCTGGGTTTCCAGCCTCCAGGTAAGTCTCGCTGATTCCCTGTAAAACACCGGCAATTGCATCATTACCCGTGGGATAGATTTTCCTGAACTTGTTCAGTACCAGATGCTGTAAAATAAGGGCCTTTTCCACCTGACCCGTGCCCGAGAGGGTTTTGGCGAGCGATTCTTTTGTCAATAAAGCTGTTTTACTATCTTCTGATCCTGCTTTCCTGTAATTTGCGATAGACACCTGGTATAATCCTGCAGCTTTATCATATTGCTTTTTTTCGAGATAAAGATCTCCGAAAAAGGATTCAACATAGGCCAGGCTGGACCAATTGTCAGGATCATGCCTCTTTTGTAAAGCATAAGCTCGTTCAAACAGTTTTTCAGCCTGTTCATAGTCTCCGGTCTGTTGTTTGCTGACCGCCAGATCCACCAGGATATTTACCATTCCTGCACCGTTCTCTCCGTAAGTTCCCGCAAGCAACTTATTGCTTTTTTCAAGGAATTCTGCGGCCAGGT